>Ga0233425_10006975_pt1 | contig 16191 bp, 9 predicted proteins | sample Watercolumn_Towu_2_FD_181712 | JGI IMG/M metagenome (GOLD analysis project Ga0233425, IMG submission 181712) | Freshwater microbial communities from Lake Towuti, South Sulawesi, Indonesia - Watercolumn_Towuti2014_140_MG | ecosystem: Environmental > Aquatic > Freshwater > Lake | place: Indonesia...
GCCCTTCCCGAACGACGCGCGGCTCGTCGACGGGCGTGTGGACCTGTCCGGACACCCGCGACCGTTGGCAGAGGCGGACGGGGAGGGCGTGGTCGCGCGCCTGCTCGACGCCCTCGAGGCCGACGCTACGGGGTGGAGCACCAACCCCACCCTCTTCTTCCGTTTCTCCACGTGGATCGACACCGCCAGCGTGGTGGCCGGCGGGGAAGGCAAGACCGTGCGCATGGTCGATCTGACCGAGGGATCGGCCGACTGGGGCCAGGAGCTCGACCTGGGGTGGTACGCGTCCACGGGGCGCGACAAGTACCTGTGCGGCAACTCCCTGCGCCTGCACCGGCCGTGGTCGCGACCCCTGAAGCCGGGCGCCATCTACGGCGTGGTGCTCCTCTCCGGCCTGCGGGCGGCGACGACGAAGGATGCCGACGGCGCCGAGCGGCCGGGCGTTCCGCTCGTGCGCGACGCCGATTTCGACGCCGTGCTGGGAAGCGCGCGGCCGTCCGACGCAACGCTGGGCCGCGTCTGGGAGGCCTACGCGCCGCTCCGCGCCTGGATCGCCTCGGGGGCTGTCGATGGCGCCGAGGTCGTGGGCGGCACGGTGTTCACCACCGCCCGTGTCCGCGACGGCCTGCCGCGCCTCCGGGCGGCTGTCGACGCGCGCCCCGCCCCGGCCTTCTCGGCCTGGACCACCTGCGGTCAGGGGGCGACCTCGCCTTGCGACGACGGCCTCGCGGGAGCGGCGCACGCGAGGGGCTGCTTCGACGCGAGCACCGACTTCTACGAGCTGCACGCGCGCGTCGCCCTGCCGGTGTTCCAGGAGGGCGAGCGCCCCTACCTGACGCCCGGCGGCGGGGGCGGCGTGCGCTTCGACGGCGACGCGGCCCGCGTGGTCGGAGAGGAGTCCGTGTGCGTGGCGCTCACGATCCCCAAGGGCCTCGACGCGCCTCCGGCCGGGTGGCCCGTGGTGCTGTACGCCCATGGCACGGGGAGCAGCTTCCGCGGCCACGTCTCCGAGGGCCTGGCCGACTGGCTGACGCGCGTGGATGACGCCGGCCCTCCCCAGGGGTTGGCGGTGGTCGGTTGGGACCAGGTGATGCACGGGCCTCGTCGGCACAGCGACTTTCCGCCCGAGGTGCTGATGTACGGGTCGGCGAACCCCAGGGCGACCCTGGGCAACCTGTGGCAGGCGGCCTCCGACGAGCTGGCGATGGTCAGGGCCCTGCGGGCGGCCGTGGTGCCGGCCGAGGCCTCCCCGACGGGAGCCGAGATCCGCTTCGACGTCGCGCACTTGTACTTTCTGGGGCACTCGCAGGGCGGCGGTGGCGGTTCCCTGGCCCTGCCGTGGGAGCCCGATGTGCCCGTCGCCATCTACGGCGGCACCGGAGGCGGGCTGGCGCTGTCGCTCGTGGGCAGGAGCGCTCCCGTACCTTTCGTCGAGGGCGTGAAGGCGGCGCTCCACGAACCCCAGGTGGGCGCGACGCACCCGGTGCTGGCCTTGCTCCAGGCGTACCTCGATCCCGTGGATCCGCTGAACTACGCCGCGCTGCAGTTCGCCTTCCCGGAGCCCGGCCTGACTCGCCGGCACGTGCTGTACCTCTACGGTCAGGGAGATCGCTCTGCGCCGCCCGACGGCCTGGCGGCGCTGGCCTCGGCCATGTACACCACCCTGGCCGAGCCCGTGCTCGACGACATCGGAGGGGTGGCCACGGCCCCGCCCCCCATCCAGGGCAACTGGGCGGGCACCACGGGCGTGACGGCCCAGTACGCGCCCGCCGGGTACGACGGGCACCTCGTGCTCTTCGAGCACGCCAAGGCGCGCCGACAGGTGCGGGCCTTCCTGTCCACCGCGCTTGGTGACGGCGCGCCCACGCTGGTTCCGTGACCGTCGGCGCGTTGACCTCGCGCCGGGTCGCGGCTACAGTCCCTCGCGAGGAGGCCCCGTGAGCGATCCAGAGAGCCCGCGCTACCGCATCCACCCCCTCTGCGCCTGGCGGCGCATCGAGGACCGGGTGTTCGTGCTGAACGACCGCGACGCGTTCGTCACCCTCGACGATCCGGTCGGGCTGGTCGTGTGGCAGGTCCTCGAGCAGCGCCCCTGCAGCCTCGACGAGCTGGTGGAGGCCGTGGCGGCGCGCTTCGACGTGGCCGTCGAAGAGGCCCGGCGTGACCTCGTCGAGTTCCTCGAGGCGCTGCTCGCGGGCCGCGCGATCGACGCGGCCTGAACTCCTCGGCAACCCACCGAAACCGCGTTGCTTCGCGGTTTGACACGCCCGGGCCCACCCCCTAAACTGAGACGACCCGAAGCTTCTGGGGTTGCCCATGGCGGCGCGTTCGGCCTGGCTGGTGCTCTCTGGCATGCTGCTGGCGGCCTGCGGTCCCGCGACCGGCGGTCTGAGCTCGTTCGACACGGGGGAGCCCGACGTCGTGGGCGTCGACCTGCAGCACGTGGCCGAGGCGGTGGCCGACGCCGTCACCCCGGACCTCACGGTCCCCGAAGGCGACGCCGACGCCGCGGCCGACCCCGGGAGCCCCGAGGACGCCGACGGCACCGAAGCGACCGACCGCGTCGAGCCGGACGAGATCGCGGGCGAGCCGCGGGTGCGGTGCACCGTCACCACCGCCTGGGGCGAGCTGGCGGCCGACGAGCTCGTGCTCGGGTGGGGTGACGAGCCGCTGGCGTATGCCGACTCTCCCGGCCTGCAGGTCGACGTGGTCGCCCGCTTCGAGAACGTCGAGCCCGGCCGGCCGGCCACGCTGCTCGTCGGGGGCGTCGAGGTCGGCACGCAGGCCGTGGGCGTGAACGAGGCCACGGGGGAGCCCGAGGTCGTCTTCGCCGCGGTCACCCTGCCGCCCGGCGACGGGCTGCTCGTCGAGGTCGCCGTCGTCGATCCGGCCGGGTCGGGCGCCTCGTGCAGCAAGACGGTCACGGTCGACACCGGGGCGTGCACCGTGTCGCTCGCGCCCCTGCCGACGGGCGACGCCTGCGTGCTGGCCGACGCCTACGCGGCCGAGCCCGGCTTCCAGATGATGTTCACGATCTCGAACCCCTCGCGCGATTGCTCGTTGGCGCGACTGTCCCTGTCCATCGACGGGAGTGAGGCCGTACTCTCGCCGCCCGTCCTGTTCGACGACGACGGCAACGCCCTGGTGCTCGCGACCGTGTCCGAGGCCGAGACCGGCCTGAACGGCCTGCGCGTCGAGGTGATCGCGCTCGCCGAGTCCCCCGAGCACCCCGCTCTGGCCGGCTCGACCCCCGCGTCGACCTGGTACGTCGACACCGACGTGCCGGTGGTGACGGTGGGGCATCCCGCGCCGGGCACCCTCGACCTTTCCGCCGACGTCGACGGCGACCCTGCCAACGGCCTGCAGATCGACGTGACGGGCAGCGTGTCCGGGCTGAACCCGGGCATGCCCGGCGACCGCCTTCGGCTGACCACGACGTCCGGCGCGGCCCTCGAGCTCGTCGATCCGTCGGTGGAGTTCTCGTTCGACGGCGTGGGCTTCCCCGCGGACGGCGCCGAGGCCATCAAGCTCGTGGCCACCGACGCCTGCGGGCGCACCGGCCAGGCCGAGGTGGCGCTGGAGCTCTACACGCGCCTGCCCGCGCTAGAGCTCGTCGCTCCGGCGGAGGGGTCGGTGCTGCTGGCCCGCGACGACGGGAACCCGGCCACGCCGGAGTACGAAACCGACGCCGTGGTGCAGGTGGCGGGGCTGCCCGCCGGGCGCTCCGTGATCGTGCGGTGCGGCCCGGTGGCGAGCACGACCGCGCCCGTCGAGGTCGGGCGCGTCCTCCGCGCCGAGGGCGCCGCGGCCGTCGAGACGGTCCCCGTGGTGCTCGATCCTGCCGTGCTGTCCAGCGCGGTCACGTGCGTGGCGACCCACGACTACCCCAACCCCTCGGAGTCCGCGCCCCGAGCCTTCACGCTGGCCCTGCCCGCGCCCTCCCTGCAGCTGACGAAGCCGGCCGGCGGCCTGGTGACCCGGCTGGGCACCCTGGTCGTGGAGGGAACGGCGCATCACTTCGACGACCTCCCCCTCGACGCGGTCGTGCGCGCCGCGTCGGGCGGTGAGCTGATCCTCGAGGCGCGCGCCTTCGCCTCGGTCCATGACGGTGCGGTTTCGGGCGCGGTCGACATCGCCTCCCTGGCCGACGGCCCCCACATGCTGGCCGTCGACGGCGCCGACGCGTTCGGGAACGTGCTGTCGGAGCAACCCGGCACCGACGCGACGCGCACCTTCGTCGTCGATCGGTCGGCCCCCGAGGTCAGCCCGGCGCAGCCCGCCGACCTTCGGTTCGACGAGGTCGCCTCGCCCGACGTGGATCCGCACACGCCGGGGTACCAGGGCGCCCTGACGTTCGACGTGTTCGAGGCGAACTGGGCCCCGGCCCTCGTCGTGTGCCTGACGGTGAACGGCGGCGCGACCGCGTGCCAGGGGGCCGTGCCCCACGTCCCGGCCGATGGCCACGGCGGGGTGACCTTCGCCGGGCTCTCGTTCCTGCCGGGCGACAACGTCGTCGTGGTCACCTCCACCGACGCGGCGGGCAACGCGTCCTCGGTCACCCGGACGGTCGTGCTCGTCAGCGACCGCGCGCGCCTCGAGATGGTGCAGCCGGCGCACGACGTCACCGTGGCCCAACCCGAGCAGGCCGTGATCGTGCGCCTCTCCGACGCCGACACCGCGACCGCCCTCGCGGGCGCCGACGTCGTCCTGATGCACGACGGCCTCGACGAAGGGCCCATGGCCGACCTGGGCGGCGGGATCTACGCCCTGCCGGTCGTGCTCTCCGAGGGGCCCAACCGGCTCCAGGCCCGGGCCTGCGTGGCCGGCCTCGACACCTTCTCGGAGGTCCGCATCGTCACTTGGAAGACCGCGGCCCCCACCGTGGCGCTGGTGGCCCCGGTCGACGGCGCGGTGATCGGCGCCGACGATCCGTCTTGCGCGGCCGGCTCCCTCGCCTGCGTGCGCGACGTGCGGGCGGCCACGACCAACGTCGACGACGGCTCCCTGGGCACGCTCAGCGTGCTCTGCGGGGGCGACCCGTCCTCCTATCCGGCCGTCGCGGCCGCGGGCGCGCTGGTCTTCTCCGGGGTCGTCCTGGCGGATCAGTCCGCGTGCCTGCTGGTGGTCGACGTGGTCGACGCCGCGGGGGCCCACGCCACCGGGGCGCCCGTCACGGTGCGCGTCGATCGCGTGCGGCCCCGCCTGGTGAGCCACGACCTGCCCGCGTTCGTGCTGAAGCGGGACGACCTCGAGGCCGCCTCCGGCGTGCAGGTCGACGTCACGCTCACCGTGGCCGGGCTCGAGGCCGGTCGCGAGCTGGCGCTCTCGGTGACCCCCGCCGGCCTTCCCGTCGAGACGCTGCGCCTGACGAACGCCGCCGACGTGGCCGACGACGTCCCGGTCACGCGCGTGTTTCGTGTCTCGCTCCCCGCGGGCGCGGTCACGCTGCGATTCGCCGCGACCGACGCCGCCGGGAACGCGGCCGAGCCGCTCGCGGGCAGCGCCTGGGTCGTCGACGCGGCGCCCCTCGTCGGGCTGACCGCCCCCGCCTTCGTGGCCGATCGCGCGTGCGCGGCCGACGGCGAGTGCTCGCCCGGGCTCTGCCTCGACGGGCGCTGCTGGTGGCCCTGGGCCCGCGACGACGCGCGGGCGGTCGAGGGCCTGGCCCAGGGCATCGTCACGGCCCCCTCGGTCGCCCTGAACCTGCGCGTCTGCTCCGATGGCGCACCCGCCGACGCGCCGCCCTGCACGACGGCCGGGTACGGCGTGGTCGCCTCGGGGCGCGTCGACGGCTACACGTTCGCGTTGCCGCTGGCGACGCTGTCCGACGGACGGCACCAGCTGACCGTCGAGGGGCTGGCCGATCCGCTGCACGACGAGTGGGTCAGCTCGCTGTCCGAGGGGCCGTGGGTCGATCGCCGCTTCCGGCGCGTGCTGCTCGACACCGCGGCGCCCGTGGTGTCCGGCCTCGACGTGGCGTCCGACACCCTGGCTCCCCCCGGCGTGCTCAACCGCGCCGAACGTTCCCCCGACGGCACGTTCACGGTGCGCGTGACGGGCTCCGAGGACGGCTCGGCGCAGCTGCTGGTCGGCGGGGTCCAGGCGGCCGAGGCTCCCCTCGTGGCCGGCCTGGCGACCTTCGCCGTGGCCCTCGACGAGGGGGCGTCGCTCCTGCAAGCGCGCCTCGTCGACCGCGTGGGCAACGCGGGCGAGACAGGTCCCGTCCCGGGCGTCCCGGCCACGGTCGACACGGTCCCGCCGGTCCTGGCGTTCGAGAGCCCGGCCAAGGCCGTGCTCGCCGCAGCCGATTCGGCCGACGTCGTGGTCAGCGCCGACGCCGCGGGCCTCCCGGTGGCCATCTTCGACGGGGTCTTCCCGCTGGGGGTCGGCGTCACCGACGCCAACGGCCGGGCGGTGTTCGTCGGCGCGCTGCTGGCCGACGGCACCTACGACCTGCGCGCCGAGGCCACCGACGCGGCGCAGAACGCGTCCGGGGCCGCGCCGGCCTTCGGGCCGGTGCTGGTCGATCGCACGCCCCCCACCCTCACCGTGCAGGCGCCCGCCGACCTGGCGACGCTGGCCGACGCCGGCCCCGACCAGCCGGGCTTCCAGGTGGCCGTGACAGCCGGGACCGACGACGCGGTCCTGTGGAGCCTCTCGCTGGCGCGCGGGTGCTCCGCGACGTACGAGGGGTGCGCGGCGCCGGTGCCCGTCTTCATCGGCCCCATCACGGCGCCCGGTGCCCTCGAGCCCGCCGTCGAGCTCACCGTGCCGGGCGCGTCCACCCGCCGCTACGTGCTCACGGTCGAGGCGCGGGACGCGCACGGCAACACCGCCCGCGTCCAGCGGAGCTTCGCGGTCGACGTCGCGGGGTGCCAGGTGACCCTCGAGAACTTCCCCGACTCGGGCTACCTCGGCAACGCGCGCTGCACGCCCGCGGGGCAGGACTGCGCCGGCGTCGGCGTCGCCTGGGTGGCGTCGTACCTCGGAGACTGCGGCGCGATCACGGCGCTCAGGTTGCTCGAGAACGGGGTGACGATGGCGTCGGTCGCGCCGGTCGACGGCAAGGTCACGTTCGCCTCGCGCTCCTATTCCAATGGCCGGGCCCTCAACCTCGAGGCGAGGGCCATCGCGGGCGCGGCAGCGGCGGGCACGACGGGCCCCCTGTCCCTGGTGGTCGACCTGGCGGACCCCGTGGTCGCGTTCGTGGCCACCACCCTCAACGGCTTCTCCACGCCCCCCAGCGGGGCCGCGGCCGTCTTCGGCCTGGCCGCCGATCACGACCCCGTCGCGCCCGACGTCCAGATCCCAGTGGTGGTGCGGGTCACGGACGCCCACGCCGACGGGGGCCTGCTCGACCGCTTCGAGGCCTGGAGCGGCGCCTCGGTCCAGCCCCTCGCGGTGCAGTCGCCGACCCTGCCCATGGTGCTCGGCCCCTCGCCCGCCACCACGACGGTCGAGGGGCTCACCCTGGCGAGCGGCGAGACCCACGTGAAGGTCTTTGCCCGCGACGAGGCGGGCAACGAGGCCTCGGCCGGTTTCACGGCCTCGGTCGACCTGGTCCCGCCCGGTCCCGTCATGCTGGCGCCCCTGCAGGCCGACGAGATCGAGCGGCGCCTGCCCCGCGTGGTGCTGCGCTGGACGGCCCCCGGCGACGACGGCGGCCAGGGGGCGGCCACGGCCTACGACGTGCGCTTCTCGCGCCGGCCCATCCTCGACGAGGCCTCGTTCGAGGCGGCCTGCCCCGTCGACGACGTGACCTCGGTGCAGCCCGTGCTCGTCCCGGCCGCGGCAGGCCAGCCCGAGGCCTTCGAGGTGGCCGGCCCCGACGTGCGCCCGGAGCCCAACGAGCTCGACCCCGAGCGCTGCAAGCTGGGGGTGGGGGGCGGCGACGTCGCGTACCGCTTCGCCGTCCGGGCCATCGACGAGGCGGGCAACCGCTCGCCGGTAATGGCGGCCGGGGTCGTGACGACCGACGCGCTGAACCTGAAGACCGCACGCGTCTCGTTCTCGGGCGCCCTGCAGGAGCCCGGGATGAATTGGCAGTTCACGCCCCTCGGCGACGTCAACGGCGACGGGCTCGCCGACTTCGCCACGTACTCCGACGTGCTTGCAAAGGCCTGCGTGGTCCTGGGGCGGAGCGACGGCACCGCCGCGCTCGACGTGCCGGGCATGGACCTCTCCACGGGCCTGTCGGCCACGCACCGCTGCTTCGCCGCCGGCGCGGGCGCCACTTCGGTGGGCGCGTACACGGCCGGCCTGGGTGACGTGGACGGCGACGGGGTGGGCGACTGGGCCATGGGCTACGGCGGCACGTCGGAGCGCGTCGACGTCTTCCTGGGGCTCGGCGAGCCGGCGGCCCCGGGCGAGCCCCCCATCGCGGCTTCGCCCTTCCTGCGGGTGACGGGGCAGTCGTACGGGAGCCCGGCGGCCACCTCCCAGGTGTTCCGGGTGGGCGACTTCGACGGCGACGGGCTGGCCGATCTCGGCGTGGGCTCGCGGCTCACGAACGTGTTCTACCTGCTGCTGCTCGACCCGACCTTCACGGCCGGGCCCGATCCGCGCTGGAGCCCCGGCGAGCCGCCCCTGGCGCTCACCGTCACCCAGCCCGCGACCTACGGCGCCGTGCGCGTGGTGCGGGTGCGCCTGACGGGCTGGACGGATCCGGCCAGCTACTTCGGGGCGAACGCGGCCGCGGCGGGCAACCTGTTGCGCGAGGCCGGCGACGACGCCACGCCCCCCGAGGAGGTGGTCCTCTATCAGCAGGCGTCTCCGAACCAGGTCTTCGTGCTGAAGGGCCGCGCCGTCCCTTCCAGCGTCGATCTCTACCTCAGCGCCGCCCACAACGGCACGGCGGCCAATAACCTCGAGGTGGTGCGCCTCTGGCGCGAGTCCGGCGCTACCGAGGGCCAGTTCGGGCTGGAGCTCTCCGGGGGTGTCGACCTGAACGGCGGCGGCGTCCCCGACCTGGTGATCGGGCACCCGATGCAGGCCCAGGCGCACCCGGAGCTGCCCTACGGCGTGTACGTCGTGTACGGCGAGACCCTCCAGGGCGAGCTGGGGGTGCGCCTGAACGGCGTCAAGCTGTCCTCCCCGACGCCGGCCGAGACCGGTGACGGCGTGCTGGCCGGGCAGTACGGGGTCATCCTGCAGGGCACCTATCGCCGACCGGGCGTCCTCGGCGACTTCGACGGCGCCCCCGACGGCGCCCCCGACCTGGTGCTGCAGGACGCGTCCCAGAGCCCCGGGGGGGCCTTCTGGATCCGCCTGAACGGTGCCGTGCCCACCGCGTCGATCCCTCGGGGTACCTTCCCCTACGTCGACGTCACGGTCCGGTCGCCGTACCCGGAGGAGCCGCCCGCGGCCTTCGCCGATACCGTGTTCCCGCTTTCTGACTTCAACGGCGACGGGTTCCCGGATATCTTGGTGGGCGTCAAGGGCGGTGGCTTCCCCACCGTCGTGTACTAGGAGGTTCTTCATGGCCACCGACCGCGAGACCCGTCCCGAGGCCTGCCGCCACGAGCGTCCCAAGGCGGCCTACCAGAAGCCGGTCGTCACGATCGCGCCGCCGTCGGCGCAGCCCGAGGTGCTGGGCGGCGCGAGCCACGTCGGGTGCGACGTCGACGCCAACTGCCCCGGGCAGGACGAGGCCGGCTAGTGCGGTCGCTTTGCGCATGCGGCCGCACGCTGCGCCTCGAAGGCTTCTCCCCCTCGTTCGAACGCCTGGCCGGCACCCTCCTCGATCCGGCGGCTGACGAGCCCGCGATTACGCTGACCCACGAGGGCGCGTGGGAGCCCGTCGGCGCGTGCTCTTACTGGCCCGAGGTGCACCCCTCGCCCGACCCCGACTGGCCGTTCGAGGCCGCGTCGCGGCTGTGGCACTGCCGTTTCCACCCGGCCCGCGGCCTGTTCCGCTTCGGCCTTCGACCCCTCCGCACCGAGCCGACACCCAAGCGCGTCTCGCACCTGCTGCGCTTCGTCGTGCAGATCGACGCCACCCTGCGGGGCGGCCGGTTCCTGCATGCCGCCGCCCTGGTGCGGGCAGGCGTGGCGGGCCTGTTCGTGGGCCCCTCGGGCATCGGCAAGACCACGCTGGCGCGCAAGGTGCCGGCCGCGGGCCGCCTGGCCGACGACGCGACCGTGATCATCCCCGACGACGGCCCGCGGCTGGTGGCCTGGCGCAGCCCCTTCGCCGGGCGCGAGGGCCTGCCCGCGGGCGCACGCGAGGTGCCGGTGGCCGCGGTCTTCCTGCTGCACCAGGCGCGAGAGCAGGCCCTGGCGCGTGTCTCCCCCTCCGAGGCTTTCGCCGCCCTCGTACCCCACGTGACGCCGCTGCGTGCGCCTTGGGCCCCCGGCAACCCGCTCGAGCCGCTGGCCGGCCTGGTCGAGCGCGTGCCGGTGTTCCGCCTGGGCGCCACGCTCGACACCGACCCCCTGGTGGTGCTGGAGGCCGCCCTGGCATGAGGAACGAGGCCGCCGTCCGTCGGGCCATCGTCGAACACGGCGGCATCTACTCCGTGTTCCTCGAGCTCACGTACCGCTGCAACTTCGCGTGCGCGCACTGCCTGGTCGATGGAGGACCACGCGCGCCCGCGGCCGAGCCCGACCTCAGCACCGCTGAGCTCGTGGCGCTGTTCGACGATCTGGCGGGGCTCGGCGTGTTCAAGCTGACCTTCAGCGGCGGCGAGGTCACGGAGCGTCGCGACCTGTCCACGCTGCTCCGCGAGGCCCGGCGCCGGGGCTTCCTGGTCGACCTGAAGACCAACGGCTCGCGGCTGACCGCGCCGCGACTGGCCCTGCTCCGCGAGCTGGGCGTCACCGACGTGGCCGTGAGCGTGTACTCCCTCGAGCCGGCGGTGCACGACGGCATCACGGGTCGCCCCGGCAGCCTGGCGCGCGTGTTGGCCGGCCTGGAGCGGGCGCGCGCCGCGGGGCTCGACGTGCGGATCAGCCTGCCGGTCATGCGGCCGAACGCCGCCACGGCCACGGCCACGGCCGACGGCCTGCGCGCCCGGGGCTATCGCGTGTCGGTCACGCACCTGGTGCTGCCCAGCGAGACGCGCGGCCCGGCCCTGGCGGGCCTGAACCTCGACGACGACGAGGCGCGGGCGTTCCTGGCCGAGCACGGGCCGACGCGCGGGACTTCCCCGCGGCCCCGGCGCGGGGCGGCCGATCGCGTGTGTTACGCGGGCGAGCGTTCCTTCAGCGTGTCGCCCACGGGCGACGTGAAGGCCTGCGCCGTCATGCGGTCCACCTTCGGCAACCTGCGCAGACAGCCCCTGGCGGCCATCCTGGCGGGCGAGGCCCGCAGCGCGTTCGTCGCCCGGCGCCGTGGCGACATCGCGGGCTGCGGGGGCTGCGTGCTGGCGCCCCACTGCTTCTATTGCCCGGCCGCCATGGAGCGCTTCGGCGGCGATCCCTGGACCCGCAGCGCGTTCTGGTGCCGCCGGAACGCGCGCATCCTCAGCCACGCGGGGGGACGACGAGTTGGACGCGACTACGTTTTCGAGCCTGCTCCGCCAGCGCCTGGCCACGGGCGGTGAGGCGACCTTCCGGGCCGGCGGGCTGTCGATGCTGCCGGCCATCCCCCCGGGCGCGAGGCTGCGCGTCGTGCGCCCGGCGGCCGACGATCCACGGCCGGGTGAGATCTACCTGTTCGAGACGGCCCGCGGTCCTCGCGCGCACCGCTTCGTCGGTGCGACCGCCGAGGGGTTGTGTTTCCGGGGCGACAACGCGCGCCGCGTCGAGGTGGTGCCTGCGGGCGCGCTGATCGGCCGCGTCGACGCGCTGCGGGTGTTCGGGAGGCTCGTGCCGCTCTCGTCGCCCCTGCTCCGTGCATTCGGTCGCGCAGCCGGGATCTCGCTGGCCCTGCTGCGCCGTACGGTGGCCGATCGCTGGCGCGACCGCCTGGGGGGCCGGCTTCGCCGCTTTCTCGAGCGGTAGAGTCCTGTAAGCTCGTCGGTCGTCGGCAAGTACCGGAGATCCTCGTAAGACTACCACCTCGAATCGCCTTGACGGAGGCTCGCGGCCCGGAGACGATTTCGCCGCTGGAACGGGGTAATTGACATGAACCACGGCGAGATCGTCAGCTTCATCTGGGGCGTGGCCGACCTCATCCGCGACACGTTCCGCCGCGGCGAGTACCAGGACGTCATCCTGCCATTGACCGTCCTACGGCGGCTCGATTGCGTGCTGGCGCCCACCAAGTCCAAGGTTCTCGAGGCCCAGGCCACGTTGCGCGAGCGCCGGCTCGAGAACCTCGATCCCCAGCTTCGCGTCGCGTCGGGGTTCGCTTTCTACAACACGTCGCGCTACGACTTCGAAAAGCTGCTCGCCGATGCGCCGCACCTGGCCGCCAACCTCCGCAACTACATCGCGGGCTTCAGCTCGAACATGCGCGAGGTGATCGAGCGGTTCGACGTCGACAACACCATCTCGAAGCTCGACGAAGCCGGGCTCTTGTTCCAGGTGCTCGAACGGTTCAAGAACGTCGACCTGCACCCCGACAAGGTCGACAACCCCACCATGGGCACCGTGTTCGAGGAGCTCATCCGCAAGTTCAACGAGGCCTTGAACGAGAACCCGGGAGAGCACTTCACGCCACGCGACGTGGTGCACCTGATGGTCGACCTGATGCTGGCCGGCGACGAGGAGGGGCTTCGCACCCGTCGGCCCAGCCTGACGGTGTACGATCCCTGCTGCGGCTCGGGCGGCATGTTGATGCTGGCCAAGGAGCACGTGAACGTGGGCGTCCTGCAGGGCAGCGACGTCGTTCGAGGTCCGATCAACGCCGAAGCCGAGCTTCACCTGTTCGGCCAGGAGGTGAACCCCAAGACGTGGGCCGTCTCCAAGTCTGACCTGTTCATGAAGGACCCCACGGGGCGTGACGCCGACAACGTCGGCTTTGGCAGCACGCTCTCGAATGATCGGCACGCCGAGCGGCACTTCGACTACATGATCACCAATCCGCCGTACGGCAAGGACTGGAAACGCGACGAAGAGGCTGTCACCGCCGAGCATGAGCGGGGTGCCGGGGGACGGTTCGCGCCGGGGTTACCCCGGATCAGCGACGGTCAGCTCTTGTTCCTGTTGCACATGCTGGCCCACCGTAAGGCGCCGGAGGAAGGAGGCTCGCGCATCGTCATCATCATGAACGGGTCGCCGCTCTTCACGGGCGATGCGGGCAGTGGCGAGAGCGAGATCCGTCGCTGGATCCTGGAGAACGACTGGCTCGAAGCCCTGATCGCGCTCCCGGAGCAGCTCTTCTACAACACGGGCATCGCCACGTACATCTGGGTGCTGTCCAATCGCAAGGCGCCGGAGCGCCGCGGGAAGGTTCAGCTAATCGACGCGACGTCGTTCTGGCGGCCCATGAAGAAGAGCCTGGGCGACAAGCGGCGCGAGATTCCGTTGGCGTCGATCGACGACATCGTGGCCCTGTACCGGTCCTTCCGCGATCACGAAACGCGCTTGGTCGTCCGTGACGGCAGGGAAGAAGAGGCCGAGGTCTGCCGCGTGTTCCCGTTCCGCTACTTCGGGTACCGTCGCGTCACCGTCGAGCGGCCTCTGCGCCTGGCGTTCCAGGTGACGCCCGACGCCCTGGCGCGTCTCGAGGCCGAGAAGGCCTTCCAGGCCCTCGCGGTCTCCCGAAAGAAGGGCGAGGCCGGCGCCAGGGAGGCCGCGGAGGGGCGCGCATTGCAGGCGGCCGTTCGACGTTTGGTCCAGGGGCTGCCGACTACGCGCTTCCTCTCGCGCGACACGTTCGAAGAGGTCGTACGTGCGGCGGCCGAGAGGGCCGGGTGGCGGCTGCCCGCGCCGGCCCTGAAGGCCGTGCTCTCGGCCCTCGGCGAGCGCGACGAGGGGGCCGACGTCTGCCGGAAGAAGGGCGCCTTCGAGCCCGATCCCGACCGTCGCGACAGCGAGGCGGTCCCTCTGGACACCGACGTCGAGCAGTTCTTCGCTGACGAGGTGAAGCCTCACGCTCCCGACGCCTGGATCGACACGTCGAAGACCGATCCGCGGGACGGAAAGGTGGGCGTGGTGGGGTACGAGATCAACGTAAACCGCGTGTTCTATCGCTATCGCGCGCCCCGCCCGCTGGAGCAGATCGAGGCGGATCTCAAGTCGCTGGAAGACGAGATCGTGCGCGGGCTAGCGCGGGTCACCCGTTCGTCAGCGGGGCGGTGAAAAACGTCGGCACTTGACCGCATGTGCCGACATTTATTACTCTGAGGCCCATGCGAGTGCCTGGACAGGACGAGCGAACACTGGCAACGGCGGGGTTGGGGGCGTTCTTTCGGCCCCGGCAGGCGCGTGACCAGGGGTTGTCGTTCGCTAACCTGCAACGCCTGGTGGCGGCCGGAACGGTCGAGAGGGTCGCACGGGGCCTTTACCGAAAAACCGGCGTAGAACCCGACGCCCTCGAGTCCGTCGCGATGGCTTGCGCGCGCAGCCCCCACGCCATCGTCTGCCTGTTCTCGGCGCTGGCGGTGCATGGCCTGACGACCCAGATGCCCCGCGACGTGTGGCTGGGCCTGGATCGGAAGGCGCGCCGGCCCGTGCCCAACGACGTCTCGCTCCGCGTGGTCCGCTTTTCGGGGGCCATGCTGACCTACGGTATCGTCTCTACGTCGCTGCTGGGCGTGCCCGCTCGCGTGACGTCACCTGCACGTACCGTGGTCGACTGCTTCCGCTACCGCAACCGCATCGGCCTCGACGTGGCGCTCGAAGCCCTGCGCGACGCCGTGCGAACCCGCACCGTGACGGTCGACGAGATCACGCGCGCGGCCGAGGTGTGCCGCGCCCGGACGCTGGTAAAGCCCTACCTGGAGGCTCTCGAGTGACGAAGCCCTCTGGCTCGAAGAACCTGGCCTCGTCGCTCCGAGACCGGCTGCGCAACCGGGCCAGGGAGACGGGCGAGGACGTCCCGACCCTGCTGCAGCGCTACGCTTCTGAGCGCTTTCTGTATCGCCTGGGCCAGTCGACCCAACGTTCGCGCTACGTGCTGAAGGGCGCGACGCTTTTCGCCCTGTGGGGCGGCTCGCTCTACCGAGCCACGCGCGACCTGGACTTCACGGGCTACGGCCCCAGCGACACGGCTGCAGTGCTGGCCGCCTTTCGCGAGATCGCGTCGGTCGCCGTCGATGACGACGGGCTGCGCTACGACCTCGACGCGCTGGTCGCCGACCCCATTCGCGAAGAGACCGAGTACGGAGGCCTGCGGCTGCGCTTCAAGGCCTGGTTGGGCGAAACGCGCATCGATCTGCAGATCGACGTGGGCTTCGGCAACGCCATCCAGCCTCCTGCCGCCGAGGTGGACTTCCCCACGCTGTTCGGGGATCCGGCGCCGCGCATCCGGGCCTACCCGGCCGAGGCCGTGGTGGCCGAGAAGCTGCACGCGCTGGTCGTGCTCGGCGAGCGCACCACGCGACTGAAAGACGTGTACGACTTGTTCGTGCTCGCGTCGCGGTTCCCTTTCGAAGGGCCGCGGCTCGAGGCGGCCATCCGGGCCACCTTCCGGCAACGCCGGACCGCGATCGACCTGGCTACGCCGACGGCGCTCGCGCCCCGCTTCTACGCTGACGGAGACCGAGCGACCCAATGGCGGGCGTACCTGGACCGGAACCGTCTGCCGGGAGCGCCGCGAGACTTTGACGAGGCGGGGGAGCGACTACGAGCGTTCCTGGGGCCGTTATGGACCACGCTGGCCGCGGGCGAGGCCACGGTGGGGACGTGGAACTCCGAGGGCCGATGGGAGGCGCGGTGATGTGGAAGCGGTATCCGGCGTATCGACGCTCGAGCGTGGAGTGGTTGGGGGAGATTCCGGCGCATTGGGCTGTTTCGAAGCTGAAGCACCTCGCCCAGTTCAAGAGTGGAACTTCCATTACCGCTTCCGACATCGAGGAGAGCGGCGACTATCCGGTCTTCGGCGGCAATGGACTACGTGGCTTCACGAGTTCGTTCACGCACGAAGGTGACTTCGCTCTCGTTGGCAGGCAGGGCGCGTTGTGTGGCTGCGTCAACTACGCGCTAGGTCGGTTCTGGGCTTCAGAGCACGCGGTCGTCGCGAGCCCCGCGCCAGGCATCGAAACACGCTGGCTTGGAGAGCTACTTCGCGCCATGGACTTGAATCAGTATTCTCAGTCAGCGGCCCAACCTGGACTGGCCGTTGAGGTCATTACGGCGCTCTCG
>Ga0233425_10006976_pt1 | contig 16190 bp, 16 predicted proteins | sample Watercolumn_Towu_2_FD_181712 | JGI IMG/M metagenome (GOLD analysis project Ga0233425, IMG submission 181712) | Freshwater microbial communities from Lake Towuti, South Sulawesi, Indonesia - Watercolumn_Towuti2014_140_MG | ecosystem: Environmental > Aquatic > Freshwater > Lake | place...
CATCAAAATCTTGAATCACACTATCAATAAAAGAAACATCATACCCATTCTTCTTCAACAATGTTGCAGTATAACACAATAATATTGGATACCTATTAGTTTTGTCTCCTCTTTTTCTAGGCCATCGATTTTGACTTCTAAGCCCATAACCACTACCTGGCCAAGGAGGGTGCAAAAACAAGATTTTCATTCAAAAAAGAACTAAAATTTAGTTTTTAAATATTGTGATATAAAAAGGTTAAAACTTTATAAACTAAAATAAAATTTAAACAAAAAATGACAAAAGTGAGTATTATTTCAGGAGATTATAACAACATTGATATCAAAAGATTATTAGAATTAATTAATTATATCCCCAGTAAAAAAAAGATTCTCATCAAGCCAAATATTGCCGGAATCAAACATCCAAATTCACCAACAATAACAAATCCAAAAATAATAGAAGCACTAGTAATATATCTAAAACCATTTTCTGAAGAAATAGTTATCGCAGAGGGTTCAGTAGCAGGTATATCAACAAAAGAAGCATTTAGGTCTGCAGGGTACGAAGACTTATCAAAAAAATATGACTTAAAATTAATAGACTTAAACGACAGCCAAAGGATAGAAAAAGAATGGAAATTTGGAAAACTCAAAATCCCAAAAATCCTTGAAGATTATGAATATATTAATGTTGCAAAAATGAAGACCCATATCCAAACAACAGCAACATTAGCAATGAAAAATCAAAAAGGGATATTACATCCAGAGGACAAAAAAAGATTCCACAAATCTGGCAAACTTCCAGAGATGATAAAAGAACTGAATATAATTCTCAAACCAGATCTAAATATCATAGATGCAATTGATTGTATTGAAGGGAATGGCCCCGGAGAAGAAGGAAAAGTAAAAAAGATAAATTATATCCTCGCATCAAAAGATGCACAAGCCATTGATAATGTTGCAATAAAAATCATGGATATTCATCTAACAAAAGTAGAATATTTAGAAACAAAAGATTATGAATTAATTGGAGACCCATTAAAGACAATACCATTTAAACTTCCAGATGAACATTATACAAAACTTAATCTCAAACTTTGGTTTAACAATTCCTGTTCTGGATGTAATCACAATATTATGAAATCTATAAGAGAACTACCAACCCACCCATTTAAGATGATAAAATTCGCATATAATATTACCCTCAACACAACAAATATAATTGCAGGACCGAACACTAAAAACAAACCAAGCAAAGGTAGAATAATTTGCATAGGAAGCTGCTCAAAACAATTTGCAGAAAAGAATAATTGTATTTATATTGAAGGATGCCCACCAAAAACAAAAGATATAATCAAAAAACTTTAAAAGTAATGAGGTTCAAGAAAAATGATGTACAAAATAAATGATTTAACTACCGCAGGCAAAGCAATAATCAAAGTCAAATTTGGAAAAAATACTCCTCTAAGAGTTACTCATATCATTACAAACTGCTGTAATCTAAGATGTAAATATTGTTATGCAGAAAGTTTTGTCAAAGAACAAGAAATGAATACTGAAGAGATATTAGCCATGATGTCAGAATTCAAAAAAGCAGGCACAAAAATTTGGAAAATTGGTGGAGGTGAGCCACTTCTTAAAAAAGATATTAAAAGAATAATTGAACATGGAAAAGAATTAGGTTTTATTATTAATATTGATACTAACGGAACATTAGTAGACAAGAACATTGAAATCCTAAAAAATGTAGATAATATTCAAATAAGCATAGATGGCCCAGAAGAAATTCATGATACTATTCGTGGCAAAGGGGTATTCAGTAAATGCATGAACTCTATCGATAAACTTCATGAAATTGGAAAAGTTCCCCTAATCAATTGCGTTCTAAGCAAACATAATTTAGATCATATTGAATACTTAGTTCAACTAGCTAAAGAAAAAAAGACTTTTATCAATTTTCAGCCAGTAGTCCCAGTCACAAAAGAAGCACAAGAAGAATTAAGCAAGGAATTAATTGAAAAAAAAGTATTTGAAAGAATATTAGAATTAAAAAAATCAAATAATCATATTGCTAGTTCAAACTCAAGCCTAATAAAATTCCAAGAATATTATTCAAATAAAATCCAAAAGTACCAAAGAAATTGTCTTGCAGGAAGAATATATTGCATTATATCACCACAAGGCAAGATTGCTAGATGTATTGAAGAACTTGGCTCTAAAACAATAGATGGTAAGAAAGAAGGTTTCATTAATTCATTCAACAAACTTTCTAAAGATTATTCCTGTGACTGTACATTTTGTTGTTATCATGATCTATCAAGAGTTTACAATTTAAACCCTAAAGAAAACCTCAAAGCAGCATATAATATTTTTACAAAAAAATGGGTTTATAATTAATAACTCTTATAAATTGAAATTATTCAAAAAACAACAATGAAAAAACAACTATTTTACTTGTTCTTAATTTTAATAATCCTCAAAATAATATTATCATTATTTATTCAGTTCCCATTAGGTTTTTCTGACAGTTTAACCTACCAAGAATCAGCTAAAGCATTCTGGGACACATTAAGCATCACAAAGATTGCAGAATCAAAATATCCTCTCTTATATCCCCTTATAATTTCTCCGGCATTTGCCTTCAATGATATGAATATAGTTTTATTTACAATCAAAATAATCAATAGTATTTTAAGTTCTCTAATCATATTCCCAGTTTATTTATTGTCGAAAGAATTCTTAAACAAAAAGAAAAGTTTCCTTCTTGCAACAATCAGCGCATTTATCCCTCCATTCTTCATATTCACATTTACAAGCATGAGTGAAAATTTGTTTTATCCACTATTTATTTTTACTATATATGCATTATACAAAGCATTTAAATCAAATGAAATAAAATGGAACATTACTGCAGGAGCTTCAGTCGGATTATGCTTCTTAATAAAAATAATGTCAATATTTATTATACCAGTTATATTCGTATTAATTCTACTTAACTTCAAACAATTCCAAGAAAAAACTATTCTTTTGTTTACAACATTGATCACCATATCCGCATGGATAATTCCAAGAGTAATCAATTATGGTTTTAATCTCTATCAGATTCTGGGTTACCAAGCATCCTTAGAAAAAGCAACCTCATCAACATTTTTTTCAACAAAAATTATTTGGTTCTTCTTATACATTGATTATTTAATATTAGCGTCAGGGATAGTTCTTTTCATCCTCGCAATTGCATTAATCCTAAAATACAAAAAACTCAACCCCCAGGAAAAATTATTAATTCAATTAACAATTCTTTCAACATTCTTCCTACTAATTTTATGCGCAAATCATAGTGGAGGATTTGAAAAATATACTGATTACAGAACAATTGGTAGATATATTGAATGCCTAATTCCCCTATACTTATTATTAGGTTTTATTTACCTTGAAAAGAAAGACCGATTAAACAAAAGGATTTTACTCCTAACTTCAATTTTCATAATCACAAGTTCATACTTTCTATTATTTGACAAATTTTTTCCATTAAATAATAGTTCCTTAATTCATATAGGCATTCTCAAGTATGGACTAGACATGCTTTCAATAAATTCAATATTAATAATCACAGTAATATTAGCATTAATCCTAACGTCTATTTTTTTCCTAAAGAAATTTAATAAAATTTACTCTATATTATTAATCTATTTTATTATCCTAACCTTAGCAAACATCTCAATAATGTTTTATGATACACAAGAAAGATGGCTTCCAACAGAAGGAGCCCAATTAGGTCAATGGATTAATGAAAACCTCAGTCCAGATTCTACATTCTTATTTGACATCCAAGAAAAAAAAGAGCCATTACACAAAATAGAAATTGATAATAGAGAAAGACCAACACAAATCGCAGCTTACTGGATTCGAGGAGAATGGACTTTAGATAAGAATGCAGAATATGATTATATCATTACAAACAAGGATTTAGAAAACGAAACTATTTATCAGGATTCATCAATAAAAATTTACAAAGCTTAATAACTTTTTTAAACTAGTTATATTTATAAATTAAAATGAAAGTCTGGCGAGTCATAGAATTTACATTTCTACTAGGTATTATTGGCTTAATAATTTACTTTGTAGACTTAAAAAAAACCTTAAATCTAATTCTAACCTTAGACATCAAATTTTACATTTTAGCATTAGTTCTAAATTTAATTCTGATATTTTCTATGGCAATTAGCTTAAAATTCTTATTTAATACAATTAAGAAAATTGGGATTAATAGCTGGTTAACAATATTCATTCCCGGATTTGCAATAGGATTGTTCCTTCCAGGAAGAGTTGGTGATGTCACAATGGTTGCAATTGCAAAAAAAAAAGGTTTCGAGATTGGCCAAAGTACAACATTAATTCTTATCGATAAAATCACAACATTATTAGTATTCATCCCCTTAGCAATACTAGGCTTTACTATCTTGCACACAAAAGAATTAGGTTGGAGTATTTTTTTGAGCATAATATTACTTATAGGCCTAATAATGTTATTTACACCATTCTGTCGTAGGATTCTAAAAAAAATATTAGGCAAATACGCAGAAAAATTTACTGGTTTCCACAAAACTTTCAAAGAGCTATTCCTTAACCACAAAAAAGAATTACTTTACAATATTCTAATTACTTTATTAAGACCAATTTTAAGTAGCCTAATTATGATAGTAATATTCAAATCTTTAGGTTATAATCTTGATATGTATAACGCAATAATAATTACAGCAATAACACTCATAGTCAGCATAATCCCTATCACCCCAAATGGTTTTGGTATAAGAGAAGGTTTAGGCCTAATTTTACTCTCACAATCAGGAGTACCATCCGAAGCAACCATTGCAATGTATTTGATATTATTTTCAACGAGTTGCATTATTATTTTAATTTCCTATCTTTACTATTTAATCATAAGGCGATTTGAGAACATAACATAAAGTTTTTATAGTTCTAATAAAAAGAACAATCATGCAAAGAGAATTTGATAATAACTTTGAAATTGTTCAAGTAAAAGAAATAAATGAAATAAAAGATTTTACTTTAGACAAGGGATGCTATGTACTAATAAAAATCTACAAAGAAACAAATGAAATAGGAGTAGCAATTTGCAATTATGAAAATAAAATATTAAAAGAATTTCGCGGAAAAAGAGCATTAGATCTTTATGAAACTATCTTCAAATATAATCCCCAATGGTTTACAGAACTTAGTCATGCAGCATACTTAGGCAAAGAATTAAATAAAGCTGAAACTGCATTAAAAGAAAAAAAAGAGTACTATCAAGAATAACTATTTAGCATTAACACCATATTTTCGAAATAACAAAGGTTTAACATATTTATTGACGAGTTTATTGGTTTTAACAATTTCTCCAAAAGAATAAATAAAATTAGACTTGCTCATAAATACATATACTGAAGCAAATGGTTCTTTGACACGCGTTCGAATCAACCTTTCTCTAAACAATAAAATTCCTTGTTTCAACAATTTTTCTCTTTGTTTCTTAGTAAACTCCTTTGTTTCAAAGAAAGGAAAATCTGACTTTCCGGGATGCGACAAATTCAAATACTCTTCAACATCCAACAAGAAATGACCATTCTCTTTAACCCAATCATACAATTCAGTGCCAGGATAAACAACCACATTATTAAAATTAATTTTATCAGACTTAACATTTTTTATCGCATCAAGAGTCATTAATGCATCTTCATAAGTCTCTCCAGGATGCCCCAAAATAAAATTACATGTAGTTTCAATTCCAACTTCTTTAGTCATTTCAACAACATTCATCGCTTGTTCAACAGTAATAGCTTTTTTCATATTTTTCAGAACTTTATTGCTTCCAGACTCCATAGCATAAGTAATAGCTGTAAACCCGGCATGTTTCATTTTGAGTAATAATTCTTTGTCAACATCACTGGCCCTAATCCCATTAAAAAGTCTTAATTCAACTTTCAAATTCTTTTCAATAATCAAATCACAAATCCTTTCAACCCTTTTTCTATCAAAAGTGAACTCATCATCATTAAAATCAAACTTTTTCATCCCTTTTGCCAGCCAATATTCAATCTCATTAATAACATTCTCCGCACTTCTTGCTCGAAATTTATACCCCATAGTTAAATGAATTGAACAAAAAACACATCTAAAAGGACAACCTCTGCTCGTAACCATAGGAACAATCCCTCTCTGCCAAGCATAATACTTCTCTAATTCAAAAAGTTCATAGCTTGGAAAAGGCAAAGAATCCAAATCCTCAACAAATGGCATATCCTCAGTTTCAATAATCTCCCCATTTAATCGATAAATAATTCCTTTAACTAAAGCAAAATCTTTCTTCTGAATAATACTTTTAATTAATTCAATGAAAGAATTTTCCCCTTCTTGTTTCACAGCCACATCTAAACCCGAACATTCTTCAAACACCTTTTTCTTAAAAGAAGCAATATGCGTACCACCAGCAACAATATAAGTCTCAGGAAACAAACTCTTAAGTTTATCAATCATCGAGTAACACATTTTAATCCTTGTAGCAATTAAAGTAAACCCCACTAAATTAGGTTTAAATTCATTAACAAGTCTAACCAAATCCTCAAAACTATAGCCTAATCTCATATCAAATATTTTCACTTCATATTCATGATTTAACAATACTGAAGCTAATTGTGCAATCCCATAATGTGGCGAATCAGGATTAACATACCTAGTAACTTTTTCAGGCATAAGATTAGTGGCCAAGTTTAAATTTGGAAACACAAATAAAACCTTAAATTTCATGCCAATAAACTAAAAAGATCTAAATAAAAAGTTTTCTAGTCAGCAAAATAAACATCAACTGAATCTAAATTTTCCTTTTACAGAGGATAATAGTTCTCTAAACATTATTTTATCTTCGCCATTAATAACTCTAAACACAACTAACAGCCCAAAATATACTAAGAAGAAGAATAAAGTTATAAAAAATAGCCCCCAAAAATTATACAAACTATAAAACAAGCTTAATAATTTAATAACACAAATAGCAATTAATCCTAAAAGAACCATCTTCAAATAACTCCACTGAAAAAACTTATTCCTAGTCAATTTAAAAGCTTTCCAAAAAATCAATAATGAAATAACACCTAAACTCAAAACTGAAGCTAAAGCTGCACCAATAATTCCATAAGCTGGAACCATAAAAAAACATAAGACAATATTTAGAATCACGCCAACTAAAGAATAATAAAACACATTCCTAGATTTTTTCAACGCCAACAAAACTTCCCTTGAGACCATAAATAAAAACATTACAAAGAATCCCAATGTAAGTATTATCAAACCAACATAACCAACAGCATATTCTTCACCAAATAAAACAGAAAGAACTTCTCTAGAAAAGAAGATAATAAACAAAGTTAAAGGCAGATTAAACATAAAAACTAATCTATTCAAAGTATCATAAACTGAAGAAAAAGCTTTCTCATCTTTCTGAACATATAAACTAACCATCACTGGAACAAGCAAAGCACTCAACGAAAATGGAATAATATAAGTCAACCTTGCCACAGGCGCAATCGCATTATAGATCCCAACATCAGAAACAGTCATAAAGTATCCAATCATAAAAGAATCTATTGAAACTATTGCCAATCCTAATAAGGCATTAAACATCAATGGCCAAGAATAATCAAACACCTCAAATTGATTAACTTTCTCAGATTCAACATTGAATATAGAAAAAGTTTTCGAAAAGAAAATCATCGAGAATAAAAAACTCAAAAACACAGAAACAACATATGCAATTGAAGCCCCGACAATTCCAAATCCTAAATAGACCAACAAAAACATTAGCAGAATTCTAGAGCTCCCTTCAATCAAATACCTCGAATAGAATTCGTATTTCAAATTCTTAAAACCTTTAATAACTCCTAAGAAAACTCCTCTCATACAATCAAAAGGCACAGCAAATGCAAAGATCTTAAGAACTAATGATAATTGTTCAGTGTGAAACAAATTTATTGCAATAAACTCTGAAGCAAAAAATAATACTATCGACCCAATTAAGCTCGAAATAAATACAATTGGAAAAGCAAACTTAATCAAACCTTTAACTTTGGATTTAGAATTTTCACTAAGATAATAAGCAGTAAACCTTGTAATTCCATAATCAAATCCGAATAATAAAATTATACTAAATACAGCATATACCATTATCCCTAATGACAAAATCCCATATTGCTCAGTTCCTAAACGTGCAGTTACAAACTTAAACAAATATCCAATGAACTTAGAAAACATCACTCCCAAGAATACATAAGCCGCACCCTTTCCTAGCTTTTTTAATGAATCATCTTTAGAATCCATACTCCTAAAACAAGAAATATCTTTTTAAAAGTTATGCTCCTCAAAACTTATAAATCCGCCTCTAAAAAACAAACCCTATGTCAATCTTAAGAAGAATCTTAAAAAACCCTGAAACTATTCCAACGAAGCTAACAAGGTTTCTAAAAAAATTCAAAAGCTTGGAATACTCTAAAGATTACCCTAAAGAAATCAACAAGAACACATTAATTTTCAATAGTATTCAAGACCCAGAAATAATTCAAGAAGCAGATAAGATTCTAAACAAGGAATATGAAATATTCAATCAAATTTACAAGATAGAAACAATTGATTGGCACAAAGACTATGCAAACAACTATATTTTCCCATTAAAGCGATTCAATTTAGACAAGAATGGCACTGATAAAAAAATCCCTTGGGAACTAAATCGTTTCCAACACTTGACAACTTTGGCAATAGCATATCATCAAACTAAAGAAGAAAAATATTTTCAAGAAATAGAACTTCAAATTAATGATTGGATAGCAAAGAATCCATTTGGCAAAGGCATAAATTGGTCCACCCCTATGGAATGCGCAGTCCGTGCAATAAATTTAATCCAGATATATTTTCTAACAGAAAAAAAATTAGACTTATTATCTTTAATTTATAATCATGGAACCTTCATCAAAGATAATTTAGAATGGAGCCCAGCAAAAGAGAACCATTATTTAACAGATATTCTTGGATTATTCTTTATAGGTCTGTTCTTCAACAAACAAGATTGGATAGATTTCTCAAAAGCAGAATTAGAAAAAGAGATTATGAACCAAGTCTCAGAAGATGGAGTTGATTATGAAGCTTCAATAAACTATCATCGATTAGTCACAGAAATATTTTTATTAACATTAATTATTGGAAAAAAGAATAATATTGAATTCTCAACAAAGTATAAAGATCGCGTCGAGAATATGTGCGAATTTATTATGTATTACACTCCAGACTCTGGCAACGCCCCATCTTTCGGCGACACAGACAATTCAAGAATCCTGGATATTTGGAACAAAAACATTAACGACCATAGAGATATACTCGCTGTAGCATCAATAATATTCCAAAGAAAAGATTTCAAATCAAAAAGTAAATACCATAAAAGATTAAGCTTGATTATTAACGAAGAAGAATTTTTGCGGTTAGAAGCAAAGAAAGTACCCTTAAAATCAAAAGCATTCACAGACTACTACATAATTCGCGACAAAAAAGTATTCTTAATGATCCACTGTGGAAGTATTGGCAGAAACAACTTTGGTGGCCATGGCCATAATGATCAATTAAGCTTTGTATTCTCCTATGAAGACCAAGACTACATAATAGATCCAGGCACTTATTGTTATACCTCAAACTATGAACTCAGACACAGATTTAGATCATCAAAAGCCCATAATTGTTTAATAGTAAATAATGAAGAACAAAATAAGATAAACCAGAACACCCCTTTCAACATGGACTTAAAATTCCAAAGTCAATGCCTCCACTTCGACGAAAAATCATTCTTAGGCATACTAAAATACAAAGATCTCCAAATCACTAGGAAAATAATTTATAACAATAATCAAATAATAATTGAAGACTCAACAAACCAAGATGCCAACCTCAAACTAAACTTTTTTATTAATGAATCAAAAGAAATTAAGTTCACTGCTGAAGAACCAAAAAAAATTCAAACAAAAATCTCCAAAAATTACGGCCACATTACTGACTTTCAAGCCACCCAAATAAAAGAATTTGGCAATACCTTACGAACAATAATAACAATTCCAAAATAATAATATTTATTAAACCAAAAACAAAAGTCCTTACCATGACTAACGCAATACAAGTTCTCTATATCCCAAAATATCAAAAGTTAAATACTGAAGAACAAGTTTTAGATATGCTTGTAGAGCTATACCACTTTTATTTAGGCCAAATAAGGAATTTCTCCTGCACAGATTTAACAGGAAAGAAAATTCAAAATGGAGAAGAATTTCTAAAATGTGCAACTAAAAAACAAATTGGTGAAAATAAAAAACAACAATTAGCCTTATTTCAAGGAACAGGCAGAATTGCAGGTCTAAATGTAGATAATGGAGTAATAATTTACGATATGTCAGAAGTTGAAATATTAACAAAATACTGGGATCAAGGATGCCAACGCTCTTGTCTTAATTGTAGAGAAAGACAAACTCGATTAACGGATCAGGATTCCTCGAAAAATTACTGTTTAATCCATGAGTGGCAATTAAGTTCAAGAACTTGTGGTGATGACTTTAAACCAATACAAACAAATTCTGAAGGCAAACTTCCAAGAACACTTGATAAATTAATTGAAGAAGCACTCAAAAGATAATCCTCTTATAATCCTGACTTTTAGTATTCGTCGGACAATTCTTACACATCAGAACAGAATTCTTATTCTCCCAAACCATTTTTCTAAACTTCTGCATTTGTTCAGAATTCCAAATCTCATTCTCAAAATCATCCTCAAAAATATTTCCTAATTTAAAATTTTCAGCATAATCAAAACAACAAACTACAACAGCCCCATCATAATTAATATTAATGCCAGTCCACAAACCATCACACCCTGGAATTAGCGAATCCTTACACTTTTCAGTATCAATATATCTGGAATATTCCTTATTTTTAGGCAAATATTTCTCTGCTTTTGAAGCATCATTAAACAAGAACACAGTCTTCAGGATAAGCTCATTCGGCCCAAGCTCTTTAGCAAGTTTCTGTATTTCTTCAACTTCATGCTCATTGTCCTTCATAATAATAAACTGCATGCTCAGGAATGGAAAATAAGAATTCTTCTCTTTCTTCAACCGCACCAATTCTTTTATCCCTTCAATCAGAACATTGAAATTCCCATTCTTTCTATACATAGAATAAGTTTCTTCAGTTGCACCATCAACAGCAAACACTAACTCATCTAATCCAGAATCAACCAACTTAGAAATATTTTCTTTATTCCTAAACAAAATTCCATTCGTGCTTGTAATGACTTTCAATCCTTTCTTTTTAGCATATTTAATCATCTCAAAAAAATCTTTATTCAAAGAAGGCTCACCATAATTCCATAATGTAACCGAAAAAGCAGTTGCTCCTAGTTTGTCAATGATTTTCTTATAATTTTCCAAACTCATATAACCTTTATTCTTTTTCAGTAACCCATTCCCAGTTGGACACAAAGGACATTTAAGATTACAAATATTTGTTGGCTCAATAAACAATGACAAAGGCTTTCCAGAAACTTTTTCCGCTTTATTTCTTAATGAATATTTAACTTTCAAATAATTTCCAATCCTTTTTGGAGTAATGTTCCGAGCATAGATTCTAAACTTTTTAACAAAAGACATGATAGCCCACTAAAAGTCTGCCTTTAAATAGCTTATTCATCACTAGAAAATATGTTCTAAGAGAAGAAAAGAACCTCCAAGTCGGGTTAATAAAACATTTAAATTGACTTAATTTAAAACAAATAATGAAGATTAAAAATCTGTTAGAAATCCTAATCTTACTTGGCATCATAAGTATAATCATTTACAAAGTAGACTTAAAAGAAAGTTTCCAAATATTACAAAGAATAAATCTATATTATTATCTAATTGCATTACTATTGTTTCTAACTTTAATCTTTATCAACTCCCAAGCACTAAAGGTCTTATTTGATACTATTAAACAACAAAAATTCAATGATTGGTTAAGAATTTTCATCCCAAGTTTTGTAATAGGAATGATTATTCCAGTGAGAGCTGGTGATGTAACAATGGCTGTTTTAGGAAAAAATAAAGGTTTCGAAATAGGCCAAAGTACATCCATTATGATCATTGACAAATTAATCACATTATTAATATTCACCCCCATTGCTGCGATAGGATTATTAATTTTTATTAACACCACAGAAATATTCTATGGAATAATATTTAGTATCCTTTTAATCTTAGGCTTTTCATTTTTATATTCAAAATCTGGAAGACTAATTCTAATTAAAATATTAGGTAAAAAAGCAGAAATTTTCAAAGGCTTTAAAAAAACCTTACAAGATATTCTAAACCAAAATAAAAGAGCCTTAGTCATGAATGGCCTACTAACATTAATCCGCCCCTTAATCAACGGCTTAGTATTAATATTATTACTTGCTTCATTAGGATATAATCTAAACTTAATGACTGCAATAATCATCAGCTCAATCACATTTATAGTCTTAATCATCCCAATCACCCCAAATGGTCTAGGAATAAAAGAAGGTCTTGGAACAATATTACTCTCAGTTATTGGAATCCCAGCAGAAGCATCGATCGCAATGTATATCCTACTATTTTCAATTAGTTGCCTATCAACATTATTATATGGTCTCTATTATTTAATCATAAGAAATAATTCATCTTAATATTTTATTCCATTTTTCAGCAAGAACATTAATATCATAATTTTCTTCAACAAACTTTCTCCCTTCTAATCCCATTTTTACAGCCTGTTTTGGATTCTCATACAAAAATTCAATCTTTTCCTTCAATGCCTTTTCATCATGCTGCCTAATCAAAAACCCAAACTCTTTCTTCACAATCTCTCTCGGCCCAACACAATCTGTACAAATCACACAAGTTCCCGAAGCCAAAGCCTCCAACAAAACAATCCCATACAATTCTTCCCATCTTGGAACCTTATATGAATTTAATACAAATACAGACGCTGAAGAAAAGATCTTTGCCAATTTCACTCTATCCCTAATTTCCCCATGATAAACAACATTTTTCAATTCACAATTCCTCACAAGATTATCACACGACCCAGAACCAACAAATTCAAATTCAATATGACCTAAAACTCTAGCAACATTGAGTATTCCTTGTATTCCTTTCTCTTCAATAATCCTTCCAACATAAAGCACCTTAAATTTTGCATCCTTCTTCCCAACACTAAACAAATTCAAATCCACAGCATGCGGTATCTGCAAAATATTTGAAGTATACTTCCTCAACGCAACTTCAGCACTTTTGGAAATAGTTACACAATCAATATTCTTTAAAAAATTCTTCCAGAAAAACAATTTTATTTTATTCGGTTTGAATACATAATCTCTTCCATTCCAGTAAGGCCATGAAGTCATATACACAACTTTTGTTCCAAGACTTCGAATAACAAACAAATATACAGCAATCCAACTATAAGGTGCAAACAACGCAACAACTTTCTTTCTAGTAAAAATCAAATAAAAATACCCAAAAAAGCTCCATAAAATATCATTCCAATAAACCTTCTTCACTTCTAATGGCTTCCCAAAAAAACTCCCAATCTTCCTCAATAAATAAACTTCAGAATAAATCTTCAAAAACAAAAGATAAAAAGATCTTGAATCAATAAATCTGGCATTAGGTTTTAATTTCAATAATCCCCTAAAATAATCCCTCGTCGGACACTCAGTAAAAATCACTAAATCCATATACGAGCCAAACTAAATAACATTTATAAATTCTCTGTATTCCATCTCAAGAATGTTTGATAAAGAATATTTCAAGAACTACAAAGAACAATCATTCAAATGGAAATTTTGGTCCTCAATAATTAAAAGATATACGAATAAAGAATCAAATATTCTAGAATTAGGCTGCACATATGGTTATTTATTCAAACATCTTAATGGTTACAAAAATCTTTATGGGATTGATATTTCCAAACATGCAATAAAAATAGCAAAAACTCTCAACAAGAAAGCAAACCTTAAAGTCATGAATGTAGAAAAATTAGAATTTAAAGAGCACACTTTTGATCTAATTCTAGCAATTGATGTCTTAGAACATCTTCCAAATCCAAAGCAAGGAATCCAAGAAATATCGAGAGTCTTAAAACCAAAGAAGATATTAATCATTGTCACACCAAACCCAAATTCCTATAGTCACAAAATAAAAAAGAAAGACTGGTTCGCATACAAAGATCCAACTCACATTTCAATACATAATCAAGAATACTGGTTAAACTTACTCCAAGAGAATAATTTTAAGATTAAAAAAACAACAACAATCGATCTATTCGACTTTCCATATCTAACAAAGTTTGCAAGATTACTAAACTTAATCCTTTACAAAACCAAATCTCCATTCTTAAAAAATATTGGAGACAATAGTGTAATTATTGCTCAAAAAACAGCTTAATCCACAACAATTAACCAATGAACAAATTCATAGAACCAATTCGTCTTCTCTGGAGCAAAATTCAAACAATTATCGCAATCATAATCCTTTGCTTCAATTGAGAAAACCCCCCATTCAAAGTTTTGATTTCTCGGCTGAAAATCCTCTATTGTCAAATATTTCTCACTCCCAGTAAAGCAATATCCTTCAGAACAATAAGCTTCTTCATTAATTAGATAACATTCCGAATTCTTTTCACATGAAACCCTCATGCTTGCACTACAAAACCCAACCAACAAAAGAGCCATAATAATCCACATAACCCACTTCATAAAATAATTTAAAGAAATATAATTTATAAACCTTCCTTAGGTTCAAAATTTGCTGGCTGTTCAGCTTTAGGCTCTTCTTTTTTTCCACTGCCTTTGAAAATCAAGAATCCAACCAAACCGAGAATAAGTACTCCAATAACTGCAAGGACTATTGTCTTATAATCAAACCCACCAATAACAACCTCATCAACTTTTCCAACATCTCCAATGATTTCAGAATTATCCGTCCCAGTCAAGTCTTGCAAAACTAACTGCACTAACCCATCCTCAGCAATGGAATATAATGCTACATTCAGATCAACAATTCCATCTTTGTTTATATCTGCTCTCATCAAATAGTCTAGTCCAACCAATCCTGGATTCAAATTAGTATTTTCATCAATATAAAATCCATAATCTAACTTCACAGAAGAAGTCCCAACATCTTCAATGATAATAACATGCTCTCCACCGAGCAAACTAAACTTTATTTGATCATGTTCATACAAATAAACTGGTTGTGTCCTCAATTCTGAAAAATCAATTATATGTGTTTCTCCAGCACTTACTAAAGCTAAAGTAAACAGCATAACAATCCCAATTAAAATGCCCTGTTTCATAACCAAAAAAATAAAATTTGAATATATAAAGTTTATTGAGTTCCTCTTACCAGGTCTGAAAGCTCTTTCCCATCAATTCTTGAGAAATATTTGATCCCACCAACCTCAACATAAGTTTCAGGCTGATTATTTCCATTCAGATCAATATTAACTACTTCATACCTTACAGGCACGGAAGTTTCCATAAGCCTCTTACAAGCAGTACAACCAAAATAAAGCCCAGCTCCAGCAACAACTGCAATAGTAACTAAAAATCCTACTTGATAAAAATCTCTCCACTCACTTTCAAACACCCATTCTTTCAAATAACTATTCCAACTTCTAGAGCCATAATCTATTTTCTTTATAGGAATCGGTTCCTCTTCTTCTTCTACCATAATCCAAAAATTATTCTCCCCTTTAAAAGAATTATCAATCTCAAATAAATAAAAAAAATTATTTCTTAGACTTTGGTTTTGGTCGCATAAAATAATAAGCTAATCCTAAGCAGACTAGCAATACTACTACTAATATCCCAACAATCCAAACCCAAGTATAAGATTTCTCTGAAGTCGGATACTCAAATAATCCATCAATTTGCTCAACACTGATTGAAGCCTCCCCATTGACAATTCCTAAGAGAGTTACTTTCAAATCATTCAAACCATCTCCATTCAAATCAACTTCTCCAATAGGATTCACTAAAGTCAAAGTCAAAGTTTGCGGATCACTTGCAATCACAACAACTACAGTATCTCCTTCAACACTTTCAATTGTAATGCTATGATCAG
>Ga0233425_10006977_pt1 | contig 16188 bp, 9 predicted proteins | sample Watercolumn_Towu_2_FD_181712 | JGI IMG/M metagenome (GOLD analysis project Ga0233425, IMG submission 181712) | Freshwater microbial communities from Lake Towuti, South Sulawesi, Indonesia - Watercolumn_Towuti2014_140_MG | ecosystem: Environmental > Aquatic > Freshwater > Lake | place: Indonesia...
CGTGGAGCCGCAATGCAGGAACAGCGTGGCGGGACCATGCGCGACGCCGTCGGTGTGCAGCGAATGCACGAAACACAGGTCATCGACGTGCCGAGCAAGGTGAGGAAACAACTGGGAGACCGGCGTGCCCGACGCACCGTACTGCGAAAACTCCCAGGGCGACTTCATGATCCGCTGCGTTCCGCCTCGTTGGCCCGTATTGGCCAGCGCCCGGGCGTCGTCAAAGGCATGCATCTGGCCGTCACGCTCGGCAAGCAATGGTTTCGGATCAAAAGAGTCAACCTGACTGACGCCGCCTTGCATGAACAGGAACAAAATCCGCTTCGCACGCGCGAAACCGTGAGGAGCCCGAGCAGCGAGCGGCGATGCGATCGGCGATGCGAGCGGCGATGCGAGCGGCGATGCAACCCCACGGCGCTGTTCGCCGATCATGGCGGCCATTGCCAACGCGCCGAAACCGCAACTGGTCTGTTGAAGAAAACTCCGGCGATGCATCATGGCTGGTTCCGGCTGCAGTGCCTGGGGGTCGCCCCGATCGCAAGTGGCATCTTATTCAAGGTATCTGAAATCGATCGACGCGAACAGCGACTGAACCACCGCGGTCCATCGCTCGATCGGCGACTCTTCCACGGATGCGTCGAGAAACTCCAACACCTTGCGCCGCTCGGGATCGCTCGGCGGCCGGCCGAGGACTCGCCGATAGAGCGCGTCGAGACGATCCGGATCGGACGAACCGCGGGACGGCGGTTGACGCGGTAGCACTTGCAGCGCCGTCTGCTGGGCCAGATCGACGACCAGCGCATGGTTCAGCATTGTCAACGCCTGCGTCGCCACCGTGCTCTCATCACGTCGTCCGACCGGCACACTGGGATCGGCGAAGTCGAAGGCTTCGAACAGGTCGGGCAACGCGTTGCGAAAGACCGGCCAGTACTCGGCCCGACGCGAACTCCGCTGTTCAAATCCATAATCGGCCGTCAATCCGGGCGGAAGCGTGGAGCCACCGTAGCGCCAGTCGATGGCGTCGGCGGCGACCAGCATGGCGTTGAGCAGCGATTCGGCGTCGAGTCTCTTGCGAGGCATCCGCCAGCGCAAGCGATTCTCAGGATCGGCCTGCATGGCCGCAGGCGAAGCGTCCGTCGACAATCGATAGGACGACGAGAGCACGATGCGGCGCACGACGAGTTTGGGGGTCGCAGCCTCGTGGCTGATCCAAAGCGCCAGACGATCGAGCAACTCGGGATGCGAGGGAGCCTCGCCGGTGGTGCCGAAGTTCTCGGTGCTGCGCGCCAGACCTGTGCCCATGACGCCCGTCCAGAGGCGATTGGCCAGGACGCGCCAGGTGAGCGGGTTCGTACGATCGACCAGCCATTCGGCCAGTTCGCGTCGTCCGCTCTCCTTGGCAGCAATGCTCGCAGCCACCGTCCCGCCTTGGAAATCGGGGAAGCCTCTCGGTACGGTGTCACCCAGGGTATGGACCGAACCGCGGATATGGACGGCGCAGTCACCGGCCTGCTCGCGCTCCCGAACCGACATGTAGAGCGGCCGGTGCGGTCCTTGCTGTCTGAGTGACTTACGCTGCTTTTCGGCTTCTTGCAGTCGAGCCTCCAGTTCCTTGCGCCGGACATCGCTGGACGGCAGGTGCTTGTTCGGCGCATCCAGGTCGGAGGGCGGCTTGTCCTGAGGCAGGTCTCCTTCGGCCAGAAACTGGACCGCATCGGCGACCACATGCCCACGACTTTCCGTCGTGTCGACGATCACGAAGCTCTGACCGGTGGGCTCGAAACGGTACCGCCCCAGCGAAATGAATTGCCCGTCGATCGGAGGCGTCAGTCGTTGATTGACCTGGACGGTCTTTTCGCCGTCGGCACTGAACACAATCAAAGATACCGACGCTGCTCGATTCTCGCCCGGCGTGTAGGCAAAACGGACCTCATACGTTCCTGCCCGCTGGAGTTCCGGCAGGAACGTCAACGTCTTGGTGCCTTTGCCGGCGTCGAGGTCATGCAGGTAACCATCGCCGACATAGGGCGTCGTATGCGTCGACAGTTTCCATTCGCCGACGCGTCGGGCTTGTGCATCGTCGACGACGATGCCTGGCAATTCCGCGGGGGCGATGCGCGTGCGCGCACCCGGCTTGCCGTCCGCGAGCGCCTTGAGCGAGGCCTGCAGGGACTTCAGTTCGGCATCGAGACTGGCCAGCTCGGATTCCTGCTCCCGCAAGCGGGACTCCAAGTCCGCGTCGACCGGGAGCGGCAGTTCGAGCCACTTGGATACATTCTCATGTTCCAGAGTCTGACAATTGCGCAGAATACCGGCCATCGCGTAGTAGGTCCGTGTGCCAATCGGGTCAAACTTGTGGTCATGGCAACGGGCGCAACTGATGGTCTGTGCGAGGATCGTCTTGCCGATGACGTCGAGCTGTTCGTCGACAACGTCCATTTCGAGTTGCCGCTTGTCCTGTTCCTCGAGGTTGGTATTGCCGAGGGCCAGAAACGTTGTCGCGATCAATTGCCGCTGCTGTTGTTGCAGGGCAGGGTAGGGGAGCAGGTCGCCGGCAACCTGTTCGCGAATGAATTCCTGGTAGGGCCGGTCTTCGTTCCAGTAGTCGAACACGTAGTCGCGATAGCGCCAGGCTTCGGGCAGAACAAAGCCGCGCAACGTCAGTGACTCGGCGAACCGCGCCAGGTCGAGCCAATGCCGCCCCCAGCGTTCGCCGAACCGGGGCGTTGCCAGCCAGAGGTCGGTGGTTCGTTCGAATTGATCGGGCAGTCCCGAGTGCGGGTCGTCGCCGTCGTCGGGCAGCGGCGGGACACCGCGCAGGTCGAACGATAATCGGCGACGAACGCGCTCCCCATCGGCCTCGTCGGCCGCGGAAATTTCCCGCAGGCGCTGTGCGGCCAGCAGGTAGGAATCGAGATCCGTTCGCGCTCGCCGCAGGTCATCCGCCGGCAGATCGGGCGACGGCGACGGCTGTGGTGGGAGGTAGGCCCAATGCATGCCGGCCGAACGGGCAGGCGGCTGGGCAGCGTGCGCCCCAGCGTCGCCCACCGGTTCGCGAGGGTCGGCCGCGCCGCTGCGAATCCATCGCTCGAAGTCCCGGATCGTCTCCTCGGCCAGCTTGCGATCGGGAGGCATGCGCAACGACTCGTATTGCAGCGCGGAAATCAACAGGCTGTTCTCGACATCGCCCGGGACGATCGCCGGACCGCTTTCGCCGCCGCTGCGGATCGCATGGCGATCGTCGACGCGAAGTCCGCCTTTCAACTTGCCGGCCCGCTGCGCCTGTTGGGAATGGCAGACATAGCAATTCTGCACCAGCACCGGCCGGATTCTCTTTTCGAAAAACGCGATGTCTTCGCCAGGCCGGTCCGGGCTTGAATTCGCGGCTGGCTGCGCGGATGCGAACAGAGGGAGCAACATCACGGCGGCGAAAGGGATCGATCCCCGACCGTATCGAAGGCGACAGAGCGACCGACCGCAAGCAGGCAGGCGGTGAGCCAGCGCACGGGCGTGGGGCAAGCCCGCGTCGGCCACGAGTTCGACCATCCGACTCGACACGAAAACTCCTCCACAGACCGCAGCCTGTCCCAACTACTTCGGCGCCGCCCGTGCGGGCCGGATCGCATCCACTTCACAAGCTCCGCAAGAACGCCGTCAACGCGTCGAGTTCCTCGGCGGCGAGATCACGCTCGAGCTGGTGCTTGAAGGTCTCCAGGACGGCGCGCGGCCCGGCGGCCCGGTTGTCGTGGAACAGCAGATCGCGCTGCCCCACGCCGCGCAGCGACGGAGGATTATACAGTTTGTTGCCTCGCTTGTCGCTCAAGCCGACGTCGTGCGTGGCTTCGCAACTGTAGCTGGGGGGACGGTGACACTCGATGCAGCCAAGTTCCTGGAACAGCCGTTGGCCGACTTCAACTTTCACGGGATCGAGGGTGCCGCGCAGCGCGTCGACCGACGGAGGCGGATTCAACGAGCGCAGATAGGCCGTCAGGTCGGAGACCTGTTCTTCGGTCGGACCGGATTCGTTCTGCATTGTCCGAGTTACGGAACTGCGAATCTGTGCGGGTAGATCGGGCATGCTTCCGTTCCAGGCGTACGGCGCCGTGTCGCTGCAGCCGAGCAGCGACAGGACTCGCTTCGCGCTGCCGAAAGATCCGTCGCTGAAATTGTCATTGAGTTGGCCGTTGGCATGGCCGTCGGTGTGACAGCTATGGCAGCTCATCCAGCCGTCATGCGCCAGACGCGCGTCGTAGAACAGCCGTTCACCCCGTTCCTCGGCGCTCAATTCGGGCGCGACTCCAAGTTCGATCTGGGCGACCAGTTTCCGCTCGTTCAGGTCAACGACACTGATCGCGTCGTCAAAAGTGTTCGCGACCACTGCCCGTCCGGAGTCGCGCGTCACCAGCACCGCGGTCGGGCGGCGCGCGACCGTCAGGCGAGCCAACCCGAAATCCTGTTCGCTGCCGGTGGCGATTTCGCCGACACCTCCCAGCGTCACGACGACGCGGCCGTCGGCGGCGACCGCCAACCCGGCGGGGTCCGCCGTGCCGTCGCCGGCATGCCCGAGCGGATGCATATGACCGCCTTCGAACAGATTGCCGCGGCCATCCAGGAACCGGTCGAGTCGAATCCAGCGCAGGTCGTTCGACATCATCAAGCCCCAATGGATATCGTTGCGGTCGGCATGTGCGTAGTCGTTGAGCATCTGGTGAGCGACGAGCAGCATCGAACCGTCGGGAGTTGCGGCCAGGCCGCGGATGTTGTGAGCCGGGATGGTTCGCACCGCTTCGATGCCGCCCTCGCGGGAGTCAATGATCGCGATGCGACCAGCGAACGAATCGGCAACAAGCAGCCGTTGATCGTCGTCGACAAGCAGTTGCTGACGCGGCGCGAACGGCAGGTCGACGGTGCGGATCGCGTTGGTCACGGCGCCGTCCTGGTCGAAGTCGAGCAGCGTCAGCCGCCGGGACCACAACGAAGCGATCAGGCATCGTCGCCCATCCTTGGTCAATTGAAGCGAAACCGGAAAGGGACTGACCTCAATACGCTTGACCACCGTGGCACGTGGTGGATCGCCCGTGTCATCGACGTCGAGCTGAATCAGTTGATGGGCCTGCTCGTCGACGACCAGCAATCGGCGCCGCGCGTGATCCCAGCAGATATCGGCGAGGGACCGGCCGACGGGGAGCTCGGAGATAACGCGGCGATTGGCGAGGTCCAGCAGTTGCACGGTCCCGGAACGCCGATTGGCGACCCATAGCCATCGGTCGTCGTGCGACAGGGCCATGGCCACCGGTTGCCGCTGGCGGGGGTGCGGCGCGTCCGCTTCCGTCGGCTGGGCAGGGGGATCCGACGCGCGGCTGAAACGATCGGCGGGCGCGCCTGGCCCGCGGAACGCGCCCAACGAAACCGCCAGCAGCAGCGCCGGCAGTCCGACGTTACCAATTCGCCCGCGGCGAGCCGCCGTGCTCGCGCTCGCGTTCTGCGTTCCGCGTCGTCGCATCGTTGCCCTCACATCCAGACACTCACATTCCAAGGCACACGGCTCGAATCAGTATTTGCTGTCTACCGTCGTTCCATGGCGATGCGGTTGGCCGCCAGGAGTATCGCCATCACGGTGGCTTCGACCGAATCGGTGCTGATGCCTCGACCTCGATAGAGTTGATTCTTGTATTCGACGACCAGCGTCACATCGGCCTGGGCGTCGTGGCCGAGGCTGGTGCTGCGGATCTGGAATTCTTTGCAGTTGAGTTTGATCCCGGTGATTTTCTCGGTGGCCAGGAAGACGGCGTCGATGGCGCCGTCGCCGTCGGAGAGCTCCTCGGTGAATTCCTGGCTGCCGTGCCGCAGCGTCAGACGCACCCGTGGCTTGCGACCGCTGCCGGAGGTGACTTCGAACGACACCAGGCTCCATTCCTCCGCCGGAAGCTCGTGCCGCCCTTGTTCGATCAGCGCAATGATATCGCCGTCGTAGATCTCTTTTTTCTTATCGCAGAGCTTCTTGAATTCCTCGAATACCGCCTGCAGCGTTTCGGGGTTCAGTTCGTAGCCCAGCGCGCGGGCTCGATCGGCCAGTGCCGCTCGACCGCTGTGCTTTCCCAGGACCAGGTCGGTCTTGGCGAAACCGACATCCTCGGGGCACATGATTTCATAGGTTCGTCGTTCCTTCAGCATGCCATCCTGGTGGATGCCTGCCTCGTGGGCGAAGGCGTTGCGGCCGACGATCGCCTTATTGCGCTGCACGTACATGCCGGTGATATTGCTGAGCAACCGGCTGGTTGGAACGAGCCGGTTGGTCTTGACCCCGGTATGGCAGTTGTAGTAATCGGCGCGGGTGCGGATTGCCATCACGACTTCCTCGAGCGAGCAGTTTCCGGCCCGTTCGCCGATGCCGTTGATGGTGCATTCGATCTGTCCGGCGCCGTTGACGACTCCGGCCAGGCTGTTGGCAACTGCCAGTCCCAGATCGTCGTGGCAATGGACGCTGATGACGGCCCGATCGATATTGGGCACGCGGTTCTTGAGCATGGCGATGGTGGCGCCATATTGTTCCGGCGTGGCATAGCCGACGGTATCGGGGATGTTGACGGTGTTCGCACCGGCTGCGATGGCGGCTTCGACGACTTCGCAAAGGAAATCGTGCTCGGTGCGCGCCGCATCCTCCGGAGAGAATTCGATATTATCGGTGTAGGTGGCGGCCAGTTTCACGCCGGCGACGGCGCGGGCGATGATCTCCTCGCGCGTCATGCGCAGTTTGAATTCGCGGTGGATCGCGCTAGTCGCCAGGAACACATGGATGCGGCGGGACGGGGCGTCGCGGAGCGCGTCGCCCGCGCGGTGGATATCGGCGTCGCTGCAGCGGGCCAGCCCGCAGATTACCGGGCCGCGGATCTGACGAGCAATCTCCCGTACCGCCTCGTAGTCGCCCGGCGATGCGATCGGAAATCCAGCCTCGATGACGTCGGCCCCCAGATCGGCCAAGGCCTGCGCCATTTCCAGCTTTTCGGACAGATTCATGCTGCAGCCTGGTGACTGCTCGCCGTCCCGCAGGGTTGTGTCAAAAATCACTATTTGTCGACTCGTCATTGTTCCGTCCTCGGTCTTTGCTCGGTGAAAGTCCAAAAAAAAACCCCGCTGCTCTCATCGAGCCTCGGGGTGCTGTTAAGCCCTGATTTTATCATCAATGCGCGACACCCCTACCGCCTGCGGTACGCAGGCAATCGCAAGTCCAACGGCAGCAGGAAGGATTGGCACATGCAAGTACTTTAGTTTCCGAGGCGCGAACGGTCAAGCACGGTTTCGTTTGTTCGATCGATTGCTGGATTGCAGCGCGACGGGTGGGTCGACAGGTGGGGCGACGGGTGGGTCGAGCGCGTCGGGTGGGTCGAACGCGTAGGGTGGGTCGAGGTACTCCGAGGCCCACCACGGTCGCGAAAACAGGTGCCTCGCGTCTACTTCGTCAACGGCATCCGCGTGATCGGGCGGGAACATGCGCTGACGGCAGCGTACCTTTCGGTGCTGATCGAGCGGCCGGTCTGTGGCATATATAACAAGACCGCCGGCGTCCGCCTTGGCTCGTTGGCCGACATCGCGCAGTGCCTGCTCGACTATACGCAGAACGCGGTCGCACGCCTCGGATCGCGAGCGAATCTTGATAAGCCACCCGCGATTCCCGACCACAGGATCCCGGAATTCCTCAACCGGCTCGACAAGGAGTACGTAGTCTGGAACAAAGCCGCATTGGCGTTGTTCAAGGAACTCGTGCGCAACAGGTACCAGCGGCAACTGAAGCAGGGCGCCCGCCCGGATTGTGGAGAGCGCATTGCCTGAGGCGAGCGATTAGCCGCGAACTCCGTGGGCTACCGGCTCGGCGCGCCGCTTCGCTACAATGGCAAGCGGCTGACGCGCTTTGCAACGGTCGGGAACCGGCGCGGTGGCGTAGCGAATTCGAGGAGACTTCGAGATGTCCGATTCGAACCTGTGGAGTCGGGGGCCGGCGGCTGTTCGCTCACTTTCGCGCCGGGAATTTGCGCGGCAATTGAGCGCGGCGACCGCGGCGGCGATCGCCTGTGGTGCTCCGCGATTGCTGGCGGCAAATGATGAGTCGGTGGCGTCGGCGGCGGCGAAAGGCACGACCGCGAAAGCGGCCAGGGCCGATGCCTGCATCCTGCTATGGATGGCCGGGGGCATGGCGTCCCCGGAGACGTTTGATCCGAAACGGTACACACCGTACGAGATCGGCGTCCCCTCGGAACAGATCCTCTGTACTTTTCCTGCGATCGATACGGCCGTCGACTCGATCAAGATCTCCCAGGGCCTGGAACATATCGCCGGAGTTCTCGATCGGGGGACTTTGATCCGCTCGCACGTCGTCGCCGATCTGGGCAACATCCTGCATTCCCGGCACCAGTACCATTGGCACACCGGTTACATCCCGCCGCAGACGGTTGCGGCACCGCATCTCGGTTCCTGGATCGCCCGGCTGCTGGGTCCGAATAATCCGGCGATCCCCGCCTTCATCAACATCGGGCAGAGGCTGGACGGAATTGGCGAACAGGAGGAATTGAAGGCGTTTACGACGGCCGGGTTTCTGGGCACGGAATTTGGGCCGTTCAATCTGCCCTTCCCCCAGGACGCCAGCGCCGCGGTGCGCCCGCCGAAGGGAATGACCGCTGCACGGTTCGCGGAAAGGGAGCGGCAATACCGCAAATTGCTCAAGAGCAGTCCTCGCGCCGACATGTTCAGCGACTACCACCTGGAGTCGATGTTACGCGCGGTGGATAACGCGCATCGACTGCTCAATTCGGACGATCGCAAGGCGTTTGACTTGTCGCTGGAGCCGGCGGAGAACGTGGAAAAGTACAATACCGGTCGCTTTGGGCTAGGCTGTCTGCTGGCTCGACGACTCGTGGAGTCGGGGGCTCGATTTATCGAAGTTACCACGGAGTACGTGCCCTTTCTGCATTGGGATACGCATGAGAACGGCCATGAAACCCTGGTGCGGATGAAGCAGGAGATCGATCGCCCGATCGCCCAGTTGATTAAGGACCTCGAGCAGCGCGGGATGCTCGATCGGACACTGGTTGTCTTAGCCACCGAATTCAGCCGCGACATGATGATCGAGGGCGTTCCGGGCAGCACGGCCAGCGACCAGTCCCGCGCCAAGACCGATGTGATGCGCGAACCGAAGCACTACGGGCTGCACCGTCACTTCACCGGTTCGGGCTCGGTACTGATGTTCGGCGGCGGCGTGCGCCAAGGGCACCTGCACGGCGAGACCGCACCCGAACGGCCGCTGCTGGTCAGCAAGGACCCTGTCTCGATTCCCGATCTGCACGCGACGATTCTCGGGCAGCTCGGCATTGCACCCGATACCGCCTTGGAAGTGGAAAAGCGTCCTTTCTATGTGACCGAGGACGGCAAAGGGAAGCCGATTACGGCCTTGCTGGCCGGCGGCGTTTGATCATTTTGGCCCGAGTTCTCAACGGGCCGCAGCGCGTCTCAGCGCGGACTCTCCATGAAAGTTAATAGACTTTCATGGGAGATTCACCAAGCCTTCATATTCCCCGGTCAGAGTATTGGCACACGGACTAGTAACTACGAAATGCCAATCATTACTTCTCTTGGGTGGACGAAGGTTGACGATGGAATCTTGCAGAAATCAAGGCGCTGGATGGAATTGGGGGCTGTTTTTGAGTTGGGCCGCTTTGGCGGGATTGTCACCCGTCGCGCTGGTCGCCCAGTCGCCCAAGCCGATCTCGGAAACGGCTCTGCAGTTACACCGCAGCGCCTTGGTCTTTGACGGTCACAATAACCTGGTGCGTGCGGTCCTCAAATCGAAAGACCATGATCCCGCGACGATTGACCTGAACCGGTTTCAGGCTGGCCTGCACACCGACCTGCCGCGACTGCGGCAGGGAGGGCTGGGCGCCGAGTACTTCGCGACGTACGTGTCGCCGGAGAGCGTCAAGAAGGGAAACGCGGTTCGAGAAACGCTGGAACAGATTGAGGCGATCAAGCAGTTATTGCGGCGGTATCCCGAGTCATGGGAGTTTGCTGGATCTTCGCAGGATGTCCTTCGTCTGCGAGGCGAAGGGCGCCTGGCCGGCTTGATTGCGATTGAGAATGGCGAAGCCGTCGATGGTTCACTGGCCGTATTGCGGACCTATTATCAAGCCGGAGTGCGCTGCCTGGCGGTGACACATGACGACACGCACGGCTGGGCCGACGCTGCTCTAGACAAGTCGAAGCATGACGGGCTGAGCAAGTTTGGGGAACAGGTTGTTGCGGAAGCCAATCGGCTCGGCATCGTGCTGGATCTGGCGCATGCCGCCGAGTCGACGATTCGCGACACGCTGTCGATCAGTTCAGCACCGGTGCTGTTTTCCCATACCGGAGCGCACGAGCTGGCGCCACACCCGCGCAATCTGAGTGATGACATCCTGCGTCTCGTCGCGCAGAACGGTGGCGTCGTTCAGGTCAATTTCTTTGCTGGATTCCTCACCAAGCAAACGGTCAAATCGTACCAGGACCGTAGCAAGGCGGCACACGAACTGCGCAAGTCGTTTAAGACCGAGGAACAATATCGGCTGGCCTTGCAGCAGTGGCTGAAGGAACACCCGCTGCCGCCAACAACCGTTGCGGATGTGGTCGACCATATCGACCATATCGTTGCTGTCGCGGGCATCGACCATGTCGGCCTGGGGTCGAATTTCGACGGGATCGTCAGCATCCCCAAGGAGCTGGAGGACGTCTCCTGCTTTCCGCGTATTACCCAGGAGTTGCTCGATCGGGGATACACTTCGGAGCAGATCCTGAAGATTCTTGGGCAGAACACATTGCGTGTGCTGCGGGAGGTGGAGCGGGTCGCGTCGCGCAGCGGTGCTCCTGACAGCCCGATTGCCTCCGCACAACGCGTCGATCAGTAGTTGATCTGAAACTGGGCGCGGATCACATCGCCTTCGTATTGACCGTAGGAACTGCTGCCGGCCAGGCCGTTCGCCGTAGTGTTGGTGCGGTCGGTCGTCAGGTACGACAACGTGAGTTCGGCGGCGGGAGTGATCTGCCATTCGGCACCGAACTCCCATTCATCGACCGTCGCGTATGGTGAATTTCGTTCGGACTTGTAGCCACCCTGGTAGTACGAGTAGCGAGCAAATGGCAGCCATGTTCCGGCGAACCAACAGCCCTCCGGCCGAGTGTGTTTGTAGAACAACATGCCATACCCGCCGCGCAAGGAACGCTCTTGGATTTCCGTTTGAGCCGCATTCAGTGCAGGACCTTCGCCGACCGTCCATTCCGTCTGGAATCCAAGCGGCTGCGGATACCAGACCAGCGATCCGGCGATGCGCTTGTCTTGCCACCCTTCGCGGAAGCGGGCGGTCGCCGCTTGCGTCGCCGCGCTGGTGAAGTCCACCGTGCCAATCGGTCGCGTGACTCCGGTCGGACCGGGCGGATCGATCGATGATCCGATCACCGCGTATTCACCGTAATAGCCTTGGACGCCGATTTCCATGCGCTGGCAATTCGCCAGGGTGATTGGCAAAGTCAGTCGCGAGACGAGGTGCAGGTTGTCATTTTGTTCGAGCAACGAACCGCCTTGGCCGTTGTACAGTCCGATTCCGAACACGCCGTAATTGCCGGACCCTTTCAGGCCTTCCTCCAGCACTTCCTTAAAAAAGTCCTGGGCCCAGGTTGGCGTCCAATAGTAGATCACGCCCAGGTCGCGTTCGTTGCGCACGGCGCTGTTCAAGGCGTCGTTTCGATCGAAGGGGATACGGTTCGAACTGGACTGCAAGTTCTCCCAGCCGTAGGGAATCTTCGACTGTCCGACGCGCAAGCGGTGGATCTTATCCAGATCGAAATAAAAGTCGCCGTACCAGTCACGGATCTGCGTGAAGAAGGTGTTGTCGTTGCTGCCGGGGACGTTGGAAGCGAAATCGGGTTGCAGATAGACATACAGGCGTTCATGGACGTCGCCGGAGATGATGATGCGAGCTCGCCGGATCAGGAAACTCTGGTCGGCGCCGATCGACCGATCGCCGACGTACTGGGCCGGCGCCGAACCGGCCCGCTGGTCGATCTCTTCATTAATCCGGAACTGGGCGTACCCGCGAATACTCAGCTTGTCGTACCACTTCTTTGGCTTGGGTGCTTCGGACTTTGGTGTACTGGGTTCCGTCTGGTACGACTGCTCCCGAGCGATCGCAATTTCCGGATCGTAAAGATTCACAAAATGCTCGATCCAGCTGTTTTCGTCGGCGGTAGGAGAGTGGAGGCTGAGTCCTTCCAATTCCGCCAATCGCGCCTCGGCGCGCTGCAGTCGCCGCAGAATGTCCTCGTCATAGTTTACCGGACCGTCATTGGGCGCTTCACCGGCAATCTCCCCGGAGGCTACCGGCCCTGGATACGGCGGATCGAATTGCTGTGCCTGCGCGGAGAGATACCACTGCGCCACCACGACAAGGGTCAGCCAAAATCGAGTTTTCATTTCCATCTCCCTGCTTGCAGGTGCTACCAAAGGCAATTCGCGCAAACGAAGATTGAACGGTTGAACCGCTGCTGGAAGTAGAATCGGCACAGGCGGCAGGAGGGAGTAGGAAGATTACGTGCAGCGAGGCCGCGGAGAAGCGCATCTGGACTTCGCTGCCATTGCAGGCGGCAAAGCCGTTAAAGTCGAGTCCGTTTCGTGTTTGTGGTCGAGTTGCTCCGCAACTCGACGCCGAGTCGCGGAGCGACTCGGCCACATTCCCGCATCACGAACCGTGGATCACGACGGTTTTCCATTCCGACATTTCCTGGACGGCGTAGGCGGGGCCTTCTTTGCCCATGCCGCTTTCCTTGAGTCCGCCGTAGGGCATCAGGTCCGCGCGCCAGCCTGGGCCCCAGTTCACATGCAGGCTTCCGGCGTCGACATTGCGGATGAAGCGCAAGGCAGCGTCGATATTGCGGGTGAAGATCCCCGCGCTGAGTCCGAAGCGGCTATCATTGGCGAGTTGCAGGGCTTCTTCGAGTGAGACGGTGGGGGTGACGCCTACGGCTGGCCCGAACAGTTCGTCGCGGCTCAGTCGCATATCGGGTGTCACATCGGCGACGAGCGTTGGTGCGACCAGCGTTCCCTGGCGTTCACCGCCGCACAGGATTTGGGCGCCGGCGGCCGCCGCTTCTTCGATCCAGCCAAGTACGCGTTCCGCATCGTACTCGCGGATCATCGGTCCCATACGCATGGTGGGGTCGAGTGGATTGCCGGTTGGAATTGCGGCGATCCGGGGCGTCAGCAGGTCGAGCAGGTCGCGATAGACGGGGCGAGTGGCGAGCACGCGCTGCGTCGAGATGCAGACTTGCCCGGCGTTGCCGTAACCGGTTGCGACGACGGCGGCGGCGACACGTTCCAGGTCGGCGTCCGGGAGGACGATCAGCGGGCTGTTGGAACCGAGTTCCATTGTGACCCGTTTCAAACCGGCGGCTTGGACGATCGACTTGCCGACCTCACTGCTGCCGGTAAAGCTGATTTTGCGCACGCGCGCGTCGCCGCAGAGTTGTTCACCGATCGCACGTCCGCGGCCGGTGACACAGGCGATGGCGTCGGCCGGCAGGCCGGCTTCGAGCAGGATTTTCACAAGCTCGAGCGCCGAGAGCGGCGTGTCGCTGGCCGGCTTGACGATCACCGCGTTTCCGGCGGCCAGTGCCGGTCCGACCTTGTGGCAGACGAGGTTCAAAGGGAAGTTAAACGGCGTGATGGCCACGACGATTCCGCAGGGAACGCGCACGGTGAACCCCAGCCGATCACCGCCGCCGGGCGCCGCGTCCAGCGGCAACACTTCGCCGATCATCCGCCGCGCTTCCTCGGCCGACAGCATGATGGTTTCGACGGCCCGCCCGACTTCGAATTGGCCTTCGGCAATTGTCTTACCTTCCTCTTGGCTGATCAGCCGACCCAGTTCGGATTGCCGCGCGGACATGAGTTCGCCGGCGCGCCGCAGGATTGCTCCGCGATCGAACGCCGGCATCTGCCGCATCGTTGCCGCGCCACGCACCGCGCCCGCCAACGCCCGCTCCACGTCCGACGCGCCAGCCGCCGGGACCGTGTCAATCACCGATCCGTCGAACGGATTGCGGACTTCGAATTGCTGCTCGCCGGAAGTCCATTCTCCGGCCACAAACATTTTCATCGTCGAATTCCTCGAAGATCAAATCCCACCCGGGGAAGTGACTGGTGGGCCTCGGAGTACCTCGACCCACCCTACAAGACTCGACCCACCCTACAAGACTTACCACGCGTCGCGACCAAACACGGTTCCCCGTTCCCTGTTCCCCGTCCCCCGTTCCCCGTAACCCGTTCCCCGTTCCCCGTTCCCCGTTCCCTCTACCCCAGGATTTCGTGAACGACGCGGCCGTGCACATCGGTCAGGCTGACGTCGCGCCCGCCGAATCGGAACGTGAGCCGTTGATGGTTGATCCCCAGTTGGTGCAGGATCGTGGCATGGATGTCGTGGATGGTGAGTCCGTTTTCCACGACGGAGTTACCGAAATCGTCGGTTTGGCCGAATGCCATTCCGCCGCGAAATCCGCCGCCGCTGAGAAAAATAGTGTAGCCGTTGACGTGATGATCGCGCCCGCAGGTGTCGCTGATCGCGGGCGTGTGCGGCGTGCGGCCCATTTCACCGGCCCAGACGACGATCGTGTCGTCCCACAGGCCACGTTGACGCAGGTCGACGATCAGCGCGGCGACCGCCTGATCGGTGATCATCGCATTTTCCGCATGATGCAGCCGAATGTTGCCGTGTTGGTCCCATGGCGAATTGTTGGCATGCGTCAGCGGGCAGGTGATCTCCACAAACCGCACGCCTGCCTCCACCAGCTTCCTGGCCCGCAGGCATTGCAGGCTGTAGTATTTTTTGTGCGGATTATCGCTGTCGATACCGTACATTCGCAGGGTGGCTTCCGTCTCGTTCTCGATCCCCGCGACGCGTGGAATCGCGGATTGCATTTGAAACGCCGTTTCGTAATTCCGGATCGCCGATTCGATCCCCTGGTCATTCTGATTGCTGCGTGCGAATGCGCTGTCCTGCTCGCGCAGCAACGCCAACTTGCGACGTTGAATTTCGTCGCGATCGCGGGGAACGATGTTGTCGACGGTCTGGCCTTTGGCGCGCAGCCAGGTCGCGGCGTGGTTGGCGGGCAGGAATGCGCTTTCGAAGTTCTCGGAGCCGCCGTTGGGAATCCAGTCGTTGTTCAGCAGTACATAGCCAGGTAATTCCTGATTTTCTGTTCCCAGTCCGTACGAGACCCAGGAGCCGAGGCTGGGGGCACGGCCGGTCACCCGGCCGGTATGCAGCAGCAGATTCTGCTGGCCGTGCAGCGGCTGGCGGCCGACCAGCGACCGGACCACGCAGAGTTGGTCGGCGAGGGACGCGATCTGCGGCAGCAGTTCGCTGACCCACAGTCCGCTCGCGCCACGCTGTTTGAACTCCCAGGGGCTGCCGAACCAGACACGGTCCGCGGTACTCTGGGAAAGCTTGGAGACGGCGTCGCCGCCGATCTTCTCCCCCTGTCGTCGCGCCAATTCGGGTTTGTAATCGAGTGTGTCGACATGACTGGGGCCGCCATCCATGAAGCAGAATATGACGTGGCGCGCTCGCGGTGCGAAATGCGGCCGCGGCAAGGCCAACTCGCCCCGAGCCTCCCCCAGCAATCCGGCCAAGGCCAGATACCCGAATCCACACCCCGTCGCCCGAAGAAACTCGCGCCGCGTCGCAGGGCGCGGAATTGCACCCGGACATCGCGCCCTCGTCGACTTCTCCCACGACTTACTTGTCTCAAAACTCATACCATTCTCCATTCCCCATTCTCCATTCCCCGTTCCCCGTTCCCCATTCTCCGTTCACCTCAAATAAACGAACTCTTTCAGATTAAACAGCGCGTGAGCCAGATCGGACCAGACTGCTTCACTGCCGGTGACCTGTTCGGGCGACATGCCGTGCATCGCAGCCAGATCACTGGCCAGTGTTTCCCAGCGCGCCAGTTCATCGGCGTTGGGTTCTCGGCTGAGTGCCGCGCGGAAGCCGTCGCGCAGGCGCTCGGCGACGGCTTGGGGCGGGGCGGACGCCAGTTGCTTGCCCCAGGCTGACGCCAGCGCGACCACGGTTGGATCGTTTAGCAGGGCCAACGACTGGGCGGGCGTGTTGG
>Ga0233425_10006978_pt1 | contig 16187 bp, 9 predicted proteins | sample Watercolumn_Towu_2_FD_181712 | JGI IMG/M metagenome (GOLD analysis project Ga0233425, IMG submission 181712) | Freshwater microbial communities from Lake Towuti, South Sulawesi, Indonesia - Watercolumn_Towuti2014_140_MG | ecosystem: Environmental > Aquatic > Freshwater > Lake | place: Indonesia...
CGTGGCGGATTTCGTCGCGCGTGAAGAACTCGACCGCGTTCCCTTCGACTTCGCCGTTGCGGACGACCAGGCGGCATTTGCCGCAGGTGCCTTCGCCCCCGCAAATCGCCCCCACGTAGACGTTGGCGTCCCGCGCGGCCTCGAGCAGCGTTTTGCCCTCGGCGACCGTCGTTTCCCGGTCTTCCGGCAGGAAGCGAATGTGGAAGTTGGCCATGGTCTTGGAGGAGTCAGGAGTCAGGAGTCACGAGTCAGGAGTCACGAGTCAGGAGTCACGAGTCAGGAGTCACGAGTCAGGAGTCAGGGGAGAGGAGGAATGAGTACGAAGTATGGAGTACAGAGTACGGAGTGCGAACGAGGGCGCCGTGCAAACGGCCCCCGTACTTCGTACTGCGTATTCTCCACTCCACGCTGCCCAGCAGCGCGAGCGCAATATGTACTCCCATCTCCTGACTCCCGTCTCCCGTCTCCTGACTCCTGTCTCCTGACTCCTGTCTCCTGACTCCTGTCTCCTGACTCCTGTCTCCTGACTCCTGTCTCCTGACTCCTGTCTCCTGACTCCTGTCTCCCTCGTTTCCCTACGCTTTCCACTGTTTCTTCAAATAACTCGGCAGCCCCGAGGCCTCTTTCGGTCCGATCTGCACCGACCAGCCCGACTCGTCCTCGACGCCGGCCGAAAGCACGGCCACGAAGCCTGGCAGGACCAGGCTGCGGTGCGACAGTTTGCCCTCGATGTCCGACTTCTTTAGGGCCTTGGTGATTGTGTCGGCGTTGAACTTGTCGGAGGCCCAGGCGGTCAGCACGGAGGTGCCCTCGGTATCGACCGAGAGGATGTAGGCCGGCACGCGGCTGGCCTCGACCTCGCCGGCCACCGAGTAGTAGCTCAACGAGAAGTTCGTCGTGACCAGTACCGGCGACTGCTGACTCACTTCGCCCACGGCGTACAGTTTCGGCTCGACGGCCACGGGTTTCTGCGGATCGGTGTAGATGTCCTGCCGCGTGGTGAGCACGGGCAGCAGTTGCCAGGGCTCGCTGGCGTCGGTCACCACCACGGCCGCGTACTTGGCCACGTAGGTGCCGGCCTCGACGGCCTGCATGAGCGCATCGCCGTCGCCGGTGACGGCCAACGCCGGGTAGCCCAGCGCGCGGAAGTTCTTCAATGCCAGGCGGCGGATCTTAGTGAGCGCCTCGACTGTCGGCTTCACGCCGCGCGTGCCCGGATCGAGGATGATCTCCTCCACGCCCGCTGCCGTGACCTTGCCGGTCAGTTCGGCCAGGGCGTCGAGTCCATCGGCGCGGATGGCCAGCGGGCAGTTGGCCTGCTTGGCTACCTTGGCCGCCGCCTCGGCCTGGGACGGCTCGGTGATGTACAGCAATGGCCGCTTGCCGATCAGCACCCCGGCCGCCTTCTGCAGGTTGTCGGCTTTCGACGACATGAGCACGCAAGCCATCCCCGACTTCTCGGCCGCCAACGCGACCACCTTCTCGAAGCGGGCCGCATCGCCCGACTGGTTGTCGATGGCCGCCAGATTCACTCCGATCTGCAAGCCCACACGCTCGAATCGCAGGCGGCCGATGGCCGTGGCGCGGGCGGCAACGGCCGCGTCGTCCAGCGTGTCGGCGATCCGCACGGCAATCGCCGCGGGCCGATGGAACTTCTCCTCGTGCCGGTAGAGTTGCGTCTCGTTGCCCACCTTGACTTCCGCCTCGCCGGTGCCAATCACCACCAGTTGGATCGGCGGTCGCGACGACGACTCCAAGGCCGCCTTGGCCGTCGCCGTGACGTGCGGGCACTTGTCCAACGCCGCCTGCTTCGTGGCGATCTTCATCGCGAACGCCAGGCAGGTGGGGAACCCGCAGTCCTTGCAGTTGGTCTTCGGAAGATGCTTGTAGATTTCCAGTCCGGTAAGGGCCATGGCTGTGGTGGGGGATTGGGGATTTGGGGATTTAGGGATCTTCCATCTGCAATTTTCAATTTGCAATCTGCAATTCTCTCAGCCCAGACGTCCAACGCTACAACAGCGGCGCCAGCGCCAGCGCCGGGTGTCCGACCTTTTCCAGGAACGCCGTCACCTCTTCCTCGGTCATAGCATCCTCTTCCGTGGCGATCTTGTCCAGTAGGTCGGGCACACCGATTCGTGCGGCCTCCTGCTGCAAGCGGTCGCGGATGCCGTCCTTGAGCGACTTGGGCATCCACACCAGGCGCCGCACGCCGCCGTCGGCCGCCAGGAACTTGGGGCTCGACAGGTAGAGCCGGCCCACGCCCACGAAGCCCGGGGTCTGCGCTCCGCCGCCGGCCACTGAGGCCAAGTCGCCGAAACTCATGCCGCAGGGGGTCATCCCCTGGTACTCGCGGTTGACGACCATCACGCCGTTGGCCAGCGGCAGGACGGCCACGATACATTCGAAGCAGCCGCAACTGGTCATGGGGGCTTCCAGCAGGCTGTACGCGCAGAACCGCTCGACTTTGTGGTTCGAGTACTGGTAGACGAACTTGTTGATGCCTTCCCATTCGCCCTTCGCGGCATCGATCGTGCGGCCCTTGGCGATGGGCTGGTTGGGACCGGTGGGATTGATCTCGAAGTTCGCCCGGCCGTCGAGCCAGTTGTACGCGCCGCACAGCCCTAGCCGCTGCGGTGTGATGACGCATACGTGGTCCGGGGCGTAGCTCTGGCAGATCGTGCAACTGTAGAACAGATCGACCGACTCGTCGGTCAGTCCGGCGATGCGGTCGTCGCGCACGGCGAACGCCTCGCGCGCTTCCTGGACCTTGGCCTTCACGGCTTCCGGCTGGCTGTTGATGCGCACGGCCACCTTGTCGACGATGCCGCTGTACTCGTCGTGCAGTTTGGCGTAGAGGATCGTGCCCAAGTGCTTGAGCCGCAAGCCGGCCTGAAAGGCCTTCTTGCTGATGCGGCACCAGAGCTGGTCGCGCTGCCCGGTATGCATGAAGCCCATGGCGTTGCTGAGCCAGCGGTGGAGTTGACGTTCGAGGATGCCCTCGAAGTCGCGTTGCATCTTGCGTCCCGCCACGAGAACCTCGATGGCCAGCGGCAGCGCGCCGCCCGGCTGCACCGTGTCGATGTCGGGTCCGGTGACTTCGATCTGGCCGTCCTCGATCAGGTTGCCGTCGATCATGTGGACGTATTCCACGGCGTCGGAGTATTTGAAGCCGAACTGCACGTGCATGTCGTCCTTGCGCACGCGTTCGCCCTCGAAGGCTGCGGCGTAGCCCACCGGGATGTCGATCTTCTCGACCTTCACCTTGAGCGCCCGCGTGTCGATGCAGGTGGGCACGATCTTGTGGAAGTCGGGCTGCACGACCAGTGCCTCGCGGACCGTTACGCCCGTGGGCCGGACTTCGGGCGTGGTCTGCGAGTCGGAAATCACCGGATAGCCCATGAGGATCGCGCCCGCGCCCAAGGCGTACCAGTCGTCGGGGATGTCGCCGAAGGTGATGCCGAAGGCGTGAATCCGCCGCTTGGTGTAGTCCAGGCACTTCCGCGACTCGCCCCGCTTGTGGCCGCCGAACGTCAACGCGCTGCGGATCGACCAGTTCAGCACGTGGATCGCATCGACCGAGTCTGGGCCGACGGGCACCACGTACTGGTCCCAACATTCCTTGAGCGTGGCGTCTTCCTTCAATACGCCCCCCTCGACCATCTGCTCGCGGCAGGTGTGCCCGTCGCGGTTGGCGCAGAGGAACGTGAGGATGCTCCGCTTCTGCAGCTCGCGCACGGTCTCGACGGCGATTTCCGTGGTCGGGGCCGGGCCGAGGACCAGGGCGAACCCCGGCATACGGCCGTCGACCAGTTGGATGCCCAATTCGCGCATAATCGTGTCGGAGATGAAGCCTTGCCAGCCGGCCGGCGGCTGATAGCCGTTGGCCGTGCGGAGGGCCACGAGCACCTCGGTGGCCAACATGCTGGCCACGCCGGCGTCGAGCCCGTCGCCCAGGTAGGGCAGCCAGACCTCGTCCGACGGCACCGCGTGCAGCAGTTCGCGCGCGTGGTCGAGTTGCTTCTGCAAGTCGCCGATGGTCTTGACCTCGAGCCCCATCAGCGCGTAAGACATCGGCAGGTAGTACGACGTTTGCGGTCCCCAACCGACCGGCGTGTCGGCGCCGTGCGCGGCCAGGGCGTTCTCCAATGCCTCTTCGGCCTCTTGCACCCAGCGGTGCGCACCGCGAATGACTTGCGTAAAGACGTGTTTAGACATGGTGGCTTCCTCCCAAACTGCCGACGGCTGGAGCGCACGGCTTACTCGGCGTCAAGCCGCTGCCGTCGAGGGACGGCGACGGCACGGCCCGCGGCTTCGCCGGGGCGGGTTCCGCCGTCCTCGGTACATAGGGAACGTCGTACATCGGCGGCGGCAGGTTCAACGCCGCACGCTTGCGGTCAATAATATCGATCATTTGGTGGGCGGCGGCAATCGGATCGGACTGGAAGGCCCACGTCGCGCCAAAGTGTTTCTCGAAGAGCCGCGTCAGCAGGTCGACCACGTACTCGCTGCCTTCCACGGGCAGCGGCTGGCCGATCACCACGTTGATGCCGCTCCCCACAAAGTACATGCCGATGGCGATGGCCTTCTCGCTCATCCACTCGGGCGCGGCGCCGACCACGGGCAGCCGGTCGAACGAGTCGCCGATGCCGCCTTCGGCCACCATCGCCGCGCAGGCCGTGAGAATCCGCGAGTTGTCCACGCAGCTTCCCACGTGGAGCACGGGCGGGATGCCCACGGCGCGGCAGATTTCCTGCAGGCCCTTGCCGGCGTAACGCAGGGCCGCTTCGGGCGCCAGCATCCCGGCCTTGGCGCAGGCGATGGCGCTGCAACCGGTCTGCACCACGATCACGTCGTTGCGGATCAGTTCCCGGACCATCGCCAGGTGGCTTTCGTCGTGGGGGAACTTGGGGTTGTTGCAGCCCACCACGCCCGCCACGCCGCGGAGCCGCCCGGTCTGGATGCCGTCGTTCAACGGGCGGAAACTGGGGCGATAACGCCCGCCGAGGATGTTCGAGATCACGTCGGTAGTAAATCCAGCGACCAGCCGCTCCTCGACCTTGGGGATATTGACCTTGGCCGGGTCGCGCCGCGGGTAGTTGTCGATGGCCACGCGGATGATTTTGCGCGCCGTCTCCAGGGCGTGGTCTTCATGGAACTCGATATGCACCGCGTCGGAGAGCACGGCCTTGGCGCTGGTGCTGACGATCTTCGTGTGGAAGCACTTCTGCAGCTCGGTCACGGCCGGGAAGACGCACTGCACGTCGACCAGCATCACGTCGACCGCGCCGGTGATGATGGCCAACTCCTGCTGGAGGAAGTTGCCGGCGATGGGCACGCCGTGGCGCATGAGGATTTCGTTGGCCGTGCAGCAGATGCCGGCCAGGTTGATCCCTTTCGCCCCCTTGGCGGCCGCTTCGGCCAGGAGTTCCGGGTCGCGCGCGGCGGCAACCATCACGTCGGAGAGCGTCGGCTCGTGGCCGTGGACCAGGATGTTCACTTCGTCGGCCTTCAGCACGCCGAGGTTCACGCGGGAACGCAGCGGGTGCGGCGCCCCGAAGAGCACGTCGGAGACGTCGGTGGCGATCATCGAGCCGCCCCAGCCGTCGGCCAGCGCCACGCGCACGGCCGCCAGGAGGATGTGCTCGGCGGCGTTGTCGACGCCCATGTTCGTCATGTGCAGGCCGGTGACTACCTCGCGGTCGATGCCCCGCGGGGCGGCGTCGGCCGCGGCCCAGTTCTTCTGTTGCTGCTGCGGCGCGCGGCGGAGGTTCAGCAGCGTCCCGTCCTGCTTGCCGAACTCGCCCAGGAGGATGTTCCCCAAGTCCTTGGCCATCTCCCGGTCGCTGCGGCCTTCCGTGGCGACGCCGAACTCTTCGGCCAACGCGCGGAGCCGTTCGGGGCTGCGGATCTTGTAGGCCTCGCTGTCGCCCGCTGCGGCCATGAGCAACGTGCGGACGATCTCGCGGCCGTGATCGGAATGGGCGGCGGTGCCGGCGGCGATGTGCCGCAAGAGGTTGCGCGCGACGATGGTGTCGGCCCCGGCCCCGCAAATTCCCTGCTGCGACCCTTTGCCGTCGGGATTCACGCGGCACGGACCCATGAAGCAGTTCCGGCAACAGAGGCCCAGCCGGCCGAACTTGCACTGGGCCTTCTGCGTCTCGAAGCGATCCCACACGGTCGGCACCCCGGCCTTGCCGGCCACCGCGATGATCTCCAGCGAGGCGGGATCGACCGATCGTGTCTTGACTTCCGCCATGTCTATACTCCTTGTGATCTTAACATGCCAGTTGCTTCTCCAAGGTCTTCTCAAGTTGTTCGACCGCCGCGAAGAATGCCGCATCCTCCACGTCGGCCGGTCGACCTTCCAGGTCGGCGCGGGCCAGTGCGCTGGAGTAGGGCAGCACGCCCAGGATGTCCTGGCCGTTCATCGCCCGCCGCAGCATGTCAACTTCATCCTCCGTGCGAATCTGGTTGGCCACCACGAACGTCCGGCGGATGCCGATGTCGGCGGCCAGTTTCGCGGCGCGGATGGCCGTCTGCACGCTTCTCATGCCCGGCTCGACCACCGCCAAGAGCGCATCGACGCCGCGCGCCGACGCGCGGCCGAGGTGCTCCAGGCCGGCCTCCATGTCGAGGATTACGGCGTCGGGCAACCGCAGCAGCAGGTGCTGCATCAGGGCCTTCAGCAGCGTTCCTTCCGGACACATGCACCCCTTGCCGCCCGACTCGACCGTACCGAGAACCAACAGCCGCACGCCGCGCGTGTTCACCGCAAAGCGGTCGGGCAGGTCATCGACCGCCGGGTTCAGCTTGAACATTAGACCGCCGCCCGCGTCCTTCGCTTCGGTGCGTTCCAACACCAGTCCGCGCATGCGGGCGATCGGCTCCGGCACGTTTTCGGCGGCGACGCCCAAGGCGGCCGCCAAATTGCCGTCGGGATCGGCGTCGACCGCAATCACCGGTCGTCCCGCCGCCGCCAGTCGTCGCGCAAGCGCAGCCGCCAGCGTGGTCTTGCCGACGCCACCTTTGCCGACGATTGCCAGTTTCATGCGGCGAATTCGATGGGAGGAGCCGCGAGGAGCTTCTTGCAGGAACGCCGTAGCAGGCTATTATGACTGTCGCAACCCGCAAATCAAATAATACGGCAACTCCGCGCGAACGTAAAGACTTATTGAAACGAATTCGTGGTTTTTTCCCAGCCCCCTCGGCTACAATTACTTGGTCGAGAGCAAGGTATTCATTCGGCCTGAAACACACCACCCAGTGGATGGATTCTAATCCATGAAATGCCCTGGTCAAGATCCACGATACTGGACGGGCGAGGTGGCCGTCGAGGTTCCCTGCCCCGAGTGCGGGGCGGCCGTCGAGATCTTCCGCGACGAAAACGCCGGCCGCTGCCGCCGTTGCGGGCACCGCTTCACCAACCCCGGGGCCGATTTCGGCTGCGCCCAGTGGTGCGCCATGGCCAACGAGTGCCTGGGAATCTCGCCGCAACGGCGGCCGCAAGCCGGCGCCGCCGAAGGGGCCTTGGCCGCGCGGCTCATCCAGTGGATCGAACGGGAGTTCAAGGATGAACCGCTGCGCATCGCCGGGGCACTGAAGGCCTTCCAACGCGCCAAGGAACTGGTCCGCAAGGAAGGCGGCGATCCACGGGTCGTGCTCTGCGTGTCGTTGCTCTTGGCGGTCGGCATGGAGGAGTCGGCCGAGGAGATCCTGGGTCAAATCGGCGTGGCGCCCGACCTCCTCGCCCGAGTCTGCGAGATCATTCGTGCCTGCCGGCAGGGCGAGACCCTCGACGCCGTCGAGTTCCGCGTGGCCCGCGACGCCTTACAGCCGTTGACGGGAGCTTGACGGTCATTGGAGTTCCGGCGTTGGGATTTGTTTCGGATTTCGTGCTTCGGATTTCGGATTTCATTGCAGATGCCTGAACCGCAAGACAATCTTCGCCGCGCCACCGCGCTGGGGTTCGATGCCGTGGACCGTCAACCGGCCGAGCAGTTGACGTGGCTCGGGGCACAGGCCGCGGGAAGCGTTTGGCGGCTGCAAGTCCTGGAGGGCACGCTCGACGTGGACTTGGCGGCCCGGCGGATTGCGACCGCGGCCGGCGACGAAATCGCTCCAACTTGGCGGATTCTCGTCTTGCACTATCTGGCGATCGTCGGGCGGCCGGAGGAACTGCCGCCGGAAATCACCTTTGCCGACCTGCCGTCGGCCCGCACATACGCGGGCGTCTATCACCAACGGGCCATCGCCCGGCTGTGTGCGACGGCGGGAAAGGAGGCCCACAAGTTCCACCAGGCGGCGCTGGCCGTCGGCGGCCGCCCGGCGCCCGGCGGCGACGCGGCCTTCGACTTCGACGTCTTCCCGCAGCTTTCCGTGCGCGCCATCTGGTACGCCGCCGACGCCGAGTTCCCGCCGTCGGCCACGTTGTTGCTGCCGCGGAACATCGAAGCCTACCTCTGCACCGAGGACATCGTGGTGTTGTCCGAGCGGCTCGTTTCGCGGCTCGGTGGGCGGGGATTCTGAACCGCATGCGGTTCGTGGGGCAGGTTGCCAACCTGCCTAAAACATGGCAGGTTGGCAACCTGCCCCACGGTCGCTACTCTGCGCACTTCTCGATCCGCACGGCACAGACCTTCGTCTCGGGGATCTTGGCCACCGGGTCGAGCGCGGCATGGGTCAACACATTGGTCGGCGCTTCGGCGAAATGGAAGGTCAGCGAGACCGTGCCCGGCGGGCAGGCGTCCGTCACGCGGGCGCGGACGGCCAGCGTCCCGCGGCGGGACCGCACGCGGACCGTCTGGCCGTCGGCGATTTCCAGCCGTGAGGCATCTTGCGGGTGGATCCGCAGCAGTTCGCAGCCGTCGAGCTTTTCCAGGCCAGCCACGCGCCGCGTCATCGTGCCCGTGTGGTAGTGATACAGGCTGCGGTCGGTCGTCAAGAGCAGCGGGTATTCGCCGTCGGGCAGTTCGGCCGGCGGCTTGTACACAAGCGGCACGAGCCGCGCCTTGCCGTCGCCCGTGGCGAACCGCGCGGTGTGCAGGATGGGCGTGCCCGGATGGTCTGGCGTGGGACAGGGCCATTGGAGGCCGCCGTCGTCCAACCGCGCGTACGAAACGCCGCCGTAGGAAGGCGTCACGGCGGCGATCTCGGCCATGATCTCGCCGGGGTGCGCGAAAGAGAAGCCGCCGGCGCCCATCCGCTGCGCCACGTCGCAGATAATCTGCCAATCGGCGCGGGCTTCGCCGGGCGGCTCGACGGCCTTGCGCACCCGCTGCACGCGCCGCTCGGTGTTGACGAAGGTTCCGTCCTTTTCGGCGAAGGTCGCGGCCGGCAGGACCACGTCGGCCAGCCAGGCGGTCTCGGTGAGGAAGATGTCCTGCACGACGAGGAAGTCCAGCCGCTTCAGGGCCTTCTCGACGTGGTGGGCGTCCGCCTCACTCAACAGCGGGTTCTCGCCCATCAGGTAGATCGCCTTGATGCGGCCGGACTCGATGGCGCCAAAGACCTCGGTCATCGGCAAACCGGGAGAGCCGCTGAGCGAGAGAACGGGGACTGTCCCAGTTTTTGTGCCGCGGACTGTCCCAGTTCTTGTCTCGGCAAGAACGGGACTGTCCCCTTCGGCAGCAACGGGAGCAAACAGGACAGTCCCATTTTCGCGACCATGCTGCGCATGGTGCCCGCGAAAATCGGGACAGTCCCCCATCTTCCCGCCCCACGCCGCCTCGAACTTGGCGCGCACGTCGGCGTTATCGACCCTCTGATAGCCGGGGAAGACGTTGGGCAGCGCGCCCATATCGCAGGCGCCCTGCACGTTGTTCTGGCCACGGAGCGGGTTGACGCCGCTGGAGGGCTTGCCCACGTTGCCCGTCAGCAGCGACAGATTACTTACGGCCAGCACGTTGTCGGTGCCGTGCGTGTGCTGGGTGATGCCCATGGCGAAGAGGATCGAGGCCGGCTTCCGCGTGGCATAGAGGCGTGCGGCTTCTGCGATCTTCGCCCGCGGCACGCCGGTCGCCTGTTCGGCAAAGTCGAGCGTGAATGCGTCGAGCGACTGCCGCAGCGCGGCCAGGTTTTCGCACCGCTCGGCGAGAAAGGCGTCGTCGGTCAGACCCTCGTCGACGATCGTCCGCATCATGCCCATGAGCAACGCCACGTCGCTGCCCGCGCGATGCCGCAGCACGAGGGTCGCGTGCTGCGCCAGATCGATCTCCTTGGGGTTGGCCACGATCAGCGCCGCGCCGCGGCGCACGGCCTCTTTGACCTTCAAGGCCAGCACGGGGTGCGCGGAGGTGGTGTTCGTGCCGATGGCCAGAATGCACTGTGCGCCGGCGAGCTCGTCGATCGTGTTGGTCATCGCGCCGCTGCCCAGCGACTGCACGAGCCCGGCGACCGACGGCGAGTGGCACAGCCGCGCGCAGTGGTCGACGTTGTTCGTGCCCATCACCTGGCGGGTGAACTTCTGCAGCAGGTAATTCTCCTCGTTGGTGCACTTGGCCGAGGCCATGGCCGCAAAGGCCTCGCCGCGATACTGGCCGAGCCGCGCGGCGATGAGGTCCAGCGCCTCGTCCCACGTGGCGCGGACCAGTTCGCCGTTCTTTCGCACCAGCGGCGTAGTGAGTCGGTCGGGATGGCCGACGTACTCCTGCCCGAAGCGGCCCTTGACGCACAGCCGCCCGTGGTTGACCGGGCTTTGGCGGTCGCCGCGGACGCCGACGATACGGTTGCCCCGCACGCCCAGGTAGATGCTGCATCCGACGCCGCAATAGGCGCAGACCGTCTTGACTTCGCGCGATGGCTGTTGCCACTCCTTGGGCACGAGCGACGCCACCGGGCAGCGGACCACGCACTCGCCGCAGGAGACGCACCGCGACTCGACGAACGGCTGATTGCCGAAGGTGCCAACCATCGTGGCGGAGCCGCGGAAGGCGAAGTCCAGGGCGTTGACGCCCACGATCTCGTCGCACGTCCGCACGCAAATGCCGCACAGCACGCACTGGTTGGGATCGTAGTCGAAGAAGGGATTGGAGTGATCGACGGGCAAGGTCTTTTCCGGCCGCCGCAGCCGGGCCAGCCGGTCGGCGTCAATGCCCACGTAGGCGGCGATTCGTTGCAAGTCGCAGCGGTTGTTCTTGGCGCAGGCCAGGCAATCGGCCTGATGGTTGACGATCAGCAATTCGGCGGCCACGCGCCGCACCTTATCGACCTCGGGAGTTTCCGTGCGCACGACCATGCCCGGCTCGGCGGGCGCCATGCAGGAGAGGGTCATGCCGCGGCCGGCGATCTCGACCATGCACAAGCGGCACACGCCCACGGGTTTCAAGTCGGGGTGGTGGCAGAGGTGTGGGATGTAGATGCCCGCGGCCAGCGCGGCCTCGAGCACGGTGGAACCCGCGGCGGCGCGGACGGTGGTACCATCGATGGTCAGGTTGACCTCGTCGGGCATATCTCAACCTCTCTCATCTTCTTGGACGAGCGTCACCGCGTCGAAGCGGCACGTCTCGCGGCAGAGGCCGCAGCGGCTGCAGATCAGGGCGTCGATTACGTGCGGTTGCTTGCGTTCGCCGCGGATGGCGTCCAACGGGCAGTCGCGCCGGCACAGGCCGCAGCCCCGGCACAGGTGCGAGAGAATCGTGAACTCGATCAGGGCCCGGCAGTTTCCCGCGGGGCACTTCTGCCGGAGGACGTGGGCCTCGTATTCGTCGCGGAAGTAGCGGAGCGTCGTGAGCACGGGGTTCGGGGCCGTCTGCCCGAGTCCGCAGAGCGACCCCTTCTGCACGCCCTCGGCCAATTCCGACAGCAGGTCGATGTCCTCGGGCTTGCCCTCGCCGGCGGTGATGTCTTCCAGGATGGTCAACATCTGCCGCGTGCCCAGGCGGCACGGGACGCACGCGCCGCAGGATTCTTTCTGAGCGAAGTCGAGGAAGTAGCGTGCGAAATCGACCATGCAGGTGCTGTCGTCCATGACCACCAGGCCGCCCGAGCCCATGATGCTGCCGGCCGCGCGGAGTGCGTCGTAATCGACGGGCGTGTCCAACAACTCGCACGGGATGCAACCGCCGGACGGGCCGCCGGTCTGCACCGCCTTGAACGGCTTGTCGTCGAGCACGCCGCCGCCGATGTCGAAGACGATTTGCCGCAGCGTGGTCCCCAGCGGCACTTCGACCAGTCCCGTGCGCTTCACCTTGCCGACCAGGGCGAAGGTCTTGGTTCCCTTGCTCGACTCGGTGCCGTACTCGGCGAACCAATCTGCCCCGCGCTGCAGGATCATCGCCGCGCAGGCCAAGGTCTCGACGTTGTTGATTACGGTCGGCTTGCCCCACAGGCCGGAGACGGCGGGGAACGGCGGGCGGGGGCGCGGCGTGCCGCGGCGGCCCTCGATCGAGGCGATTAGTGCGGTCTCTTCGCCGCACACGAACGCCCCGGCGCCCTCCTTGATGTGGATGTGGAAATCGAAGCCCGAACCCAAAACGTTCTTGCCCAAGAGTCCGCAGGCCTCGGCCTGACCGATGGCCACGCGGAGGCGTTCGAGGGCCAGCGGATACTCGGCGCGGCAGTAGATGTAGCCGTGCGACGCGCCCAAGGCCCGGCCGGCGACGAGCATCCCTTCCAGGAGCGCGTGCGGATCGCCTTCCAGCAGCGAACGGTTCATGAACGCGCCGGGGTCGCCCTCGTCGGCGTTGCAGATCAGGTATTTCGGAGTGCCCTTGGCGTCTTTGCAGAACTGCCACTTGCGCCAGGTGGGGAAGCCGGCGCCGCCGCGGCCGCGCAGGCCCGACCGCTGCATCTCGGCGATAATCTCCTCGGGGCTCCACGCCAGGGCCTTGACCATCCCCGTGTAGCCGTCGTGGGCGAGGTAGTGATCGATCTGCGCGGGATCGATGAAGCCGCAATTCCTTAGCACGCGGCGGACCTGGTGTTTCAGCACGGGCGTGTCGAACAGCGGCGGAATCCCGTCGACGTTTCCGGGGCCGAGCGTGCCCAGCGCGCCGGCCGGCGGATCGTTGCGGAGCAGGCAGCCGTCGACCAGTTTTTCGGCCAACGGCGGCGTGACGTTGCCGTAGACGATGCCCGGCTGCGACGGCAGAAACACCGCCACGAGTGGTTCGGCATAGCACAGGCCGATGCAGCCGACCTCGGAGATGCGGGCGTCGAGTTGGCGGTCGGCTAGTCTCTGTTGCATCGACTCGATGACTTCCAGGGCGCCGGCCGAGCGGCCGCAGGTGGCGGTGCCGACCAGGATTCGCGCCCGCCGGCCGTCTTGCGATGCCTGCCACGCGGCGCGGGCCCGCTGTTGCAGGTCGGAGAAGCTAAGCATTTCCGCCCGCCTTTCGCAGCGTCTCGGCCACCTTCTTGGGCGTGAGTCGGGCCTCGACTCGATTGTTGATCATCACGCAAGGCGACAGCCCGCAGGCGCCGATGCAGGCCACGGTCTCCAGCGAGTGTTCCAAGTCGGCGGTGGTTTCGCCCTCCTTGATGCCGAGTTGCTTCTCGAGTTCCTGGAGGATCCGCGGCGCGCCGCGGACGTGGCAGGCGGTTCCGCGACAGACCATGATGTGTTTGCGGCCGATGGGCCGGAAGCGGAACTGCGCATAGAAGGTGGCGACCGCATAGACTTGGCTCTCGGGCACGCGGCAGAAGCGGGCCACCTCGCGCATGTCCTCCTGGCGCAGATAGCCGAACTCCCGCTGCACCTGCTGCAACAACGGGATCAGTTCGTGGCCCTGGCCCTCGAACGACTCGAGGATTGCCGCCAAACGCTCGTCCATCGCCGCCTCCCTTGGTGGTTCTTGCCCCGCGGTTCGTAACGTAGGTTGCTAACCTGCCCGAAAAACGGCAGGTTGGCAACTTGCCCCACGGGCGAAGTCGCCGTACCGCGCACCGCCATTGTTTCTGTTAGCACAAAGAGGCAAAAATAGCAAGCAGGGCCTTTGACGCACACTTTCGGCACCCCCCCTTTAGCTCTATTGATCGGCCTGCTCAAGAAAGTACAATCGAGCGGTAGTATCGGGGTCTGTTTGGTCAGCAGCGCCCCACCCGCGAATCCTGTGCTCGCCTGACACACACCCCGGCCGCGGTCGGATCAGGAGTATGTAGGATATTCGGCCCCCCCGCGACGCGTGCTGTCGAACTCCACGTTACCGCCACCCGGGTTACTCGAAAGGAGCGACGCATGTTCTTCTCACGTAGATCGTCCCGCGCTTGCGAGGCGGCGTGGGCCTGCCCCCGATTCTTCGGCGGATCGACTCTCCTGCTCCTCGCAGGATTCTGCCAAGTCTTCCTGGCAGCAAATGCGATTGCGGCGACGTGGACGGGCGCCGCTCAACCCGTGGCCACGCAGATTCGCGATTGGCCGATGCCGACGAACTGGAATCCGCCCGCTCCCCACCCGCCGAACGATGTGCATCTCTTCGATTTCCTGGGCGACGGCCAGATCAATCTCAATGCCCCACAGACGGCCGGCGGGCTGCAGTTCCTGAGCTTCGCCTATCCGCAGATCGCGCCGGGCAAAGCGGGTACAACGCTTCAGATGGTTCCGGACCCCAACGGCATGAGTTTCTTGTACGCGGGCGAAGGGGTCCGCGAAACCTACGGCGCGAACTACTTCACCGCCGGACCGGAGATCGCCGCCGACATCATTTTGCCGCAGCAACTGTCCATCTACCTCGGCGGCGGCGGCGACCGGTCGGCCTTGCTGCTTTCGGGGCGGTTGGTTGTTCCGGGGCCGTTGCCTTCCAATATCTATTACACCGGCGACGGGCCAGGTACGAGCTTGTGGGTCGCTTCGAACAACTACTACCCGGTGGTTGGCAGTCTGCTCGTGCAGGTCAGCGACGGGCCGAGCGGCCCCGGAATGGACGGACACGCCTTGCACCTGGCCGGCGCCGGACGCCTCGACAACGCGGCCATCGTGCTGACCAGTCCCACTTGCCAATTCGGTTTGCACGACAACACGCGGGGGGCCGCGCCGAATTGGTACTTCAACAATGTGACCGTCGTCGACGGCGGCAACGTCTTCACTGACCGCAGTTACCAGGCGAACCCGTTGGACGCTACCATCAACGCCGTGCAGTGGCTGCAAAGCGTACAGGCGCGGGGGACGGCGGGCGGGGTGTACGCGGCGCATTTCGGCGCGCCGATGGGATCGCCCGTGACCCAAGGCTACACGAACAACGGCTTCTCGCAGCTCGTGGGGACTATGACGCTCGGCGAAGGAGAAATGGCGTCCGTGATGGTGTTCAACGGGAATCTCACCGAGCAGCGCGGCGGGAGCCGCTACGTCAGCGGCGCAAACCGGCTCCAGGAGGCCCACAACTATGTCACGGTGGAAACGCTGAACGCCCCGCAGCAAGCGCGCGTGGCGAAAGGCGGCGAAGGCGTGTGGTGGGTGCAGTATGTTGCCGTCAACGGTATCCCCGGCGGCGCGTGGCCCATCGCCCCGGCCGTTTCCGCGGGCGTGCTACGGCTGGGCGATCCGGGCGGCCCGACCTGGCCGCCGAATCCCCATACCATGCCGGCCGGGCAAAGCCTCTCGTTGGCTGTCGACGCCGGCGTGGGCATCGCCTGGGAGACACTCGTCAACCTGCCGGCCAATGTGCCCTTTGCCGTTTCGCCCGGCTCGGCCAATGTCGGTCAGGCCGGGGCGCTGGACATCGATCTTTGGAACTTTGGCGGTACTCTGCCCGTTGCGCCCCCCACCATCAATACGAACGCCCTGACCGCTACCGGTCAGTGGACTTATCTGCGAGTCGGTTCGAGCATGGGGGGCGACGCCAGTTTCGATCCGCAGCCGCTGGCTGCAAAACACGCCAGCGTGGCCTACCAGGGTCCGCAGGGGTTGCCCACGCAGGTCATGCCTTCGATGGTTCCCGGACAAGCACATCCGCTGTACTACTTCGGTGGCGGCGGCGGGACGCTGCGGATCGACAGCCAATTGCTGAACTATCAACCGCGGGCGGCCCTTGAGATGGGCACCACGGGCAAGCTCTTGCCGGGCCGCGTGGCGCTCAATCCCGGTCCCGAAACCAATCCCGAGGCGGCCAACCTGTACACCGGCCGTACGCAAGTCCTGGCCGGCACGTTACAGTTGATGAAGCGCAACGCGGTCTACGCCACCTCCGGCGTGAATGTCGGCTCCTACGACGCCGACATCCTGCAAGGGCTGTACAAGACGCCTTGGTACCCCA
>Ga0233425_10006979_pt1 | contig 16183 bp, 14 predicted proteins | sample Watercolumn_Towu_2_FD_181712 | JGI IMG/M metagenome (GOLD analysis project Ga0233425, IMG submission 181712) | Freshwater microbial communities from Lake Towuti, South Sulawesi, Indonesia - Watercolumn_Towuti2014_140_MG | ecosystem: Environmental > Aquatic > Freshwater > Lake | place...
CGAGGCCGGCGGCTGACCGGGCGTGGATCTGCTCGAAGAGCTGTCTGCCCCGGTACGCCTTCTCCCCCAGCGACTGGACAAGCTGCTCCAGCTCCTGCGGCATCAGCCCGGAAAGCGCCCTGCCCTCCCGCGGGATGGGGGCCGTCACGGGTGCGTCGGCACGAGACGCTTCCCGTGAGTCGGCACGAGACGCTTCCCGTGAGTCGGCACGAGACGCTTCCCGTGCGTCGGGACCAGGTGCTTCCCGTGAGTCGGCACGAGACGCTTCCCGCGAGTCGGGGTGGGTGGGCTCCGGCATGGCCCGCCTACCGGCTGGTGAGCTCGAATGCGTTGAAGAAGTACGCGATCTCACGGGCAGCGGAAAGTACGGAGTCGGAGCCGTGAACCGCATTCTGGCGGAGGCTGTCCGCGTAGAGCCTGCGGATGGTGCCCGGGTCGGCCTTGGCCGGGTCCGTGGCGCCCATGAGCGTGCGGTTGTCCGCGATGGCGTTTTCCTTTTCCAGGACCAGCAGGTAGGCCGGACCCGAGGTCATGAACTCGACCAGGCCGTCGAAGAACGGCTTGCCCTCGTGCTCCTTGTAGAACCCCCCGGCCTGCTCCCGGGTGAGGTGCACGCGCTTCACCGCGACGACGTCGAACCCCGCGTCCTCCCACATGGACAGGATCCTGCCCGCGACCTTCTTGGCCACCGCGTTCGGCTTGATCATCGCAAGAGTACGTTCCAGCATCTCTGCCTCCAGTCTGCGGAAGCCCGTGCTCCGGACCGGGCCAAAGCTCCGGGCTCGTCCCGGCCCGCGGCTACCTGCCCCGGGCCATCGCATCCACCATGGCCTGCCCGATGTCCGCGGGGGTCCGGGCCACCACGATGCCCGCGGCGTCCAGCGCCGCAACCTTGTCCTTCGCTGTGCCCTTGCCGCCCGAGATGATGGCGCCCGCGTGCCCCATTCGGCGCCCGGGCGGGGCGGTCTTGCCCGCGATGAAAGCGGCCACCGGCTTCTTCATCTTCTCCTTCACGAACCGCGCAGCCACTTCCTCGGCCTGGCCCCCGATTTCGCCGATGAGCACCACGCCGTCGGTGTCGGGGTCTGCCTCGAACATCTCCAGCAGCTCCACGAACGTGAATCCCACCACCGGGTCCCCTCCGATGCCCAGGCACGTGGACTGGCCGAGCCCCAGCCGGGTGAGCTGGTCCACGGCCTCGTACGTCAGGGTGCCGCTGCGTGAGATGACGCCGATGCGGCCGGGAGAGAAGATCATGTCGGGCATGATTCCCACCTTGCACCGCACCCCGGGCGTCATGACTCCGGGCGTGTTGGGGCCGACCAGCAGGGTGCCCTTGCGCTTGATGTACGTCTTGACGCGCGCCATGTCCAGGACCGGGATCCCCTCGGTGATGCACACGACCAGTGAAATGCCCGCGTCCGCTGCCTCGAGGATCGAGTCGGCCGCGAACTGCGGCGGCACGAAGAGGATGCTCGTATTGGCGCCTGCAACCTCCACGGCCTGCCGTACCGAGTCGAAGATCGGCACTCCCAGGGACTCCTGCCCCCCCTTGCCGGGCGTGACGCCGGCCACTACCCTGGTGCCGTATTTCAGCATGAGCGGCGTGTGGAACTGCCCCGCGCCGCCCGTGATACCCTGTACCACCACCCTGGTTCCCGCGTTCAACAAGATGCTCATCTCATCCCTCCCTGCCTCTGCCGGGCCACTCGCTCCCGTTCAGGCCGCTGCGGTCCGGGCGCCTGCCGTGCTCACGCTGCCTTGCCGGCCTTGCAGGCCGCTACGATCTTCTCCGCTCCGTCCCGCATGTCCGTCGCCCGGATGATGGGAAGGCCCGACTTCAACAGGATCTCCTGTGCCTCGTCCTTCCGGTTGCCGGCCAGCCGCACCACCAGCGGGATGGACAGCTCCACCTTGGCCAGCGCTTCCACCAGCCCCTGGGCGACCACGTCGCACCGCACGATGCCGCCGAAGACGTTCACGAAGATCCCGGCCACCTTGTCCTTGAGCATGATGCGGAACGACAGTGCGACGTTGTCCGCTGTCGCGGTGCCGCCCACGTCCAGGAAGTTTGCCGGCTCACCGCCGCAGTCCTTGATGGCATCCATCGTCGCCATGGCAAGCCCCGCACCGTTCACGAGGCAGCCGATGCTCCCGTCCAGCTTGATGTAGTTCAGCTTCGCGTCGCCGGCTTCCACCTCCAGCGGCTCCTCCTCGGCCAGGTCCCGCAGCGCGGCCATGTCCGCATGGCGGAACAGCGCGTTGTCGTCGAAGCCCAGCTTCGCGTCCAGCGCGATGACCTCGCCCCCGCGCGTCAGCACCAGCGGGTTGATCTCCGCCAGCGAGCAGTCCTTGTCCACGAACACCTTGTAGAGGTTGGCCACCAGCCGCGTGAATCCCTTCATCGCGCCTGCGGGAAGGCCCATGCGCAGCCCGAGGTCCCGTGCGTGGAAATCCCTGAAGCCCACCAGCGGATCCACGCCGATGGTGTGGATCTTCTCGGGCGTCTTTCGCGCCACTTCCTCGATCTCGGTGCCGCCCTCGCTGGACCCCATGAGCGCAATGCGCGAGTGGTCCCGGTCCACGATGACGGCCAGGTAGTACTCGGCCGCGATGTCCACCCCCTTCTCGATGAGCACCCGGTTCACCACCCGGCCTTTGCTTCCCGTCTGCACCGTGACCAGCGTGCTGCCCAGGAGCTTGCGAGCCAGCGCGAGAGCGTCCTGCGGGCTCCGGGTCACCGTGACCCCGCGACCCACTTCCGCTCCGTCCCTGAAGACCCGCCCCTTCCCTCGGCCCCCGGCATGCACCTGGGCCTTCACCACCCACACCCCGGGCCCCAGCTTGCTTGCGACCTCGTCCAACTGCGCGCAAGAGGTCACGGGGACCGCTTCCGGCACCGGGATCCCGCCGGCCGCCAACACCTGCTTTGCCTGGTACTCGTGTATCTTCATGATTGCCCCATGCAGGATGCGATGAATCCGCCGCATCGCTCGGCCCGGCCAACGCTATTGCGCACATTGCCAAAAGTCAAGCGGTCGGACCGCGCCGACTCCAGGCACGGTCTGTGTCAATCGGAGACACTTTCGGCCTCGAAGTGGTGATAACATGCCGAAATGAATTGATTAACGCCAGCGATGCAGCGAAGTGAAACATTCCTGCAGGAATGTGTAGCTCCGTGATACATTTCCGCAGGCCCTGCCCCCAATGGATCAGCACCTACCCAGTCGCCATGCGGGATCCGCGGGCTTGGCACGCCAGTTGCTAGTACACTGGGCGTCGACTTGACAGCCGGGTCCCCAAGTTTGGTAGTACCGCTCGCTTTTTCAACTATCCCCTTCATAAGTCCTCTCTCCTGCTCCCCGGGCCCGGGCTGTATCCTGCCCTCCCCGCGCGCTACGCCGCCCTGTAGCGGTCCGCGGCAGCGGCCGCTGCCGCGTACACCAGCAGCATCGCGGTCGTGAAGATGAGCTCTTCCAGCGAGTCCACGACGAGTGTGGCAGCGGGCCCGACGGCCAGCAGCACGGCCGCAAACGGAGCCAGCAGCATCAGCACCGCGCAGTAGAATCCTGCTCCCGGAGCCAGGGACTGCGGCGTCCTGCCTCCGGCCACCAGCATCACGAGCAGCAGCGGCGCGGCGTACTTCATCAGCGTTGCCAGGAAGACGAAGTACCACAGGGCGACGTACGCGTCCCCGAACCACCGCGACGCGAACCTGAAGTCGATGCCGATGACCCGCATGCCGAACGCGGCCATGCCAAGGTAGAGCGAGACCAGCACGACCGTCACCAGGGCCGCGGGCCTCTCCGCGGCACCGGAGGTCTTGAACCCGGCATACAGCACCGCGGCGCAGGCCACCGCGGCGTTGAGCTGGAACAGCACCGGGAAGCCGAACTCGTACACGAACGCGGTCACCGCCTGCAGCAGCAGGAACAGCGCAAAGCGCGGCAGGAACCGAATGCGCACGAAGCTGCCCGCGGCCAGCAGGACCACGGCCGCAAGGGAAACCACCGCCTGCGCGATGCCGGGCACCGGGATCACGCGGGCAGCAACCAGCACCACCAGCGCGCTGCCCCCCAGGGCCAGCCACCGTGCGCGCCGGCCTGCGGACTCCACGCCCAGCGTCCACGCTGCCGCGGCCTGTGCCGCGACCATTGCGGCCAGGGCCAGCCCCTGCACCGCGGGTCCGGTGGACTCGGGCGGGAACACGGTGAAGTGGACGATGCGGAAGTTCTCCACGAAGACGAGGTACTGCGACCCGAGGAATCCCGCGGCCAGCACCGTGCCGGCGAGCCCCGCGATCCTGCGCAACCCCCGGGTGCCGGACATCGCGGTCACGCCCCAGCCGATGAACAGCACGGTCAGCGCCACCGTGACTCCGCGCAGCGCGCCGAACCCGTAGAGCGTGGGGTAATGCAGGAGGAACAGGCCGGCAGAAAGGACCGCGCCGCCCGAAAGCACCCGGGCCCGCACCGTGCGCGGCAGGCCCAGGGCAGGCACCGCCAGGAACCAGCCCGCGGCGAAGTAGGCAGCGTACAGCGCAAACCACACCACCAGCCGCGCGCCGTGGAACACGCGGTCGAACGCGGTGTACCCCACTGCGCGCACCACGAGCAGAGCGGCGATGCCCACCAGGAGTGCGGCCCCGGCCGCCACCGGGCCGCCCGGCCGCTGGAGCCGGATCTCCCAGATGCCCGCCGCGGCCAGCGCCAGGGCCAGCGGCATGAGCCAGGCCTGGCCCAGCGCGACCGCAACCGCACCGGCAACGGCGCCTCCGAGGGCAGCGGCAAGACCCGGGCGCCGCGGCCTGCGGCCGAGCGCGGCGAGGCCCGCCATGCCCGCCAGCAGCAGGCCCGCGGCAAAGGCCCAGTCCGTCCAGCGGGTGGTGCTGACCGCGCCGGAATCCGACCGCTTCAGTGCCAGCAGCGCATCGCCCCCGTAAGCGGCCTTCGCCTCGGGCGTGAGAGCGTCGAAGTAGGTCTCACCCTGGTAGCTGTCGGAGAACGGAAGCCGGAACAGCACGTTCAGGAAGAACCGGTGCGAGAACATCGAGATGTCCTGCCGGTGATTCTCCAGGAAGTCCGGTCCCCGGTACGCATACAAGGTGGGCACGTCCTGCGAGTAGTTGTGCTGGCCGAGGTCGTTGATGCCGTGGTCGCCGTAGACCAGGATCGTGTCCGTCGGCCGCGCCGCGTCCAGCACCCTGCCGAGCACCGCGTCCGCATCGCGCAGCGCCTTCTTGTACTCGGGGCCCGTGGTCCCGAACTTGTGCCCCGCATCGTGGGAGTCGATGACGTAGAGCAGCGTCACGTCCGTGTCCGGCTCGGAGAACCATTTCAGCGCAAGGTCTGCCAGGCTGCCCGCGTCGATGCCCTCCTGCCCGCGCTCGTAGAAGTGCACGTCCGCCAGCGCGTCCTTGTACAGCCGGGCGATGACGTAGTTGCAGATCACCTTGATGCGGTATCCCATCCGCGCCATGAGGAACGGCCACGCGGACGCGTCCGTGGACTGCTTCGGGTGGAAGTCCTCGGCAAAGGAGAGCAGGGACGACCCGTCGTAGCCGGAGAACGTCGTCTCCACGCAGTGCACGGTCATGTTGCTCGTGCACGGCTTGACCATGCCCCACGTCGATTCCGGAATCATCCGGTTGAGCCGGGGCATCAGCGCGGGGTCCAGAGCGTAGTCGAAACGGAACGAGTCGATGAACAGGATGAACAGGTGGTTTCCCGACTTCTCCGGAGCGTCGAACAGCCTGGCCTGGATGGCCTTGCTGGCCGTCACGTACGGGTGGGGCGGAGGCTTCCGCTCCCGCATCCGCTGGTCCACCGAATACGCGGTCAGCAGGGCCAGCGCCACGACCCAGACGAATCCCGCCACCGAGGGTCCGGCCGCGAGCCGGTCGAGGAGTCTACGGATCATCGGGTGATGCCCAGCCGCTGCAGGAGCTCCCGGTAGTCGTCGGGCGTGTCGATCTCCATGGCCAGGCCGCTGCCGATGTCGTAGTAGCCCATCTCGTGGCTCCCCCTGAGCAGTTGGTCCATCGCGCTCTCGTAGAACACGCGGGGGTTGTTCTGCAGCAGGATCTCACGACGCAGGTAGCGGGCGAACATGGGCGACAGCTTGTACACGCCGAACGCTTCCCCCGCGCTGACCTTCTCGTTGAGGTACTTGCCGATGGCCGTGATGCGGTCCCCCGAGATGAAGACCTTGATCTCCTCCTCGCCGTTGCGCTTCCGATCGAGCGCGGCCACGGTCTCCCCCGGGTGCCCGAGGATGCCAGGGATCACACTCTCCTCGAAGTGCACGTCCGCATTGAGCACCAGCACCGTCCCGGCTTCCCGAGGAGACAGCGCCAGCATCAGCGAGTGCGACGTGTTCGTCGTCCGGAAGTCCGCGTTGGTCACGAAGGAGCACCCGGGGAACTCCGCCTGGAACAGCTCGGCCATGAAACCCACGACCAGCGTGATGTCCGACACGCCCGCGTCGCGCAGCATCCGAACCTGCCGCTGGATCAGCGTCTCGTCCCCCACCGGCAGGAAGCTCTTGGGCCGGCCACGCGTCAGCTCTGCCAGGCGAAGCCCTGCTCCCGCGCACAGCACCACGGCACGTACTCCATCCATCTTCAAACCTCCTCGCGCCGGGTCGCGCTCCGGCATACCCGGCAAACACCGTTTCCGGTGCAGCCTACGGACGCACCATCTGCCATCCCCGCACGAACACCGCCCCGAGCATCACGGGCGGCTGGGTCACGAGGACCAGCCACAACGCCCAGTGCGGCTTCCCAATGACCAGGGCGATCCCCACCCAGAGGTAGATGTCCGGCTCCCGGAACTCGAAGAGCTTCAGGAAGAGCCGGAGCCAGAAGCCCGGACCCCGTGGCCATGGTTTGAGCGGGAGATCCAGCAGGGCCTTTCCCTTGCCAAGCCGATCCGCGATCGAGAGCCACTTCACGTAGCCCACCATCACCTGGCTGAACAGGCCCAGCATCGCGATGTAGATGTAGTAGGTTTCGCCGGTGAGCTGCACGGACACGTGCGCCAGCGCGGCAAACAGCAGCAGGAACGACAGGTAGTCCGTCACCTTGTCCAGGTAGGATCCATACGGCGACGAGACCTTCCGGTATCGAGCCAGCTGCCCGTCCGCGCAGTCCACCGCGACGTTGAGGTTCACGAGCACCGCGGCAAGGATCCACCATTCGGGGCCTCCGAACGCCACCAGCCACGCGCCCACGATGAGCAGCAGGAAGGAGAACCAGGTCAGGCCGTTGGGGGTGACCAGCGGCACGTCCCCCACCAGCACCAGCAGAAGGAAGGCCAGCGGCCTGCCGAACACGATGCCCCAGAAGTCGAGGTTGTTCGTGTGCTCGCCCACCGAGATGCCGGGCCTGAGCGCTGCCCACCGCCGCCTGAAACCGGACATGCGCACCTCCGAAGCGGACCCCGAGCGGGTCTACAAGTGATGCTCCGCCGCGAGCTTTTCGGCTTTCGCGATGTCTTCGGGAAAATCGATCTCGGTCCAGGGAAGGTCTCCCACCACCTCGAACCCCACCACCTTCCTGTCCAGGAGCACCTCCAGCGCGTCCTCGTACTCCTTGTCCGTCTTCCCGCCCCGGACGAAGTCGTCGAGGATGCCGGCAAGCTCCACGGCCGCATCCCGGGAGAGCTTGAGGAACCCGAGGCCCTCGCCCACGCGGTCGAACTGCCGTGTGATCACGCGGTTGTTGGCTACCACGCGGCCATTCAGGGCTGCCACCTTGCACTCCTCGCCCATCTCTTCGATGAACCCCTCGTCCATCAGGTAGCAGCTCGCGTTCGCGGACCGCACCAGCCGCTCCAGCAGCCCGAGGTGGAACAGCACGTCCGCGTCCATCATGAGGATGTCGTCGTCAAACTCCCGCGACGCGAGGTAGACGCTGTAGATGTTCCCCTCGGTGTACCGCTCGTTGTCGAGGTAGCGCACGGCCACGCCGTACTTGCCCTGGCCCGCTTCGGCCATGACCTTGTCCTTGAAGTGCCCCACGACCAGGACCGCTTCCCGGATTCCGACTCTGGAGAGGCTTTCCAGGTAGCGGTCCAGCAGGGTCCTGCCCGCGATCTTCACGAGGCACTTCGCGCTGGTCTGAGTGAACGGCTTGAGCCGCTTGCCGATGCCTGCCGCAAGGATGATTGCTTTCATTGTTTCTCCGGTCAGGTCGCCCGCCTGCGCCCTCCCCGGCGCACGACGACCGCGACGTCGTAGAGGACCACGAGTGTATAGCACACGCACGACGCGGAAACAACCGCGGCCCCGAACCGGATCCAGCCTGCAAACGCGCACACCGCGAGGAACGCGGAGAAGAAGTCCCGCTTCGCGAGCAGCAGGAAGTACGCGGCCGCGGTCGGTGCCCCCTTGGGCTTGCCCTCCTGGAAGGCCCACACGAAGTCCAGCACGTCCCCGCTCTTGAACCAGGTGAGCAGGTAGTAGTACACGTACAGCTCGCCCAGCAGGAAGCCCCCCGATGCGGACAGCCCGAGCACCAGCGGCCAGGCATCGCCCGTTGTCCGGCTCACGTACAGCCCCAGGGCGGCCAGCAGAGCCGCGGTGGAGATGTCGTCGGACAGCGTGTCGAACCACGCGCCCCATCGGCTGGCGAGGTACTTCACCCGGGCCATTTCCCCGTCCACGCAATCCAGCGTCGCGCCGACGAAATACAGCAGCACGCCCAGCGCCATGACCCACTGCGAGGCAGCGGCGGCCACGAGGCCCGCTCCGGCCATGCCCAGCAGGAAGCAGAGACCGGTGACCATGTTGGGCGTCACCGGGGTCTCGGCCAGCAGCGCGGTGATGCGCAACGTGATGGGGCGCATGAAGTAGTACCCCACCACCCCGTCGATGAGCATGGGTTTGCGCAAGCCGTTGAGCAGGACCCAGCGGGCCGGCTTCACGTCGGCCGGCCCCGCGATGGCAATGGCCTTCCCATCCAGGGACACGTCCCGGCCCGGCTCTCCGGGCGAGCCGGGCGCCACGCGAATCAGGACGGCCCGGCCGTTGGCCCGGTACGTGATGCGGCCGTCGCCTCCCTCGGCCAGGAGATCACCGAGCAGCCCCTTGCGGAACACCGCGGCGCCGTCCACCACGACGGCCGGTCCCTGCAGGCGTGCGGCCACCGACTCGAGACTCTCTCCCGCTCCTCCGACCTCGAGGATCTCCGCGGGGCCGAGCCCTGCCTTCTCCAACTCGACCTGCAGCCGTCGAAGCGGTGTCAGCCCGAGCAGTCGACGATTCCCGTCCGCATTGTGCGCGTCCGTAACCACGGTTACCTTCCGGCTCACGTCATCCCCCTCTGCCGCGGCCCCGGTGCTCTGGCTGGCGAATCCGGCCGCGTGGCTCACCGTGTCCCAGCATGCCTCGCCACCCGGCGTCGGAACAGCCCCAGCCATGCCATCAGCCCCATTCCGAGGAACATGAACACGACCTTGCGGAGGGTCCGGGCGAACTCCGCTGCAAGTCCCAGGTCCGCGGGGAACCCGAACAGGGCAAAGAGCATCATCGAGCCCCCCTCCAGCACCCCCAGCCGCGTGGGGAAGAACAGGGCCACGTAGTAGAAGAGCTGCCCCGCGGCAAACAGCGCGGTCCCGGCCCACAGGGACACGTCCGCACCCAGCAGGAGGAGAATCACCCACAGCTCCGCGATGGCTACCAGCCGGGCCGCGACGAGCAGCACCACCGACCACCAGTAGTCCCCCGGCCGTGCGGATCGGAAGCCCCGGATCTCCTCGTCGATGCGACGCGCCCTGTCCGCGGCGGAAGCCGGCACCCTCTTTCCCAGCAGCGGCACCTTCGAAACCACCGCAATGACGTCCCGCACCACGCCCCGCCGGATCCACAGGTACACGAGGAGCATCAGCGCGCTCGTGGCAGCGGTTCCGGCCAGCAGGCCGAGCCCCACCTCCAGGCTCACCTCCTCGGCCAGGAGGCACGCCAGGGACGCCACGCCCACCACCCCGACGGTCGTCAGGTTGAACAGCCAGTTGTAGATGATGAGGGAGGACACGATCCGCTCACCGGGCAGCAGCCCGGCCAGCAGGTTGCCCTTCACCACCTCGCCCGCCTGTCCTCCGGGAAGCAGGTTGTTCATCGAAGACCCGGCCACCGCGGCAGAGTACATCGCGAAGTAGGTCGTCCGTTCCCCGGGCGGCACCGCGAGCTGCCAGGACAGCACCTCCAGCATCACCTCCGCCTGGTACAGCAGCACCACCCACACCATGCCGGGTCCGATGGACAGCAGATAGCTCCACAGCTTCGCGGGACCGGAGCTCCACACGAAGGCGGCAAGCAGACCCGCTCCGCACAGGAACGCAAGCAGGTTGACCGTGCGGGCCTTCATGGACTCCTCCCCTGACCGCGACGAAGCCCGGGATGTCGCCTACTTGTTCATCTGCTCGTACGAGTAGGAGGCCTTGCCCTTGTACGAGCGGACGTCCGTGCCGTCCTTGAACTGCAGCTCGAACGACGAGTCGTACGTGAACACCACCGGCTTGACGAGCTTGCTGGCCACCGCGGCTTCCAGCTTGTCGAGGCTGGCCAGGCGGTCCTGCCGCTTGGTCCTCTTGGTCCCCTTGATGCCGGCCACGAAGCCGTCGATCCCGGTAGCCCCGGACAACAGCACCACCTTCGGGACGTCGTATCCCGTCTTCTCGTCCCGTTCGAACTCGGCAAGGTCGATGCTCGGGTTCACGCCGAAAGCCACCATCCGCTTGTCCGATGCGATGAAGAACCAGCCCACCCACGAGCTGCCATACTGCTCCGTGGTCTGGAAAGCGGTCACCGACAGCGTGTACTTCCCGGTCACGGTCCGCATCCGGATCCAACTGTGGGCCTGCAGGTTGGGCGCCACGTTGATCGCGGAGTTGTCCCCGAAGGCCAGCCCCTTGACGTGGTGCTTCTCTCCAGTGGCCTTGACCGTGACGTCCCCCTCGAAGGTGCCGCGGGGCGTGAGAATCGTCATGTCGTAGTAGGAGCCCGCTCCGGCCCCGTAGAATGCGGAGCCGCCGCCGGGCCGCCATGCGGGCACGCTGTTCTTCACGACGCCCTCGGCCTCGAACGCGTCGTTCTTGAGGGTGACGCTCCAGGTGGTCCCGTCGCCCCGGAACCGGTTCTCCCCCAGCGTGATCTCGATGTTCCGACCGTCGGTCTTGTAGGACCACCGGTCGCGGCCGAAGCCGGTCTCCGACTTGATCTTCTGGCCGCCCTTGGGCGTGAAGTGAGCCAGGACCGCTCCCCTCCCGTTGGCGAGTCCCATGTTGGACAGCACGATCTGGAACCAGAACCCGTAGCCGTCCTCCATCTCGAATGCGAACGAGTACTGCTCCGCGTAGAACTTGTTGGCCCTGTTCTCCGCCCGGTCCAGCTTCGGCGTGAAGTCCTCCAGCGTGGCCTTGCGGCTGGCTGCTGCAAACGCTCGGATCTCGTAGGCGTCGGCCGCTCCGGCAACGGCGAGCAACGTCGCCACCGCTCCCAGCGTTCCCGCCCAGTGCTGCACCTTCATTGACACCCTCCTCCCGGTTCCTGGATTCCCTGGCGCCTGCCTGCGCCAGGAACGGACCGCCGTACGACGGGGAATAACTATCAGGATTCAATTGTTGATGGCAAGTGTATTGTGCTTGACAACATGTCGATCGGTGTTACGATGGAGACGTACCGGGAAGCAGCGTGGTTCTCCCTAGGCAGAGACCGTCATTAATCGCGGTGGACCGGTACGCGTGAACGTCGGCTCCGGGGCTGGAAGGTGTTCAGTTCACTGCCTTCCAAGCATCCAGACTGGTGGCGTGGAGCCACTGCCTGAGTATTGCCCCACTGCCTGCCGCGGTCTGACGCCGCGGCGGGATATCCAAGCCAAAAGCCACACCTTCTGCCCCGGAGCCGACCGACTGCTGTCGGTTTGACAGATCGATCCGAGCATGTTAAGACTTGCGCAGACACGCGAGGCCGCGCTTGACGGCCCGCTGCTCAGGAGTCCGGGATGAACGTCTTCGTGTTTGCCGCGGCGCAGGGTGAAACCTATGCCGTGGACATCGTCGAGGTGCTTCTCAACGCGTCGGCCATGGTCCAGGCCGTGCTCTGGCTGCTCGTGGTCATGTCCGCGGTCTGCTGGTTCATCATCGGATACAAGTGGTTCTACTTCCGCAGGGCGCACGCGAGCAACCGGCGCTTCTTCAACGAGTTCTGGAACTCCAAGCGCCTGGACGCCATCTACGAAGCAGCGGAACGCATCCAGGACTCGCCCGCTGCCCGCGTGTTCCGGGACGCGTACGTGGAGATGGGCAAGCTCAAGAATGCGGAGGAGAACCCCGAGTCGAGGACCCTCTCCATGGGCTTCGAGAATGTCGAGCGGGTCGTCCGCAAGGCGACCCTGGAGGAGGTCAACAAGCTCGAGAAGATGGTCCCGTTCCTCGCAACGACCGGGTCCACCGCTCCGTTCATCGGCCTGTTCGGCACGGTGTGGGGAATCGTGGAGGCGTTTGACCGCATCCCCAAGCAGAGCGGAGGCGTGATCCTGGACAAGGTGGCTGGCCCCATGGCCCACGCGCTCATCGCCACCGCGGTCGGGTTGCTCGCGGCAATTCCCGCGGTCATGGCCTACAACTGGTTCGTTCGCACGATCAAGCTGTCGGTCGCGGAGGTCGACTCGTTCAGCGCCGACTTCCTCAACATCGTGCGCCGCAACCTCTTCAAGTAGGAGCCAGCCATGGGCATGTCCGGATCCGGCCTCGACCCATCTGGCCACGGGACCCTGTCGGAGATCAACGTCACCCCGCTGGTGGACGTCATGCTCGTGCTCCTCACCATCTTCATGGTCGCCTCGTCGGTGGAGACCATCCAGGTGGCCGCGGAAAGGGAGAAGCTGCTCAAAGAGCGCCAGGACGAGGCCGAGCGTGTCGCGCTCATGACCAAGCTCGACAAGATGAAGCAGAAGGAGGAGGAGCGCATCGAGCTGAAGAACCGGGAGGAGCGCCGGATGCAGTTCATGGAGCTCCAGGAGGAGAAGCTCAAGACCATCGAGGAGCTGCTGGACGACCGGAGCCAGAACGTCCCGATCGAGCTGCCCAAGGCCACGTCCGAGGCGGTGAACCTCGCGGAGCAGAAGAAGCTCGTGGTCACCCTGACTCGGGAGTTCCTCTTCTACATCGGAGACACCAAGGTGGTGGACTGCAACGACCCGCAGCTCGCGGTGTCTGGGGGCGCGCCGGGCCCGGCCGCGGGCAAGGGGGAGATCTCCGACCAGGCCTTTGCCGCGTGTCTGGCGCTGATCGAGAAGAAGATGGTGGCCAACGAGAAGCTGAAGGGGGAGAAGGAGTGCTACCTCCGGGCGGACAAGCGGCTCGACTACGGCCGGGTGCTGGCGCTCATGGCGACCATCCGGAAGGCGGGAGTCACGAAGTTCGGCCTGGTGTCCGAGGAGGACGAAGCAGCGTCGGCAGTGAAATGACGCGTAGGTAGGACAAGGCAGCGTCGGCCGCAGAATGATGCGTAGGTAGGGCATGGCAGCGGTGAGACAATGGAACGCAGTGGCCGCGGGGGTCGTGGTGACCATCCTGTTCCACTGTGCGCTCGTCACGCTCCTGCTGACCGCGGGGTTTTCGGGCCCGGGGATAGCCGCGGTGGCGAAGAACGTGCCGGGCGCGCGCAGAAGACCACCGGCCGCACAGGTCGCCAGCTTCGACCGCCGGACGTCGGAGGGCTTCCAGCCCCGGCTGCAAGCGCTTCTCGAGAACGGTTTTTCGCGTCGCGGCCACATTTCGTCTCCGGGCCGCAGGCCGGACCTTCCCCTCGCTCAGCGTCCGCTCCGGTTCATCGAGGTGGCGCGGGGGCGCAAGGCCGAGGCCAGACCCCTGGCCATGAAGGTGCGGTCCATCGACTACGGCACCTCTGAGCTGACTCCGCTCACGGCCATGCTCGTGCCCAGGCTCGGCATGAAGAAGGAGGACAAGAACCAGCTCCCGAGGCTGACCAAGTACGAGCAGCCGGAGAAGGTCGAGGACGGCATCAACATCTCGAAGGTGAATCCGGACGGCACGCCGCTCCAGTTCAAGGAGCTGGACCCCAAGCAGGCGCAGCTCGACCGCAAGCGCAAGAAGAAGCCCTCGCTGGACGATCTCATCGACGCTCCGGACGACGACGACCCCCGCAAGCGGCCGCAGATGCTCGAGAGCATCATCGGAAGCCCGGACGGGGAGACGTGGGGCACGGGTTCGGAGGCCCGGGCCGGCGACATCTACCTGGCCAAGGTCGAGAACTCCCTGCGCCAGGAGTTCCGCGTGCCGGTCTTCCTGAGCAAGGACGACCTGAAGAAGCTGGTGGTCGAGGTCGAGATCCGGCAGATGGATGCTTCGGGCAGGGTGGTGTCCTATGCGATGCGCCGCAAGTCCGGCTCGTCCGCGTTCGACTCGGCGGCCATCGAGGCGATCAAGCGTTTCGTGGCGGAGGAGGGAGGCAGCCGCTCCATGCCGGCTCCCGACCCGGCCATGCTGCAGAACATCAACAAGCGCGGGATCCTGGTGCGCCTGGAAGGCAAGAAGATCCAATGATGCTCTCCCGGCCGCGCACCGCGGGCATCGCTGCGGCTGTCTTCCTGGTGTTCCTGGCGTCCGGCTTCGGGCTGCGCCCCGGCTCCGGCAGCGTGCACGCCCAGGAGCTGACCGCATGTCTCCAGCCCTCGGACTGCCCCCCGGGCCTGGCGTGCAGCTGGGGCGTGTGCGAGGATGCCATGGCCGCGTCCACCCGCGTCCTCTTCCAGGTGTCGGTGCTGGGAATCCCGGACACCGCGCTGCTTGCCGGCACCCGCTGGCTTCGCCAGCACGCCGCGGACAGGCTCAGCCTGCTGATGGAAGCCACCGGCTTCTTCTCGGTCAAGCGGCAGGCCGGTGCGTTCCCCGTGGATACCGCGACCCTCTTTGCCGCGCTGCACGCCGGGTCCGCGTACGTCATTGCCGGGGAGCTTACCGCATTCGACGGCTACTCCGGCGTGCTGCGGGTCAGCGTCATCGATGCGGCCCTGGGCGTGACCGTTGCCGGTCTCGGCGGCGACCTGGCCTTCTCGTCCGCCACCCTGGACCGGGGGCTCGAGCGCTGGGTCAACGACGTCGTCCGCCACTTCACGGGGCGGCCCGGTCTGCTCGGCGTCCACATCGCGTGCGTCCGGAAGTTCGAGCAGGGGGTCAAGGAGATCTTCATCCTGACGTACGGCTCCAACGACATGACCCAGGTCACCTTCGACCGCTCCCTGGCCCTGCTTCCCACCTGGACGGTGGACAGCCGCGTCGCGTACACCTCCTTCAGGGAGGGCAGGCCCAAGACCTACATCCAGGGCAACGACCATCCCTTCACCGCGTACGAAGGCATGAACACGGGCATCGAGTGGTCGCGGGACGGGTCGTGCGCGGCCGCCACCCTGTCCAAGGACGGCAACCCGGAGATCTACCTGCTGGAGGGCACGACCGGCGAGGTCCGCGCCCGGCTGACCGACGACCAGGGAATCGACACGAGCCCCACGTTCTCGCCCGACGGGTCCCGCGTCGCGTTCGTCTCCGACCGCGAGGGGACTCCCCAGCTCTTCGTGATGAACGCGGATGGAAGCGGCAAGGAGCGGTTGACCCTTGACGGGGTCTACAACACGGCTCCCGACTGGCACCCGTATGGCCCGTACATCGTCTACAGCGGCCGCGACGGCAACAACTTCCAGGTCTACCTCCTGAACGTGGACACCCGCGTGATCCGCCAGCTCACGTTCGGCCCGGGCGACTGCGAGGACCCGGACTGGTCGCCCGACGGCAGGCTCATCGCATTCTCGTGGGAGAAGGGGCGCCGCCGCGCCATCTACGTCATGAACCCCGACGGCTCCAACCCGCGGCGCATCACCGGCGAGGACGCGCTGTACTACTCACCGGCCTGGGAGATCCTCCAACAGCCGTAGCGCCGCGCCTGCGAAAGACTGGCCGGGCTGGCGGCCTACTGGTTCACGTAGAGTCGGGTCTGGCTGAGGCCGTTCAACACAAGCCCACGCAGGCGTCAGTTTCCTTGAATTTCAGGCACATCCAGTCCCCATGCGGTCCTGCGCCTCCTCCCCGCAGTTGGCAGCAGTTGGCTGTTGTTGGCAGGAGTGGGCGGTCTTGTAGTCACAAGGTGGTCACGAGCGTCTGTTCTG
>Ga0233425_10006980_pt1 | contig 16181 bp, 11 predicted proteins | sample Watercolumn_Towu_2_FD_181712 | JGI IMG/M metagenome (GOLD analysis project Ga0233425, IMG submission 181712) | Freshwater microbial communities from Lake Towuti, South Sulawesi, Indonesia - Watercolumn_Towuti2014_140_MG | ecosystem: Environmental > Aquatic > Freshwater > Lake | place...
GGAGGGGAGTGAAGGCGCCGTATGAGCGCTTCATCGCGGCCGACCTGCTCGGCGAGCGCGGCCAGTGGGTGCTCTGCGGCCGCGTCCCCGAGGGCGGCGAAGCCCAGGCCGCTCCCACGCCATGAGGGACCGGGGACAGGCACCATATACCGGTTGATATATGGTGCCTGTCTCCGGTCTTTCCCGGTTTCGGAGGTCGGAAGTGCATGAGCTGAAGGTGACGGGCGGCGCGGTAGTCGACGGGACGGGCGCGCCGCCGCGCGAGTGCGAGGTCGCGGTCAGCGGCGGCCGCATCACCGAAGTAGGGCCCTCGGTCGGCCCGGCGCACCAGGTGATCGACACCGCAGGCCTCCTCGTCGCCCCCGGCTTCATCGACCCTCACAGCCACGCTTGCGGCCAGGGAATCGGGGCGGTCCTCCACGCCCCCACGGCCCCCAGCGCCATCTGCCAGGGCGTGACGACCCTCGTCACCGGCATGTGCGGTTACTCGCCCCTCGAGATCGGCGCGCACTATGACGCCGTGGCGAAGCAGGGCGCCGCGGTCAACTACGCCCTGCTGATCGGCCACAACGCGGTGCGCCAGCAGGTCCTCGAGCAACGCGCCCAGGCGCCCACGGACCTCGAGCTGGCCCGCATGCGCAGCCTCGTTCGCATCGCCATGGAGCAGGGCGCGCACGGGCTCTCCTCCGGCCTCTGGTATGTGCCCGGGGCGTACGCGGAGACCGAGGAGCTGATCGAGCTGACCCGCGAGGTCGCGCCGTTCGGCGGGCTGTACGCCAGCCACATCCGGGGGGAAGATGCCGAGAGCGGCCCGGCGGCGCTGGAGGAGGCCATCACCATCGGCCGCGAGGCGGGCGCCCCCGTGCAGGTGGCGCACCTCAAGGCCGCTGAGCGGCCCGCGTGGGGCCAGGGGCCGCAGCGCCTCGAGCGCCTCGAGCGCGCGCAGGCTGAGGGCGTGGACGTTCACGCCGACGCCTACCCCTACGACGCCTCTGCGACGGGCCTGGCGGTCTGCCTGCCCCCGGAGGCGTTCGAAGGCGTCGGTCTCCGTACACGGTTGCAGGACCCCGACAACGCCCGCCGGTACCGCGCACATGTCACGGGCCGCCTGGAGCGCCTCGGCGGGCCCGACCGGGTGCTCATCACCGCCGCGCACCGCACGGACGTGACGGGCAAGCGCCTCGACGAAGCGGCTCGCCTCATGGGCACGGAGCCCGAGGACGCGATCATCAGCCTCGTCCTCGGCGGCTCCACCAGCGCCGTCTACTTCGCCATGGACCAGGCCGATGTCGACCGAATCGTAGTCCACCCGCTCGTGATGATCGGCTCAGACTCCAGTGTCCGTCGGCCGGGGGAGGGGATGTGCCATCCCCGGACGTGGGGCACGTTCCCGCGGGTCCTGGCCCGGTACGCGCGGGAGCTCGGGACGCTCAGCTGGGGGGGCGCGATCCACAAGATGACCGCCCAGCCCGCGGCCAAGTTCGGGCTCCAGGACCGGGGCGTGCTCCGCGAGGGCGCCTGGGCCGACATCGTGGTCCTCGATCCGCAGACCGTCGGCGACCGCGCCACCTACGACGCTCCTCACACGGCCCCGGTGGGCATCTGCACCGTCTTGGTGAACGGGGTCCGCGTCGTGGACGGGGGCCAGGTCACCGGCGCCCGGCCTGGACACGTCCTCCGCCGGGGCCGCTGAGCCGTCTCATCCCCCCGCCGCCAGGACGCGCAGGGACCCATCCTGCGTGCAGACGAGGATCTCGGCCTGTCCGTCCCCGTCGAGATCGGCGATGACCGGCTGACCGGCGGGCGCGCCCAGCGGCGCCCGCCAGAGGACATGCCCCGCCGCGCCCTCCCGGTCGGCTTGGACCGCGTACAGGCACCCGTCCGCGCACCCGAACAGGAACTCAGGCCGCTCATCGCCGTCGATGTCGCAGCAGACCACGTCCGAGCCCTTCCCGGGCAGCGGCAGCTCCCAGCGCAGGGCCCCGGTCGCCGCATCGTAGCAGCCGAAGCGGTCGGCGAACGCCACGCCGAACTCCAGCCGCCCGTCGCCGTCTACGTCGCCCACCGCGGCCGCCGACCCGGCGTTGTAGTCGAGCGTCGGGGACCGCCACCGCTCCTTTCCCTGCAAGTCGAAGCGGTAGATGGCCCCGTAGCCTCCGGACAGCAGCACCGATGGCGTCCCGCTCGCGTCCAGGTCGGCGACCAAGGCCAGGTGGTAGCCGGGCGCGACTCCGGGCCCGTAGGACAGGAACTCCCCCGTTCGCCCGTCGGCGATGCACACGTCGAAGTAGAACGAGTACACGAGGTCGTCCACACCATCCGCGTTGGCATCGACCACCGCCGGCGTGCGGCGCGGGTGAGGTCCGCCCTCCCGCGACCAGATCACGCGGCCGTCCGCCGGGTCGAGGGTTGTCCATCGGGCGATGCCATCGTTCGGGCCGATCCCCGACACCGCGCCGAGCAGCAGCCGGCTCCCGTCGCCGAAGCGGCCCGGCGCCGCGGTGCCGGTCGCCAGCGGGGTGCCGTCCGTCGGTAGCGACCCGAGCCGCCGCTTCAGCACGCCGGAGGCGTCGAGCACGATCACCTCACCCGAGGTCTGGTGACACAGGACGACCTCCTGCTCCCCGTCGCCGTCCAGGTCACACACGGTGGGGGCTTGGAACCCCGCGAGGCGTCGGCGCTGCCAGAGGCCTCGCGGCCTCCCAGTGATCAGACTGGGCCCGTCGAGCGCGACCACATCGCGGTTCCCTGGGCTGATCAGGACGACGGGCGGATCATCCGGCCGCAGTCGCGCGACGATCGGCGCTCGGGGCGTCAGGTCGTGCACCTCGATTCGCGCCGCCTCCCGACCGTCCGGCTGCACCACGTGCAGTCCGTCCTGTCCGGCGAGGAGCAGCGACAGCCCCTGCCCCGGCCGGACACGCTCGGCGCCCAGCAGCAACCAGGGGTCATCCGCCGGGAGCGTGGCTTCGAGGCGCGGCTCGAAGGACACGGGATCCAGCCCCAGCAGCTTCCCGGCCGCCGTAACGAACAGCAGCGGTTCGCCATCGCCCAGCACATCCCACGCCGCCACGTCATACCCGCTGCGGTCGTGCAGCACCTCGTTCATCATCCGCAGAGGCGGAGTGGGAGGCGCCAGGCAGAGGCGCGCGCCGGGCAGGGCGAGTTCGCGCTCCTCAAGAGTGCCCACATCGACGACGATCCGCCCCTCCGGCACCGTAGTCGCGATGAGCCGGGCCCGCGCCTGCCCGTCGGGCCGGAGGATGCCCTGGAGCCGCATCCCGGGCCGGCTCCACCGAGGGGCTCCGCTGGCCAGGTCGACGGCCATCAACACCGCGTCGTCGGGCCCTGGCGTCGTGCCCTGATCGGACAGCTGGGTGAACACCACCTCCAGCGCGCCGTCGCCGTCCACATCAGCCACCGGATCGTGCGGGATCTGGAAGGTCCCATTCCAGTGCCAGACCTCGCGCATCCCCGACTCGTCATTGGCGAGGAAGGTGATATGGGCGCGCCCGAGCATCCCGACGACCAGCAGGTCGAGCTGCGGCTTGTCCCCGGTGCGGACGGCCTGCAGGTGCCCGTAGTTGCGGTCACCGTTCGCGAAGTCGACCTGACGCTTGACCTCGCCCGTCCGGCCGTCGAAGGCCGCCACCATCAGGCCCTTCCCGCCGGCGTGCAGGGCGCTGGCGATGACCACCTCTACGTGACCGTCGCCGTCGATGTCGGCCACGACGGTCTGCGGACGGTAGTGCGGGTTGAAGGGCAGCGGGTTGGCGCCCCACAGGAGGCGCGGTTGGCCGAACCCATCAGCGAAGCTGAAGGCCCAGCCCACCCGACCGGAGTTCTGCGGCGGGGCATTGCCCAGCACGAACAGCTCAGGTCGCCCGTCCCCGTCGAGGTCCGCGATTCGGGTGCCCTGCATGAAGTAGACCTGCTCGTCGAAGCTGCGCTCCCAGAGCACGGCCCCGTCGCGGCCGGAGAGGACGTGGATCGTCGCGGGCATCGCCGTGGCGCAGACGACCTCCGGCCGCCCACAGCCGTCGAGGTCCGCGGCCCCGGTGAGGCTCGGCTGCCCGCGGGTCAGCGCCGTGCGCCAGAGCAGACGGCCCTCCCCGGTGGAGGCGCTCACCGGCCCGCCCGCGGCGGTGACGATCTCCGCCAGGCCGTCGCCGTTCAGATCAGTCGGCAGGTACGCGCTCTCGGGGGGAATGAACCCGGCGCCCTCGCCACCCGGCAGCGGGAGCCCGCCGAGCGAGTAGCGGCACCGTTCCTGAGGCGCCGAGGTCATGCGCCCGGGCAGGGGCGAGTACGCCGTGTTCTGGGGATCGCGACGCAGCAGCGGCCAGTCACCCGGATGGATGGCCGGCTGCGCCCCCACGCACTGGCCCAGCAGAAAGCCGATCAGTAGCCCCCTCCCCGCGCGACGGAAGTGACCTGTCATGCCTGTCCAGCCCTGCCGGTGCCCGCCGTGCCGCCGCCCTTCAGCCGGCCGGACAGGTAGGCCTCGTACCACTCCCAGCTCCTCCTCAGCCCCTCGCGCCGGGTTGTCTCAGGTGCCCAGCCCAGCGCCTCCCTCGCGCGCGACGCATCGATGTACTGGCGGCTGATCTCGCCCGCCGCTTGGCCCTGCACATCAGGCTCCAGCGCAGTGCGACCCGAAGCCTCGACGATCTCCCGCGTCACCTCCAGCACGCTCACCGGCTCGCCCGTGCCGAAGTTCATCGCCTCCCCGGGAAGTCGTCCTTCGAGCACGGCCTCGGCCAGCGCGAGATAGCCCGCAACCGCGTCATCAACGTAGAGGTAGTCTCGCACCGGGCTCCCGTCGCTGCGGATCACGGGCCGGCGGCCCTCCACGAGGTCGCGCATGACCGAGGGGATCATCCGGCTGAAGTTCAGGTCGCCGGGCCCGTAGATGTTCGCGCACCGCGTCACGGCCGCGGGCAGCCCGAAGCTGTGTGCATAGCAGCGCGTCAGGACGTCCGTACAGACCTTCGAGGCGTCATATGGGTTCAACCCGCTCAGCGAGTGCGCTTCGGTGTACGGCAGCTCCCGCTGCTCGCCGTAGGCCTTGTCGCTGCTGGCGACCACGACCGCTTGCAGGTCGCCCGCGCCCTCCCGCCACGCCCGGCGGCACTCCTCCAGGAGCACATACGAGCCGCGGACATTCGACTCGAGCGTCGGCAAGGGCGAGCGGCTCGCCGCGCCCACAATGGCCTGCGCCGCGAGGTGGAACACGACCTGGACCCCGTGGTCGTTGAGGACGCGTTCAACCACCGCCGCCTCGGTGATGCTGCCGAAGCTCACCGCCAGCCGTCCTTCGACCCCCGCCAGGGCCAGGTACGACTCCGCCGGTCGTTCCACCGCGATCGTCACGCACTCCGCGCCCTCCTCCACCAAGCGCTGCGCCAGATGGGAGGCCACGAACCCGTACCCTCCCGTGATCAGCACCCGCCGGCCATCATGTCTCATGTCTCGGAGTCCTGTGTTTGGGGGTCCTGGGAGCTCTGCTCGCGGAACTTGAGGCCCGAAGCCTGGAGCCTGAGATCCGGAACTTGGGACTCGAAACGGCCGTCACCACGTCTGCCAGGGCGGCGGACCGGCCTGACAGAGGCTGTCAAGGGTCGTGTAGTCCTTGTCGGTGTCGATGCAGGCCCAGAAGCCGTCGTGGCAGTAGGCGGCGAGCTGGCCCTCGGCGGCGAGGCGAGGGAAGCAGTCGGGCTCCAGCTCGTCGTCGGGCTCAAGGTAATCGAAGATGCGCCGCTCGAAGACGAAGAACCCGCCGTTGACGCGACCCGGGAGGAGCGGTTTCTCCTCCAGGGCCTGCACCGAGCCGTCCTCGGCCACGTCCACATGCCCGAACTGCGAGTGTGCCCGCACGGCCGTCAGCGTCGCGACCTTGCCGTGTCGCCGGTGGCAGGCGAGCAGGGCATTGAGGTCGATGTCGGCGAGGCCGTCGCCGTAGGTGCACAGGAACGTGTCGCCCTCGATGAGTCGAGCGACCCGCCGTAGTCGCTCGCCCTTCCCGGTATCGATGCCGGTGCGCACGAACTTCAGCGCGATGGGGTCCGGCTGTCCGGAGAGATAGCGCGCGTGACGCTCCTCGCCGTTGAGGGTGAGCACGAAGTCGGCATCGATGTGCGGCGGCCGTTCCAGGAAGTGGCGGGCGATCTCGGTCCCGCGGTAGCCAAGCGGGAGGATGAACTCCCGGTGCCCGGCCGCGCGGAATATGTCGATGACATGGGACACGATCGATCGCCCACCGAGCTCGTACAGCACCTTCGGCAGCGCTCGCTCATGGCCGCTCATCCGCGTGCCACGCCCGCCTACGAAGATCACGACTTCCATGTTGCTCTCCTCACAGATGCCCTCACAACCACTTCGGCATCCCGACGGGTCCTCGCGCCGCCACCTCCACCAGCGCCGCAAGCATCAGGCCGGTCAGCACCAGCCACGCGGCGACCGTTCCCCACCGCCCTCCCCTCTCCCCTCCCACGCGCTGCCCTGACTGCTTCCACCCGGCGGTCAGCGCGCACGCGATCGGGCCGATCGCGGGCAACAAGTACCGCGCCTGCGCCTGGAAGAACTCCCGGTTGAAGCCCAGGAACTGGACTACCACCAGTATGCCCGCCAGCGCGAGGAGACTCCAGATCGATCGCGTCGCCCGGTCCGCCCCGCGCAGGCGCCCCAGCCCCAGCAGCGCTCCCGGCAGCCACGCCACGGTGAGGCCGACCGCTGCGAGGTAGTACCATCCCGGCATGAAGACCATCGCCCCGCCGAAGACGCCCCAGAAGCTGAGGTACGTCCACATCAGCACGAGCTGCCAGTACCCGGCCGGGGAGAGGCCCTTCTCGTAGAAGCGCTCGGGCGTCCACCGGTCCTGGCCGAAGATCTCGACGAAGGTCTTGGTAACGAGCGGATCCCCGGGGTAGTGAGCGAGATTGTGGGCCAGCCACGGGGCCCAGACCAGCAGCGCCGGACCGACCACCAGCCCCAGCCCGGCCAGACAGCGCCGCCACGAGGAGGGCGGACAGGCCCAAGGCGAGGCGGTCAGCACGACCGCGAACCCCGCTACGGGCAGCAGGAACAGGCACGACGACTTGGTGAGCAGCGCGCCACCCGTCAGCAACCCGATGGCGATCAGTCGCCCACGCGTCGGCGTCTGGCGGACCAGCAGGAGGCACTGCCAGATCGCGAGCGTGCAGAGCAGCTCAGCGAGGCCGTCGTTCGTGATGGCAGCGAGGTTAATGAGATGCCCGGGAAGCAGTGCCGGGACGAGGCCCGCAGCAAGCGGCAGCCAACGAGACCGCGGGAACACGGCGGCGCCCAGCAGGTAGCAGGCAACCGTCACCCCCGCCGCGATCAGCACCGACCACAGCCGCCCCAGCCACACATCCAGGGGCGGCGCGCCGAAGTGGTCCTTTGGCGCTCCTCGCCCGAGCGCCTGACCCAGAGCCATCGCCGGCGCCACGGTGAGGTAGTAGAGGGGCGGCTGATGGGCCTCGTAGTTGCCGCTGCCCGACTCCAGAACCGGCAGCGTGCGCTCGGTCAGCAGGTGCTCCACATACAGCACATGCGCGGTCTCATCGGGCGGCGTCCGGTCCTTGCACCCGGGGGCCAAGGGGTCATACGGCTGAACGGTGGCCGCCATCGCCCCGAGCAGCAGCGTTAGGAGCACCAGCACGGTCAGCGCGAGGCAGGGGCACGGTCCGGCTGGCCCGGGGCTCGCCGGCGGTTCGGGCGCTGGGACGGACTGTCGCTTCCGCCGCTTGCTCACCGGGTCAGCTCCCTGGCCCACGGGGTGTCGATCTCGAGCAGCACGTAGCGCGGGTCCGACGGCGGATGGCCGACGATCACGGCTTCGCCCTGGCGCTCCAACGCCTCCAGCAGCGGCCCGTACGGGGCGCACTCGAACAGCTCCGGCTGGCCCGGCAGCCGGTGGTACAAGACGTGTGTAACCCCCAGCCGACTGTAGGCGTCCAGCAGGTCCTCCGGCGAGCGCAGGCGGTCATACTCGATCAGGCGGCTGTGCCCCGGATCGGCCCAGAGGTAGCCCCGGTCGAGGTAGAAGCCCCGGGGCTCCGCGTAGAGCGCGATCCGGGCACCCTGGGCAGGAGTCACCTTGTTCACCCACTCCCCGACGCGGTAGCACTCCGAGGCCTGCTGCAGGTACACGTCCCTGGGGGTCAGGCCGATGGCGGCTGCCCAGGAACCCGTCAGCAGCCCGCCGAAGGCCAGGAACGCCAGTGCCAACCCTCCGCAGCACCAGGCCACGAAGCGCGGCGCCGCGCGGGCAAGGGCGGGCCCCGGCAGGCCCTGCGCGAGGACGTGACCCGCCGGCAGTGCGGCGAAGGCCAGGGCGGGAACCAAGTACCGGTTGTATTGCATCAGCATCAGCCACGCGATCCACAGCAGCGCGAACCCGGCGCAGGCCCACCGAACCGGCCTCGGCGCGCCCACGACTAGCAGCAGCGGCACTGTCGCCAGGAACAGCGGCCCCACTGCCGCAGAGGTCAGCGCATACAGCGGGTTGACGCCTGCCACATCGAACTCCGCCGGCCGCACCGCCAGATTCCACGGCGCCAGCGCCAGGTTCAGCGGTTTGCGGGGGCCGGAGAAGGTGCGGGCCAAGAAGCCCAGCTCTGCGCGCTCGGCGGCCGGCGGAGGATCGCCAACCCCGAAGGCCAACTGGTGTTCGCGGTACGATTCGGCCTCGGCCGGCCCCCAGAATCGGCCATGGAACGTCTCGTACGCGAAGGGATAGACCGGGTTCCCCGTCCACACCCATGTCTTCACGTACCAGGGAGCCGCGGGAACGGCGGCAACCAGCAGGTACAGGCCTACCTCGCGGGCTGCTCGCGCCAGCGGGACCCGCGCCAGCGCGATGGCCGCCACGACGAGTAACAGCACCACCCCGAAGAGCTGCAGCCCCTGCAGCTTCGTCGCCATGCCGCCCCCGGCCGCGAGGCCCGCCAGCCCGATCCCAGCGGCCTCCGGCGTGGAGAGCCACCGAAGCAGCCCGAGCAGCAGCAGCGCCGCAAAGAACGCGCTCACCAGATCGACGTAAGCCACGGTACAGAGCCACCCGAGTACCGGGGCGACGACCAGCGCGAAGGCCGACCACGCTCCGGCGGCTGGCGAGACGAACCGCCGCCCGGCAGTCAGCAGCGCCAGCGCCGCGAGAACGCCGCAGCCCCAGTGCAGGACCTTCGCGGCCTCCGGCTGCCCCGCCGACAGGCACACCGCGTAGAGCATCTGCAGCGTCGAGGGGAAGTGGGAGTGGTGGTCGTACCACAGCGGCGTGATGCGGCCCTCGCGCAGGTACGTCTTCGGTGTGGCGAGATGCTGACTGAGGCCGTCGTAGTCGAGGTCGTTGGGCGGCGCGAGGGCCCCGAGGAGCGTCAGCAAGGCCCACAGCGCCAGGAACGCGTGGAGCACCCTCCGGGGGGATGGCCCCAGCAGCCCGCGCCTGACTGCCTGCCAACCGTGGCGCAACGCATCGAGCGCGAACGGCACGCGTCGGGCCCCGGCGAGGGCCGCGAGGCTCGTCAGCCCGAGCAGCGCCCACGGCCGGAAGAGGCCGAGCAGCCCCAGGCCGAGCACCAGCAGCGCGAGCAGCAGCATCCCCGCTCCCACCGCGAACAGGGCGCGCTCGGGGAGCGGGTCCTCGGGCCGCGTCAGGCGCGTGAGCGCCAGCACCTCCGCCCCGAGCAAGAGGCACGCGCCGAGGACCAGGGCTGCAAGGGGGAGACTCAGCAAGGCAGACCCAGTGCTCTGTCAGCCGGGGAATCAGTACCAGTTACCCGTTTTCGCCCACGCCTGGCGAGAACGGGTAACTGGTACTGATTCCCCGGCTGACAAGGCATTAGTTCCCTCCCATCAGCGCGGAGAGCACGCTCTGCCCGGCAGCGGCCAGATAGGCGCCCAGAACGACGATGGGCCACACCGCTCCGGCCAGCGCGGCCCAGAGCGGCGGGCCCGGGGATGGCGCGGAGCGCTTCATCGGCGGCGACTCCCGGACTGGGTCTGTTGGGCCACGAGGCAGAGCTCGGTAACGAGGCGCTCGACCACGAGGCGCGGGTCGAGGTGCTCGCCGGTCTGGCCCTTGAGCGCCCGATCGGCGTGCAATACGCGCTCAAGGGAAACAGCGGCCTGAGCGTCGGTGAAGTTCCGGCCGTGTCCGGCGAGCTTCTTCGCCACGAAGTTGGACCGGGTCGCCTCGGTCACGTTGTGCTGTACCGGGAGCAGCGCCGCGACGGCCGGGGAGGGCCGGCCCCGGTCCACCGGGGAGCCGCTGCGGGCCAGGTGTCCCGCCTGCCAGAGCAGGCGCAGGTTCCGCGCGATCATCCCCAGGAGGGGGATGGCCGCCGAGGTGGCGTTGTGCGCCGGGACGAGGTCGGGCAGGAGCGCCAGCGCGGCGGCCGCGTCGCCCTCGGCTATCGCGTCGACGAGCTGGAACGAGGTGGCCTCGGCCGTCTTCACCGCGACCGCGTTCACATCGTCGGTGCTGATCCGCGGCGCCTCGGCGACGTACGCGGTGAGCTTGGCCACCTCGCTCGCGAGCCGGGCGTGGTCGCGCCCGGAGAGCTCTACCAGAAGCTCCGCGGCCGGCGGCTCGAGGCGCTTGCCCGCGGCCCGGGCCTCCTCGATGGCCCACTGAGCCATGTCGCGCTCCCAAGGGGTCATCAGCTGCAGGCTCTGTCCGTGGGCCTTCAGCAGCTTCGTCAGCCCGGCGCTGACCGCGTACCCCTTCTTCTCGCGCGTCGAGACATGGGTGAGGACGACGAACACGCCAGGGGGAATCCGGCCGAGCGCGTCGCTGAGGGTCTTCTGCGACTGTCCGGGCTTCCCGGGCTTCGTCGCCTCCCCGGGCTCCTCGGCCTCGTCCGCTTCCTCCTCGGAGGGCTCCTTGGCCTTCCGCGTCCCGGCCGGGACGGTCTGCAGGTTGCGCAGCAACAACACCCGCGTCGCCGCCATCAGCGACCCGGTGTATAGCCCGTTCAGCGCCTCGGTGAGAGGCGTAGTGTCCAGGTCGGCGACGGTGAGGCCGTAGGCCTGCTCCGTCGGGGGTAGCACCGCGTCCACGAACCGCCGGGCCTCGCGCTCGATCAGCAGCGCGGCATCGCCGTGGATGAGGGTCAGCTGGATGTGGGGGTCGAGTGCAGGCATGGAGGGTTGGGGGACGGCAACGGCTCACCACACCGCCACAGCAGCCGGCGAGACGCCGGCGCTCCCAGGGACGGCCAAGGCGTCACGGTCAGCTCGGCCGCTTGGTTCGCGGGGCGCGGCGGATTCTCCTCGCGAGATCGGCGGCCTGGCGGGCGAAGGTCCGCGCCTCGTCCGAGGAGGGGGCAGCCGGGCCATACCGCAGCCGGAGGAACTCGCTCGTGAGCGCGGGCAGCTCGACCTCACGCAACTCCTCAGGCAGCGCCGGCGACCCCGCGACCTCGCGGGCATAGTCCGTCGGCGTCTGCCAGCCGCCGCGCGGCCGGGTGCGTCGACCCACCCGCCCGCAGACCTCCAGGTAGCTCAGGGCGACCTGTTGGCGCGGGTTGGCGGCCGAGCGCCGTCGACGCAGCCAGCCGGCGGTCAGTTGGGCCGGGGAGGCGCCCACGACGGCGAGGATGAAGGCGTTCAGCAGCACCGCAACGATGACCAGGATCACGGCGCGCTTACCCAGGACGCCGAGAGCCGGGCGCGTCCACCCCGGCTCGAAGAGCTTCCGCAGCCAGGAGAGACGGTCGGGCTCCCGCTGAACGACGGGGTCATGCTCGACCCACCCGATGCCAGGATAGTACACCTCCGCCCAGGCGTGCGCGTCGGCATTCGTGACCTCGTAGGCCCCGGTGTCTGCGCTCAGCTCTCCGGTCTGGTAGCCGGTCACAACCCGCGCCGGAACGCCCGATAGTCGCAGCAGGACCACGAGCGAGCTCGAGAACAGGTCGCAGGCCCCCCGGCGGGTAGTCTTGAGGAAGTACGCGACCGAATCCTGCCGGGACGGGATCGGCGGGACGTCGAGCGTGTACCGGCACTGCTCATAGAGGTGCTTCTCGATGGCCTGGGCCTTCCGGAAGGGCGTCCTGGCGCCCGCGGTGATCTGATCGGCGAGGTCCTGCAGCTCCGCCCGCGTCCCCGGCGGCACCGGGAGGTAGTACTGCTCGATGAGGTCCGGGTACTCGGTCGGCGCGGCATCAAGCTCCTGGGCGGTCGGCGCCGGCGCGACGGAGCTGACCATGTACCGTCGCGGCCCCATGAAGCGCGGCGGCGCGTGCAGACAGCCGTACCCATCAACGGACGCCCGGAGTGAACGCTCGATCCCCTGGGCCGTGGTGGCGGTAGCGGCGGCGATGAGACTGTCACCCGTCGGCGCGTGCGTCTCGATCTCCTGGTGGATCCAGCGCAACCGGGAGCCCTGGGGCGCGTTCCAGTTCCCCTCCCAGAGCACGTAGCGGCCGGAGCCGGGCGGCGACTCGGGTAGCCGGAAGTCCGATGCGGTCATCGTCCGCCGCCAGCCGCGCTGGGTGTACTGGTCGTACACCAGACCGCGCCACAGGGCCGGGGCCGTGGCCCGCACGGTGAGGGCCAGCCCGTCGCTGAGCGTCACCGAGCCGCCGTTGAGCACGAACTGGTCGGAGAACCCGGACCAGTTCTGCGTGATGGGCGGATTCGTCGAGCGCTGCTGGTTCTGCGACCACGGCGCGACGAAGAGGTTGCGGGTGCCGGAGTAGGCTGGATAGCCGCCCAACACCGCGGCGACGAAGACCACGCAGAGCAGGGCGACCGCGACGCCCATCTGCGTGTGGGCCCAGCGCGCGGGCTGGTCGGCCACGACCTGCCCGGCGTTCTGTGCCTCCTCTCGGAGGTTGAGCGCCCCGTTGTAGCTCCACACGAAGTACGTCGCCAGCAGGAACACGAAGAAGGAGATCAGGAGCGACTCGTTGAGGTTCAGGGTGCCGGTCAGGCTGAACACCACGAGGCCGCCGATGAACACGAAGATGGCGTTCGGGCGACTGGCCTGGGCGAAGCTCACCGCGACGATGCACCAGACGGCCATCGTGGGAAGCAGCAGCGAGTGGTCGCCGAGCGTCTCGTCCGGGTAGAACCAACGCGTCAGCTCGGCCCCCGTGTTGGCCAGGACCAGCAACGGGTAGACGACAGCCGCGATGATCGCCCCGATGAAACTGGGGTTGCGGCCCGTGACCGCACCCAACAGGCTGGCCCCCAGGCCCAGGCCGACCAGCACGTAGGCCCGCAACGCGAACTCAGGCGTGTCGATGGCGAAGCCTAGAGCCGCGATCGCCGCGGCGGCCATCACGAACAAGCCCGCGTAGAAGGGCAGCAGCACTCGGAGTTCGCTGTTCTCAGCGCGCACCGAGGCTCACCCCCATCCGGACGGCGAGACTGTCGCCCCGTCGGATCTGGCGGGCCGCGCACCGCAGCCCGAGGAGGCTGTGGGCCAGCTCCTCATACGCGGTCTCATCCGCGGGAGTGCGCTGTGCGCGGGTGGCGAAGGTCGGCGCCACCAAGCTGACCCACAGCACGCCGTGACCCAGCGCCATGAGCCGCTGCGCCGCCGCGACCGCCTCCGGCCCCACCGCCGGGCTGACCACCACGACGCCCGCCCCGGGGGGCAGCCACGACTCGCAGGCCAGGAGCGTCTCGGGGAAGCTCTGGCTCGCGTCCGCCCGCACCCGCGCCAAGGCGTCCATCACCGCGGTCTCTGCCTGGTCGGAGACCAACGCGCGCTCCGAGTGGCTGTCCTGGCCCTCCGCGATCAATGCGAACTCGGCACCCCGTCGCAGCGCCTGCGCGGCCACCGACGCGGAGAGGATCACCCCGTACTCCAGGGTGTGCTCATCGCCCTCCCCGGCATGGAAGGCGGGCGACAGGTCGAGGGCCACCGCCAGGTTGTTCGCCTCCCCGCTCTCGAACTCCACGACCGTCAGCTTCCCGCGCTTCGCGGTCGCCTTCCAGTGGATCCTCCGCAGGTCGTCCCCCGGGGTGTACTCCCGCACCCCGGCGAAGTCCGAACCGTCGCCGCGCTTGCGCGCCCGCTGGCGGCTGAGGGCGAGCATCCCGGCCGAGGGCGGCCGGATGTGCGGCAGGCTGATCGGGCGCGGGTGCACGACCAGGTACCCCTCGGCCTCGCGCTCCTGACGGTGGTTCGAGAGCCCCAACGGATCGGCGCACAGCAGGTCCACGTACCCCAGCCGGTACACGCCGCGCCGCTGCGCCAGGAGGGGGTAGTCCACCGTCACGGCCTCCCCCGGGGCGAGGTCCATGATCCGCCGTTCCGGCAGACCCTCCGCTCGCAGGCCCGAGGGCAGATGGTCCCGGACCACGATCAGCCCGCGCCGCACGCTACCGCGGTTGGCGAGCGTGAGCCGCATCGGAACCCGCTCGCCGGCGCGCGCCACCGAGAGCATGTCTCGCCGCGCCTCGATGCCCCGCAGCGTGTGCCAACCCACTACCCACGCGAGCAGCGGGGTCGCCGCCAGCGCCACGCAGATGTAGTACAGGTACTCCACGTGCAGCGTCAGCGCCAGCACGAACACGCAGAACGCCCCTGCCAGGAGCGTCGACCGCTTGCCGATTCTCAACTGCCCGGTGGTGTCCATGACGGCAGTTCCCAGTGTGCAAGTGGCAAGTGGCAAGTGCCCGGCGGCGATGCACTCGATGCGGTGGATCTCGACGGTCGAGGCAGGCACCCGGAACCTCGCGCTGCCTCACACCGCCTCGGCCAAGATCGGCACATCGACCGCGCGGAGGATCTCGCCGACGACCTGCTCCGGGCCGACCCCGCGGATGCGCTGCTCAGGCTTCACAATCACCCGGTGGCCCAGGACGGCATGCGCGACGCCCTGAATGTCCTCAGGGATGACGTAGGTTCGGCCCGCGATGGCCGCCACGGCCTGGCCGCAGCGCATCAGCGCCAGAGAGCCTCGCGGGCTGGCACCAAGCTGGACGGCCGCGTGCGAGCGCGTCCGGTCCACCAGCTGCACCGCGTACTCCTTCAGCGAGTCGTCGATCGCCACGTCGCGGACGGCGTCCTGCAGCCCGACGATCTCGTCTTGCGACAGGACCGGACTGACCCGATGGATCGGGTGCTCCTTGACCTGCCGGCTGAGGATGTCCACCTCATCGGCCGGGCTCGGGTACCCCAGCGAGACGCGCATCAGGAAGCGGTCGAGCTGCGCCTCGGGGAGGGAGTAGGTGCCCTCGTACTCGATGGGGTTCTCGGTCGCGATCACGAAGAAGGGCCGCGGCAGCTCGCGCGTGCGGCCATCGACGGAGACCTGGAACTCCTCCATCGCCTCCAGGAGGGCCGACTGCGACTTGGGCGTGGCCCGGTTGATCTCATCGGCGAGGACCACGTTCGCGAAGATCGGCCCTTCGCGGAACTCAAACTGCCCGGTGGCCTGGTTGTAGATCGACACCCCCAGCACGTCGGCCGGGAGGAGGTCCGGGGTGAACTGAATCCGCCGGAAGTCGCACTCCAGCGCCTTCGCCAGCGCCCGCGCGAGCATCGTCTTACCGACGCCGGGGATGTCCTCGATCAGGATGTGGCCTCCGCAGAGCAGGCCCGCCACGGTGAGCCGTACCGTCTGGCGCTTCCCGACGATGACGGTCTCGATCTGCTCGATCAGTCGGGCGGTGCGTTCGGTGAGGTCGAGGACGGTCATGGCGACTCCTCCGCTCCGTTTCCCCTATGGACGCGGCAGCGTGCGGCGGGTTACGTTCGCGGCGACGAACGGCTCCAGGGCGCAGAGGCTCCCGCAGGCCTGCTCGGCGGCGGCCTTGCAGTTGCCCCGGCACTCGCCCAGCCGCCCGCAGTCGGCGCACTCCGGCGGGGTCTCCCGGTTGAACGCGCGCGCTGCGGGCGAACGTGTGAGCCGGCCGAAGCTCTCGGTCAGGATGTTGCCGAGGATACGCGGGCTGTGGTTGCACATCCGCACATTGCCTACCGGGTCGAACGTATAGTAGGCGCGATCGGTGCCTGCCGCGCAGAACCCGAAGGTCAGCCGCGGGTAGGCGGTCAGGTCGATGAGACACGGCGGGATGGGCACCGAGACCGAGATGGACAGGCTGAACTCGTCGACGCCCGCGTTCGCCACCCGCAGCGCCTCGGCGACGTGCTCCGGCGTGGGGAGCAGCTCCGGGAGGTGTCGCAGCCCCGTGCCACC
>Ga0233425_10006981_pt1 | contig 16181 bp, 15 predicted proteins | sample Watercolumn_Towu_2_FD_181712 | JGI IMG/M metagenome (GOLD analysis project Ga0233425, IMG submission 181712) | Freshwater microbial communities from Lake Towuti, South Sulawesi, Indonesia - Watercolumn_Towuti2014_140_MG | ecosystem: Environmental > Aquatic > Freshwater > Lake | place...
ACAACCACGTCCTCCAGCAGGCCTACCTCAGCGGTAGCGCGCTCCATTTGCGGCAGGGCGGTCACAGCGTGCCTACTCGTCCCTAGGTAACCAATTTCATGCAAAGCCTAGAGGCCGTTCGTTAACAAGCCCTTTATCCACAGGCGAAAATCCGTGGCCGGTCAAGGCCCTGCCCGAATCGCCGGAAAATGGCTCAAATCCTAGCTATTCACGGGGCTTAACGGCCCCCCGGCCGGGCGGTTTGCCGCCGGCGGCCGCACCCGTCCGCCGCAGGCAGGCTTTGTCCGCCCGGCGGCGGCAGTCTCGCGGCCGCGATGCCCGACGCCGGTTCGCGGGCCGCGCGGGCGTGCGCCGGACCGCCGCGGCGGTCCGGGTCCGCGTGGGCGCCGCGCCTCGACAGAACCCACGGCCCCCGGATAGTGTACGCGCCCTCCAACCGATCCCATGCCAGCCCGAAGGGAGCCAAGCCGATGGACGCAGCGACGACGCCCGCCTACGAGAAACTCGAGATGTACATCGGCGGGAAATGGTGCCAGGGCAGCGACGGCAAGACCGAGGACGTGCTGAACCCCGCCACCGAGCAGCCGCTGGGCAAGCTGCCGCATGCCGCGAAATCCGACCTCGACCGCGCGCTGGCCGCCGCCGAGAAGGGCTTCGAGGTCTGGCGCAAGACCTCGGCCTACGAGCGCTGCAAGGTCATCCGCAAGGCCGCCGACCTGATCCGCCAGCGCGCCGACCGCTTCGCCACCATCCTGACGCTCGAGCAGGGCAAGGTGCTGGGCGAGTCGAAGATGGAGATCGCCGCGACCGCCGACATCGTGGAGTGGTACGCGGAGGAGGGCAAGCGCGCCTACGGCCGCATCGTGCCGGGCCGCCTGCCGGGCATGCGCCAGATGGTGGTGCGCGAGCCGATCGGCGTGGTCGCCGCCTTCACCCCCTGGAACTTCCCGGGTGTCACGCCCGCGCGCAAGATCGCCGGCGCGCTCGGCGCCGGCTGCTCGATCATCATCAAGGCCTCCGAGGAGACGCCGGGCACCTGCATCGCCATGGCCCGGGCGTTCGAGGATGCCGGCGTGCCGCCGGGCGTGCTGAACCTGGTGTTCGGCGTGCCGAACGACGTGTCCACCTACCTGCTGGCCTCGCCGCTCATCCGCAAGATCTCGTTCACCGGCTCGATTCCGGTGGGCAAGCACCTGGCCAAGCTCGCGGCCGAGGGCATGAAGCGCGCGACCATGGAGCTGGGCGGGCACTCGCCGGTGATCGTGTTCGACGACGCCGACCCGGTGAAGACCGCCGAGATCGCCGCGGCGGGCAAGTACCGCAACGCCGGCCAGGTGTGCATCTCCCCCTCGCGCTTCTTCGTGCAGGAAAAGGCCTACGACAAGTTCGCGGAGCGCTTCATCGAGGTCGCCAAGGGCCTCAAGGTCGGCAACGGCATGGAGCCCGGCACCAAGATGGGGCCGCTAGCCAACGTGCGCCGCATCAACGCGATGGAGGCGATCGTGGCCGACGCCCAGGCCAACGGCGCGAAGATTGAGACCGGCGGCAAGCGCATCGGCAACCAGGGTTACTTCTTCCAGCCCACGGTCGTGACCGGCGTGGACGAGAAGTCGAAGCTGATGAAGAACGAGCCGTTCGGGCCGGTGGCGCCGATCGTGCCGTTCAAGACCTTCGACGAGGTGGTCAAGCGCGCCAACGGCCTGGAATACGGCCTGGCGGCCTACGCCTTCACCAAGTCGGCCGCCACCGCGACCGCGGTCGCCGACGCCCTGGAAAGCGGCATGGTGGGCGTCAACCACATGATGGTCTCGACGCCCGAGACGCCGTTCGGCGGCGTGAAGGAGTCGGGCTACGGGCACGAGGGCGGCGTCGAGGGGCTGGACGCCTACCTCATCAGCAAGTTCGTCACCCAAATCGGGCTCTGAGCCCGGCGGGGCCGGCCGGGGGCCCGGGCCGTGCCGCGCGCGGTCGTCCTGCGCGAATACGGCGCGCCCGAGCTGCTGCGCCTGGAGCAGGTGCCGCGGCCGACGCTGCACGCCGGCGAGGTGCGCGTGCGCGTGCTGGCCGCGGGCGTCAACCGCGCGGACGTGGAGATCCGCTCCGGCAAGTGGCCGATCCAGAAGCCGCAGCCCTTCCCTTACGTTCCGGGCGTCGAGGTGGTCGGCCGGGTGATCGAGACCGGCGGCGGCGTCACGACGCTGCGCCTCGGCGACGCGGTGATCTCGATGATGATGGGCCTGGGCGGGGTGCGCGCGGAGCGCCCGGGCGGCTACCAGGAGGAAGTCGCGCTGCGCGCCGCGGACTGCTCGCTGCTGTCGGTGGACATCGACCTCTTGGACGTGGCGGCCGTCGGGCTCGCGGGCGTCACGGCCCTCGCGGGGTTCGATTTCGTGGGCGCGGGGCCGGACCGGCGCGTGCTGGTGACCGGCGCGGGCGGGGGCGTGGGAAGCTGCGCGATCGCCCTCGGCAAGGCGCTCGGCACCTCGATCGTCGCGGTCACGCGCGACCGGCGCAAGGCCGACCAGCTCAAGCGCCTCGGCGCGGACGAGGTCGTGGTCGCGCCCGCGGACGGGCCGCCGCCGCAATTGCCGGTGGTCACCGGCGTGATCGACCTCGTGGGCGGGCCGATGTTCGGCGCGCTGGTCGAGGCGCTCGGCCCCGGCGGCAAGCTGTGCTTCCTCGGCGGGGCGGGCGGCGACCGGGTGTCGTTCTCGGCTTGGTCGCTGGTGGAGGGGATCACGATGGGGGGCTGGAGCTCGGAGGTGCTGGACGGCGCGGCCCTGCGCTCGGCCATCGGGCGGCTCACCTCGCTCATGCGCCGCGGCACGCTCAACGCGCCGCCGGTCGCCAAGTTCGCGCTCGCCGACGCGCCGGCCGCGCACCACGCGCTCCAGCGCAACGAGCACGTCGGGCGCGTGATGCTGATGCCCGACGTGCCGTAGCGGCGGCCTCTACTTGATCTCCTGAATGTCCCCCGCGCCGAACAGGCGCACGGCGTTGCGGAACGCGATCTTCTCCGCGAGTTCGCGCGGCAGCTGCATGAGATAGGCGCGGTGCGCCTCGATCAGGCCCGCGTAGTCGCCCCAGCGCGGCGTCACGTAGGTGTCGGTGCCGATCATGAAGCAGTCGGGGTGCTTCTCGAACAGCGCGCGCCAGCGCGGATCGAACATGCCGCCCGGCGCCACGTCGCCGGCGCGGAACGAAAGCTCGGTCCACAAATTGGGATGGCGGTCGAGCATCGGCCCGATCACCTCGGGCGGCTCGCTCATCCCCGCGTGCGCCCAGAGGATCTTGAGCTTGGGCTCGATCTTGAACAGCGCCTCGATCGGCGCCGCGCCGGAATGCACGTGCAGGTGGATGCCGCGCTCGACCGCGAGCTCGATGACGCGCCTGACCTGCGGCGTGCCCGCGCTCGCGGCGTCGAACAGGTGGAACTCGCCGATGCCCTTGTACACGCCCGTCTTCAGCCGGCCCTCGAGGTACTCGACCAGGTTCGGGTCGTTGAACCAGTTGGACGAGCCGATACCCGCGCGGTAGGGGCGCAGGATCGGCACCACGCGCCCGGGCGCGGCCTTGTGCAGCATCAGCGTGCCGTCGTCGGGTGTACTCGACGCCAGCACCCGCGCCACGCCCGCGGCGTCGAACAGCTCCAGAACGTTGGCCGTGGGATAGGGCGCCCAGTCGTTCTGCCCGTAGTGCACGTGGGCGTCGAAGATCGGCAGCCGCCCTTGCGCGCGGGCTTCCGCGCCCGCCGCCAGCGCCGCCGCTAGGGCGAAAACGAATACGAAACGCCGCATGGCCGTCACCATCACGTCTTGTTCGCCCGGAGAATCCGCAGGGCGGCGCAGGCCGCGCCGTAGCCGTTGTCGATGTTGACCACCGTCACCCCCGGCGCGCAACTCGAAAGCGCCGCGCGCAACGCCGTCTCGCCGCCCTTGGCGACGCCGTAGCCGACGGAGCTCGGCACCGCGATCACCGCGCCCGGCACCAGCCCGCCCACGACGCTCGGCAGCGCCGCGTCCATGCCCGCCACGACGATAACGACGCGGTGGCGGCGGATTTCATCCACGCGCTTCAGGAGCCGCCATAGCCCCGCCACGCCGATGTCGCCGATCTCGGTCGCGGCCACGCCGTAGTACGCGAGCGTGCGTGCGGCCTCGCGCGCCACGGCGCTGTCGGAGGTGCCGGCGGTCAACACCGCGACCATGGGTTTGCCGCGCGGCTTGGGTCTGCGGCCCAGGAACGCGGTCCAGGACGACGGGTCGTAGTCGAGCCGCCGGCGCAACTCGGCGGGTAGCGCACCGAGCTTCTTGGGATCGAGCCGCGTCAGCAACGCCGGCGATTTCGCCTTGACCAGCCGGGTGAGGATGGCGGCGACCTGCTCCGGCGTCTTGCCGTGGCAGAACACGGATTCGTCGAGCCCGATGCGGGCCCGGCGCTCGAGGTCGAGCGTGACGTCAGACCGCTGCGGCACGGACTTCGAGCAGAAACGCGCTACCGGAGTGATAGGGCGCGAGGCGATGATCCGCCGCGCCTGGGAACAGGCGGCTGAGCCGTACCAGCAACGCTTCGCGCCGGTCGGCATCGAGCGCGCCGAGCGCCGCCCGGTCCAACTCCAGCACCACCGCGTCCGCACGCACGCGGCAGCGCACGGTCGCGGGCCTGACCAGCCGCGCCGCGTACCGCTCCGCCGCGTGCACCAGCGCCAGCACGTCGGCCTCGATGCGGATGCCGGTTTCGATCCGGCTGCTGAGGCACGGCGCTGCCGGCAGCTCGGCGATTTCACCCAAATCCAGGCGCCGCGCGATCGCGCGCAGGTCGCCTTTCGAAATGCCGGCCTCGACATAGGGATGGCGCACGCCGTGCTCGCGCGCGGCGTCGAGGCCGGGACGGTACTCGCCCAAGTCGTCGGTATTGGTGCCGGAGAGAATCGCCGCGCCGGTCGCGGCGCGGATCGCGGCGTAGAGGCTGGTCTTGCAGTAATAGCAGCGGTTCACGGGATTGGCGCGGTAGTCCTCGCGCCCGAACTCGCCCGCATCCAGCACGGCGAGCCGCCAACCCTCGCGCTCGGCCATGGCGCGCACGCGCCCCGTCGCTTCCGGCGGCACGGCGGGCGAAACGGCGTGGAACATCGCGACAGCGCCGGGCGCGCGGCGATGCGCCAGCACCGCGAGCGTGAGGCTGTCGACGCCGCCGCTGACCGCGACCGCGGCGGGGCCGATCCCGTCGAGCACCGCTTCGAGGACGGCGAGCCTGTCGGCCAAGCCTGGTTCCATGCCTCTGGTTTCCTTGACCCTTTCCCTGCCTTGCCGGATGCTAGCATCCACAAACCGGCGGCGTACAGGCGGGGCGGAGGAAATGGCCGAGGCGATCGACGCGGCGAGGCTCGAGGACTGGATGCGCCGCTCGGTCGCGGGCTTCCGCGGGCCTTTGACCGTCGAGCCCATCGCCGGCGGCCAGTCGAACCCGACCTATCGGCTCAGCACGCCCTCCGGCCGCTACGTGCTGCGGCGCAAGCCCGGCGGCAAGCTGTTGCCCTCGGCCCACGCGGTGGACCGCGAGTTCCGCGTCATGGCGGCGCTCGGGGACAGCGACGTGCCGGTGCCGCGCATGCTGGCGCTGTGCGCGGATGAAAGCGTGATCGGCACGGTGTTCTACGTCATGGCGCACGTGGACGGCCGGGTGTTCTACGATCCGCGCCTGCCGGGCCTGTCGAAGGCCGAGCGCGCGGCGATGTTCGACGACATGAACCGGGTGATCGCGGCGCTGCACCGCGTCGATCCCGCGCGCGTGGGCCTCGCGGATTTCGGCAAGCCCGGCAACTATTTCGCGCGCCAGATCGCGCGCTGGAGCCGGCAGTACAAGGCGTCCGAGACCGAGCGCATCGAGGCGATGGACCGGCTGATCGACTGGCTGCCCGCGCACGTCCCGCCGGGAGAGGAAACCGCGATCGTCCACGGCGACTATCGCATGGACAACCTGATCTTCCATCCCAGCGAGCCGCGCGTCGTGGCCGTGGTGGACTGGGAGCTCTCCACGCTCGGCCATCCCCTCGGCGATTTCGCCTACCACGCGATGTCCTGGCGCTTCACGCCCGAGCTGTTCCGCGGCCTTGCGGGCGTGGACCTGGCCGCCCTCGGCATCCCGGCCGAGGACGAGTACATCGCCGCCTATTGCCGGCGGACCGGCCGCGCGGGCATCGAGCACTGGAACTTCTACATGGCGTTCGCGATGTTCCGCATGGCCGCGATCTTCCAGGGCATCATGGGCCGGGTGCGCGACGGCACCGCCGCGGACGCGCGCGCGCGCGAGGCTGGGGCCAAGGCGCGGCCGGTGGCGGAGCTCGCCTGGCGCCAGGCCGAGCGCGTCCGGCGCGCGGCGTGACTCGGATGAACCTCGACCTCAACGCCGAGGAGACCGCCTTCCGCGACGAGGTGCGGCGCTTCATCGCCGCCAATCTGCCGCGCGCCATCGCCGAGAAGGTCGAGAACCAGCGGCGCCTGGAGAAGGAGGATCATCTCCTCTGGCAGCGCGCGCTCTACCGCAAGGGTTGGATCGCGCCGCACTGGCCCAAGGAGCACGGCGGCACGGGCTGGACCCCGGTGCAGCGCTACCTCTTCCAGCAGGAATGCGCGCTCGCCTACGCGCCGCGGCTGATCCCGTTCGGCCTGGCGATGGTCGGGCCGGTGATCGTCGAGTTCGGCACCCCCGAGCAGAAGGCCAAATACCTGCCGCGCATCCTCGCGAGCGAGGACTGGTGGTGCCAGGGCTATTCCGAGCCGGAATCGGGCTCCGATCTCGCCAGCCTGCGCACGCGTGCGGTGCGCGACGGCGATCACTACGTCGTGGACGGCGTCAAGACCTGGACCACGCTCGCCCAGCACGCCGACCGCATGTTCTGCCTAGTGCGCACCGCGGACGGACCGAAGAAGCAGGAGGGCATCACGTTCCTGCTGGTCGACATGCATGCGCCGGGCGTGGCGCGCAGGCCCATCGTCACCTTCGACGGGCGGCACGAGATCAACGAGGTGCGTCTCGACCGAGTGCGCGTGCCGGTTTCCGACCGCGTCGGCGCGGAGGGGCAGGGCTGGTCCATCGCCAAGTTCCTCCTCGGCAACGAGCGCGTCGGCATCGCGCAGGTCGGCCAGACCAAGGCGCAGCTCGCGCGCCTGAAGCGCATCGCCGCCGCCCAGGACCTGGCCGACCCGCTGTTCCGCGACCGCATGGCGCGCGTCGAGATCGAGCTCAAGGCGCTGGAAATGACGGAGCTGCGCATCGTCATGGCCGAGCAGCACGGCCGCTCGCCCGGACCCGAGGCCTCGCTGCTCAAGATCAAGGGCACCGAGCTGGCGCAGGCCGTGACCGAGCTGCTGGTCGAGGCGGCGGGCCTCGACGCGCTGCCCGACCGCGCGCGCCTGCCCGAGGGCGACAACGCCGCGCCGATCGGCCCGGACTACGCCGACAGCATCGCACCCTACTACTTCAACTGGCGCAAGACCTCGATCTTCGGCGGCACCAACGAGATCCAGCGCAACATCATCGCCAAGGCGGTGCTGGGCCTGTGATTGCGCTATTTCATACCCGTCATGGCCGGGCTTGTCCCGGCCATCCACGTCGTCGTGCTGCCGACATGTGCCGGGAGGATCGCGCGTCTTTTTGGCAAGCAATTTGCCGCCGCACCGACGTGGATGCCCGGAACAAGTCCGGGCATGACGATTGTGGTCCGGGTGAAGGCGAGTTCCGCGCGGGCAACGCGTCTCGCAGCATGGCGGCGCGGCGGTAGCGCATGGACCTGTCGCTCACCTGGGAGCAGCAGCAGCTCAAGGACACGCTCGAACGCGCATGCGCGGGCAAGGGTGGCTGGCGCGCGCTGTGGAAACGGCTCGCGGAGCTGGGCGTCGCGGGCCTGACGGTCGCGGCCGACGCGGAGGGCGCGGGCGCCGGCGGCACCGAGGCGATGATCGCGGCCGAGGCGCTCGGCCGCGCGAACGCCGCCGCGCCGTTCATCGATTGCACGGTCCTCGCGGCGGGCCTCTTGGACGAGGCCGGTTCGCCCGCGCAACGCAAGGCGCATCTGCCCGCGGTCGCCGCGGGTGCCAAGCTCGTCGCTTTCGCGCACGGCGAGCGCGAGGGGCGGTTCGATCCGGCCGCGGTTTCCACCCGCGCAACCCGCAAGGGCGGGGTCTGGGCGCTCGACGGCCACAAGGACGTGGTGCCGTGGGGCGATGCCGCCGACCTGCTGGTCGTCTCGGCGCGCGCGGATGCCGATATCGGCCTATACTTGGTCGATCCCAAAGCGCCGGGCGTGCGCGTGCGCGGCTATCCCACCGTCGACGGCCACCGCGCCGCCGAAATCGCGCTGGCGGGCGTGGCGGGCGAACGACTGCCGGGCGGCGGCGAGCCGGCCGTCGTCCGCGCGCTCGATCGCGCGGCAGCCGCGGCGGTGGCCGAGGCCGCGGGCGCGATGCAGGCGCTTTACGGCCTGACGCTCGCCTACGCCAAGCAGCGCCGCCAGTTCGGCCAGGCCATCGGCGCGTTCCAGGCCGTGCAGCACCGCCTGGTCGAGATGTTCATGGCCGTGGAGGGCGCGCGTTCGATGGCGGCGCTGGCCGCGATCGCGGCCGAAAGCGCCGACGCCTCGGCCCGCGCGCGCGACGTGTCGGCGGCAAAAGCCCATATGGGGCAGTGGGGGCGCTACGTCGCGCAGCAGGCGGTGCAGCTCCACGGCGCCATCGCCATGACCGACGAGTATCCCGTGGGGCGCTACTTCAAGCGGCTCACCGCCCTCGAACTGCTCTACGGCGACGCCGACTGGCACCGCCGCCGCTTCGCGGCGCTGACCTGAAAGGCAGTCAATTCGGCGGCAGGCGGCCGGTGCGCTCCACGATCATCCCGTAGTGCTCGACGCGCCGGTGCTTGGCGAAGTTGAACGTGGTCTCCTTGTAGGAGTTGCCGAGGTCGAGGTCGCAGCGCGCGACCACCAGCTCGTCGCCGCTGCCGGCGCTGCGCGCCACGATCTCGCCCGTGGGCGCGATGATGGTCGAGCCCGCGATCATGTCCACCCCTTCCTCGACGCCGGCCTTGGCTACGCCCACCACCCAGCACGAGTTCTGGTAGGCGCCGGCTTGCATGGAAAGCTCGTTGTGGAATTGGCCCAGCCGGTCGTGGTCCGGCGCCTGGGGATGGTGCACCGGCGTGTTGTAGCCGCAGAACACCATCTCGACGCCTTGCAGGCCCAGCACCCGGAACGCCTCGGGCCAGCGCCGGTCGTTGCAGATCATCATGCCGGCGACGCCGCCGAACGCGCGCCAGGCCCCGAAGCCCAGATCGCCCACCTCGAAATACCGCTTCTCGAGGTTCTGGTACGAAAGCTGCGGGCGGTGGTCGGCGTAGCCCGGCAGGTGGACCTTGCGGTACTTGCCGACGATCTCGCCCGCGCGGTCCACCAGGATCGCGGTGTTGAAGCGCCGCTTCTTGCCGGTCGAGAAATCGAGCTCGCAGTAGCCGAGGTGGAATCCGACGCCGAGCCGCCTGGCCTCGTCGAACAGGGGCTGCGTCTCCTTCGACGGCATTTCGCGCTCGAACCACGAGTCGAGCTCCGCCTCGTCGTCGATCCACCAGTGCGGGAAGAACGCGGTCAGCGCCGCCTCGGGATAGACGATCACCTCCGCGCCCATCGCCTTGGCCTGGCGCATCAGCTCGACCATGCGCCTGACCGCCGCGGCGCGGCTTTCGTCGCGCGCGATGGGACCCATTTGCGCGGCGGCGAGGGTGACGATGCGGGGCATGGGGCTCTCCTCTGCGCGGATGGCGATTGCCAGTGCGCTGCTTTGCGGCAACCATAGCCGCCGCCAAGCCGCGGGAGAAGGGCGATGATCGACCTGAGCGACCTGATGCAGACGCCGGTGGACGGGCGCACCAAGGGCTTCCCGCCCGCCTCCAGTGCCCTCGCGCTGGGCGCCATCGGCAAGCAGGGCTGGAACCTGCTGCGCGAGGACGTGCCGCTGCCCGCCGCGGTCCTGAAGCGCTCGGCGCTGGAGCACAACGCGAAATGGATGCGCGCGTTCCTGGCGCAGACCGGCGCCGCGATCGCGCCGCACGGCAAGACGCCGATGAGCCCGCAGCTGTTCGACCTCCAGCTCGAGGGCGGCGCCTGGGCGATCACGCTGGCGACGGTGCAGCAGGTCGCGGTGGCGCGGCGCTACGGCGTCCGGCGCATCGTGCTGGCGAACCAGCTCGTGGGCAAGCAGGCGGTCGCCTATGTGCTGGGCGAGCTCAAGCGCGATCCCGCGTTCGATTTCTATTGCCTGGTCGACTCGGTCGAGAACGCGGAGGCGCTGGCCGCCGCCGCGCGCGCGGCGAATATCGGCCGCCCGTTGCAGGTGCTGCTCGAGGGCGGCATCGCCGGCGGGCGCACCGGCGCGCGCGACCTGGCCCAGGCGCTCAAGGTCGGCCGCGCGATCAAGGCGGCTTCGCCCCACCTCGCGCTGCGCGGTGTCGAGGGCTTCGAGGGGCTGCTCAAGGGCGGCGGGCCGGTGGACTCGGCAGCCAAGGTCCGCGCGTTCCTCGATTTCCTGGTCGAGATCGCGCGGGCCGCGGAGAAGGAAGGCCTGTTCGCCGAAGGCAAGGTGATCCTGTCCGCGGGCGGTAGCGCGTTCTTCGACCTGGTGGCGGAGCGGTTCGCGGCGGCGGACCTCAAGCGGCCGGTGCAGGTGCTGACGCGCAGCGGCTGCTACCTGACGCACGATTCCCAGTCCTATTCCGAAACCTTCGCCGACATGCTGGCGCGCGCGCCCGCGCTCAAGGACCTGGGGCCCGGCCTCAAACCGGCCATCGAGCTTTGGTCCTACGTGCAGTCCAGGCCCGAGCCGGGCAAATGCCTGTTGACCTTCGGCCGGCGCGACGTGGGCACCGACTCGCACAACCCGGTCCCGATCCTGTGGTTCCGGCCAGGCCTGCACAACGCGCCGCAGGCGATCGCGGGGCGGAACGTCGTCACCGGCCTCAACGACCAGCACGCCCACATGACCGTCGACCCAGGCTCGCCGCTCAAGGTGGGCGACATGGTGGCCTGCGGCATCTCGCATCCCTGCACCACCTTCGACAAATGGGCGATGCTCTACGTGGTCGACGACGGCTACGATATCGTCGAGGCGGTTAAGACGTTCTTCTGATTGGATTTTCCGACTTTGCTCGGCGAGTGACGTAGGTCACAGCGAAGCGGGCGCGTTGGGGGTAGAAGAAAACCATACAGCGGTAACGCGCTGTTTCATTCCCCTCCCAGTTCCCAAGACACTTGGGGCCGTCCGTCGCAACCGGGCGGCCCCTTTTTCGTTCCGGCCGGCGCCGGGCGGCTCAGCGGCCGCTGCGCTCGGTGGGCAGGGCCTGGGCGATGGCCTGGGCGATCGGCCCGGTGTCGCCGAGGAAGCGCACGCCGGCGCTGTTGCCCTCGCGCCAGGCGAGCTCCGCCGGGAACACGCCGTAGCGGTCGACCGACACCGAGAAGCGCGGCGGCAGGTCGATGGCCTGGTACAGGCGCAGCTTGGCGCCGTCGGCCGAGATGTTGAGGATCGCGCACTCGACCCATTCCGAGGACACGTCGATGCGCCCGATCCACAGGACGCTGAAGCGCGGATGGCGGCGCAGCTCTTCCTTGCCCGGCGGCGCGGGCTCGACCGCGCCGACCGCGGGCCCAGATGCGCTGGAGCGTGCCGGATTCAAAGCCATGGCTTCGTCGCTTGCCGCCGTGTGTAGGGTCGCCCGCCGCAGTCCAAGATCGCGCCGCGGCGTGGTTCGATCCGCCGCGATTCGCACGCAGTCTAGGGGAAGGACGTTAACCGGGCGTAAAAAAATTGCGACGGGCCTTCACGGCCGCCCGGAGGAGACTTCCGCAAGCCGTTGAAAAGCCTGCCGACCCGCCGGATTTCCGGTACCTCCGGCGAGCCAGGCTATTGGTTGAAACAAGCGCCGCTAAAGCATTGCAGCCAGCGATTGATTCGCTTTCGTCCACAAGACCGCCGCGGCGCTAGTTCACGATCCGCCAGCTGCCGTCGGGTTGCAGGCACGCGGTCCCGTAGGCCGGGCGCGCCATGCCGTCGACCGTGATCGTGCCGCTGTACTCCCGGCACATGGCCTGGCTGTACTGCGCCGTGGCATAGGGGTCCTTCGGCACCGGCGCCGGCTGATACGAGCTGGGCTGGTAGCCGTAGCCGTAGGAAGGCGGGGGCGCATAGGCCGGAGGCGGCGCGTAGGCCGGGGGCGGCGCATAGGCGGGAGGCGGCGGCGCGTAGGCCGGGGGCGGGGGCGCGTAGACCGCGCGGGGATGGCGGCGGTGATTGTCCTGGTCGGCCGCGAGCGCGAACATCGCGCCGAGGCCCAGGCCCAGGACGCCGCCGATCGCGGCACCCTTGCCCTTGCCCGCGGCGTAGCCGACGCCGGCGCCGAGCCCGCCGCCGATCAGCCCGCCGAACAGCGGGTCGAGTTCGCCCGCGCGGCTGGGGGCGGCGCCCGCGACGGCGAGGCCGCCGGAAAGCGCGATCACGGTGGCGAATTTCGCGATTTTGCTGGTCATGGCCGTCACCCCTTCGTCCGTTGCGGGCCGTTCCTCGGCCCTGGTCGTTGCACGGAGCGCTTCCTGCGATCCTGCGGCGCCGGCTTCCGCGCCCGTCGCCGATTTGTGCCCGCGACCATAGGGTTGCGAAGCTGAACGGCCCCTGAATGCCGGGAAAGCGGCGCAACGCCCGGGAATCCCGCGGCTTCGCGCCGCCTCGACAGCCCGCGGGCGCGCGTGTCAATGTCGCCGTCCAACCCTCGGGAAAACCTGGATTCGCGCCATGCCGAACAACGCCGACATCGCCATGCTGCCGGCGAGCGAGCTGCTCGCGCTCTACGCCAAGAAGAAGCTGTCGCCGGTCGAGGCGGTCACGGCGGCGCTCGACCGCATCGTGCTGCACAACGCCGCGTTCAACGCCTATTGCCTGATCGACGGCAAGGGGGCGCTCGCCGCCGCGCGCGCCTCGGAGAAGCGCTGGCTGCGCGGCGAGCCCGTGGGCCCGCTCGACGGCGTGCCGACGGGCGTCAAGGACATCATGCTGACCAAGGGCTGGCCCACCTTGCGCGGCAGCAAGGCGATCGACCCCAAGAGCCAGAAATGGGAGGAGGACGCCCCGGCCGTGGCGCGCCTGCGCGAGGCGGGCGCGGTGTTCCTGGGCAAGACCGCGACGCCCGAATTCGGCTGGAAGGGCGTGACCGACAGCCCGCTCACGGGCGTGACGCGCAATCCCTGGAACCCGGCCATGACCCCGGGCGGTTCGAGCGGCGGTTCGGCCGCGGCGCTGGCCGCGGGCATGGGGACGCTGATGACCGCCAGCGACGGCGGCGGCTCGATCCGCATTCCCGGCGCCTTCACCGGCGTGTTCGGCATCAAGCCCACGTTCGGGCGCGTGCCGGCCTATCCGTTGAGCCCGTTCGGCACCGTGTCGCATGTCGGCCCGATGGCGCGCACCGTCACCGACGCCGCGCTGATGCTGTCCGTGATGGCCGGTCCCGACGACCGGGACTGGTACGCGCTGCCGCCCGCCGCAACGGATTACGCGAAGGGCCTGAACCGCGGCGTGAAGAGCCTGAGGATCGGCTACAGCCGCGACCTCGGCCACGCCAAGGTCGATCCCGAGGTGGCGGCGGCGGTGGACGCGGCGGCGAAGCTGTTCGGCCATCTTGGCGCCGACGTGGACGAGGCCGATCCCGGCGAGGGCGGCCCGGCGTTCCGCGACGCGCACGCCCATTTCACCGTGCACTGGTTCGCCGGCGCGGCCAACGCGCTTTCGGCCTTCGCCGCGAAGCAGCGCGCCGGCATGGACCCGGGCTTGCAGGAGATCGCGGCGGTGGGCGAGCGCTACACCGCGCTGCAATACCTCCAGGCGGTGAAGCGGCGCGAGGAGCTGGGCGTGGCGATGAACCGCTTCCACCGCAAGTACGACCTGCTGTTGACGCCGGCGATGCCGATTCCCGCCTTCGCCGCCGGGCGCGAGGTCCCGGCCAAGTCCGGCATGAAGCGGTGGACCGAATGGACGCCCTTCACCTATCCCTTCAACTTGACGCGCCAACCCGCGGCCGTGGTGCCCTGCGGCTTCACCAAGGCGGGGCTGCCGGTGGCCTTGCAGCTCGTGGGGCCGATATACGCCGACGCGCTGGTGCTGCAAGCCGCGCGCGCCTACGAGCGGGCGCGGCCGTTCAAGCTGCCGGCCTGGGACTGAGGGCGGGGAGTCTAGGCTTGGGGCGCCGCGGGCCGCGCGGCGAGCCAGGGGCCGAGCTGATCGGCCGGCATCGGGCGGCTGAAATGGTAGCCTTGCAGCAGCTGGACGCCGAGCTCGCGGAGCCGCGCGGCCTGTTCCTCCGTCTCCACGCCCTCGGCCACGCTGACTAGGTTCATGTTGCGCGCCAGGTCGGCCACGGTCTTGACGATGGCCCTGGCCTCGCGCGAGCGGTGCAGTTCGGCCACGAAGCTCCGGTCGATCTTGATCTCGTCGAACGGCAGGCGGTGCAGCGCCACCAGGGAGGAATAGCCGGTGCCGAAATCGTCGAGCGACACGCCGAAGCCCTTGAGCCTAAGGCGCGTCAGGATGTCCATGGTGGCGAGGGGATCCGTGGTGGCGGCGGTTTCGGTTACCTCCAGAGTCACCTCCCGGGGCTGGGCGCGGCACGCGCGCACGACGTCGGCGGCGCGGTCGGGAAACGTCAGGTCGCTGAGATTCACCGCCGATACGTTGATCGCGTGCGCCGGCGCATGCGGGCCGCCGCGCAGGTCCTTCAGCAGCCGGAACGTCTCCCCGATCAGCCAAAGGGTGAACCGCTCCATGAGCTCGGGCAGCCGTTCCATGACCGGCACGAACGCGCCGGGCGGCACCGCGCCGCCCGCCGGCCGGTTCCAGCGCGCCAGCGCCTCGAGCTTCACCGGCAGGCGCGTCGCGGCGTCCACCACGGGCTGGAAATGCGCCGTGATCTCGCCCGACCGCATGGCCCGCTCGACCTGCGCGGGCGTGACCGGAGCGGCTCCCTCGCTCATGCGTTTCCCGCGCGCGGGTTAGGGGCCGGGCCGCGCGGCCACGAGTTGCAGCAATTTCGCCTTGAACTCCGCCGCGCGCACTGGCTTCTCCAGCACGCCCGCCATGATCAGGCCGTGGGCCTCGCCCAGCCGAAGCGCGGCTTCGCGGATGCGCTCGTCGAAGCCGCTGACGATCAGGATCGGCGCGCGGACCCTTATGTCCGCGAGGTAGCGCAGCAGCTCGATGCCGTCGGTGTCGGGCATGCTGAGGTCGAGCACCAGGCCGTCGTAACGGCCGCGTTCGACCGCGGCCTTGAACTCGTGCGCCGTCGCAACGGTCAGCGCGTCGAAGCCGCATTCCTCCGTGGCCTGGCGCATGAAAACGCGAAAGCCCGAATCGTCGTCGATGGTCAGGAGCCTGGGCTTGGTCATTGTTTGACGCCTCCGTCGCCGTCGAGGACGCGGCGGACCATCCGGGCCATTTCGGGCCTGCGATACGGTTTCCTGAGCACCGGCCCGGCCAGGCCGTTGGCGACTTTCATGGCCGAAACATTGTTGAAACCGCTGGTGAACAGCACCTTGAGACCGGGCCGCCGCCTCAGCGCTTCCGCCGCCAGGTCGTAGCCGCTCATTCCGCCCGGCATCACCACGTCGGTGAGCAGCAGGTCCGGCGCCGCGCCGCCTTCGAACTCCGCCAGCGCGGCCGCCGCGTTCTCGACCGCCAGCACGCGATAGCCGAGCGCGGCGAGCTGACGCTCCGCCATCTCGCGCACGCCCGGATTGTCCTCGACCAGCAGGATCGACTCGTTTCCCCGCGGAAGCGCCTCGGCCGGGCCGGTCCGGCCGGGGTTTCGGTTTGCTTCCGCGTCCGCCCGGGGCAGGTAGATTTTCACCACCGTGCCGTGGCCGAGCTCGCTGTAGATCTTCACGTGGCCGCGCGACTGCTTGACGAAGCCGTACACCATGCTCAGCCCCAGGCCGGTTCCCTTGCCCGTGGGCTTGGTGGTGAAGAACGGATCGAACGCCTTCTCGATGACTTCCGGCGGCATCCCGGTGCCTTCGTCTCCGACCGAGATCATGGCGTAGTCGCCGGCGGCCGCGAATGGGTTCCGCGCGACATACTCGGAGTCGAGATGGG
>Ga0233425_10006982_pt1 | contig 16179 bp, 13 predicted proteins | sample Watercolumn_Towu_2_FD_181712 | JGI IMG/M metagenome (GOLD analysis project Ga0233425, IMG submission 181712) | Freshwater microbial communities from Lake Towuti, South Sulawesi, Indonesia - Watercolumn_Towuti2014_140_MG | ecosystem: Environmental > Aquatic > Freshwater > Lake | place...
CGATACCGCTTCAACCAAAACGGTTGGTCATAGCCGTCAAAATAGGCCGGAACAAACCCGTGCCCCCAGACCCGGCCCCGACAACGTGGACATCCCTCCGGTTTCGGCCAAAGGAAATCCCGGCCCGACTCAAAAAGTTGCTTGACAGCCAACGGAACAAAGATTACCAAAGAAGTATGTTTGGAGGGTCTTATCCCTCTGTTGTCTCCGGGGCAAGGGTGCCCTACCACTCTTGCCCCACCCTTTCTTCAAAATAAAAAATCCGCTTTGCGCGGATTTACTCTACTCCCAGATAATCTGATAACTGACTTCCTTTGGTCAAGTTATTTTAATAAATACTCCCTCCTTTAGATCCTTTTAATTTGGAAAATTACACCCGTCCACAGCCCTTGGTGCCTTTAGGGTGGTAGAGGTTGGCCCAAAGGGGAAAAAGAAAGTCTTTATACAACAAGGCCGAAAGGACCCATTGATGCCCAAAAACGTTGGCCAGATTATGGGCATGATCTTTATGCCAGCCGCATCCGGGGATCTTTTTGCCGGTCTTTGGGGCCAGGGTATCATCGACCAAGAGGAAGAGGATCGAACCTGCTTTGATCTTAAGGGTATCGAAAAATCGTTCCAAGGTGGTCTTAACGAGCTGTTCGTGGTCCCAGATATAGGAGACCAGAAACCGGGTAAAACTGGCCAAGGATCTCTCCCAGGTAGATTGGATAAGGGATTGAACGGTTGACAATGTATGGGCTTGTTTACCCAATTGAATAAACCCAATAACATAGGCACAAAAAAACTTAAAAGAAGGGCTTGAAAAAGCTTCCGAAAACCAGGATAATATGTTCCGAATATCGTCTTTAGCATGTTCCATTCGCACGGGCTGTTCTCCTTTCTGGCTAAATGATAACGTGGTGGTTTCTTTAGCCAATTATAGGTCAACGGCCCGTGTTTTTTTATCTATTTTTTCTGCAAGACTTTAGAAACCTTATTAAATCTCTTGACAATATCTTATTGACTTTATTAAAAGTATTAAAGGAAGAAATGGCCATAGTGAGAGAAAACAAGGGACTAGTATAATGGCGTCGGTTTACGGTGGGCTTAAAAAAATTTTGGGGGTGGAGTCACTTCCTTTGCCCTTAGACGACGAAAGAGTTAATGGCGAAAAAATCAATCTTTTCAATTTCCAGATATTTTTGGAGCGATATACTTTTTCTTACGAAAATAATGGATGGATTTTATCCAACCTTCGAGACCCTCGATTAGACCAGTTACCTTTTGAAAAAATCTTACAAATTCAATGGGAACTCATAAAAAATCAAATCCACTTCACTTTTTCTACAACCCCGGCCATTTATTATCTATGGAAAAATATTTTTGGGCTCTCTCCTGATGATATAAATTCTTGGGATGATTTTCAAAAAATTCCTCCTATTACCAAAACCCATCAACGTTTGTTAGGCTGGCCGAACTTCCTGCCTTTTCCCATAGCTGATCTATATTTAAATGGTATTCCAAACGGTTATGGGCCGAATGCTATTGACCCAAATCTAATAATCAGCCAGGAAAAGTGGACCGGGGGCACCACCGCCTTGTATGGAAGTGATTTTATTCAAATCATTATTACCGAGGCCGATTGGCGAGCTTCCGTGGATACCATGGAGAGAATTCTCAACCCAGTCTCCGAAATCGTAAGTACCATCTCCATGGGTGCCACCACCTATGATCAGAGACATATCGCTAGACCAATATTTGAAGCACAATTAAGGAGGTATGGCAAACATCTCTTGGCCCGGGCACCTGGATGCTCGGACGAGGCTTGGCTTTGGCAAATAAATGAATTGGGATTCCAGGCGGGGGTAGCACCTCCGGTTGATCATCCCTTAAAAGGGATTGGATGGCCGGGGATGATTGATATTGGAGGAAAATTTAAGCTGGCACTTATGTCAAGCACCGTCCCAACTCCGGATATTTTAAAAAAAATGATTACATCTGGAATGGCCATCCTGAATGTCGGGGGAGATACCGGGTCTTTGCCCACCTATTATTCCTTGATCGGACCTAATATTTATGACTATAAAGACGACAAAACGGTTTTAACCCATTTAGAAGACTTAAGAATTATCTCCTTAGGACCAGCTTATACGGAAATCGTTTCCCCTGTAGATTTAAGTTGTTCCTTGCCGAAAGAGGAAGGGATATTATTGCAGACTAATTTCGCCGCTGTTTGGAACGATGTCAAAACCAACCGCTCCCACATTTGTCCAGCTTTAAAGAGTCAGATGATCCGATCTTCGGCAACAGGCAATTTAGTCAAAGTGACCGGCGTGGATGAACTTAAAAGGCCAAAAACATTTAATCGGAACATCCTGAGATATAACGATTTTAGGCTAAATACCGACCTAAGACCAATCTATGAAAACCCTCATGTTTCCGGAGGGACATCGAGAGGTGGATGTGCCGGATAGAGGGAGAGAATTATATACTGTTATCCAAGGGGAGAGCTTTCCCTCCAACCACCCAACCTTAGGGTTAAGGCAGGGAGCCTTCCTTGAAATTATGGATATAACAGGCCAGACCCCATTATTTGCCAATCCTTTTGGGGCCTATTCTGCCACTTCGATGGAGGTGTTACTAAAAAAAATTGGGAATACGCCGGAATATCATGAGCCAGTGTCCTTGATGGAAATAATTGAGGCCATAAAGATGGTTCAAGGGACGCTGGAAAATTTTATTGAAGCCGGTCTTGAGCATCCTTTCGTTTATGCTTATTGTTCCCTGAAGGGATATGCATTGGAGGAAGTGAAGGAACAAATCCGCGACCTCCGATCGTTTGTTAATAGCCTTGAGAAAGATCCGGATTTGATCCTGGGATCTCTATTGAATTTCAGGGGGGGGGCTGACGCTTTTTTCCAAAACCATTCGGTCCTCAAACCGTTTGGTATAATTGCTTCCGGGAATTTAGGCTTATACGAAACAGTCCTTTTACTGTATTCCGGCCTCCTGGCCATTGCGGCTAAGAACGGCCACCAATTTTCCTGCCTTATAAAACCGTCCAGCGAAGATTTTTTGTTTTATGATCTAATTTTCCTCATTCCTGAAAAATTCAGAGGTCATTTTTCCAGAATTACGTGGCGATCCGACCTGACCTGGGATCAACCACTAATGATAACGTTCCTGAATTCACTGGAGGGAGCAATTTATTTCGGAAAAAGGAAAACCCTTCTGGAATTCAGAAAACAATATAATAATCTGGAAAATACTAACCATCATTTTTATTTTGACCATTTTCCCCTTATGATTATCGGAGATCAAGCCAATGCCGATCAAATTCAATCAGCCGCCAGGTTGGCTATCCCCTTATGTTATAAAAATAAAGGAGAAGCCTGCCTTTCCTTGCAGGACGTTTTTGTTCACAAAAAAGTTTATAAAGATTTTATTGAGTCTGTTCGGCAAGAGGTTTCTCAGATCAATCGGCCGAGCGGAATTAGTCTTCTTCCCAGATTCAGTCAAGACTTCTTAGCCGATGTGAATAATCTAAGACAATGGTTGATAGATTCAGGAGCTACGGTTTCCGGAAGAATAGGATACGAGCCCAATCGAATGGATTTGATGCTGGCCTATGACTTAGAAATGAATCACCCTGTGTTTGCTACTGAGAACGCAGCCCCCTTTTTAGCAATAGCCTCTTATTCGAATGAGCAAAACCTGATTAAGGCCCTCAAGGATCATTTGCGACCTGGGGACCATGACCGAACGGCTGATAAGCACATCTATTCTTTTGTGGTTGGAGTCCGGGGGACATCTCCGATTATTTGCCATGCCGAGGATTATTCCCATCGTCTGGTTCATGTTATTCCGGGAGAGGGAATTAATAAGTTGGAAACCTTCCAGCCCTACAAGCCGGGGGTTCCCCACTGCGGCGGATTCAGTTTTTTAGGAGATATGTTCGGAATCTCTCATTCCCATTATTGTTTTGTGGAAAAATAAAGCACCATTCTTCAAAATCAAAAGAGTTCCGGATCGCCGCCCATTCATCAAATCGAGGAAGTGAAAAATGGCTAAAATCGGGATCATTGGTGTAGGGAAAAATGGAGAAGCCTTTGCCCATAAATTACTTCCTCTTGGACATGAAATTTTTTTACTGAACAGGACTTCTCAAAGGGCTTATGGTGTAATGGAAGACCTAATTGATGGATATCCTCATTGCCGCAACCGTATCCATGTTTGCGAAAAATACGATGAGCGGCTTTTAGCGGCAGATATGATCTTTGTGCTCGTTAAAGGAGATTATGAATATTCCGATTTCAAGACATTAACGGATCTAAGGACCAAAGGCTTACCGCGGGATGGCTACCTTCTGAACAATGTTGCTAAAAAATTGAGGGGCTATTCGGGTTATGTGATTGTTGTTTCCAACCCGGTGGATCTAAATGCCAAACAGATTATGCTCAAAGCAGGTTTTCCCCCTAATCGTATCTTTGCCTATGGAGCGCAGTTGGATACCTGGCGGGGGAAAAACAGGATAGCTGAAATTTTAGGCATCTCTTTAGACCCTGCTACGACCAACAGGGAAAGACTTTCGCTTTTTTTCATTGGAGAGCATGGTGACAAGGCCTTTGGTTTATGGAATACGGCTACATACAATGGGGACCCCTTAACAAGCCTAATAACTGATGAAACAATGACGGACGAGGTGGATTCGTATGTAAGAAAAAGAGGGGTGGATATCATTCTGAAAAAATTCGACACGACCATAGGAACGGTAATGCCGTTACCCGAGACAGTAAACTGGCTTTTAGATCACAGCAAAAATAAAATTATGCCCTTTAGCGTCTTTGATGAAAAAGAGGGGATTTTTTTCGGCCAACCGATTTCGAAAGAAAAGGATAGTATCATCTCCCACCTACCGATAAGCCTAAACCGGAAGGAGCAGGATAACCTGGAAGCGGCCATTCATAAGATCAAAGCAGGTGAAACCTTTGCCGCCGGTCTGTATGTCGACAAACAAATCAGAAATATACTTTACCTGGACGATATAGCACATTCCCTGGATGCCGTAGCCAAAGGCCTAAAGATAATGGCCAGGCAGGATCGAGAGTTTTCGGAATTTAATGAGATTAAAGTCCACTTGGCTCAGAATTTATCTGAAGCTCGGGATATTCTAAGCAAAACTATTGGCGGCATTGATGTTCTGATAACCGACCAAAGGCTGGTAGGACAAGAAATGGATGGAATCTCTTTTGTAAAATCAGAGGTTGTTCCCAACCATCCTTATACCGTGCCGGTTATTTTAAGCGGACAGGCCAACGAAGATGATTTAAAGAGCGCCATTGGTCCTTCTTTTGGAGGATATCTCCAAAAGCCCTTGGATATTGAAAATCCCGGACAGTGGAAACTTCTTTGGGAGGCTTTCAGTAGGAACGAGGAGAGGATAATTGAATAGATATCATTTGTGATAATTTAGACCTCGGAAGACAATTTTTGTGGGTTGCTAATAAATGATCTCAAGGCCTCATAAGGGGTCTTGCCTCTATGAGCACCATGGGGTCGATAGAAATTATAATAGTTCTCCCATTGGGTCAATCTTTTATTTAGATCCACATCATCCGTATAGGACAAAAGCTGATAAAATTCTTGGTCATCGGTCCTGTGGGATCGCTCCACTTTTCCATTCAAACGAGGTGTTCCGGGTTTAATATAGAAATGCCGGATCCCTAAGTCTTCAACATGCCAGTGGAACAGGGCTTGAAATTCATGCCCATTGTCGGTTCGAATTGTTTGAATACGGAAAGGAAACTTGGAGACGACGTGCTCAACAAAATCTATTGCATTTTTTTGAGTATGCTTATCATACATTTTTAAGGCTCTAATACGCGTAGCATCATCAATAGCCGTGTATTGGAATCGCCTAACGGTTTTTCCGTTAGACCCAACTGGAGATAAGAATTTTACGTCTATTTGGATATGGTGGCCAGGGACCTGCTTTTGATAACGGCGAGTCTGAACGGTCCGGAGTTTGGCGCTATTAGGCAGCCTATTTAACCCATTGCGAACCAGGACCCCTCGGACGCCTCCGGTAGAGACTTTGATATTATGGTAACGATCCAGAAACCATGAGATGCGTTGAGGACCCAAATGATAGGTTTTTCTTAGATAGAGGATTTTTATCTCAATATCTTTTGGGACCCTTAATGAGGGATTTTGAGGACAGGGCTTACCGTTGATCAGCCCCTCTTCTCCTCTTAGTTCATATGCTTCCTTCCAGTCATAAAAACATTGCCTGGATATACCAAAGTACCGGCAGGTTTTTGAAATATTTCCGATTTCTTGGGCATAGCTAAGAACCCGTAATTTCCGTTGGATATCCCTCCTGGCTTTGGTCATTGCACGACCTCCCGGGTAATGAAGCTGGATAATACCATAAATTGTCAACTGAGGTCGTGATTTTCATATATCATTAAAGGGGAAAAGAAGTAATGATCTCGGTGTATTTACCTTGCTCACTCTCCGCCGAGTATCTTCCTCGATGTTTTGAAACAATTGCCGCTACTTGACTTAACCCCAGCCCGGTCCCTTTCTGCCCAATTCCTTTCTTGGTATAAAAGGGGTTAAAGATGTTAGCCAATTCATTCTGCGATATGCCGATCCCGTTATCTCTTATCCTTAAATCCACATAATCGGCGTTAACGGAAATGCATATCGAAAGAGTAGGGGCCTCTTCCGCTGGAAAAAATTTCAGTTCCATGGCTTGTAGGGAATTAATAATTTGGGCGGTTAATGCTTGAATTATTTTATGCTTATTACAAAGGACAGGTGGGAGATTTTTTTCGATGTCGGTTATAATCTTTAAACCGGGCATTATTTTCTTAATGGTGGGATCGAGATACCTTAACCCTTCTTCGATAATAGTTTCCATTTGTTCAAGTTTTAAGTCGTATTCTCCCTGGTCCGAGACTTCCTTTAACTGCAAGACGATTCCTTCCAAAATTCGCACTGCCTCTATCGTTCTATCGAGGCAATTTCTCATCTCTTCAATTAGACCTCGACTTTCATATTCTATTTTAATTTCTTCGATAATTATTAAAAAAGCCCCGGCTGATTCCCTTGCGGTAGAGTAATTTCGACGAATTAGATTTTCGGCCATTAATAAGGAATGATCCATAATTCGGGCCATAAAATCTAAGCTCTCATACTTTAAACTTTGAAGAGAGATCAAGAGAGTCTGAATATGGGTATTCATCTCATGCCGGACCCCGGCCACTAAATGAAAAATAGCCGCCCTTTTCTCCGCCTCCACCAGATTCTTTTGCGCAGATTCCAGATCCGTCAGGGCTTTGACTAGCTCGGCTGTCCTTTCCGTTACTTTTTTCTCTAAATTGAGCTGATATTCTTTGTTTTCTAAAATTAATTTGAATTTCTGAACGGCCTTTTCAATCAGGTCTTGGAGAAAAGAAAGGTCTCTGCCTTTCTCCATATAACCTTCCGGCTTGTATCGGTTTATCACTTCCTTGAGGTCATGTTCAGATTGGAAGGCAGTATAAAAGATAATTGGGACTTCGGGACATTTGGCTTTCAGCTTGGGATAGGTTGAAAATCCGTTCAGTTCTTTCATCTTGACATCTAATATTACGCAACAAACCTCTTCTGATAAAACTTCCAATCCCTCCTGCCCGGATCCCGCAACCAACACCCTGTATTTATGTGACAAGACACGCCCCAGTCCTTTTCTTATTGAATCGTCATCGTCAATTATTAAAATGATAGGGTTGCCATCGTCTATTAAGACATCTTTTTCCATTTTCTCAAAATCTGCCAAAAGGGCTTCAAATCGTTCCATCAGTAATGCTTAACCTTCTAAATGTCTATTTAAACCCAAGGAATTCCGCCCGATGATGGCTTTATTTGCTTTGATACCCTTATCCGGACGAGTTCTTGTTCTAATGATTTTACTTTCTCTTTTTCCATTTTTACAGCCTTATATGATAGAACCGCTCTTTCTATTAAGCTGCTGAGGGTGGGATAATCTCCTCCCTTATCTACATATCCTTCCGGTTTAAATTCATTGACCACCTGTTTCAGATCATGTTCTGACTGATAAGCTGTAAAAAAGATGATTGGGATATCCGGGTTTTTATTTTTTAACTTTGGATAGGTCTGAAAGCCACTGAGTTCTTGCATTTTGACGTCCAGGACCACGCAATGGATCTCATCAGAAAGGAGTTCAAGCCCCTGCCGTCCAGTCTCAGCTGTCACCACTCTGTATTTACTGGACAGGGCGTTTTTTATCCCCCTCCTTATGGATTCATCATCATCAATGATCAGGATGGCAGATTTTTCTTCTGATCCTGACTGGGCCTCCTGGGGTTCGTCGAATTCCCCCAACAAATCCTCTAAGTCGGTGCTCATCAACAATTTCTCCTAACCCAGTTAATTGATCAAACTATGCTGCTATTATTTCACTTTTCAATAAGTTGTCAATACTTGTTTGCGGCTTCCCAGAAAATTTTAAGGATTATGAAACTCTGGTTCCAGGTAAGAAGACTGTAAAGCAAGCGCCCTGTCTCTCCTGGATTCCACTTCAATATTACCGGCCTAGAGCTGGACCAGGCGTTTGACGATGTCCAGGCCCAGGCCGGTACCGATGCTGGGTTTGGTGGAGAAGAAGGGTTCAAAGATTTCTTGGAGGTGATTTTCTGGGATGCCGGGGCCGTTGTCTTGGCCCTTACTTTCGATTCGTTATCATCAATTAGGGGAAAAACCTATAAATATCTTTGCGATGAAGAACCCTGAAAAAGTTGCCAAGTCTCCTTTTAAAACCAGGCCTACTCTGAAATCCCCAATTTTGATTCGGTAGAAGTTTGAGCCGACTTTTAGCTTTGAAAAACTGGCTATCTCTGAAGGATGTTGGGCTTTCTCGATTTCATAAACCAATTCCTCAATACGTTTCAATAAATTTTTGTCTTTAGAGACTGCTTTTAAATCCTTGCTAAAACTCGATCAGGACCGAGTTTTCACCGGGCACCTTGCAGAATTCCAATAATGTGATCTCGGCTGACCATCTTGGTCTGTTCCCCTTCTTCAATAGCCTTGGCTAAAGCAATATCTTCAAGGGCTTCTTCGAACAGATCACGAACCAAGTCTTTTCGCTGTTCAAGAACTTCAATTATGGCCACTTTGACTAAATCTTTAAATTTATCTTCACTTATTGAGGTAAGGTTCATGCCTTTTCCCTGAATTTTTAAGCTGGTTGTTATTTTATGGAATTTTCTCTTTTTAGTAAAGAAATTAATGATTGCCCTGCCCGGTTTCCGGCAAGATCACAGTAAAACAAACCCCTTGGTCCGATGCGGATTCGACTTCGATCTGCCCGCCGTAGAGCTGGACCAGGCGTTTGACGATACCCAGGCCCAGGCCGGTTCCGGAGCTGGGTTTGGTGGAGAAGAAGGGTTCGAAGATTTCAGAAAGGTGGCTTTCAGGGATACCGGGGCCGTTATCTTGGACTTTTATTTGAATTTGTGGGTTGCCGTCTTTTTCTGTCGTTTCGATGGAGACATGGATTTTCTTATCTTCTTTTTCTATTTCCAACAAGGCGTCCCGGGCGTTGAGGATAAGGTTAGTGAAAATGGAGTTGAAGTGGGTTTCATCGCCTTGGAGGATCAAGGTGTCCGGCCCGGAAAAAGAATACCTGATTTTCCTATCGGCAAAGTCTTTGCCATATCGGGTTTCATAACTTTTAAGCAACGCCGCTAAGTCCACCGGATCATTACCAGGCCGCAGCTCGGCCATCTTGGCATAGTCCCGGATCTGGCTGGTAATGGACAGGCCCCGTTCCAGGTCGTGATAGACATCCTGATGGGTCCCGGCCAGGAACTCGATCACCTGGGCGATCTCTTTGATGGAGGGGATAAGGGTTTGGGCGATCTGGTCTTTAGGGATCTGATATTCGACCTGCAGGGTTTTAATTCTCTGGAGCAGATTAGTGGCCGCCTCCTTGATTACCTCCGTCGCCGCCTGGCCCTTTTCCTGATAATCCAAGACCGCCTTCATTTCCAACTGCGCCCCGGTCAAAGCATTGCGCATCTCATGGGCAAACCCGCCGGTGATCCGGTGTTCCAAAACCCGCTTCTCGGTTTCTACTAATTTGGCCTGGGTATCCCGGAGTTCTTGGGTTCTCTCAGAAACCATGTCTTCTAACCGATCGGCATATTCTTGAAGCTTTCTTCTTTGTTCAAGATTGAGTTGCATCTCCTGTTCATAACCGGCAATAATTTCTTTTGCATAAATCCATTTGCCGATGGTTGAATCTTTTATCATTCTGGAGATATTCTTTTTTCCTGTCCATTTCAAATTCAATCTTGAAACTATCCTGCAATCGGGATGGGCATAGATTTGGCCTTCTTTTAAGGTCAGGCGGTCACTAATTCTAGTGTCCTTTACAATTGCCATTCCATAGGTAGTAACCGCCTTCAGGGCCTTTGGATTATAGCTGGTAAAGAAGGAATATCCTTGGTTAGAGTGCACCTCCACCGTTTGCTCTTTATGCTCTAATGGATTTAATCTCTCTATCTTGTCCAAGGCTTTTTTCAAAGGTTCTGTTTTTAAAAAAACCGGGACAGCAAATTCTTTACCGTTTATAAGAGCCACACCATTTCTATTATCAATTTCTAATCGGTGCCCCATAAATGAATATTCCCTGAATATTTCCTGAAGACTGAACCTATTGATCGCCTCGTCTATCTCAATAAAAGGCAGTCCCCATTCGTAAGGAATCCCGGCGATTGTCCCTTGATTCCAGGGACACTGGTCAAAAATCCATGTCCCATCATATTGTCTTTTCTTATAATCGATAATAAGGACCCCCGAGTTGTTTATAATGTCATAAACAGCCATTTCAAAGATATCATTAAACTTTTTGTTAAACCTTGGCAGGAACCTGATGGTGTTTTCAATCCCGCCCAATGCTCTACCGATGGTTAAAACTCCTCCGAGCTCTTGATTTTTAATAACTTCAAGACCAAGATCATAGAAAATCATTGGGTCTTTTTCTCTTAGTATTTCTTTTACCGTGTTAAATATTATTATCCCGGTCGGTAGATCGATAAAATTTCTTCGGCTGAATAAATAAGTTTTATCGAGGCCGGTTCTTTGAAAGATTAGGGAAGGGTCTTTCCCTCTGCTTTCCAATGAAACAATTATCGGAGCAAAGTTAATTGTATTTATGTCTTTTTCGAAACTGGACATTTAGAAAACGAAACTTAATAAGAAATTCAAAATTTCAAGAAAAATAAATCTGAATTTAAATGCAGCGATTTATTCATTTTCCCGCCCCGTACTCAGCCACTGCCTGAAAAGTTCGTAAATATCTTTTCGTGGCCCCAGGTAGTAGATGCGGATAAGATGGTTTTGGTGATCGAGATCATAGATAGTCCGATACTTCTTCGCCCTCAAAGAATAATATCCGGAGAGTTCCCTTTCCCGTGGCTTGCCTTGGAGCAGAGCTCACTTCAAATTTTTTGTGTTTTTACTTAAACCCGGCCAACTCCACTGCCAGACACTTCCGCTGATGATAGCGGAACTTTCCGGCCCTGGTATTGCCCAACCCCCAGGTGGTCGGTTCGTTGCGATGATAATTGAAGGCTCAGCCATGCTGTTCAAAAAACTTAAAGATCCCATCATTTTCACTGAAAACCGAGTATTCTGCAATATCAAGAGATCCCTAAATTTTAAGAGATTCCATCATCCACATAAACCGGGTCCATCAATTCCCGAACCAGGAAAACACCCTGATGGGCCAAGGCGATATTGAACTCATTCGTATCTTTATTAAACTTGACGGTATAGGCCTTGAGATGGGGGATCAATTCCTGGAAGTTCTGCCGGGATCTGGCGAAAACGGCAGTAACCAGATTTCTATTCATGTGATTGTCCCGGAGATCCTTTTTGATCAAGACGGATAAGTGATCCAGGCCCTTAAAAGACCTAACCGAAGCAATTGGTCCCGGATATTCCATGGCCGTTTCGTATTCGTTCAGAGGAATGATCGAGGCATGGATCAAGGGCCTTCCATCTTTTTCGGTTTGCTGAAGCCAATCCAGTTTCCCTCTTTTTGTTAATTCGCCCATTATGAATTGGACGTTGTCGGGATCAACCAAGCCGATGCTGCCGGACTTGAAAGGATTACCGGATCTATATTCCCTTGCCATATAAAACAGCTCTTGCCAAGCCGTTTCATAAATTCCTTCCTGGATATAAATAATGTCTGTCCCGTCACATTCATTCCCGGCATTTGCCGTAATCGATTTTAGAATTTTTCTAATATTTTCCTTGAGGTTAAAATCGTCCCAAATAATAGTTGTGCTTAGCCCCGTGCCATACCCAATGATCTTTCTTGGACGGCATTTTTCCCGAATAATGGACTCGATATTTTTTATACTGTTGTCATCCCCGAAAAAAAGGTAATTCCAATTGTCGATGCTTAAGTGTTCCAGGTAGTCCCGCGATTCAATATTTACAACTGAAATGGCCGATCTTAACGGCTCCAATTCCGGCTTATTAAGACCATCCAAAGTCCTGTTGAGGGCATAAATGAACTCCAACGCCGTATAAGAACTGGCCCCGAGACTGCTAGGCCTTAGTATGGTAGCATTTCGGGAAAGGATCGTCTGGGCAAGGACATAAAGAGATTCCTGTTCGGAGTTGCTCGGCAGGATGGCGACGACCGGGGAGGTCGATTTATAAACCACATTAGGTTCATTTAGGGCGTGGGCGAGAAAAGTCTCCATATTCCTGGCCCAATCCTTTACAAACTCGATCCCTCCTTTGACAAAATCCAGGGGACTCCCGGTCAACTTGACAATGGTTTCGTATTTGCCGTCTTCGGCAAAATAGTTGTCCATAGTTTGGGCAAGCAGTGAAACAATCTGTTGAAGGGGAATCCGCCAAAGGTGTTCCTGAATTTTTGAGGCATTTTTAATCGCGGCCTTCAAGCCCCAGTGGTCCACATCATGAATTTCGAGCATAGGCTGGCCGTTGATATCATAAATAATCCGCCTAAGATAAGAGGGCGAATACCTCATTTCCCCGAAGATATAGGCTGGAACCTGGATTAGATTTTTTTCCATATCAGGCTACCTGGCATCCATGCCGAGACTTTCCGGAGCTGAATTCAATCCTCTGGATATCATATAAGACAGGGGTATTTCTTCCGCATTGACACCTGGTCGCCCTGGTAAGACGGGCTGCATCTCCGGTCATATAATTTAAAAAAATCATTCCTGTTGGGAGGATATTTTGACCTCTGGAGTTGGTGGCGCCTATCTTTGATACCAACATATAACCTAATTCATCCGGATTCACCGATTCTTTGCCCTCCAGACTTTTTAGTAAAACCAAAGAATGGCCGAAAACCAGGTGAAAATCCCTCATACGGTGGGAGCAGGTCGATGCCGTCGGACAGACCTCGGTGCTCCCAAAATGACCCTTGATATAGGGCAGGCGCAAGTCCGTACGGAGATAACTTAATAGTTCTTCGGAAATAGGCATACTTGACCAGAAGATGAATCTGAAATCAGGATTAAACCGATGGCTCAAATCCCAAAAGCTGTCCTTCTGACGAGCATCCTGCTCGAGTATGGCCCTCAAAAAGGCCCCTTTCCGATCATTACCCCCCTCCGGAGGTGCCAATAGGCCGTTTGCCCTGAAGCACTGCGTTGAATCATAGATGTCTTCCACAGTAGGGGCGGCCGAAGGTCGCCAATAGAATTCGCTACCCAGCCGATGCAACATATTAGCATAGATATTATTGGTGATATGATCGCCGTTATAAGCGCCGACGATTCTGGCATTCACAAGAGGCGTCCGTCTTGATTCCAGACCTTCAAAAAAAGCGGTGCCCCGTTCAAATGAAAAATGTCCGGCGATAGCTTCATCATGGTAAAAGTCAAATTCAATATGTCGGTTGGCCGTGATAGACATCCCCCGCCAATCTTCCATAGAATGGAAGACCAGAACGGGTTTGCCTGTTGTCCCTCCGGTTCCGAACATCCAATACCGGCCTCTGTTGGGATCGATTTCAAAATTGGGAATTTCCGGTAAAAAAGCCAAGGGATGATTGGTGGCCAGATGTTCTTTAGTTATGTAGGGGATGATATGGACAAACTCTTCAAAAGAAGAGATCCTTTGGATATCAGTCGAAGAAAATTTTTTATAATGCTCCCGGTAAAAAGGCACCTTTTCTTTGGCAAAAAGAGCCGTGGGGACAGCCTGTTCTTTTAAAACGATATCGTTTCTTTCTGCCGGGGCCGCCGTGTCCCACCAAAAATCATAGTATTTCGGGATTGATAAGATCTGCATATTTCTTAGTTGAGTTTCCGCCCCTTCACCCTCAGGGAAAGGCCGTAGTCAAGATAATGGGGATGGGGGTCCTGCTCCACAATCTTGGAGTATTCAGGGTCAATTTTCAACATTTCAAATTCTTTGACCGGGTCATACACTTCAAAGTGTGCTAAATCTTTAAAAACGGATAACAGATTGGACAACTCCTCTTTGGTCGAACAGGCCTTAAAGGTATTTATCAGATCTTCATGGACATTGACATTGGTAGCCTCAAGGCGCTGAATGAATATGTCTGTACTTAGCAGTTCCCTCCTGTAATCCGCGACGTATAAAAAACCGCCTGGTTTCAAAAGGGCTAAACTTTTTCTGAAAAATTTCTCCAAGGCTTGATTGTCAAAGTGATGGATGGAATTTTGGCACACCACCAGATCAAAATGGGACGGAAATTGATCGAGATCAAGGAGGTCGGCGCAGAGATATTCCAGGTTGTCCTTTTTGTGGGCGCTCTTTGAATATCGTATCATAAATTCCGAACCGTCAATCCCCATAACATAGGCTGGGTCGTACCTGGAAATCTGCTTCGAAAGATCTCCGGGACCGGAGCATAACTCGGCGACCATTTTCCCTTCCAACCCGAATACCAGGTTCAGCTCTTTTGAAAAAAGAAGGTAATCGGCATTTTGGGGATAACTGGTGCCTTGGATATACCTTTCTGCTTCTTCATTCCCGGCTACCTGATGGTCTTCAAGCGTTCTGCCGGTTTCATAACAAAAGCTGACCGTACTGAAGTTTAAAAGGGTTTTTATTCGGCTATGGGCCTCGTTCTCCAGGATCAGTTGATATTTCTTGACGGCGTTTTCAACAAGATTTTTAAGAAGGGAAAGATCCCGTCCTTTTTCCACGTACCCTTCCGGTTTGTATTTATTGATCACCTGGACAAGATCATGTTCCGACTGGAAGGCGGTAAAAAATATTATCGGCACATCGGGATTTTTGGCTTTTAATTTGGGGTAGGCTGAAAAACCGTTCATTTCCCGCATCTTTACATCCAAGATGATGCAATAGTTATCCTTTGAGAGGAGGTCAAGCCCTTGAAGGGCATTTTCAGCCAAAAGAACCTCGTACTTTCCTCCTAACGTCGCTCGAAGACCTTTTAGGATGGAAATGTCATCGTCGATTACAAGGATCTTTTTTCTAAGATCCCCAGTTGTTCCTTGGGCTTTGTCGGTTTCAAATTCGTTTAGCATTTCATCCAGTCGATCCATAAACCTCCTCCACAAGTCAATAAATTGATTTGATTGATAAAGTAGAATTTGATTTTGTTGTTATGATAATTAAAATATTCCCCCGGCCTTTTTGGGCAAGAGATCGCCGGGATAATAGAAAAATTGTGGATTATCGGAATAGATCGAATTCTTAGCGAATAGAAGGGATAAAGCTGGCTGGGCAAGAATCGGGCCAGTTTTTTCATTGATGCCCTCTTATTTATACTGAATGGGTTTCGGTTATAAAACATGGAGGAATAATATCCTCAAGGATTCCCCCAAAAATCTTTTTTTATTATAAGAGATTATCTAATGTCAAGTGTTTTCCAACCATTTCCTGATGCTGTTTAACGATACCCAGACTTGCGACGAAGCCAGGTTTACAATAGCTCTAAAAATTTTTCCTCTGTCAATCCTGCTTTTTTTATTTGATCTTTTAATAGGCCAATTTTGATTGGCTTCCCTTTATGAACGGGGATTGAAAGGATCATGGGATTTCCTGGTTTGGTGAGTTTTACATGACTTCCTCTTTTTCCCTGATTAATCCAGCCGGCCTGTTCAAAGACCCTGATGACTCTCTCCGGTTTCA
>Ga0233425_10006983_pt1 | contig 16175 bp, 17 predicted proteins | sample Watercolumn_Towu_2_FD_181712 | JGI IMG/M metagenome (GOLD analysis project Ga0233425, IMG submission 181712) | Freshwater microbial communities from Lake Towuti, South Sulawesi, Indonesia - Watercolumn_Towuti2014_140_MG | ecosystem: Environmental > Aquatic > Freshwater > Lake | place...
CGACTTTCGCGCAACGCGCGACAAGGTTCTCCGCATGGGCCAAGGAAGGAGCGGCTGTCGCGGCGGCGATCAAAAGCAGGATTGAAGCGAGCGTTAATCGAAACATCGGTCGGCTCCCTATTTTGCTTGTGTTATTGCGCGCCGCTCAATGCTCGCGTTTCGCCAGCAACGCCAATAAATGCTCTTCGTCTGGCCGTTCGGCGACGCTTACATTCGCAAAACCCTCGCGCAAGAGCGGTTTCGCAACCTCTTCTGACAAGGCGAAATGCGAGACGAGTCGAAGCTGTTCGATAATTCCCAGGGCTCGCGCGAGCGTCAGAAAAATCTCGGCGCTGCGTCGGGAATAGTGCAGGGCGGCGTCAATCCTGTTTGCCGCGAGGGCGGCGACGGCCTCGGGCGCAAGCGCCTGAGCCGCGCGGGCTTCATAAACCTCAACTGCATCGACCTTATGACCTGCGGCGCGCAGCCCAGCCTCCAGAACCGGCTGACGATCGCGCGCGGCTAGATAAAGGAAGTGCGACGGATGCGGATAACGCTCGAGAAGAAGCGGAAGGATCGCCTCCGCGTTTCCGGCGACGATGTCGGGACGAAAGTCGCGAGCGTGCGCCGCTTCAGCAGTTTTCTCGCCAACGGCATGCAACGGCAATGTTTTGAGCTGGCGCGCCCCGGCGGCGAACTCCACGCCTTTAGCGCTCGTCATGATCGCCGCATCGTAAGCCTTATCAGGAATGGCGGCGCCCGTTGCCGCGATCTCAAGCACTGGCGATAGCACAGGAGCAAAATCCAGAGCTCGGAGTTTCTCCGCTGTGCGCATAGCGTTATCCGCGGCACGCAGCACGAGGACGCGCCTCACATAAGCCCCGCGACGCCATGCGGCAGGCGCAGCAATATTTCCTTGCCGGCGTCGGCGCCGATGAGCGCGGCGTCGATGGCGCGTCCACGGCGGCGCACGACATAAGCCTCCGCGCCGTCGGCTTTTAGCACCTCGCCGATGAAGGAAAGTTCGGCGCCGTGAATCTGCGCATGGCCGGCGATCGGCGTGCGGCAGGAGCCGTCAAGCGCCGCAAGAAAAGCGCGCTCTGCGGCGAGCGCCAAGCCGGTCGCTTCGTCGAACAGCGGCGCCAGCAGGTCGCGGGTCGCGTTGTCCCCGGCGCGCCGTGTGACGCCAATTGCGCCCTGTCCGCAAGCGGGAGGAAACTCGTCTAGAGACAGAAGCGCCGTAGCGCGGTCAGCGAGACCCAGCCGCTTCAACCCCGCGAGGGCAAGAAGCGTCGCGTCGATCTCTCCACTCTCGACTTTTTTCAAACGCGTCTCGACGTTGCCGCGAAGCGGCGTCGTCTCGAGGTCGGGCCGCCGGCGCTTCACCTGCGCGGCGCGGCGCAGCGAAGCGGTTCCGACGACGGCGCCGGCGGGAAGCTCCTCGAGCGTAAGTCCGCCGCGCGATATCCAGGCGTCCCGCGCGTCCTCTCGCGGCAGATAGCCGGCGATGACGATTTCGCTCGGCAAATGGGTTGGCAGGTCCTTCGAAGAATGTACGGCGAGGTCGATTGCGCCCGCGATGAGCGCGGCATCGAGTTCTTTTGTGAAAAGGCCTTTACCCCCTGACTCAGACAGCGGCCGATCCTGAATCTGATCGCCCGTCGTGCGGATGATCTCGATGGGGAAATCAGCTTCGCTTGCAGTGTGCGCGCGCATCAGCGCCTCGCGGACGATATTGGTCTGCGCGAGCGCGAGCGGACTGCCGCGCGTTCCAATGCGAAGGGAAGGGGGAGATGCCATTATCCGCCGGCGCTTGTCGCGCGCGACTATAGGCGGGAACGCGCGAAGGGCAAGCGGAACGAGCCCTCTAACGCGTTACTCAAAAAGCGAGCGTCCGCTGGTGAGAGCGGACGCCCCATTTTTTAGCTCCGCGAGCGAACTCAATGCTGCCCGCGGACTGCCAAATCGATCAGAATATGCCGAACAATCCTGCGCCGAGCAGGCCCGCGCCTGCGCCGACGGCGCCGCCATATCCCCAATAGCCCGGGCCGCCATATCCCCAATAGCCCGGCCAATTCGCGCCATACCAGCCACACCTCGGACGCCAGCAGGTGCTGACGGGACGATAGCCCCAATAGGTCGGGCGATAATAGCCGTAGTAGGTCGGCCTGCAGGCGCTGGTATAGCAGTGCCTATGCCAGCCATAATGAGCCCGGCAGTAACGCGCTTCCGCAAAGCTTGTGGAGCCGATCACGGCGGCCATTGCAATTCCGGACGTTAATGCCAAAGCTTTAATCGTTTTCGACGCCATTTTCACCTCCATACAGTTTAGACCGCGGGCAACCTCAACCGTGACGCTAATTACCTCTTCGCCTTAGCCAGTTTAATACTCAGCTCAAGATATAGCTGCCGTTGGGGAAGCAACGATCTGTTGTCCCAACTTGTATCCCTTGAGGTCGTGTCAAGAGGGAGACATAGCAATTCTAAAAAATTTAATTGTGCTATCTTTAGCGCTGCATTGGAATACGTCGATTGGCTAAAACGCTCTAAAGTTATAGCTATAAGCCCTTTGCCAAACATAATTTTTTAAACTTCCTGACGCTTAGCGGTGTAAGCTTCATTGCGCCGCGACCGACAATCGGTAGGGAAAAATTTTTTGCGCCAAGGAGTGCGCATGCGCGTTTTGGGCATTGAAACCACTTGCGATGAAACGGCGGTCGCCGTCGTGTCTGAGCGGCTTGGCGGGGGAGGCGGAGAGATCCTCTCCAATGAGGTATTGAGCCAAATCGCCCGCCACGCGGCCTATGGCGGCGTCGTGCCGGAGATCGCCGCCCGCGCCCATATCGACGTGCTCGACCGGTTGATCCGGCGCGCGCTGGAGCGATCTCAGACAGAGGCCAAGGACCTCGACGCGATCGCGGCGGCCGCCGGTCCGGGGCTTATCGGCGGCGTTCTCGTTGGGCTCACCGCCGGCAAGGCCATGGCGCTCGCGCTCGGCAAGCCCTTTATCGCCGTCAACCATCTTGAAGCCCACGCGCTGACGGCGCGACTGACGGACCATCTGGATTTTCCTTTCCTTGCGCTCCTCATCTCCGGCGGACACACGCAGCTTATTGCGGTCAAAGGCGTCGGCGACTATCGCCGGTTGGGATCCACCGTCGATGACGCGGCGGGCGAAGCCTTCGACAAGGTCGCAAAGATGCTGGAGCTTTCTTATCCGGGGGGTCCGGAAATCGAGAAGCTCGCGCATGAAGGAGACGCGCATCGTTTTGATCTTCCGCGCCCGATGCTCGGCCGCGAAGGGGCAGACTTTTCGCTGTCGGGCCTCAAGACGGCGGTGCGCCAAGAAATCCTCAAGCTTCAATCGGCGAGTGGAAAGGACATAAGGGATCTCGCGGCCTCGTTTCAGGCCGCGATCGTCGACGTCATCGTTGACCGGGTGCGCTCCGGCGTTCGCATGTTTACGAAAGCCGAGGGCCGAGCGCCGCATGGCCTCGTCATCGGCGGCGGCGTCGCCGCCAATGGCGCCATTCGCCGCGCGCTCATGCGGCTATGCGCCGAGAGCGGGCTGCGATTCATTTCGCCCCCGGCGGCGCTCTGCGCCGACAATGGAGCGATCATCGCCTGGGCCGGTCTTGAGCGTTTGAAACGCGGATTGACCGACGATCTCGACTTCGCGCCGCGGCCGCGCTGGCCGCTAGACGCCGCGCCGAGCCAATCGCATCACGGCAAGGCCTGAGGCGCGTCGATGCGATTGCTTTTCCTGACGGCGCTTGGGGCCATGACCGTCGCGCCGACGCCGCAGCCGGCCGGACTGCTCGCCGAAGAACCAACCTTCGCGGGCGTGCGCGTGCTCTACGGACCGGGCGAGGGCTTCGGCTCGGTCGACGCGCGTCTCATCGGCGACGCGCGCCATTCGATCGACATGGCGGCATATGTTTTGACCGACCGCTCTCTTATGAGCGCGCTCGGCCGCGCGGCCATGCGCGGCGTGAGGGTGCGCATCTATCTCGATGGCGAAGACATGGGGCGCGGCGCTTATGCGATCGAGGAGATCGCCGATGCGCCCAATGTCGAGGTGCGCCGCAAGGGCCGCTCGCGCGATCTAATGCATCTCAAATCGTACCAGGTTGACGGCCGCCTGTTGCGCAGCGGCTCCGCGAATTTCTCCGTTTCCGGCGAAGTCTATCAGGACAATGATCTGGTCGTGATTGAAAGCCCGCAGGCCGCGGCGCGGTTTCGCGAAGCCTTCGAAAGGCTGTGGTCGCGTCCGGACAATCAGCGGATTGGCGTAAGATGACTCGGGCCCCGGTCGCGGTTCTCGGCGCAGGCGCATGGGGCGTCGCGCTCGCCAATGTCGCCGCGCAGGGCCGCGCGCGCGTGCCGCTATGGGCGCATGATCCGCAGGACGCGCAAGCGCTCGCGCGCGACCGCGAGAACAAGCGCCGATTGCCGGGCCTGCCGCTCGCGACCGCCGTTGCGCCGACGAGCGACATATCGGTTTTACGCGAAGCGGAGATCATTCTCGCCGTCACGCCCGCACAAGCGATACGCATGACGGCGCGCGCGGCACGACCGCATATGCGCGACGGCGCCGCCTTCGTGATTTGCGCCAAGGGCATTGAACGCGACCGACGCAAATTCTTAAGCGAAGTCGCGAGCGAAGAACTGCCGCAGGCCAGCATCGCCGTGCTCTCGGGTCCGAGTTTCGCGGTGGACGTCTGCCGCGGGCTGCCGACGGCGGTCACTCTCGCGGCGCATGACGAGTCGCTGGCTCGACGCCTTTGTGAAGAGCTTTCGACGAAGACATTCCGGCTCTATCGCTCGACCGACGTGCGCGGCGTCGAGATCGGCGGCGCGGCGAAAAACGTTCTCGCCATCGCCGCAGGGATGAGCTACGGGCGTCAGCTCGGCGCGAGCGCGCAGGCGGCGCTCATCGCACGCGGATTTGCCGAGCTGATGCGGCTCGGGCGCGCGCTTGGCGCGCGTCAGGAGACCTTGATGGGTCTTTCCGGATTGGGCGACCTCGTGCTCACCTGCGGTTCGGCGCAATCGCGCAATTTTGCGCTCGGCGAGGCGCTGGGAAGGGGTGAGTCGGCGAAGGACGCCGCGCATGGCAAGCTTGCGGAGGGCGCATTTACGGCGCGTGTCTTGGTGGAAATGGCGCGCGCCCATGACGTCGAATTGCCGATCGCTGAAGCTGTCGACGCCATCCTTTCCGCGCGGCTGAGCGTCGACGGCGCCATTGAAGCGCTTTTGATGCGTCCGCTCAAAGCCGAGAACTGATCGCCAACGCGCGCAGGAATTGTGGTCGCCTATCTCGAATCCAGGATCTCGCGCATCTTTACGGCGAGCTGCTCCAAAGTGAAGGGCTTCGTCAGCAGCTTGACGCCCGGGTCGAGAACGCCGTTGTGCACGATGGCGTTGCGCGTATAGCCGGTGATGAACAGCACGCGCAGATTATGTCGACGAAACACCGCCTCGCGCGCGAGACGGGCGCCGTCCATGTCCGGCATGACGACGTCGGTGAGCATCAAAGCGATGTCGGCGCGTTGGCGAATGATGTCGATCGCCGCGCGTCCGTTTTCGGCTTCCAAAACGGTGTATCCCAGTTCTCGGACGCCTTGCGCGGTGACGCGGCGCGCCGTGTCGTCGTCTTCGACAAGGAGCACCAGTTCTTCCGGCTTTCCGAGCGGAAGATTGAGCGGCTTTGACGACGGCGGCGCTATTTCGGCGCACGCTTCCGCGCGATTGAAGCGCGGAAGATAGAGTTTGATGCAGGTTCCGCGTCCGGCTTCGGAATAGATTTTGATGTGGCCGCCAGATTGTTTAACAAATCCGTGGACCTGCGAGAGACCCAGTCCTGTTCCCTTGCCAGCCGGCTTTGTGGTGAAGAATGGATCGAAGGCTTGCGAAATGACATCAGGGGACATGCCTTCGCCCGTGTCGGTGACGGCGATCATCACATATTGTCCCGGCTTCACATCCGCGTTTTCGACGGCGTAGGCGTCGTCGAGATAGCAATTCGCCGTCTCGATCGTCAGCTTGCCGCCGTTCGGCATCGCGTCTCGCGCATTGACCGCAAGGTTGACGATGGCGCTTTCCAATTCGTGCTGATCGATTTTGGTCGTCCAAAGGCCGCCCGCGAGCACGGTTTCGAGCTCGATTTTTGCGCCGAGCGCTCGACGCACCATATCGGAGATGCTGGAGACAAACTTGTTCATGTCGAGCGGCCGCGGCGACAAGGGCTGGCGCCGGGAGAAGGCGAGGAGCCTGCGAACCATTGCGGCGGCCCGATCGGCTCCGTCCATCGCCGCATCGATCAGTTGAGCATATTCGCCGTCCGAGCCCGCAAGTTTCCGCCTCAGCAGATGAAGACAGGAGACGATGACTCCGAGCATATTGTTGAAGTCATGTGCGATGCCGCCCGTCAGGTGGCCGATCGCTTCGAGTTTCTGCGACTGCCGCAACTGCGACTCGAGCTGCTCCCGTCGCGTGGTTTCGGCGATCAGCTGATCAAAGGCGGCCTTTAGCGAGTCGCGTGACGTTTGCAGCGCGGTCATCTGCTTTTGGGCGTTGAGAAGCGAAAATGCGCCAAGCGCGAAGATTATGCCGCCGATAGCCCAAAGGGCGGCGTCCAATTCGCCGCCCGCGGCGTTGAGGTCGCGCTCACGCGCCTCCAGCAGGCGCTCTTCACTTTCCATCATAGAGTGAATCACGTCTCGGAGCCGGTCCATTAGCGCCTTTCCGCGCCTGGATTTGATAAGCTCGGCGGCCTTGTCGAGCTGGCCGGCGCGCGCGGCGGCGATCGTCTCATTGACGATCTCGAGCCTCTCGCCGAGCAGCGGCCGCATTTCCGCGACGGCCTCGAGTTGCTTGGGATCATCTCTTACGCGCTCAGAGATTTCGTCGAGAATAGCCGGGAGTTTGCCCGCCGCTTCCAAGCATGGCTCGAGATAACGTTCATCCCGAGTGATTATGAAGCCGCGTTGGCCGCTCTCGGCGCCCTGGAGCAATCCGTAAAACTGATAAAGGTCGCTTTGCACCTGGATCGTATGGCGCAGCCATGCTCCCGCGGTACGGCGCTGGAGTTCAGCGCGCACGGCGACATAACCGGCGAGCGCAAGGATCGCGAATCCCAAAGCGATGCCAGTCAGTCCGGAAGCGACGAATTTACGTGACGGCGACATTTTGTTCGGGCGACGGGAAGGACGCGCGCGTCAGTTTACAGCGCCTTGTCCAAAAACGCTAAAGCTCAAGGGACCTGTCGCACCGCCCCTTTCGCCGCGCTCGTCGTCATCGAGGCATAGGCGCGCAGCGCCGCCGAGATTTTCCGCGGCCGGGGCTTGGCCGGGACAAAGCCTTTGGCAAACTGCTCGGCGCGGCGCGCCGCCAATTCTTCCTCGCTGACGGCGAGTGTAATCGCGCGCGCCGGAATGTCGATTTCAATTCGGTCGCCGTCTCTGACAAGTGCGATTGCGCCGCCTTCAGCCGCCTCGGGAGACACATGGCCGATGGATAGTCCCGCCGTCCCGCCGGAAAATCTTCCGTCGGTGACCAGCGCGCAGGCTTTGCCCAACCCCTTCGACTTGAGATAGCTCGTCGGATAAAGCATTTCCTGCATACCGGGGCCGCCGCGCGGGCCTTCGTAGCGAATGACGACGACGACGCCAGCCTTTACGTCGCCCGTAAGAATGCCCGAAACCGCAGCGTCCTGGCTTTCATAGACCTTGGCGGGGCCAGCGAATTTCAGGATCGAATCGTCGACGCCCGCCGTTTTCACGATGCAGCCATCGAGAGCGAGATTGCCGGTGAGCACGGCAAGGCCGCCATCCTTGGAGAAGGCGTGCGCCACATCGCGTATCGCGCCTTTTTCGCGATCGACGTCGAGCTCCTTATATCGACGGTCCTGACTGAAAGCGACTTGCGTCGGAACGCCGCCGGGCGCGGCGCGAAAGAAGGTGCGCGCGGTCTCGCTCTGCGTAACGGCGATGTCCCAGCGCGCCACCGCGTCACTGATCGAAGGGCTGTGCACCGTCGGAAGATCGCCGTGCAAAAGCCCTGCGCGCAACAATTCTCCGAGAATCGCGATGACGCCGCCGGCGCGATGCACGTCCTCGAGATGAACGTCGGGCGCGGAAGGCGCAACCTTGCATAGCACCGGGACGCGCCGCGACAGCCGGTCGATGTCAGCCATGGTGAAATCAACCTGCGCCTCATGCGCAGCCGCGAGAAGATGCAGCACCGTGTTGGTCGAGCCGCCCATGGCGATGTCGAGCGTGATGGCGTTCTCGAAGGCTTCAATGGTTGCGATCGAACGCGGCAACACGCTTTCGTCGTCCTGCTCATAGTAGCGGCGCGAAAGATCGACGATGAGATGGCCGGCTTCGACAAACAGGCGGCGACGATCGGCATGGGTGGCGAGAGTCGATCCGTTGCCGGGAAGCGACAGGCCCAATGCTTCGGTCAGACAGTTCATGCTGTTCGCGGTGAACATGCCCGAACATGATCCGCAAGTCGGGCAGGCGGAGCGCTCGATCGTGGCGACGTCCGCTTCGCTGACCGTATCGTCGGCGCCGGCGATGATCGCGTCGACCAGATCGAGCGCATGCTCCTTGCCGGCGAGCACGACCTTGCCCGCCTCCATCGGGCCGCCCGAGACGAAGACCGCGGGAATGTTGAGACGCAGCGCCGCCATCAACATGCCCGGCGTGATCTTGTCGCAATTGCTGATGCACACCAGCGCGTCGGCGCAATGCGCGTTGACCATATATTCGACGCTGTCGGCGATGAGATCGCGCGAGGGCAGGGAATAGAGCATCCCGTCATGGCCCATGGCGATTCCGTCGTCGATCGCGATGGTGTTAAATTCCTTCGCGACGCCGCCGGCTTTCTCGATCTCGGCGGCGACGAGCTGGCCGAGATCCTTCAAATGCACATGGCCCGGAACGAACTGCGTAAACGAGTTGGCGACCGCGATGATCGGTTTGCCGAAGTCCTCCTCCTTCATGCCTGTCGCGCGCCACAGTCCGCGCGCGCCCGCCATGTTGCGGCCGTGGGTCGTCGTACGTGAACGATAAGGAGGCATTGAATTCTCGCCGTCGCAAAAGCTCGTCATTCGAGCCTTTCTAAAGACGACTAGCGCAGCGAACGGAACGCCGCAACCGTGGGCGGCGCGGCCTGTGGCGCGGCTTTCGGGACGCTTGGCTGGCGCATCGCGCCCTGCGCAACGGGCGTAATGAAAAGCGCGTTCTTTCGCGCCACGCTATGCTCAAGCGGCGCGGCGTTCGGCCGGATTCGCCAGTTGGCTGACGCAATCGCGAACGGCGTTGATCGACGCGAAGCTTTGCCGACGCAGCATCGAAACCGGAAATTCTATGTCGAAGGCTTCTTCAAGCGCGAGCATCGTGCGGATGGCGGCGAAAGGCGTCAGTCCTGCGCTGTAAAGATCGTCGAAATCCGACAATTGTTCCACCGGCGTATGCAGACGGCCGTGCTCTTGCAGCAAACGGCGTATCGTTTCCATCATCGATTCCAACTCCAGGAGCTCCGCGCCTAACGCGGGCTGCAGCGTTGTTCTCGCGGATAAGCGCGATTGGTTCCTAACAAGCGTAACTAGTGCGAAAAGGATTCGGGCGCCTCGCCTGAACGCAGGATGAATTCGCAGGACTCAGGTCGAGTTTTGGCTTACAAAAGGTTAATCTAATACGCGGCCACGCGTCCTGCTGTGGCCGTTTCTGTTTAATCGCGCTATGTTAGCGGCAATGCGAACGCCGCTGCTTCTTCCGCTGACAATCATGGCCTTTTTGGGAACCTTGCCCGCCGGCTTGGTTCTCGCCGAGGAATCGGGACCCCCGTCCATCGAATCATTTGGCGACGATGGCGGCGATTTCATTTTCATTCCTGGGATTGGCAGGATTCCTTTGCCGCCTGGGACCCGCGCCCTCGGCCCGGGGCAGGGCGGACGCGATTTTGATTCTGAGCCGCGCCAACGGGCTGCGGCGCCGCCTCCGCCGCCCAAAGATCTCGCCGAGCGGCGCGCGGAAGAAATGTCGCGGCTCTATCTGCGGCTGGAGCAGGCCGAAGACGAGCGAGAGGCGAAAGGGGTCGCGGCGGCGATCGTCAGCCGCTGGTCGCGCTCGGAGTCGGACACGATCAATCTGCTTGCCGCGCGCGCTCTTGTGGCGGATGCGGCCGGCGCGCCATCGCTCGCTCTGAGCCTGTTCGACTATGTCGTCGCCCTCTCCCCGCAGTGGGCGGAGGGCTACGTGCAGCGAGCCAAAGTGCGAGCTGAGCAAGGCGACGATAGCGGCGCGATCGCTGACCTCGATACCGCGGCGACGCTCGAGCCGAAGCGTTTCGACGCGCTCGCCGCTCTTGGCGCGCTTAAGGAAAAATCAGGCGACAAGAAGGGCGCGCTCGCGGCCTATCGGAAGTCGCTGGCGATCTCGCCCCAGCAGGAGTCGATTCGCAAGATCGAGCAGCGCCTGCATATTGAAGTCGATGGGCGCGACATCTGAACGCTGCGCGGGGAATGCGATGACGACCGACAGGCATGCCGCAGGTCCAATTGCGCCCGAGGCGCTCGAGCAGATCTTTACGGGAGCCCGGACACACAACGGATGGCTTCCCAAGGACGTGCCGGACAGTCTGCTCGAACTTGCGGTCGACTACGCCAAATGGGGGCCGACAAGCGCCAATTGCTCGCCGATGCGCGTCATCTTCGTGCGCTCGCCGGAAGCAAAGGCCCGGCTCGCGCCGGCCATGTCCGACTCCAATCGCCCAAAGACCATGGCCGCGCCCGCGACCGCGATCGTCGGCTATGATCTCGATTTTCCTGAAAGTCTCCCACACCTTTATCCGGCCACCGACGCCCGCTCTTGGTTCATCGGCAATGAGCCGTTGATCGAAGAGACGGCCTTCCGCAATGGCTCGCTGCAGGGCGCCTATCTTCTTGTCGCGCTTCGCGCGGTTGGTTTGGACTGCGGACCGATGAGCGGCTTCGACAGGGCGAAGGTCGATGCGGAATTCTTCCAAGGAACACGGACAAAATCGAATTTTTTGATCAACATCGGATATGGTGATCCGGCAAAGCTCTATCCTCGCGGCCCGCGGCTCGCCTTCGAGGAAATCGCCAGCATTCTTTAGGAGGCCAACCCCATGACTTTGCGAATCATTCCAGAACGCTTCGCGCCCCACGCGCAGGGCCTGCTACGCATTGTCGCCGCTTTGCTGTTCATGCAGCACGGCGCGGCCAAGCTCTTCGGCGTTCCGCATGTCGCGATGTTTGATGGGTTGCAGCTGTTCTCCTTCTTGGGGGCGGCCGGAATCCTCGAACTCGTCGGCGGACTGCTGATGCTGATTGGCCTTTTCACCCGGCCTGTCGCCTTCATCCTCTCAGGCCAAATGGCGGTCGCTTATTTCTTTTTCCATGCCGGCCAGGATTTCTGGCCGATCCTCAACAAAGGGGAGCTCGCTGCGCTTTACTGCTTCGTTTTTCTGTTTTTTGCCGCGGCCGGGCCGGGAGCTTTCGCGCTCGACCGCGAGGAACGCCATGAGCCTGAAGGCGCCGCAGTAACGCCCACGCCTCTCTATTGACATTGGAGGCCGGGAACATATTCCCTTGCGTCATGTCTGAGACGGCTGTCACCGCCAAGCGTCGGTCGCAAGCGCTGGCGCTGCCCAATCTGCTCACCTATGGCCGCGTCGTCGCCGTTCCGGTGGTGGCGGGTTTGCTCCTGAGCTTCACCGAGCACTGGGCGCGATGGGCGGCGCTCGGCATTTTCATCGCCGCCGCCGTGACGGATTTTCTCGACGGCTATTTTGCAAGAATCTGGCAGCAGCACTCGCCGCTGGGGCGCATGCTCGACCCAATCGCCGACAAGCTGCTCGTGGCGACGACGCTCATGGCGCTCGTCGCCGACCAGACGCTCGCCGGTTGGACGATCTGGGCGGCGATCATCATCCTGTGCCGCGAAATCCTTGTGTCGGGCTTGCGGGAGCATTTGGCCGAACTCAAGGTGCGCTTGCCGGTTTCCGCGATCGCCAAGTGGAAAACGGCGGCGCAGCTCGTGGCGCTGGGCTTCCTTATCGCCGGGCCGGCGGGCGAAGTCGTTTTTCCCGGCACGGTCAAGATCGGGGTGACGCTCTTATGGGCCGCCGCGATACTGACGCTCTACACTGGGTTCGACTATCTGCAGTCGGCGTGGGACCATTTTGGGGAAGACGACGCGGCATGAAGGCGCTCTATTTCGCTTGGGTGCGCGAACGCATCGGTCTCGCCGAAGAGGAGATCGCGCCGCCGCGCGACGTCGCTACTGTCCGTCAGCTGATCGAATGGCTTTCCGCGCGCGGCGACGGCTATGCGGCCGCATTCGCCAATCCGGCGACCATCCGCGTGGCGGTCGACAAGACGCATGCTGGGCCGAACGCGCCGATCGGCGCCGCGCGCGAGGTCGCATTTTTTCCGCCGATGACGGGTGGCTGACATGACGCCGCGGCCGACGCCGTCAGTGCGCGTGCAGGCCGAGGATTTCGACCTTGGGCGCGAACAGGCGCTGCTGACGCGGGGCCGGCGCGACATTGGCGCGCTTGTGAGCTTCGTCGGCCTCTGCAGGGACGAAGAGGGCGCGCTCGAGGCCTTAGAGCTTGAACATTATCCAGGGATGGCCGAGGCCGAGATCTCCCGCGTCGCCTACGAGGCGCTCGAGCGATGGCCTTTGCAGGGACTGACGATCATTCATCGCTTCGGCCGAATTCGGCCTGGCGAACAAATCGTGCTCGTGCTGACGGCCGCGCGGAGCCGCGCTGACGCCTTCGCCGCAGCGGAGTTCTTGATGGATTATCTCAAGACTCGCGCGCCCTTCTGGAAAAAGGAGCGCTGCGCCGACGGCGCGCCAGGCGACTGGGTCGGCGCGAAATCCGAAGATGATGCGGCTGCGGAGCGCTGGCGCTAGTACAACGGCACCGACAGAGGAGAAGTCCGTCTTGAGAGCAATCGCTCGGCTCCTTGCGGCAGGCCTAAAGTGTGCAAACCGGGTTATCTATGAAGGTAAACTACCATCACACCATCGCAGCGTCTGAGTTAGGCTCGGCACATGAGCAATATTGTCCCAACGCTGGCCTCGGTAACTGCGCACGCAACTACGGAGGCATCATACAGCTCTTCTTGGTAGTTCGATATTAATAAGCTTTTGCCGTACGATATTATGTAAGCGTGGAAATTTTTCAAAAGTATATTCCTTAAGGGCCTCGCGGAAGGCGTCTTCCGCGTCTTGAAGTTTCCCCGCGCGGCTTCCGCGCTCATTAAGGACAAGCAGTGTCGTACCAAGTAGCTCTTGTGTTTTTGCCCAATCCAAAGGATCGCGATCACGAGTCAACTCGGTTAACCCTTACGATAAATTATAACAGCTTTTTCGAGCTTCGCGGTACCGTTCTCTCGCATTCCAAGCAGAGTAAAGGCCTTGCCGAGATTCATCATAGTTAGACCCCATTGTAACGGCACTCGAACAGGTGTCCTTTCCTCCAATGCCTCTTGCAGGTTAGTGGTCGCTTCCAACAAGCTTGCAGAGTCCGCCAGTCGCTCGCCTATACTGATCAGCGGGAGAGCAAGACCATATTTTGAAGCTGCCCACTGGAGGGGCACGCGCTCACGGGTTCGGATTAGCAACGCATCGCGAAAGGCGGTTACCGCTTCCTTAAGCGTCTCTGTATCGTCTCTCAACTCACCCAATTTCCATAACGCCACCCCTAAATTATGTTTAGTGGCAGCCCACTCTAGGGGTGTTGTTTTTCGGTCCCTCTCTTTCAGCGCCTCGCGATATGTTGCAATAGCTTCCTCCAATCGCTGCTGCCCGTCTTCTTCTCGGGTCGCAAGCATTTGAAGGACGATAGCCATATCATTATTGGTTTTAGCCCACTCAAGGGGAAACGTTTCTCGCGTCCAGACCCTTAACGCCTCTCGGAAAGCAGAAACAGCCTCCGAAAATTTCTCTGTGCCACTATCTTGCTCGCCGATAGACTGCAGCGCTGAGCCCAGGTCACTTTGTGTCGTCGCCCAATCTTTGGGTGAGCGTTCGGGCGTCCGCTCCTTAAGAGCCTCTTTGAATGCCGCGACAGCCTCCTCCAATCTTGCGGTGGAGGTCTCGCGCCATCCAAGCCTTCTTAAGCTAACACCAAGCTCGTTTTGAATTGCCGCCCATTCGAGGGGAGCATTATTTCGCTGACCTATACGCTTTTGGACTACAGCGCTACCTATAGCGGGAGCGAGTGTTGAGCCGAGGCGATGCGCGACCCCATTTTGGTTGGCGTATGAAACTCGCGTTTGTCCTCGATAATGTCCTTCACGGTCAGGATTTGCAGGCGGTCATATTTTACGCCTGCATATTCATACTGTCCCGCCGTCGCAGCTTCCTCTTTCATCGCCTTGGTAGGCTCTTTGAGGGATAGGAAGCCGGCCATAGCGGTATCACTCTCGCGTTCTAGAACGCCGCGCAAATCGCGTATGTCTGTCGGGCGAACGTGACCGCCCTTTACGGATAAGACCATCGCCTTGAGGCCGGCTTTGGTTTCAAAATACATGCGCCCGTCAATGCCCTTGTCGCCAGTTTTCTTGGTAGGGAAACCGCCTACACGTTCAACAAGCCAATGCTCGAATTGAAAGGGGTCGCGCTTGAATAGCTCTTCAGCTTGTTCAACACTTACGGGGATGCCATCAACTTTGAAGTTAATGCCCTCTGTAAGACGGTATTTTTCTCCAGTAAGGACTTCCCTCATTATTTTTACTGATAATATTGCTATATCGCACCCTATCCATTTTCTCTCCAATTCCTGGGCTGCATAAATTGTCGTGCCGCAACCGCAAAACGGGTCGAAAACAACATCACCTTTATTAGTAGATGCGCTGATAATTCTTCTTAATAGTGAAACAGGCTTCTGTGTTGGATAGCCTAGCCTTTCCTTGCCGTGGGCGGAGATTGGCGAAATATCATCTATAATATCTTGGATTTGGACGCCTTCCATGTCATCCAAATAGCGCTTGAAGCCGGGAACGCCTCCGACCTTCGCCGGCCAGTAAATCCTGCCAATTGAATCCAAATAATCAAGGGCGGCCAAAACGGTCTTTGGGACGCGCTCGCCGCCGGGAAATTTACGCGGTGGCGCCCAGTGTCGCCCTTTATCAGTGGGGTTTATGCCACGCCACCCCTCGCCAGATTCGCCTTGGCGAATCCCTGCGCCCGTTAGGTCGCCGATCCGATAACGCTTACCAGACTCGTCCTTGTGACGATAAAACGCTTCTGTATAGTCATCATCGTAGGCTTGATAGACCTTGTTCCACGTATATTTGTCGCCGTAGCTGTAAAATAAGATTACATCGTGAACCGGACCCCATCTTTTTGCCGAATTATGCGCGCTGGTTCTTTTCCAAATTATTTCGTTTTGAAAGTTCTTGTGTCCAAAAATTCCGTCCATCATGACCTTAATATAATGACTAGCAGTAGGGTCGCAGTGTAAATATATGGAACCTGTTGGGCGAAGTATGCTTTTCATGTAAAGCATACGTTGGACCATGTATATTAGATATGCCAGCAAGTGCGGCTGAGTATGGCGCAGCGCGTTTATCCATAGACGCCAGAACTCGACATAGTAGTCTGCTATGCCATGCTCCCTCATGAGGACGGGCATTGCCTTCGCCAGTTCTTCCTTTTGCGGGTCCATGTCCCATGTGTCGCAAAAGGCATCGGCTTGATCCGGCACAGGCTTGCCGGTCATGTTTTTATAGATGAGATTATAGTTTTGTTTGGAATTAAATGGAGGGTCGAGATAAATCAAATCAACACAATGCTTAGGCATGCGCTGCATAATGGTGATGTTGTCGCCATAGTAGAGATGGTTCATAGGGCTATAATTGCCGCGATCATGCTTTCAAAGCCGTTAACGTTTCTGCGATTGTTGTATTTGTAGGCCGCCTCGGCGATATAGAGCGGCATATAGCGGCGGGTATAGAAGTGGTGCTGGCCATACCAAGCACGCTTCACAAGCGCCCAAAATCCTTCAATCGTGTTTGTATGGACCCCGCCTTCGGCGTAGGAAACCTGATGATTGATGCGCGCGGAGCGCATCGCGGCGGCAATGCTGTTGTACCCCGCATACTCGTCAGTGATGAGAAGAGACGCGGCCGTATCAACGAAGCGCGC
>Ga0233425_10006984_pt1 | contig 16173 bp, 11 predicted proteins | sample Watercolumn_Towu_2_FD_181712 | JGI IMG/M metagenome (GOLD analysis project Ga0233425, IMG submission 181712) | Freshwater microbial communities from Lake Towuti, South Sulawesi, Indonesia - Watercolumn_Towuti2014_140_MG | ecosystem: Environmental > Aquatic > Freshwater > Lake | place...
AAAATCTAAAAAAAGAAAAAATTTAAAATATCACTTAAGGAAATTGCGATGAAAATTTTATTAGTCGATCCCCCTGTTCTAGAAAAGGCTTACGATGCAAGTTATCCCAATTTAGGGATACTCTACCTTGCAGGTTCTATAATTAATTTTTTTGGGAAAAATAGCCATTCTATTGAATATTTGGGCCCAAAACATGACCTGAGAAGTCATCTTGAATATGTTAAAAATTATTCCCCTGATATCTATGGCATTAGTTTTACATCCAAAACCTCGGCATTATCCTATAAAACCATAAAGGCAGTAAAAGAAGTATGCCCGCAGACAATTATTGTCTGCGGAGGTGCTCATGCGACGGCATTACCTCAAGAAGTTATGGAAAAATCTGAGGTGGATATTTGTGTAGTCGGGGAGGGTGAGGCAACCTTTACAGAATTGGTTCAATTATTTGATAATAGAAATTTTGATTTAAGTAAAATAGATGGAATTTATTACAGAAACAATAATAAAATATTAAAGACCAATTCTCGAAAATTTATTAATAATTTAGATGAGATTCCATTTCCCGCATGGGATTTAATTGATTTTAAAGATTATCCAGGAATGCATTTAAAAAAACAACCTGTTGAAAGTTCGTTATTAATAAGTAGGGGGTGCCCTTATGATTGCACATTTTGTTCAAATCCAGTGTGGAAAAGCGCAAAACCGTGGTTGAGGCATCGGTCAATAGAAAATATTTGCCGGGAAATTGAATTTCTTTATTCCCGAGGAGTAAGAGAAATTTATATGAGTTCTGATGAATTAAACTTCAATGAAGACTGGGCCAAAGAATTGTGTCTTTCAATAAAGAGATTAAATTATCATGATTTGTATTTTCAATGTAATATGCGTGCGGATAAAGTTTCCAATGAACTTGCCAAGATGTTGGGAGAAATAAATTGTTGGTTAATTCATCTCGGCATAGAAAGTGCCAACAACAGAGTTCTTAAAGGAATTGGAAAGCATATTACTGTCGAGCAAGTAGAAAGAGCAACTGGAATTTTATCTGCCACAGGAGTCAAAGTTTTTGCATTTATGATGCTGTACCAAGTTTGGGAAGAGGAAGGAAAATTATGTCATGAAACTGATGAAGAAGTTGAGAATTCAATAAAGTTCATGAAAAAGCTCTTCAGGAAAGGTTTTATAAATTATATGTCGTGGCAATTTTGTACGCCCATGCCTGGATCAAGGCTTTATGAAATTGCTATTAAATATAATCTATTCCTTGGAGAACCTCAAAAAATTTGGGAGAATTTTGATGAACATGATATCGCTCTCCGTATTCCTGGGACAGAGAAGAAGTCAATGAGTTGGAAGCTTAAAAAAGGGATAATTCTGAAAGACTGGTTTATGATAAGATCTGGAAATATTGATTTTAGGCATTTGTGGAGAGTTAAGGAAAATATTAAAGCTCTTATTAAGAATTGAATATATCCATGAAAATTTTAGTGTTAGACGAGTGGGTTCCTTTTCCTTTAAATACTGGGAAAAAGCTTCGAACTTATAATCTTATGAAAAGATTGGCATCCCATCACTCAATAGATTATCTGTGTTATAGTTCTCAGGAGGTCGATAGAGAAGCAATAAGTCACATGAAATCGATTGGAATATCGGTTATTCCTGTATATAATCAAATTATTAAAAATGGAATATCCTATTGGTTTAAAATATTAATTAATATTTTTCAATTGCAACCTTTTGCAGTAAAAAATCATTTTTCAAAAATATTTAAAGACAAATTTATTAATCTTATTCAAAAGAAAAACTATGATATCTTGTGGTGTGAATGGACACCTTATGCGGAATTTCTAAGGGACCTTGAAGGAAAAATTAAAATTCTGTCTTCTCATAATGTTGAGGCATTAGCTTGGAAAAGGTTTACAACTATTCAAAAAAATCCTTTTAAAAAAATAATAGGATATTTGCAATGGAAAAAAATGTTTAAATTTGAAAAGAATTCTTGCTTAAATTTTACTCATATTTTTGCAGTTTCTGAAAATGATAGAGATCTTTTTAAAGAATGGTATGGTTGCCAAAATATCACTGTAATTCCTAATGGAGTCGATGTTGATTATTTTACACCTATGATAGCGCACAAAGATCCTTATAATATTATTTTTTCGGCTTCAATGGATGCTTTTGTCAATCAAGACGCAGTCGATTTTTTTATTTTAGAAATCCTTCCAAAAGTTAAAAAGCTGATTCCAAACGCTACTTTTACAATTGTTGGCAAAGATCCCCCAAGAAAAATTTTAAAGTATAAAAAAATTCATGGTGTGGAAATTACAGGTACCGTCCCAGATGTGAGGCCGTTTCTAGCGAAAGCTGGTTTAGTCATTGTTCCTATAAGGATTGGTGGGGGATCTCGTCTTAAAATACTTGAAGCTTTTTCAATGTCAAAACCTGTAATTTCTACCCTAATGGGAGCGGAAGGTCTCCTAGTTGAGAACGGGGAAAACATTCTATTAGCCCAAGATAACGATCAACTGATTGGACAAATTTTACGAGTCATGTCAAATGATAATTTAGCACAAGCCTTAGGGGAAAATGGAAGGAAGTTAGTAGCTAATAAATATAGTTGGGAGATAATTGCTAGCGATCTCCTTAACAAAATTAATGAGATTGAGATAGGCTTAAATGTGTAAAATTCTTCATGTTAGAGCAACTAATTTTTTCGGTGGCCCTGAAAAACAAATCGTAGGACATATTATTACTTCCAAGAATACAAATCAAAGTATTCTGACTTTTTTTGAAGGGGGAAAGAAAAACGAATTTTTCGAAAAATGTAAAAATGAGGGAATTCCAGCAGAATATATCGCAACAAAAAATTCTTTTAATCCGTCATCAATATTAAAACTCAGATCACAATTAAAAAAAATCCAGCCAGATATCATTTGTACTCATGGCTATAAACCTGCAATTTTATCGTTATTTTCTAGAATTGGATTTGGTATACCGATTATTATGTTCGTACGAGGTCATACTGGCGAAAATGTCAAAGTCCGATTATTTGAAGCCATCGAAATCTATATTCTACGTTTTGCAGACTGCATCATTTCAGTTTCACACGGTTATGCCGAATATCTATTAAGGAGAGGAGTTAAGAGGGATCGCATCCGAATCGTTCAAAACGCAATAAATCTTTTTTCTATAAATGGTTCTTTTTATAACATCAATAAAAAAAGAATAGAATTAGGCTTTTCTGCTCAAGACATTCTCATAGCAACTGCTGGCAGACTCAGCCCTGAAAAGGCACAAACTGATCTAATCCTTGCGTTCTCAAAAGTCCAATCAATATTTCAAAAAGCAAAATTATTAATTTTAGGTGAGGGCCCTTTAAAGAAGGAGCTTCAAATACTTGTCCAATCATTGAATCTTCAAAATGTTTATTTTTTGGGTTTTCGTAAAGATATTTATGAAATCATGTCACTATTAGATCTGTTCGTCCTTTCCTCTTTAACCGAAGGGCTCCCTAATGTTATTCTCGAAGCTTTTGCGTGTAAAAAGCCAGTTGTTGCTACATCCGTTGGAGGCGTCCCTGAAGTTGTAGAAAATGGCATTAATGGAATCTTAGTTATGCCTCACAAGCCCGATGAACTCGCAGAGGCCATTATAGCATTAATTAATTCTCCAGATTCGCGACAAAAGATGGGGGTAGCTGGATACAATCGGATAAAAAATGACTTTACGTTTGAGGCGCAGACCGCTAAATTAGAAGAAGTTTATCGAGAGGTGCTTGAAAAGAGGAAACGGTAAGAAATTGAATTCTATCAATCATTCGGCAGAGTCAAATTACAAATATCAAAAATTTAGTCCCTATTAAAATATTGCCGCCGATTAAATAGATGAAGCAAATAGTAAGTAATGATTTTTGGTTAGACTATTTGCAGACTTAGAAGATAATAATTCTTAAAATATTAGTGAAGAAATTACATCTTTCCTTCTGTTTATTATTTAATAATTATTAAATGACAAAACAAAATTCTCAATACGTATTACCGTTTATTACCATTGTCATGCCCGTGCGCAATGAAGCCCGTTTCATTAAACACACCTTGAACCAACTGGTCACACAAGATTATCCGCCGGACCGATATGAAATCATCGTCGCCGATGGAGAATCCTCGGATGAAACAAGGGCTTTGGTCACAGCCATCTCTCAAAAACACCCTCAAGTTTTATTAAAGGATAATCCCGGACGATGGCCCAGTTCGGGAAGGAATGTGGGGTTCAAGAATGGGCAAGGAGATTTTTTTATCGTGATCGACGGGCATTGTTATATTCCGGACGATCAATATTTTAAGGCGGTGGTTCGGTGCTTTGAAAAGAGCCGGGCGGATTGTTTGGGCCGCCCTCAGCCCTTGGACCCTCCGGATCTTACGCCGTTCCAGGAGGCCGTGTCCCTGGCTCGGGCTTCGAGGATAGGTCACAGTGGAGATTCCTTGATCTATAGTACCTTTGAAGGCTTTGTCAGTCCGGTCAGTAACGGCTTTGCCTATCGAAAAGAGGTCTTTCAAAAAATCGGCTGGGTGGATGAAACCTTTGATGCCTGTGAGGATGTTGAATTTAATTATCGCTTGGAGAAGGCCGGATTAAAATGTTACATGAGTCCCGAGTTAATGGTAAAATATTATCCCAGGGATACGCTTAAAGGACTTTTTCGACAAATGAGCCGCTATGGCCAGGGGCGCTTTAAGTATGTCAAAAAACACCCCGAAACGCTGAACCTGAACCTGGTTGTTCCCTCCCTATTGCTAAGTGGATTTATTTTACTTATTTTTTTGTGGACATGTCTTCCATTATTTTCAAGTATCCTTAAGTGGACTCTAATGAAAGAATTTATTATTAGCTTATTATTAGTTTATAGCCTATATTTTTTGATATTAATGATAGGATCAAGTTATTTGAGCTACAAAAAAAATTGGTCATATTTTCCATTTTTACCAATAATTTTTTTTATTATCCATTTTGGGCTTGGGTATGGTTTCTTGAAAGAAGGATTAGGACGAAAAAACGATGTTAAAATCTCTCCTGAGAGAATAAAAAAATGATAAAACTAGCCATAATTATAGATACTATAGAATCTCCTACAGCTGGCACCGAAAAACAAATCCTATTACTTTTAAAATATCTAGATCGTAAAATGTTTTCTCCAATTTTATGTGTCCTACGTACATCCGAATGGTTAGAAAAAGAATTTAATTTTTGTCCAATTTACAAGATAAGAATAAACTCCCTAATAAGTATTAATTGTTTAATAAAATTAGTTTTATTTGTATTTTTTTTAAAAAAAGAAAAGATAGACATTGTTCAATGTTATTTTAAAGATTCAGATCTTTTTGGCCCGATTTCCGCAAAGATTGCAGGCATAAAAATGATAATTGGGGCGAGAAGGAATCAAGGGTATGCATTAGATAATTTTTATATGAAAATACGAAAATTTGTCAATAGATGGATAACATATTTTCTTGCAAACTCAAATAGTACTAAAGAGTGGCTTATAAAAACAGAAAATATTCATGAGGAAAAAATAATAGTGCAACATAATATGCTAGATATTGAAGCTTTTAAATGTTTGTCTTTGGAAAATAAAAAAGAATATCGAAGACTTTTTGGTTTTAATGATAACGTTCCTGTAGTAGGGATCGTTGCTAATTTAAGACCAATTAAGGGAATTGATGTCTTTTTAAAAGCTGCCTTTTTGATTAAGCGAGATTTGCCGGATACTCAATTTGTCGTTGTTGGGGAAGGGGAACAACGAATTGATTTGGAAAAAATGGTCTCAGATTTAAATTTAAAAGATAACGTACATTTTCTTGGCCGCAGGGAAGACATTCCAATGATAATTAATTCATTTGACGTTGGGGTTCTTTCCTCATATTCAGAAAGCTTCTCAAATTCAGTTATTGAATATATAGCAGCTAGAATTCCAGCTATTTGTACAGATGTCGGTGGTGTACGTGAAATAATAATAGATGGAGTAAATGGTTATATTATTAAGGTGGGAGATTATAAAGAACTTGCAAAAAAAATAGTTGCAGTACTTAATGATAATTCTAAAAGTTCTAATAAGCGTACAGATAAGAATTTTTTTGAAAAATTTTCTATTACTGAAAAAATAAATGATTATCAACAAATAATTTTACATAATTTAAGAAATTATTCAGGTAAACAGCAAGACAATAACCCATCAACAATTAAGGCCTTTATCCTAAATAGTGATATAATAAAATCTACTAATTTTATTTATGAATGGGAAGAAATGCTTAAAAATTCCCAAAGCCTATATATTCAATATTGCAGCCCAACATGGTTTAATGTCTTGACAAAAGCTAAACAATCTAATGTTAAACTTATCGGGGCTTATAATAATAATTTTTTGTGCGGGCTCTTAATATATTCAGTCGAACAAAAAACGATTTATTGGGGTCCTCCGAGACTTGGTTTAAAACAAAACTTAAAAGTTTGTACTATACTAGGCGATATACTTTCAAGAAATGCGGACGTAGAAAGAATATTTGATGTAGCTTTAGATGTCTTCCCAAAAAATATGCCAATTTTTCTAAAAAGTTTTCCAATCACTTCAAAATTATGGAACTCAAAAAATCTTAGTTTGGGATTGAGCAAAAAGTATAATATTTTATTAGAATTAAGTAGGCCATTATATAAATTAAAAATTCCATCTTCCATTCAAGATTATTATTCCTTTATTGGTTCGAAGAAAAAATGGCAGCTAAAAAAGAAAGGAAAAATAATATCACAGGAATTATCAGGTGAAATTAGATTGTTACGTTTTTCCTTGACCGAAGAAGTTGATGAATTTGTTTGTTTGTCTTTATCAATTCTTAAACAAGCATGGCAAAATGAAAAATCTATCGAGGGGGCGTATTTACCCTTGAAAAACAAAGCCTTATTAATCGCAGCTGCAGAAGAAAAAATACTACGATGTTATGTTTTGAAATGTGGACAAGAACCTTGTGCCTTTGTGATTGGATATCAATATGGAGGCATATATCACTATGCAGATGTTGCCTACGACAAGCGAATAGAAAAAGGTTCGCCGGGGCTTGTTACACTTAATTTACTTATTCAGGATCTAATTACTTATAACAGACCAAATGTCCTTAACTTTGGAATAGGAGTGGCAAGATATAAAAGTGAATTTTCAGATGAATTCATAGAAGACAGAGGTGCGATTTTATTCCCAAAAAGTTTAAAGGGAAAAGCGTTTATTATTATTAATGAAATATTACTCAAACTATCTCAATATAAAATATTTTTTAATAACCCGAATTCAACCTCGAAGTGCAACAGAAGAGTAAGCGACTTCTAAAGGGGTTTTAAATCCCAGACACTTTCTGGGACGACTATTGATTCGATATTCGATCTGAGCAATTTGCTTTTTGGTAATTTTAGCGAAGTCGGTTCCTTTTGGCAAATACCATCGGATCAGACCATTAATATGTTCGTTGGTCCCCCGTTCCCAAGCAGAATAGGGATGAGCAAAATAGCATTGGATACCTAGTCGGGCAGTCAGCTTTTCATGTTGGGCGTTTTCGGTACCATTGTCCAGGGTCAAGGTTCTGCGGCCGTTTTCTGCAAAGGGCTTAAGCCTGCCAATGATGGCCTGTTTGGTCTCGGCTGAACCTTTGCGGTCAAGTTTGGTGAGCAAGAGGAGTCGACTTTTTCTCTCGGTAAGAGAATTTAAAGCCGCCTTACTTTTCCGAGAGACCAGACTATCGCTTTCCCAGTGACCGAATTGTCGTCGGCTATTGACGGATTTTGGTCGGGCTTCAATCGGTATCCTATTGGGAATCTTGGTTTTTTGTTCTTTTCGGTTAAACCCTTTGGCCTTCCGTTTTCGGTGGGCACGACGCAAATGGCCGATCATCTCCAGACGATTTGGTGTCCTGGGATGATAGATATACTGATAAATAGCTTCGTGACTTATGGAGCAACCAGGCAGATCCATCTTTAAGCGTCCAGCGATTAATTCTGGGGACCAGTCTTCGGCCAGCTTTTCTCGAACGTATAGTCGGATCTGGTCATTTTTAAGTCGCTGGTGTTGGTTGGCTCGGCTCTTGCGCTCGCAAGATCGTGCCTGGGCCCGGCAGGGGGTATACCGTTTATAGGCGGGAGCGGAGTTTCGTTTCAGTTCCCGGGATATGGTGCTTTTGTCCCGGCCAATAGCTAAAGCAATTTCTCCTAAACTTTTTTGCTCCCAGTACATTTGGGCTAACTGCTCCCGTTCTTCTTGACTTAAATGTTTGTATGGTTTCGGCATAGCCACTTAGGATAGCACGTTCCTTCCTGCTTTCCCAAGTGTTGCACTTCGCTATTGAACTGACGTAAATAAAAATATGAAGTTTTTCTTAAATGGATATATTTTTCTTTTTATTTATCGGCCTTTTGAAATTTATCATTTTCTTGAAGTGATTCATCTTGAACGATTGTGGATGATCGCCGCTCTTTGCTATTACTTCTTTGTTGGAAGTGCAAGAGCAAACCGAGTGTTTGGGTTAGGAGCCGTAGGGTTTTTTTTCACAATTATGCTTTTTTCAGGGTTCATGGCACCAAATATTAAGCTTTGGTCAACGACCGTTGAAACATACTTAAAAATCGGGGTCTTTTATTTTCTCTTAGCTACTTCAGTGGAGAACGAGGAGATTTTTTTTTCGATCCTTAAAGCCTATATAGTGGTCATGTTCTTTTATGAGGCCAAATCGTTGCACGAATATTTTTTTCATGGACGAGTTCAATTTCGCATGGGCATATCTAGACTTATCGGTGTGGATGAATCCGGAGCCGATCCTAATGCTTTAGCGGCTACCATAAATTATAGTTTGCCTTTTGCCTATGTCCTCTATCAACGTGCCAAAGATATACTTCAACAAAGATGGTGGTCTAAACTACTCATTGGCTATCTTGTATTATCTGCTTTTTGCATCTTTCTCACCGGGTCTCGTGCAGGAGCGATTTCCATAGTTGTCTGCACCTTTTTTATCTGGCTTAGGATGCAGCATAAATTCAGGTGGTTGTTTATTTTTATAATATTAGCCATAATTTCCTGGAATATTCTCCCCTATGAAAAAAAGATTCGTTTAGAAACTATTTGGAATCCAGATATTGTTATGGAGGGTATAGAGGGAGAAAAATTTATGGAATCAGCAAAGATTTCCGCTCAGGGCCGTAGTGAAGGTTTTTGGGATGGGGTTCATCTTTTCCTAAAGAGTCCAATTTTAGGATTTGGAGCGGGTAATTTTATTATCGCCCGACAACAAATAAGGAAAATACCTTTAGAATTGCAACCCCACAATCTTTATGGACAGCTTTTAGGGGAACTAGGCGGATTAGGGGTAATCGCTTTTTGTTTTTTGATTTATAAAATAATCTCTCTTAATTTATCTGTACTAAGAGCAAAGGTTCCTCATCTTTCCCCTATTGCTTGGGCTTCCTTAACAGTAATTCTTTTATTATTATTGAATGGTTTTGCAGGGCACAATCTTTATAGGTACAATTGGCTCTGGATTGCCGCCTTTTCTTCAATTCTTTTCAGATTAATTCAAAACCGACGTTCAGAGCAAAATCAACTGGCTCCTTCATCATGAATAACTTTAAAACAAAACTATTAAAAAATACAATTTGGAATTGGATTTTTTTTGTTGTAAATGCAACCATAACTTTTTTAATTTCCCCTCTCCTCGTCCATTATCTCGGAAACGAAAGATATGGGTTCTGGACAATCGCCGTATCACTGATCGGCTACTATGGCTTATTAGATATCGGAATCCGAAATGCTCTTGTAAGATATATTGCAAAATATCATGCAGAAAAAAAATGGGAAAAATTAAATGAAGTTGTAAATACCGGTTTTACTGTTTTTGTTATAGCCGCTTGCACCATGATCATACTGTCTTTAGTATTGTCTTTAGTCGCTCCGAAAATTTTTTCATTGTCAACTCTTTTGATTAATGATGCCAAGCTTACAATTCTAATCGTAGGAATCACCTTTGCCATCCAATTTCCCTTGAATGCCTTGTCTGGTATCCTAATTGCTCTGCAGCGGTTTGATATAACTTCCAAAATCAATATAATAATGGTTATAATTCAAAACCTTTTCATCTTCATTGCTTTGAAGAATGGATTTGGATTAGTGACTATTGCTTTAATTATTGGGTTAGGTGGAATTACAGCCCTCTTTCAGATGGCCTTTAGGGGGATAGCAAGTCTAAAAGGATTAAAACTAAGAATAACTCTACCTTCTAAATTCATTATCCTCGAACTGCTTGGTTATAGTTTTTTTGTTTTTATAATTGGATTGGCCGGTCGTATATTTTCTTATACCACACCTATTATTATTGGAGCACGGTTGGATTTACCATCTGTGGCTTTCTATTCCATACCCGTTATGATGGTCACCTATGCCACTAATATCGTTTACAACTTCTGCCGAGTCCTTCAACCATATGCCAGTTCGACAAATGCACTGGGGAACGAAGATCAATTGCAACAAACTACCCTTTGGAGTACACGCATTAGTTTGTTGATTTATTTGCCTATTGCTGTTCTTATTTGCTTTATTTGGAAAGATTTCATTAGAATTTGGATAAGAGGTGATTTCGCCGAAGCTGCCAAAGTGATACTTCCTATTATTGCCTGTACTACAATTTTTTCCGTTGCAGAAATGCCTTTGGAGAATATTTTAATGGGAATTGGCAAAGTGCGACTACTGTCAGTTGTACTTATTTCAGAATCGGTGATTAGTATTATATTAATTATTATTTTATTACCTCTCCAAGGATTAGTCGGTGCGGCTTGGGGTACTGGAATTCCTCTAGTGATCTCAAGGGGTATAGTTATTCCTTTATTTGCATGTAAAATTTTGAAAATTCGATTTAGAATATATTATTGGGAAGGGGTGGGAAGAAGCCTTTTATTAATTTTGCCACTCATCGCTATTACCTTATTATTAAATCAACTTATACCTATCACTTATTATGGCAATCTTATGGTAATTTCAGTTATTACTTTATTAACTTGGGGAATTTTAATTCTTATGTTAACACCAGATGGTCGGCTTATTTATAAAAATATCTCTCAACGATTTTTTGAGAGAAAAATAAACTAATCGATCTTTTTGTATTTAAATTATTACTTCACTGACCTGTTTTCTCAGAAGATAAAATATTAATTACGCGATAATTCACCACCAAAAGCATTACAAATTCTGACAGGATTTACAAATATGAGTTTAACTCATTTAAACGCGAGGTTGTGGCGATTCCTTTGGAATTTTAAAGATCATCAAATAAATCCTTTTTATAAATTCTCAGTAAATGAATTGGCTTTAAACCGGAAAGCGCTGGATTCCCTCATTTTGCTCAGACTACAGGAAATTCTTCAATATGCTTACCAGAATAGTCCGTTTTATCATCAAACTTTCGATAAAATTCAGATTAAACCGGCAGACTTAATCTCTCTAAAAGACATTAAACAATTCCCAATTTTAACCCGAGTCCATTTACGTGAACGGTTAGAGGATTTTTCTTCTATCAACTCCCTTAAAAAAAATTGGATTCGGAGCGCAACCGGTGGAACAACTAGTTCCCCTATTTTTTATTATCGAGATCATAATACTACTTTAAGACGCCATGCGGATACTGAGGCGATAGATGAATGGTTTGGCAGAAGAATGGGAGATCGTGTTGCTTACCTTTGGGGAGCCCCACAAGATTTCCCCCAAAAACCAACTATAGGCATGCGCTTACGAAATTTGACATATCTTCGTGTTCTTATGCTTCCAAGCGCTCCACTAGATGACGCAATATTTGAAAGTCACTTCCAGCAATTGGTAAAGTGGCGCCCTACTTTCCTCCAGGCTTATCCCTCACCTCTTTATGAATTTTGTTTATACTTAAAAAAAAGCGGGCGACGTTTACCATTTCTTAAAAGTGCATCTGTTACTGCCGAACCTTTATATGATTATCAACGAAAATTGATTGAAGAAATTTTCGAATTCAAAATTTTCAATTGGTACGGCTCTCGAGAACTTGGTCGTGTGGCTTCAGAATGTAATTATCATACCGGCCTTCATATTAATGAACCTAGTGTTTTTGTGGAGGTGGAACCAGATCCATCATTACCCGATGGTTTTGGTCATTTGCTTGTTACTGATCTTTGGAATCGGGCAACTCCATTTATTCGATACGAAACCGGAGATATTGCTCAAACGACCTCTGGAGATTGCCCCTGTGGCTGTTCCTTAAAACAACTTGCCAGGATAGAAGGACGCCTGGTAGATATGATTGTCCTCCCAAGAGGGCGTAAAGTACCAGGAGTTAGTCTAACCAATAGGATTATAAAAGATTTTTCAGAGATTTCCGAACTCCAGGTTGTCCAAAAAACAATGGATAGTTTTCTTTTGCGCTTTGTTCGTGGACCTCTTTGGAACTCTGAAAGTCTTCAAAAAATTGAATCGAACTTACAACAACTAATTGACTATAAGGCAAAAATTTACTTTGAGGAATTAAAAGAATTACCGCGAAGCCCCTCAGGGAAAATTAGATTCGTAATCAGCGAGGTATCCGAGAAAACTCTACAGATTTAAGAATGAGGAAATTTAATGATTACTATTCTCAGAAGGCCTACTCCTAAAAACGTAAAAAAAAGTCTTACTTTCTTACTTAGTTCACAATTCTGGGAGTTAGTAGAAATTAATAATTATCAGTTAAAAAAAATACAATCACTTATAAAACATGCCTATGAATACATACCGTATTACAGAAGGATTTTTCAGCAAAAAAAAATTACTCCTGATCGCATAACAAATCTCGATGCTTTTAAAAAAATTCCGATTTTAACCAAAAAAGATATTCAGCAATTTCAAAACGATATGTTGCCTAATAATTTTGATCGTCGTTCTCTATCTGTAAATTCAACAGGCGGTTCGACAGGAATGCCATTAAATTTTTATCAAGATGAAAGCTATTTACAATGGTCTGACGCGGCCCGACTTCGGGCTTGGAAATTTACGGTTGGAGCGACAGAGAAAGATTTGGAAGCCGTTTTTTGGGGTGCTTATAGGGATATAGGATCAACAATAACATTAAAGAAAATGTTGTATTATGTGTTACGTGAGGGAATTCTTCCTCTTAACACCTTTGATTTAGACGAAAAAATTCTAAATACTTATCTTTCTTATTATAATTTCTTTTCTCCTCCTATAGTTCGCGGATATGCCAGTTCTTTATATTATATTGCTCGTTATATCGAAAATAAATCAATCAAAGTTAAAAAACCCCAAGCAATTATATCCAGCACCGAAATTCTCCATACAAGAATGCGCCAGACTATTGAAAGAGTCTTCGAATGTAAAGTATTTGATTCGTATGGGTGTCGTGAGGTAAGTCAGATCGCAACAGAATGTTCGGAGCACAATGGATTGCATATTGTTTTCGAAAATCAATATGTTGAACTTGACGGCCAAGATATTTTAATAACTAATCTTAACAATTTTATAATGCCATTTATCCGTTATAAAGTAGGTGATCTTGCTGTAGCAATAAATACTTCTCCTTGTCCGTGTGGAAGATTCTCCCCACGAATTGAAAGTCTGATAGGACGTGATAATGATAATATTGAACTGCCTAATGGTAAAGTTATAAACGGAGAATTTTTTGAATTTCTCTTTTTTGGAATGTCCTCGGTTATCCAATACCAAATAATATATTATAAAGGTGCCGACAGATTGGAAATAAAACTACAACAAAATGATTCAAGTGAAAATGTATGGGAAATGATAAAAAAAACTATGGCCGAAAAATTTAATTATTACAATGTATATGTTTCATATACAGATAAATTTGATAAAACCCCAACGGGAAAACTCCGGTTTGTGTACATGGTTGACTAAAAAGGATAATTAATGAAACCTGGATTGTTTTTGTTTGTAGTCGTTTCAATATTTTTTATACTTTCAATCCCAAGCCTAGGTGAAATTCAAAATTTAGTTTCCAATAAAACTATCCCGCTTTCGGAATGTAGCGTTTTGGATAAATCCGGTGGTCAGTATAAATTACAAAATAACGTAGAATCTAGAGGTACATGTTTTATATTAACAGCACCCAACGTCAGCTTAGACCTAAACGGATTTTCTGTTATTTATGATAACGGCACAGTCCCATCTATCCCTAATGGAAATTTTGAAAAGGGATCATCGAGCCAAATAGACGATTGGGATATTTCAAAGGCACCGAGGGCTCAACGAATATTTGGAACTTATGTCAAGCCGGTAACGGTTTATTCTGGAAATCATTCGCTGAAAATTTCTCTCTCATCTCATGATCAGGTAGTTCGTTCAAAAGAGCCAATTGTGTTTGAACCAAATACTACCTATAGTCTTTCAGGAATGATTTACAATATGATGAACGATAAAACGATCATATCTTTTGAATTAGAAGGGACAGATATTCGAGCCTCAAAAACCGGAAAAACCTGGCGTGGTTTTCAATATGTTCATGTTCGATTTACAACAAAAGAAAAAGTAACTCCATCCCACATATTAATTCGCGTTAGTAGTGCAGGGGAAGATAAAGGTTATATTTTTATTGATGATTTAAAATTTCAACGTCATAGAGTAAACGGAATTGCAATCGGCCCGGAGGCATGGCGTAAGCCATCTTTAATTTCTGATGCAAATAAATTTGGAAATGCGCCAAGCGCTACTATAAAAAACGGAAAAATCATTCAAGGAAACGGAAAAAGTGATTATTCTCATGCAATTTCAATTGGAGAGAATAGTGGTATAAGTTTTGAAATTAATAATCTGGACATTTCGGTTCAAGGAGCCAATTCAAAAGCTATTTCCTCTTATAATGCAATCAATAGCAAGATTTCAAATGTGACAATAAACAGTAATGTCGACACGATCACTTCTCGAGATCATTACGATGGAGCATTGATTTTTATTGATTATCCTGGTTTTGGGTCAAAAATTTTTAAAAATACCATTACCCGGGGCATTCAGACGGGGATCTATCTTAATAGTTTATCAGGGAAAACTCCGAATCAAATTTACGAAAATACAATAACGCTTCAAACCAAATATACAAATGATTTTGCCATAATCGGGAATGGAAGCATAATCTATAATAATATTATTGAATGTGGCGAAAAAAATAATTCATGCCGGGGTATTTGGGCTGGAGGAAAAGGAACAAGGGTATATGAAAATACAATATCAGTCCAACAGTTACCCAGAAATCAAGAATATAATGGATGTCAATTATCTGGAGCTTATGGAATACAATCAGAGAATGGATTTAACACCGAAGTATACAATAATACAGTAACCGCTTTAGCCGGAGATTGCGAAGCTGTTGCTTTTCGAGCAAATCCCATGGAAGAAGGCAAACGGATGGGGTCGAATAATATTATTCGTGAAAATACTTTTAAAAGCATTGCTAAAGGAACTGCTCGAGCTGTTTCTGTGAAAATTGGGGAAGCTGACGGAAATTCTTTAGAATTGATTAATAATAAATTTCAAAGTAACCGGTGTTGGCTTCTCTTCGATGGTCATGCAACTGATTTAATTTTTCTTGGTAACAGGTTCGAAAAAATTCATCCTAAAAATGGTCCCTTTACACCTCTGGAAACCTCTAATTGGAATGGATTAATTTTCCCTGAAAATATTACATTTCTAAACAATCAATATCATTCAACAGAAGATTCCTCTGAATTTAAGGGGGCTTCTTTTAAAAAATCGCAAGGATTAAATAATGATATAAAGGCATCTTATGTTTATTCTTGGGGAGTAACTATTCATGCCGTAAATAGGAATAATCTCCCTCTTCTTAATGCTTCAATTACTATTAAAGATAAATCCGCGAACCAAGTTTTTTCAGGGGTAACCGATTTTAAAGGTAAGGTGATTGTTTCCTTGCGAGAATATAAAAATATAGGAGGGAAGAAAATATTATTTAATCCTTATACTATTCTTCTTCAAATAAATAACAATCTAGCAGTTCAAACTATTGAAGCGGATCAACAAAAGACAATTATAATCTTATCTACTGATTATTAAAATAACAGATAAATTCAAATAAACAATAGAAAGCTGAAAATGGTAAAAAAAAGAAC
>Ga0233425_10006985_pt1 | contig 16173 bp, 9 predicted proteins | sample Watercolumn_Towu_2_FD_181712 | JGI IMG/M metagenome (GOLD analysis project Ga0233425, IMG submission 181712) | Freshwater microbial communities from Lake Towuti, South Sulawesi, Indonesia - Watercolumn_Towuti2014_140_MG | ecosystem: Environmental > Aquatic > Freshwater > Lake | place: Indonesia...
TCATCGCTTCGATGCGCTCGTAGACCTGCTTGAAATAGGTCTCGTTCATCACCATCAGGCATTTGTCGAATCCCTGGGTGATGAAGGCGCCGCCTTCCAGCAAATCACGATAGCGCGCCGGAATCATCAGGCGCCCTTTGTCATCGAGATTGTGCTGGAACTGACCGAGGAACATATGTTCTACTTATCCTTTTAATGCGGCGAACGCCGGGCACCCGGCGCTCGCTTACCACTTTTTACCACTTTCTACCACATTATACTGCTTTACAAGCAAAAATCAAGAGAGTTTCGGGTTAATTTCATTATCGCGCCACATCCACCAATAGTCAGGTATCCAACATGCATAACTCCCCCACCTTCACCCTGCTCGAAGCCACCCACTGGCAGGATTATGAACTGCTCGATTCAGGCGACGGCTTGAAACTGGAACGCTTCGGAAAGTACATTTTCGCCCGTCCCGAATCCCAGGCAATGTGGAGCCGTTCCCTGTCTCAGCGGGAATGGGATTCTGCCCATGCGGTCTTCCAGCCAACTGCAGAGGAGAGCGGCGGGCATTGGGATTTCAAAAAACGTGTGGATGAGAAATGGGAAATGAACTACCCTCTAGCCCCCAAATCCAAATCGGATTTGGGGGAACAGAAGGGGGTCTTACGCTTTTGGGCGATGACCACGCCCGGCCGCCATCTGGGAGTCTTCCCCGAAGTCGCCGCCCACTGGGACTTTATGTCTGACCTGATCCAGAAGGCGGGTCGCCCCGTGAAAGTCCTCAATCTGTTCGGCTACACGGGGCTGGCGACATTGTCCGCAGCGGCAGCGGGGGCGCAGGTGACCCACGTGGACGCATCCAAGAAATCCGTAGGCTGGGCGCGGGAAAATCAGGCTTTGTCTGGGCTGGGAGAGAAACCCATCCGCTGGATTGTGGAAGACGCGGTCAAGTACATGCAGCGGGAGGAAAAGCGCGGAGTCCGTTACGATGGGATCATTCTCGATCCGCCCAAGTTTGGGCGCGGACCCAAAGGCGAGGTTTGGGAAGTTTACAAGTCATTGCCGCACCTATTCGAAATCTGCCGCACCTGCCTGAGCGAAAATCCGCTGTTTGTGATCGCCACCCTGTACGCAGTCCGCGCGTCTGCCATTCACGTGGCTCAAGCACTGGACGAGATGATGAAAAAACACGAAGGTCAAATCGACAGCGGCGAACTGGTCACAAGAGAGAAAAGCGCAAACCGACTGCTTTCACAGGCGGTCTACGCCAGATGGTGGGCGGGGTAAGGCTGAAATCTCCCCACCCCTGCCATAAATATGCCAAAGTTTATCTGGAATTCGTGACGTACATCCGAAGAATCCATGACAATTTTTGAAATACCGGGGTTGGAAATTGTGAAGAAAAGTCGTAAAATCTTTAAAATATAGTACCAATGGGTGGCGATAAGGAAAATCCACCCATCTCAAGAAACCATATTTATGCGTCATCCCCAGGGACGGCAATGTGGCTTTTTGTGTTTGTCATCAATCTTCCATATCCACAGGGCGCTAAACATCATGGTCAAACCAAACAACAGACAAACCACCGGGTCGATTTTTGATGCAAAACTCGCAGGTCGCGAATTCGGGAAATATCGGGTTGAAAAGCTGATCTCCAGGCATGAATTTCGGCAAACGCTCACTTTGCTTGCTACAAATAGGGAAACAAAAAAGCGGGTTGTTTTGAAAGCGTTTGGGTCATTTTCCTTAAAATCCCAAAAAGAATTCGAAAAAGAAGTAACAGCATTCAAAAAACTTAAAAGCAAGCATGGTGTGTTAATACCATTGGAGACTTTCGAGTACGAAGGCGATTACTTTATTGTGACCGAATATAAAACGGGGGGAGACCTCAGGGGATGGCTAAACAAAAAGCCAGGGATAATAGAGATTCTGAACGTCTTCACAAGCATTGCAGAGAGCATTGACTACGTACATGAAAACAAAATTATTCACCGAGACATCAAGCCCGAAAATGTTGTGTACGAAACACACGACGGAAGGGTCATGCCATATTTGATGGATTTCGGTATTTCAGTTACCCTTTCTGGTGCGACATCATCGTTCAAAACAAAACATGGTTTTGGGACAATTAAGTATAAGGCTCCTGAACTTGTTCTGAACGAGGGCGCCAAGATGACAAAGGCGGTTGATATTTATGCTTTTGGGCTTATGCTGTACGAGGCGCTAGAGGGACATCACCCTATAACCAGCGACGATGAAGAAGAAGCGAATATCCAGATTATTTATGGCGAGACACCAATTCCAGAGAACACCATTAGGAATCTTGGTAAACATGCCGGTTTCATCCTGACAAAAGCGTTATCGAAAAACCCTGAAGACCGACCCAAGACGGCATCTGAAATTGTTACTCAAATTGGAAGTCAGTACCTGAAGTATGTCGGGAAAACCTATGGCAAATATGTCGCCGAGGAGTATCTCGGGCAGGAGTTATTCGGCTCTACTTGCAAAGCGCACGAGGCGAACAGAAAAAGAAACAAAGTCACGATTAAACTATTCGCTGTTTCCCAAGCCCAAGAACCTGAGATCAGCGGCCTAAAAGGGCTTGAACGCGACAAAGGTATCCTGCCCATCATCGACGCGGGTTACGCAAATGGAGCGCAGTACCTTGTCTCAGAATATCTTAATGGAGATAATTTGCGGCACTTCCTCTCCTCTAACAAGGAGATGGGAATACTGGATATTCTGAAGATACTAAAGTCGGCGTCGAAAGCCCTTGATTATTTGCACGAAAAGGGCATTTTCCACTGCAACTTGAAGCCCGAAAATATTCTTCTGGAGAAGAATGGGGACGAAGAAAATCCCCGGCCTTTTATCAGCGATTATGGGGTTGCCCAAATTATCGAAACAACCGACGCTGTGAACGCCAGCGGGAGCGTTCTTTTGGGAAGCCTTGGCTATCTCGCTCCTGAAGTTCTGGAGGGCGGGAAACTGTCGCCCGCCGCGGATGTATACTCCCTCGGCGTCATTATCTACGAAGCCATCGAAGGAAAAACGCCTTTCGATGCAAAATCACTGCCCGCCTTGATAAAGCAGAAACTAGAGGGGAATGTCCCCATTCCTGAAAATCTGTTAAAAAGCGGAGGCATACGGGCAGTCAGGGTCCTGTTAAAGGCGCTTAATGTAAAGCCAGGAAAACGTCAAAGTTCCGCCTCTGAGTTGGTCTCTCAAATTGAGAATGCAATTAAAAATCGGAGTTTCACAGACAGGGAAGCCTTTATCAAGCCGTGGATAAGTTCGCACAAATTGCTATCTGGTTTCAAGAAAGCCCCCTACGCGCCCTGGGCATCAATGGTGGTCTTATTTTTAGTCTCATGGGGGATATATTCCTCCTTTTACACCCGTCATACACCCGCGCTAATCGCAACATCAACAAATACGCCTACCGCCACCCGCACATCTACTACTCCGCCTACAGTTACCCCATCAACCACCCCCATTCCTTTACCCACTTCTACGCCCACTTTTGTATTATCAGATCAATGTACGCTTGCGGAGGCCCATTCATCCCAGGACTATCCCGTACCCGGGCATCTTTTGTTGAGCGAAGTTTACGAGCAGGAATTCAACAAAGAGCACGTCTCCAATGACATGTACGCAATCGCCTATTACAACAACAGGAAAATCCTGGAAGGGTACAGCAAATATCATGTCATAGACCCAATCGGACTGGATGTCAAAAAAGACTGGACGATATTCATCCCTTCGCAAGATTGGATCGATGCATATAAGCAGTTTCCATCGACAATTCCGTTCCCAATCCCAGAAGATTCTCAAGCCGAATTTGAAATCTCAGGCAGTTCAGTGCTTTCCCGTTTATCTGCTCAAATATCGAAGTGTTCCGCTGAAACCATAAAGACCAAACTGGTGCAGATAAATTCAGGGACTACAGATTCGGGGTTGCAGGATCTGTGCCAAAGCAAGGCGGATTTATTCGGCGCAAATAAAGAGATCGACCCCAAGTTGAGTTGCGTGGATCTGGAAAAGTTTGAGGTTGCCAGGTACGCGATGGTGATATTCATCCATAAAAACAATCCTATCGTCGATGACATACAAAAGAATCCCTTGACCAACGAAGAGTTGGCGAATCTTTTAACGGGCGCCTCTTCATGGGAAAATATTCGAGAGTACTGGGAGAACGACAAACTCATAACAAGGTATTACTTGCCACTGGAGAGCGGCGAATTCGAAATTGTACAGGACGGAATTTTCCCGAACCGACTCGTGTTTGATCCCGGACAGTTGAATATTTACCATGACGGTCAATCCCTGATCGATGCGGCCACAAAGGATGTCAATGCCGTAGGAATTGTGGACTATGCCTCCTACCAGCGCTGTGAAAACAAAAAACAGTTGATTGCCATCCCCGTCAATGGGATCTATGCGGGTTCGGCGATTGCCAATCAAGATCCGAGATACCCCCTTATGACAACGCTCTACCTCTATGCAGGAAAGCATGACTACGAAACCAACGAAGTTCTCCGCAACTTCATCAACTACTACCTATCCCATGAACTGGACTTCCTGAATGACCTTGGCTACCTTTACCCCAGCAAAAAGGGGTACACGGGCAACCGGGGCACCGTCCCATAATTAACGCGGTGACGATCATGTTGTTTATATGACCTCAAGAGCAGACAAGCCATCGTCCGCTCCCCAAACATTAATAAAACTCCAATCCACCGCGGCATCTGCCAATGCTATAATCCCTTTCCGTGAAAGGGATTATTTATGCTTAAGAACTTTGTGAAATTATTCAGTGGCGACCCCACGAAGAAGACGGTCGAGCAATTTCGCGGACTGGTCGAGCAGGTCAACGCGTTGGAGACGGAGTATTCCGCTTTGAGTGATGAAGCCTTGCGCGCCAAGACCGATGAATTCAAGGCGCGGGTGGCAAAAGCCATCCACGGGGTGGAAGACGAAACGGATCGCAACAAATACGAACAGGACGCCCTGGATGAAATCATGTCCGAAGCCTTTGCCGCCGTGCGCGAGGCGTCCAAGCGGACCATCGGTCTGCGGCACTACGATGTACAAATCATCGGCGGCGGGGCGCTGCACAAGGGTCACATCGCGGAGATGCGCACGGGCGAAGGCAAGACCCTGGTCTCGACCATGCCCGTCTACCTCAATGCGCTAACAGGACGCGGCGTGCATCTCATCACGGTCAACGACTATTTAGCGCGGCGTGACGCCCGCTGGATGGCTCCCATCTACCACATGCTCGGACTCAGCGTGGGCGTGTTGCAAATGGCTGCCGCCACCGAAAACGGCAAGAAAGCCTTCCTCGTAGACTTCGAGCGTGAGTCACCCCATGAAGATCAGCATCACCTGCGGTTGGTGGACAGGGTCGAAGCCTATCGTGCCGATGTCACCTACGGGACCAATTCCGAGTTCGGCTTCGATTACCTGCGCGACAACATGGCACGGACCCTCGATAGCCGCGTTCAGCGCGGACATTATTTCGCCATCGTCGACGAAGTGGACAATGTGCTGATCGACGAAGCCCGCACCCCGCTCATCATTTCGGGTCCGTCCTCTGGCGACCTTGAATACTACGGGGTGATGGCAAACATCGTCAAGCAGTTGAAGGCTGAAGATTACGAGGTCAACGAAAAAGATCGCAACGTTTCCCTCACCGAAGTCGGCGTCAGCCATGTCGAGGCTTTGTTGGGACAGCCGTTGCTCGATCCCGACCGACCCGAAGACCTGACTCCCGAACAGGCACGCCTGACAGGTTATCTCGAACAAGCCCTCCGCGCCCAATATCTTTTCCATCGCAACAAGGATTATCTCGTGCAGGGCGGCAAGGTCGTCATCGTGGACGAGTTCACGGGACGTTTGATGCCGGGTCGCCGCTGGAGCGATGGCCTGCACCAAGCCGTGGAAGCGAAGGAAGGCGTGAAGGTCGAACCTGAAAATGTTACCTACGCCACAATCACCCTTCAAAACTATTTCCGCATGTATAAAAAACTGGCGGGCATGACGGGTACTGCGCTGACCGAAGCCGAAGAATTCAACAAGATTTACAAGATCGAAGTGATGCCCGTCCCGACCAATTTGGAGTATCAATCCCTGCGGACGGATGCCACCCTCGAAGAACACAAGGCAAAGGACGAGGAAGGTTACTCGTATTCGTATTACACAACCAAAGGCGGCGACGGCAGGATTTACTATCGCAGAAAAGATTACCCCGACGTAATTTATCGAACGGTGGAAGCAAAACTGCGCGCCATCGTGACGGAGATCGTCCGCTACCATGTTTTGGGACGCCCGATGCTGGTCGGCACGACCTCGGTGGAATCCTCCGACCGACTCTCTGGCAGGCTCAAGCCCGAGCCTGTGCGCCGTTTACTGCAAGTGACTCTCGTCCGACGGGCTTACATGCGGGCAAAGAATATCGAAGAGGACGGGCGTCTGATCGCGGAACTCGCGCCGTTCAACGAACCGATCGAAAAAATCACGCCCGACATGTTGCGGAATTTCATCAAGCCGCACGGCATGACCAGCATCAACCTTGAAGAACCAGCCAACATGACAGACATCCTCGATGAACTTCGGCTGCCGGAGGAATCGAGAGACCGTCTCAAGGCGGTGCTGCAAGGCGGCGTGCCGCATCAGGTATTGAACGCGCGCAAGCATACCGAAGAGTCGCAGATTATTGCGGGAGCGGGGGCGTTCGGCGCAGTGACCATCGCCACCAACATGGCGGGGCGCGGTGTTGACATCAAACTCGGCGGCGAACTCGCCGAAGAAGTCATTGCGGCAGTCAACCGTGTCCTGCGCAAGGCTGGACATGCCAACCCCTTCGATATGTCTCTGGAAGAGCGCCGACAGGCTTTGCAAAAAGTTGACCCATCCAACTTCGGCATCTACGAGGCAGAGGTCAAACTCTTCCTGCAACATTTCGAAGACATGGAACGCGTGAAGGAACTTGGCGGCTTGCACGTCATCGGCTCGGAGCGTCACGAAGCGCGGCGCATCGACAACCAGTTGCGCGGACGTTCCGCCCGTCAGGGTGACCCCGGCTCCTCGCGTTTTTATCTCTCGCTGCAAGACGACCTGATGCGCATGTTCGGCGGCGACCAGGTGGGCAACCTGATGCAACGCCTGAGCGTGGACGAAGCCCTGCCGCTCGAAGTGCGCCTTGTCAGCAATATCATCGAAGGCTCACAGACCCGCGTGGAAGGCGCAAACTTCGATGTCCGCAAGCATTTGCTCGAATACGACGATGTGCTGAACAAACAGCGCCAGCAAATCTACAGCCAGCGCGACCGTATCTTCGTCAAGGAAGACCTGAGCGAAGACGTCGCGGACATGCTCGACGCCGAAGTGAAGAAGCGCGTGGATTTGGGCTTGCAGGACGAAGAAGGTCCATGGAAGCTGATTGCCTGGCTCGAACAAGTGCAACCACCTTTCGATTCTCAGAATGGCTTGTTCCCGTCTTACGGGTTCAAATTGATTCTTGGTCAAATTGGAAACGACAACGTTCAACGTTCAACGTTAAACGTCATCTCCCGCGCCATCGAAGCCGAAAGCGCCCACATCCAGCGCGCCATCGAAACACAGGTGGAGAAGACAAAGGAAGCCCTCGAAACGCAAATCTCCGAGCGCGACGATTCTCTTGATGCCTTCTTTGAAGGTCTGCGTGACCGCGAAGACTCTCCCCGCCCGCAGAAGATTTTGGAAGAGATCAATGCCCTTGTCCGCCTGCCATTAAAGTTGAACAACGACTCCATGCGCGCTCTGGGCGAAGACCCCGCCTCGGTCAAGGAAGATATTCAGGAACTGGTCGCGGACCAGTTGACCATGCTCAACGCCACCCGTCTCATCGGGGCGATTCAAAACCGCGTGGGCGAACCGCTATCGCTGCCAGCCCCCCTACCCTCGGATTGGGACGACCTCGAAGATGTCATTGTCCGCGCTTCGCGTGAGGGACTCACCCGAAGGAAGGAACGTCTCGTCGCGCAGATCGAACGCGACATCGAAACGCTTCTCCAGCGTGAGCCTGCGGAGACCGAATCTGCGAAACTGCGTTTGCTACTCAACCTGTCCTACGGCACGCGGGTCGGCTTCGACCAGAAGACCCACAAACAAGTCAGGCAGGCGTTCCAGCGTTTTAGTTACGTCTTCCTCGCCGCGCAATTGCTCGACGGGCGTCAGGCGGAAGACATCCACGAAGAAGTAATGGATCACCTCGATACGGCGGAAGAGAATCTCCGCGTCACGTGGGGACAAGCCGAGTTTACCCGCCTGAGCCAGAATGCCGTCAAACTGGCAGACTTCGGTCCCGCAGCTCGCTCCCTGAGCCGTGTCGAAGGGTTCGGGGAGAGTCGACTCAACGAAGCAGTATCAGACCTGGGCGAGGATGACCGCGCGGCATTGATCGAAGCGATCGGCAAATACGTCCTCAACGAAGTCCACCGCCAGTTGTTGCTCGGCGCGTTCAGCGAGTTGTGGGTGGAATATCTCACAAAGGTCGAAGCGCTGCGCATTTCCATTGGTCTGGAGGCTTACGCCCAGCGTGACCCGCTGGTACAATACAAAGGACGCGCGTCGGAAATGTTCCAACAGTTGCTCGAAGACGTGCGCGGATTGGTCATCAGCCGCGCTTTTGCCGCAAGACCAAGGCGGGTGGAAATCAGTCCAATCGATACATCGGAAAGCCAGGTCGCTGACCACCAACCCGCAGCGCAAGCTCAAATACAGGACAGCGCCAACAAGAAGAAAAGGAAGCGTCGTTAGCAAGACTAATGTCACTGCGAGCCGCGACACTTGCACAGCCTGCAAGCGCATACAGCAAAGCAGTCTCCATAAAATTAAATGAGGTTGCCTTGTCGGGCTAATGCCCTCCTCGCAACGACAGATACTTATGTTGAACGAAAACACCGCTCCGTTGAACCAATATTTTTCCCTTCCAAAGGTGGAGTTGCACCGCCACCTGGAAGGGTCTTTGCGTTTAACAACGATGCTGGATGTCGCCCGCCAGCATGGGGTGACGGTCCCCATCAATATGTTCAACCTGAGCGGGTTGGTGCAGGTGCAGGATAAAGACCCCCAGACCTTCACCAACTTCCTCGATAAATTCAAAACCCTGCGTCTGTTCTATAAATCGCCCGATGTGATCCATCGCGTGACCCGTGAAGCGGTGGAAGATGCGGCAAAGGACAACGTCCGCTACCTCGAGTTGAGATTTACCCCCGTTGCCTTGAGCCGCGCCGAAGGCTTTCCCCTGCACGACGTGATGGATTGGGTGGTGGAGAGCGCAAACGATGCGGCCCGGCAGCATAAAATGAAAGTCGGGTTGATCGCTTCGGTCAACCGCCACGAAAGTCCCGACCTCGCCGAGCAGGTGGCGTGGCTGGCGGCGGGTTACATGAAGGATGGCTTGTACGGCCTGGACCTGGCAGGCAATGAAGCCGAGTTCAAGACCGCACCGTTCTACGAAATCTTCAAAGAGGCGAGGCAGGCGGGCTTGCGGATTACCATCCACGCGGGAGAATGGGGCCCTGCCGAGAACGTGCGCGATGCGATCACACATCTCGGCGCGGAACGCATCGGACATGGCGTAAGGGTGATGGACGCAGGGCGTGAAAACATCGTCGCTCTTGCGAAGGAACGCGGCACGGTGTTCGAAGTTTGCGTCACCAGCAATTACCAGTCGGGGGTGGTGCGGTCCCTGCCGACGCATCCACTGCCGAAGATGATGGCCGCGGGCTTGCAGGTGACGCTCAACACCGACGATCCCAGCGTCTCGCGCATCACCCTCTCTCACGAATACCAGCATGTGTGCGAACAATTAAAAATGCCGATCAGCCTTTTGAAGCAAAGCGTCCTGCGCGCCGCGCGGGCGTCCTTCCTGCCTGAAGACGAGAAGAAACAATTCGTTGAAGGCATTCAAAAGGAATTGAAACTGTAAATCCCACCACAAAGGATTAAGGATATCAAAGGCGCTCCTTTGAGTTCTCACCTGCACTGGCGCGCAGGCGCAAGTGTCAAGATTGTGGTGTGAGTGTAGTGCCGAATTAATTCGGCAGTACGAAAACCCTCATACCAAAGGAGTATCCTATGCAAGACCTGTTTAAGTCCCGTGATGTATTGAAAGTGGGAAAGAAGGAATACGTCTATTTCCGTCTCGATGCGCTGGAAAAGGCAGGGCTGACCAAACTCAGCAAACTGCCCTACTCGATCCGCGTCGTCCTCGAAGCCGCCCTGCGTCAATGCAACGACCGTGAGATCACAAAAGAAGACGTAAAAAATATTGCGTCCTGGTCTCCGAAGGGTGCGCGCCCTGGTATTCCCTTTCTGCCTGCCCGCGTGGTGATGCAGGATTTCACCGGCGTGCCTGCCGTGGTGGACCTTGCCGCCATGCGCGCCGCCGTTGCCCGTTTGGGCGGCGACCCAAAGAAGATCAACCCGCTCGTGCCTGTTGACCTGGTCATCGACCACTCGGTGCAGATCGACTTCTTCGCCACAGCCGACGCCCTCAACCGCAACACCGAAATGGAATTCCTCCGCAACAAGGAACGCTACGAGTTCCTCAAATGGGGACAGAAGGCTTTCAGCAACTTCCGCGTCGTCCCGCCGATGACCGGCATCGTGCATCAAGTTAATCTTGAATATCTGGCGGATGTGGTGATGACGAAGTCAGAGACTTCGCAGTCCGTTTTGTTCCCCGACACCCTCGTCGGCACTGACTCGCACACCACCATGATCAACGGCTTGGGCGTGGTCGGCTGGGGCGTGGGCGGAATCGAAGCCGAAGCCGTGATGCTGGGTCAGCCGATGGACATGCTCCTGCCCGATGTCATCGGTTTCAAACTTCACGGCAAACTCAAGGAGGGCGTCACCGCCACCGACCTCGTTCTGACCGTGACTCAAATGCTGCGCAAGAAAGGCGTGGTGGACAAGTTCGTCGAGTTCTACGGCGAAGGCTTGAGCAACATGTCGCTGACCGATCGCGCGACGATTGCCAACATGGCTCCCGAATACGGCGCGACGATGGGCTACTTCCCTGTGGATGAAGAGACGCTGCGCTACATGCGGTTGACAGGTCGACCCGAAGAAGTGGTTGCCCGCACCGAAGCTTACATGCGCGCCCAGGGACTCTTCCGTGAGGCTGGCAGCCCAGACCCCGAATTCACCGACACCCTCGAACTCGACCTCGGTTCCGTCGTCCCGTCTTTGGCGGGACCCAAACGTCCGCAAGACCGCGTGGCGCTTGCCGATATGAAGGACACCTTCCAAAAGGCGTTGACCGCCCCCGTCAAGGAACGCGGCTACGAACTCTCTGGAGACTCCTTGAACCGCGAAGCGACTTTCGGCACCAACGGCGGTTCGCAGAAGATGAAGCACGGCGCGGTGGTGATTGCGGCAATCACCTCCTGCACCAACACCTCCAACCCGTCGGTGCTGGTCGCGGCTGGACTTGTGGCGAAGAAGGCGGTCGAAAAGGGCTTGAACGTCAAGCCGTACGTGAAGACCTCGCTCGCCCCCGGCTCCCGCGTGGTGACCGAATACCTTCAGAATGCCGGGTTGATCGAACCGCTCTCCAAACTCGGCTTCAACGTGATCGCCTACGGCTGCACCACCTGCATCGGGAACTCCGGTCCGCTGCCGGGTGAGGTCGCCAAGGCTGTGACCGGGTCAGACCTCGTCGCGGCGGCGGTCATCTCGGGCAACCGCAACTTCGAGGGACGAGTCCATCCGCTGGTGAAAGCCAACTTCCTCGCTTCGCCGCCGCTGGTCGTCGCCTACGCCCTCGCCGGCACCGTGGACATCGACCTCATCAACGAGCCACTCGGCACCGGCAGCGACGGTCAACCTGTGTATCTCAAAGACCTCTGGCCCACCCAAAAGGAAGTCAGCGACGCGGTCACGTCCAGCGTGAAGGTGGAAATGTTCAAGGACAAATACGCCGATGTGTTCAGCGGCTCCGAGATGTGGCAGGAGATCAAGGTCTCCGGCGGCGACTTGTACGAATGGGACGTCAACTCCACGTACATTCACCATCCGCCCTATTTCCAGACCCTTGCGCTGGAGTCTGGTTCCATCAAGGGCATTGACGGCGCGCGCGCACTTGCGATGTTCGGCGATTCCATCACCACCGACCACATCTCGCCCGCCGGCAACATCGCCACAGACAGTCCCGCCGGGAAATTCCTACAGGAACATGATGTGGCTCCCACCTACTTCAACTCCTACGGCGCCCGTCGCGGCAACGACCAGGTGATGGCGCGCGGCACGTTTGCGAACATCCGCCTCAAAAATTTGCTTGTCGCGCCGAAGGAAGGCAACTGGACGAAATACGAAGGTCAGGAAATGTCCATTTTCGACGCCGCGATGAAATACAAGGAAGCTGGCATTCCCACTATCGTTTTGGCTGGCAAGGAATACGGCACCGGTTCCAGCCGTGACTGGGCGGCGAAGGGTCCAATGCTGCAAGGCGTGAGAGCCGTCATTGCCGAGTCGTTCGAGCGTATTCACCGTTCCAACCTTGTGGGAATGGGCGTGCTCCCGCTGCGATTCACGCAGGGACAAAACGCCGAGTCGCTTGGTTTGGATGGCAGCGAAACCTTCTCCATCAATGGGCTGAGTGACCAGATCAAGCCGCAGAGCGAGGTCACGGTCAAGGCGAAGAAGTCCGATGGCAAGGTGGTCGAGTTCAAGACGACAGTCTTGTTGAACACCGATGTGGAAGTCAACTACTACCGCAACGGCGGAATTCTGCATACGGTGTTGAGAAATTTGGTCAAGTAATTGGTAAGTGGTAAGTTCTAATGTGGAAAGCGACTCGCTTCACAGCGAGTCGCTTTTATTGTCCACCGCGCTATGTAGTAAAATATATATAAAAGTATGTTTTATTGTGGAGGCAAAAATGAACCAGATGATTGGCGTAACTGAATTACAGCGCCGCTTTCGAGCAGTGTTTGATGATGTGACCAAAAATGGAGTTCCCTATATCTTGATGCGCGGCAGTAAGCCGCAGGCTGTTTTGATTCCATACGAGGAATACTTGAAGTATAAAAAGTTTTCCGACGAGGAAGCCAACCGAAAATTCGATGGAATGGTAAAACGCCTTGGGGAACTGAATGCCAAATATTCCGACGAGGAAGTGCAAAGGGACGTGGAAGAGGCAATTCAGGAAGTGCGGAAACTTCGACAGCAAAAGAAGAACGGATAAATTATGCGCGTCGTCGTTGACATGAACGTGCTGATTAGCGCGACAATCAAACCGAACAGCCCTCTTGCTCAAATCCTTGTATATATCAAGGATGGAAGATTCGACTTTTTGTATTTTCCAGAATTTTTTCAGGAATACACCGAGGTATGCTCAAGACCGCATTTGTGGAAGAAGTATAACCTCGACAGAGATGAGCTTGATGCAACTATACAGATTATTGTTTTTTGCAAGCGAAAAAGTGCCCATTTTATTAACGAAAAAGTAACCACTTTGAAAAAACCGACATTAAAATTATTAACGAAAAGGGGACCACTTTATAAACGAAAAGTAGCCCATTTTCGTCCTGCACAAAGAACGGGTGATAAAATCCCGACCGCTCAACGAAGGATAGGGCAATGCTGAGGAGCAACCCGAGCGTCGTTGAGCGGCTATACAGCAGGACAGGGCGAGACGATCGCACTGTCCTTTTTTCGTCCTGTCCTGCTGGTAGCCTAAAAGCGATAAACTTGCTCGAAAGCCAATCCACCGATACGCCACTCGAAAAACCAAAGCACGAATCATTGAGCATGTTCACCTTGGGTACGTTGGCGGAAGCGATAAGACTCGCCGAGCAGTTCAATGATGTGCGCATGATGCGTGAGGCGGTCAAGTAGAGCCGCGGTCAGACGTTCGTCGCCAAAGACCTGCACCCAATCGGCAAACTTGAGATTGGTGGTAATAATCAAAGCAAGGCGTTCATAAAGTTCAGAGCAGAAGGTAAAGAGCGCCTGCGCGCCATTCTGGGAGAAGGGGATGAAACCGAGTTCGTCCAGAACCACCAAGTCAAGTTTGAGGGCGGAGGCGATGAAGCGGTGCAAGCGATGTTCATCTTGTGCCTGAATTAATTCATTCACTAATCCAGCCGCAGTCCAAAAGCGGACACGACGACCTTCGCGACAGGCAGCGCTTGCCAGCCCAAGAGCCAGGTGAGTTTTTCCAAGTCCCGGATTGCCAATCAAGATCAACCCCTGTTTTTGTTGAATGTATTCGCCGCGCGCGAGGTCGAGGATTTGGGCTTTGTTGAGCATGGGCAGGCAGGAGAAATCGAAGTCCGCCAGTTCTTTGATGACTGGGAAGCGCGCGTTTTTCAAACGTTGCTGCAACATGTTGAGTTGGCGTTGATTGACTTCCTGCTCAGCCAACGCCAACAGGAAGCGCACCGTATCATGATTGCTGCGCGCCGCGTCTACCGCAAATTGCGGATACAGTTTGGTAAAGGTAGGCAGGCGTAATTGTCGCAGATAAGAATCAAGCAGCGGGTTGCGTTCCATCATGACCTCGCTTCCAGCAGTTGGTTGTATTGCTCAAGGCGGATGGGCTGGCTGCCCACAGCGACCAACTTGGGATGATCCAGGACAAGCGCGGGCGGAGATTCTTGCGGGGAGAGCAACTGGCGCAGGCAGAGCCGCACCCCATCAAGATGTACCGCGCCCAAGTCCAATGCCTGCTTCACCGCGCGATCGACTAGATCTGCGGGATGATCGTGGTGGAGCTTCAAAATGGCGACGAATTCGCGTACGCCGCTGCCATCGGGCTTGGTTTGGCGCAGAAAATCGAGCATTTTCTCATATTCGGGCGTCCATTTTTGCCGCCACTGCCGCACGGGAAGCGCGTATTCGAAGGCGCCAGGGCGTTGCTCCAGCAATCCCAGATAGTGCAGCGGGTTAAGAATATCCTGCTCGCGCTCAAAGCAGCGCGGATGTTCCGCGATCACTTTTGCCGCGCTCAAGACTTCCACTCGAAACGGATAGGCGCGCAACGGCAATTGCTGCCCCACATATTTTGCTGGGACCGAATAGCGATTGGTTTCGAACACCACCTGGCTGTATGGGTTGACCGTCGCCAGGTGATTACTGCAAGCGGGGAAGTCGCGCCCTTCGAGCGGCAGCAAGGAAGATTTCTCACTCAACAAGACTTCCGCCACGCTGCGGTTTTCTCCGCGTGTATTGCGCAACGTGTCGTTCATGCAGGCTTGATGTAACATGCCGTTGAGTTCCGCGAAATCTTTTACCTTCGGGATCGGCGCGAAAAAGTTTCGCTGGGCATAGCCCACATCGCTTTCCACACCGCCTTTCTCATGTCCTTGCGCCGGGGTGCAGTAATGACTCTCGAACAGGTAGTGGCTGCGAAAGGCGCTGAAGGCTCTCTGCTCCTGGCGATGGTGTCCTTCCAGGATACGAAACACTGCGGTTTTCAAGTTGTCGTACGTGATCCGTCGCGGAACACCTCCAAAGAAATGAAACGCCTGAATGTGCCCTTCAAAGAACGCTTCCTGCTTTTGAAACGGAAATGCCATAACAAAGCGCGCCTTCGAATAATTCAAGCGCATCACGAACATCTGTACGGTCTGGCGCGCGCCGTTGATCTCTACCTGCACTTCCCCCCAATCCACCTGTGCGTCTTGTCCGCTATCGAACTCCAATGGCAAATATGCCGGTCGGTGTTTCCCCGCCCGCCGTTTCTGACTGACGTAGGTATGCACGTTGCTTTCACATCCGCGATATCCTTCCGCTTGTACCAGTTGATAGATCTTGTGCGCAGTATATCTTTGCTTGCGCGGCATCTTCTCACTTTCCTTGAGTAACTCTTCAATCCGTGCATGATACGACCCAAGCACCGGCGCTTGCCGCGCACCTTTCAGTTGATACCCTTTTGGTTCGGCACCCTCCAACGCCTGACGGATCAACTTGCGACTATACCGCATTTGTCGACTGATCGCGCGAATGCTCTGCCCCTCCACATAATACGCCTTCCGAATCTTCTCGTAGTCTTCCACCGTCTTCATCTCCTTTGTACCTCCGGCGCTTATCGTACCGAAGTTACGCTACTGGTGGGCTACTTTTCGTTAATAATTTTTTGCCCAGGTGGGCTACTTTTATTTTATAAAAAACACTTGCAAAGAACAAATA
>Ga0233425_10006986_pt1 | contig 16170 bp, 15 predicted proteins | sample Watercolumn_Towu_2_FD_181712 | JGI IMG/M metagenome (GOLD analysis project Ga0233425, IMG submission 181712) | Freshwater microbial communities from Lake Towuti, South Sulawesi, Indonesia - Watercolumn_Towuti2014_140_MG | ecosystem: Environmental > Aquatic > Freshwater > Lake | place...
ATCGGCCTCGGACAGGCCTTTCTGAAATGGCGCCTTGTTGCGCGCCATCGCCGATCCCTCCCGAAAACAAGATGTTCCGCATTTGTTCTCGCACAAAATCCAAGCTGACGCAAGCGCGTAATCAGGACTTTTGCGGGACATGCGCTAGCGCGCTTTCCGACCGAACGGAATCGTTCGGTCGATAAGAAATCGCGCCAAATCAAAACGTCGGAGCGAATTCTTCTCGAAAAAGTCTGTCAACTTTTTCGGAATTCGCTCTAGCGATCTCCGATCAAACGGAAGCAACCGGGGGAGGGGGCGTCATTGCGAGGAGCGCTCGCACATGAGGCCAGCGCGCACGATACATCTTGGTTGGATATCGGTCGGCTTCGCGTCGCCCGGAATGCCCGCGGCGAGCGAACGGATCGAGCGGCGACAATATCAGATGTGGATGGCGCGCTTGGCTGCGGCCAGCGCCGCCTCCTTCATCGCTTCCGACAGTGTGGGATGGGCGTGGCAGGTGCGGGCGAGATCCTCGGCCGAGCCCGAAAACTCCATCAGCACGGCCGCCTCGGCGATCAGTTCCCCCGCGCCCGCGCCCAGAATATGGACGCCGAGAACCCGGTCGCTCCCCGCGTCGGCGACGATCTTCACGAAGCCGTCCGTCTCGCGCATCGCGCGGGCGCGTCCATTCGCCGAGAAGGGGAACTTGCCCACATTGACGGCGAGGCCCTTCGCCTTGGCTTCGTCCTCCGTCATCCCCACCGCGGCGACTTCCGGCGCCGTATAGACGACGCTCGGAATGACGCCGTAATTCACATGGCCGGCCTGCCCGGCGAGAATCTCCGCGACGGCGACGCCTTCGTCCTCCGCCTTGTGGGCGAGCATCGGCCCGCGCACGAGATCGCCGATGGCGTAGACCCCCGGAACGTTGGCGCGGAAATGATCGTCGATCACGACCCGGCCGCGCTCCATGGCGACGCCCGCTTCGGCGAGGCCGAGCCCGTCCGCATAGGGAACGCGCCCCGTGGCGATCAGCACGGCGTCGGCCTCGATCTTTTGTTCGTTCGCGCCGTCGAGGGCCGCGAAGGTCACACTCGCCCCGGCGCCGCCGCGCGAGACGTCGGTCACTTTCGACGACAGGTGAAAAGCGAAGCCCTGCTTTTCCAGGATTTTTTGGAAGCGGGCGGCGATCTCCGCGTCGAAGCCGGGCAGGACGCGGTCCAGAAATTCGATGACGGTCACTTTGGCGCCGAGCCGTCGCCACACCGAACCGAGTTCCAGACCGATGACGCCGGCGCCGACGACGACGAGGCGCCCGGGAACTTTTTCCAGCGCGAGCGCGCCCGTCGACGACAGCACGACCTTTTCGTCGACCGCGATCGTTTCGCCCTTGGCGTCGCGCAAAGGCGCGACCGCGGAGCCGGTCGCGAGGACGACGGCCTTCGTCTCCAGCGCCGTCGTCTTGCCGTCGGCGCCCGTCACGTCCACGCGGCCGGGGCCGGCCAGCCGCCCCAGGCCGATGAAGGCGTCCACCCTGTTCTTCTTGAGGAGGAAGGCGACGCCGCTCACATTGGCGGCGACGGTGTCCGCCTTGTGCTGCATCATCGCCGCGAGATCGAGGCGCGGCGGCTCGACCAGCACCCCGAGCGACGCGAGGCCGTGCGCCGCCTCCTCGAACCTATGCGAAGCGTGCAGCAGCGCCTTCGAAGGAATGCAGCCGACGTTGAGGCAGGTTCCGCCGAAAGTGGGATTTTTCTCCACGACGGCGGTCTTGAGGCCGAGCTGCGCGGCGCGGATCGCGCAGACATAGCCGCCGGGGCCGGAGCCGATGACGACGAGATCGTAGGTCATGTCCGCCGCTTCTCGATTTCGGTCTCAGCCCGCCGCCCAGACATAGATCAGCGCCGAGACCAGCCCCAGCGCCGTTTGCCCCAGTTCCAGCCTCCCCCACAGATCGATGACCTGCCGCGCTTCGTGCGCGGCGTCGGCGCCGATCAGCGCGAGAATGCGGTTGTTGAGCGGCACGATCGCCAGATAGGTATAGGGCCAGCTGGCGATGGCGACGAGCGCGCCCGCCGCCCAGCGCACGTCGTCGAGTTCGCGATAGGCGACGAAGCCCAGCAGCGCCGCGAGCGCGGCCAGACCCGCGAGCACGATGAAGCCGCGATGGTCGGACGGCTCCCACTCCTTGATGAGCGCATCGTCGCTAAGAGCGAGGCGCGCGGGCTGTTCGACATAGTTGACGTAGAGAGAGGCGCCCGTGAAGGCGCCGGCCGCGGCGAGCGCGAGCGAACCGATAATCATTCTGCGAGGTTCCCTGGTGACGAATGGGTAGACAGCGAGTAGCGAGTAGCGAGTAGCGAATAGAGGCTCAATTCGCTATTCGCTACTCCCTATTCGCGCGCTTATGACGCGGTTTCGATGGCCTCCTCGTCGCAGACGACGCGCGCATTGGTTTCGGCCTCGGCGGCGACATCGAACTTCACCGCCTTGATCGCCTCCTGTTCGCTTGCGCGCTCGGTGAAGTGCTCGAAGAAGATCCGCATGGCGCGATCGGCGCCGTAGGGATTGATGCGGCGCGTGTCCTCCCGGTAGAACATCGACACATTGGGCGAGACGGTGGCGAGATCGTAAGAGGGGAAATAGGCGATGTTCGGCCGCGCGCGCACCACCTCGTCGGCGGCGGCGCGCAGAATCGCCTTCACCGCGCTGTTCGACTCGATGACATGGCGATCCTCGTAGGTCGCGATGATGCCGACCGGCGAGACGCTCAGCACGATCCGCGCCTTGGGATTGACGTCGCGGATGCGGTCGACGGCGGCCAGAAAGTCGCGCACCACCTCGCCGACCGTCATATTGTAGAATTCGAAGACATCCGGATCCCATTCTCCGCCGGCGACGCCCGGAGCAAGCTGGAGAATGGCGCCGTCGGGCTTGTGACGCCACGTCTCCGTGTGGCCGAAGGTGAAGACGAACACGTCCATCGTCTCCAGCATGTGGCGCACCGCGGCGAAATGGCGCTCGCGGTCGGCCAGCATCTCCTCCGCGCTCGCATAGCCGTCCGGTTCGATGCGGGGGCGGAAGGGATCGACGAAGCGGCCGTCGTCTGGGCGATTCCACACGTCGAGCCGCGGTGTGAAGCGCCCGTAGGCGCGGTCGATCAATTGCAGCAGTTGCGCCGTGGTGTAGAGATTGCCGTAGCGGCAGGAATACATCGAGTAATTGCGGCGCAGCGCCTCGTCCGCCGACATGCCCTCCGGCGGCTGCTCGGCGAGATAGTAATGATAGCCGCTAGCCTGCAGGCGCATGGCGATTTCCTGCGCGAAGCAGCTGCCGCCCGTGGCCACCTTGTCCTGCGGCGAAATCCTGAACGGCGTGCGCACGACGGGATCGAGCGCGAAAGGCGGCAGCGACGTCACCGCCTTGCGCCAAAAGCGGTGGTCGGGTAGGGAGCTATAGGGGTTGTCCGCCACGGTTCGATCTCCTTCTTGGACGGCTCGAACGCGCATCCGGGCCGCCGTCCCCGTCACGTCGGGACCATAGACGGCGCTTGGCCGCTTGTCACGTTTCGCGGCCGACCGAAGGCTCCGGCGCGCCGCCCGCATCATGGCGAAATTCCTCATGCTTTCGCAAATCGACCGACAGATTCTGAGATCCTGGCGCCAGTACGCGATCGAGCCGCGTCTCGCCAGGCTGACGGGCCGCGTCATTCGCACGACCGGCCCGCGCATCGCCGTCGTCGGCAACTGCCAGAGCTACGGCGTCGCCTATGCGATGAAGCTGCTCGATCCGAGCGCGCAGGTCGATCATTACGCGGCGATCGGACGCGCGCGCGCGAACATGGATATTCTCGTCCGCACGCTGAAGACGTACGACTACGTTTTCTCCCATGAAGTCCCGGGGGGACACATCCCCGGCGGCGACTCCGACGAGCTTTGCCGCCGCATCCCGAAAACCGTGATGTTTCCCGCGATCGCCTTCGCGGCCTTCCATCCCGATCTCATCTATCTGCTCGACGAGACCCGCGGCTACGCCCAGCTCTTCGGTCCGCTCGGTCCCTATCACTCCGCGCTCGCCGTCTTCGCCTTTCGCAAGGGCCTCTCGCTCGACGAGGCCAACGCCCTGTTCAACCGCAACGTCTATGAGACGCTCGGCTATTTTGACGTGTGGAACGACGCCGCGCACGAGTTTCTCGAAGTCTGCAAGACGAAATTCGACATGGACCTTTCCAACGAACTCATGAACTGGGCGCGGCGCGGCGTGTTCATGTATTCGATCGTCCATCCCAAGCCCTATGTGCTCGCGGACATTGCGCGGCGGCTGTTTCAGAAGGTCGGTCTCGATGTCCGCGAGGCCAATCTCGATCACTACGCCATCGACGACCTTGCCCGGGCCGAAATCTTCCCGATCTATCCCGAGGTCGGCCAGCGCTACGGCGCGCGCGGCGGCTATCTGTTCAAGATGGGAAATTTTCACGTCTCGAACGGCGTCGGCGATTTCCTGACGCTGCCGCAATACCTCTCCTCCTGCTTCAAGATTTATCGCAGCAGCGACGTCAATCAGATCGCGCATCCGCGCATCGACGCCTGGCTCGCGGACGCGCCGCTGTCGGAAACGCTGACGCAGCTCGCGCGCGAAAATCTCAAAGCGGGGCTCTTGCCTGTGCTGTGAGGCGCAGGCGCCGGCCGCCGGTTCGCGGGAACACGAAATGACCTTCCCCTCCCTCCGTATCGGCGCGCGCGGCAGCCCGCTGGCTCTGGCGCAGGCGCGCGAAACGCGCGCGCGGCTCGCCGCCGCCCATGGCGTTGCCGAAGAACATTTCGCGATTGAAGCGATCCGCACCACGGGCGATCAAATCCAGGACCGCGCGCTGGCCGAGGCCGGCGGCAAGGGTCTGTTTACGAAAGAGCTCGACATCGCCCTGATCGAGGGGCGGATCGACCTCGCCGCGCATTCCTCCAAGGACTTGCCGACGCATCTGCCGAGCGACATCGCGCTTGCCGGATTTCTGCCGCGCGAAGATGCGCGCGACGCCTGGATCGGGCGCGGCGGGGCGTTGCTTGAGGAGCTTGCGCCTGGCGCGGTGGTCGGCACCGCCTCGTTGCGCCGCGCCGCGCAGGTCAAGCGCCTGCGTCCCGACGTGACGACGACGCTCCTGCGCGGCAATGTCGAGACGCGACTGAAGAGAGTCGAGAACGGCGAGATCGACGGCACGCTGCTGGCGCTGGCCGGGCTGCGACGCCTGGGGCTGGAAGGGCGAGCGACCGCGCTGCTGCCGCTCGACGATTTCCCGCCCGCCGCCGGCCAGGGCGCGATCGGGCTGACCTGCCGCGCCAATGATCGCGCGACGCGCGACCTGCTGGCGCCCATACTCGACGAAGCGACCGCGATCGCGCTTGCCTGCGAGCGCGCCTTTCTCGCCGCGCTCGACGGCTCCTGCCGCACGCCGATCGCCGCTTACGCGCGGCTAGACGGCGGCGAGCTGACATTCCACGGCGAGGTGCTGAGCGCCGACGGACGCGAGACTTACGCGGCGCGTCGCCGCGGTCCGGCGATCGACGCGGCGCTGATCGGCGACGCCGCCGGCCACGACATTCTGCTGCGCCTCCCGCACGGCGTCGCGGGGCTGATGTGAGGCGCGTTCTCGTCCTGCGCGCAAGCGAGGACGCGCAACGCACGGCGCAAAAGCTGCGCGCTATGGGCTGCGAGCCGGTCGTCTCGCCGGTTCTGGACATCGTCGCCACCGGCGCAAAAATCCCCGGCGGGGTCTTCGACGCCGTGCTGGCGTCGAGCGCCAAGGGGCTCGAATGCGCCGGCGATCTCGACGCCCCGCGGGCGCTTCCGATGCATTGTGTCGGCGCCGTGACCGCACGCGCGGCGGAATGCGCCGGCTGGCGCCCGGACATCGTCGCCGGCGGCGCCGAGGCGCTGTTGCCCTTGCTGCGCGCGCGATACGCTTCGCCTGCGCGTTTCCTTTATCTTGCCGGACGGGACCGTCAGCGCACGCTTGAGGACGGCCTGCGCGCGGCGGACCACCATGTCGTGATCGTGGAGACGTATCAGGCGCAAGCGGCGTCGTCGCTGTCCTCGGAAGCGCGCGCCGCCCTGGCGGCAGGCGAAATCGCCGCCGTCCTGCATTATTCGCGGCGCAGCGCCGAAATCTTCCTGCGCCTGGCGGAGGCGGCGGGGCTGACGGCCGCGCTGGCCACGGCCGTTCATCTCGCCCTTTCGGAGAATGTGGCGGAGCCCCTCCGCCGCGCCGGACTTGCGCCCCGTGTCGCGACGAGGCCCGACGAGACGCATGTGCTCAATTTATTGTCGTGTGGGGCCTAGTCTTCGCTATTCCGCCCGAGCCGGCGAGGTTCTCGGGGTTAGCCGTAACCCTGAACTGGCGGACACAACTCATATCCAGATCCGCGGAGCGAGTTGTTCGACCCACGCGGTCACGCCGGCGATCGCTATTCGGTCGCTCGCTCGCGGCCCGGAAAGGACGTTGCCCGAAACTGCACGTACTCGCAACGGAACATCGCGCCATTTCCCCTTCCTCACGCCATTATTGATGCAAACCTCCGAGTTCTGTGGTCAAAACACAGTCCGAGAAATATCTCTTGGCTGGAACGTCGATCATCCCGGAGAGGTGACGACCATGGGCGCTGCGCGACGCTCGGCGGGGCCGACGCTGCTAAACGAGGAAGCACGGCATCATGAAATATATGATAAAAAGAGCGATCCGCGAGACTCGGATTCTCAATTTTTTCCCGCGGCTTTACCAGGCCACGAGATATTTTAACGGCCGCTATCCGCAGATATTGAAATGGGCGCTCACATCGCGCGAAGACACAAATTATACCTATCATATTACGCCGACTAGCCGGCTATATATGGCGTACGCCATTGCGGAGGCGACGGGGGTCGGCGTCTCGGACGTCGAGCGATATTTTCAAGAAATTGAAACGGACGAAGCCTTCGCTCGGCAGATCGTGGAATTATCCAAGCAAGGCCCCGATCGTTTCGTTAGCGACGACAGCGTAAGGCTTGGCCGGCGGATCGGATGGTATGCTTTTGTGCGAATCCTTAAGCCCGGCGTCGTGGTTGAAACCGGGGTCGATAAGGGTCTTGGCGGCGCCACTCTGTGCCAAGCGCTGTTGAGGAATGCGGAAGAAGGTCGACCCGGCCGCTACTTCGGCACCGACATCAACCCTTCCGCAGGATTCCTGCTTCAAGCCAAATTTACCGAGGTAGGTAAAATTCTTTACGGCGACTCGATAGAGAGCCTCAGCAAGTTTACCGACGAAATTGACATATTTATCAATGACAGCGACCATTCAGCCGAATACGAATATCGAGAATATATGACAATTCGTCCGCTGCTTGGGCCACGTTCAATCATCCTGGGGGACAATTCGCACTGCACCGACCGGCTCGCTCGCTTTTCCGGCGAATTTCGGCGCCAATTCCTCTTCGTCAAGGAAGAGCCGGAAGATCATTGGTATCCCGGCGCAGGGATCGGCATTTCCTTTGTCCGCTGATCGTGGATAGCTAGAGCAAAATCCGAAAAAGTTCATAGACTTTTTCGATAAGATTTTGCTCCAGCATTTTGAATCTGCAGCGATTTCTTATCGACCAGACGATTCCGTCCGGTCGGAAAGCGCTCTAGGCGGCTGGCGTCGATGTTCGGGCGGATCGCGGGCCCCTCGTCAGCGGCGGCTCGGCCGACGCCCTATTCCTCCACGACCTTCGCCGATTTCAGCGGCACGGGCCGCAGCAGGAAGGAAGGGACGTGATCGCCCAGGCCGATCACTGGCGGACCGTCATCCTCGTGGCGGCGGGGACGGCGCTCGCGACGTTCGCCGAGCGCCGCCGCGGGCTGGGGGGCGCGCGCGGGACGAAAGCCCTCGCTCTCCGGGGCGTGCCGCGGGGCGCGCGGCCGGCCGATCGACGGCGGCGCCTCGCGCTCCGGCGTGGCGCGCGGCGTGCGACGCTCGCCGCGGCGGCCTCCGCGCTCCGCCCCGCGCCGATCGCGTTCTCGGGGGCGCGCGGACTCCAGAGGCGGCGGCAGCTCGGCGAAGCCCGGCCCTTCCCAGTCGATCTTCTTGCCGATCAGATGTTCGATCTGATCGACATATTTCGTATCGTCCTCGGTGACGATGGTCATCGCCACGCCCGAGCGTCCGGCGCGGCCGGTGCGGCCGATGCGGTGGACATAGTCCTCGCTGTGCGTCGGCACGTCGAAATTGAAGACATGGCTCACGTCCGGAATATCGAGTCCGCGCGCGGCGACGTCCGAGCACACGAGCAGCGACACGGCGCCGTTCTTGAAGGCGTCGAGCGAGGCCATGCGGGCGAGCTGGTCCATGTCGCCGTGCAGCGCGCCGGCGGGAAAGCCGTGCTTGACCAGCGAGCGGTGCAGGACCGCTACGTCGCGCTTTCTGTTGCAGAAAACGATCGCGTTCTTGAGGCTTTCCGCGCTGCGAACGAGCCGGCGGAGCGTCTCGCGCTTTTCGGCGTGGCCGTGCGAGGCGACGAGCGCCTGGCGAATGGTGGAGGCGGTCGTCGCGGCGCGCGCCACCTCGATCCGCACTGGATTGTGGAGAAACGCCTCGGTCAGCCGCGTGATTTCCGGCGGCATGGTCGCCGAGAAGAACAAGGTCTGCCGGGTGAACGGCACCAGCTTGCAGACGCGCTCGATGTCGGGGATGAAGCCCATGTCGAGCATCCGGTCCGCCTCGTCGATGACGAGGATTTCGATGCCGGTCAGCAGCAGCTTGCCGCGGTCGAAGAAGTCGAGCAGGCGCCCCGGCGTGGCGATCAGCACGTCGGCGCCGCGCATGATTTTGGCTTCTTGATCGCCGAAGGAGACGCCGCCGATCAGCAGCGCGACGTTCAGCTTGTGCTGGGCGCCGTATTTGTTGAACGATTCCTCCACCTGCGCCGCAAGCTCGCGCGTCGGCTCCAGGATCAGCGTGCGCGGCACACGGGCGCGGGCGCGGCCCTGCTCCAGGCGGCTCAGCATCGGCAAAACGAAGGCGGCGGTCTTGCCGGTGCCCGTCTGGGCGATGCCGAGAATGTCGCGTCCCTGCAGAGCGGGCGGGATGGCTTGCGCCTGAATCGGGGTCGGCTCCGTGTAGCCGGACGCCTCGACGGCGGCGAGCACCTTTTCCGAAAGGCCCAGTTCGTTGAATTTCATCAATAGTCCTGACACGGCTCGCGAACGGCTATAAAGCCAACCACGCGCGCCGGCCGTGAAAGGGCGCGCGAAATCTTTTGGAGAGTGGGCGCCGTCGCCGCGACGGCGGACTTTCCGCCAGGGCCGCCGCAAAGGCCCGAGGGCGCGAGAACGCGGTCATGCTTGAAGGGCAATTGCGGAATTGTCAATGGATTTGCGTCGCTCCGGCGGGACTTGATCATAAATTGTTGATGCGTTGAGCTTTTGGACCGATTCTGTCGCCAGCCGCAGCGGGCCGGAAACGAGCGCGGATTTTCTGGATCGCGTCAAGGGCGTTCAAGGGCCATTGACCAATGGTTCGCAACTCCCTGTCATGCCCGCTTTCGCGGGCATGACAGGCGCCTCTGCCGAATTGCCCCGAGGGCGTTAAAGACGGCCGGATCGCCTGGATGACGACCTGCCCGCTGGACGCGGTTCTTCTGACGGCTCTGAGCGGGCTTTAGAGCATGTCCCGGAAAAGTGCGAAGCGGTTTTCCGATAAGGACATGCTCCAGCGTATTGATTTTGAGCGAGTCCTTTTCGATCGCGTGATTCTACGCGATCGGGACGCGCTCTAGCGCCGGATGGAGGATTTCGACGAGATCGCGATATTCGGCGAGGAGAAGCCAGCCCGGCTGCGGCGGGCGCTGCGTGCGCTCGATCCCGAAGCGCTGCAAACGGCCGTTCGAAAACGCCGACAAAGGATAGTCGACAAGGGATGGCGAAGCGCGCGGTTGTTGCAAAACGCCGCGCTTCGCGCGATAGCTTGCGCGCGGCCTTGCGAAGGAGACGATTCCCGTGCCGAGCCTGATTCGGTTTCTCGTCTACGTCGCCGCGATCGTCGCGGTCGCCTACGCGGCGATGGTCGCGCTCGTCGTTTCGGTCGAACCCCAGCCGCGGGAAATGACGCAGAACGTTTCCCCCGCGCGGCTCAACGCCAAGTGAGCGCTCGACGCCAAGTGAGCGCTCGACGCCAAGTGAGCGCTTGACGCCATGGGCGCGTCGCCCCGCGCGCGGCGTCATCTCGACGCCTTTCTCGACATGCTAGCGGCGGAGCGCGGCGCGGCGCGCAACACGCAGGACGCCTACCGCCGCGATCTTTCCGACTATCTCGACCATCTGGCGAGGGCCGGCGAGGATCCGCTCACGGCGACGACCGACGCGCTGCGCGCCTATCTCGCGGCGCTGAATGCGCGCGCAATGTCCGGCGCCACCGTGGCGCGGCGGATTTCGGCGATTCGCCAGTTTCACAAGTTTCTGTATGTCGACCGCCTGCGCGGCGACGATCCCGCCGCGGCGCTCGAAGGTCCGCGCCGCGCGCGCAACGCGCCGGGCGTGCTGTCCATGGCGGAGGTCGATCGGTTGCTCGCCGTCGCGGGCGAAGGCCTTAACGACGAGAAGCGCCCTTTGCGGGAGCGTCTGCGCGCGGCGCGCATGACCGCCTTGCTGGAGACGCTCTATGCGACGGGCCTGCGCGTCTCCGAACTCGTCTCCCTACCGAAAAGCGCGGCGCGGGCGCGCGACCCCTTCGTCGCCATCCGCGGCAAGGGAGGGCGCGAGCGCCTTGTCCCCCTCACCGCCCACGCCAAGCAGGCGATCGGCGCCTACCGCAAACTGCTGGAGGCGCTTTCGCCGGCGCTGGCGCAATCGCCGTTCCTCTTTCCCGCCGACAGCGACAGCGGCCATCTCACTCGCCAGGCCTTTGCCCGCGAGCTCAAAGACGCGGCCGCGGCGGCCGGCATCGCCGCGAGCGACATGCATCCGCACGCGCTGCGCCACGCCTTCGCCAGCCATCTGCTCCAGAACGGCGCCGATCTGCGCGTCGTTCAGGAGCTGCTCGGCCATGCCGACATCTCCACCACACAGATCTATACGCATGTGCTGGACGAGCGTATGCGGGCCATGGTGAGGGATCTGCATCCCTTGAGCGACCGACGCGGCGCGTCGGAGCCGCCGCCTGAAGATCATCGCGAAACCCGGACCATGGCGCCGAAGAGGTAACCGTCGTGCCAAGCAGCGGTTTTCTTTACTATTTCGAGGCCGGTCCCGTCCGAGATTTTCCTGACGAGGCGAAGGGGCGCTCACTTGCCGCCGGCGGCGGGGCGCATTACGTTCGCTCCGCGCCGCCCGAGCCGGTCGAACCTGCGCCCGGGCGCGGCGCCTAGAGCAAAATCCGAAAAAGTTGATAGACTTTTTCGATGAGATTTTGCTCCAGCATTTTGAATCTGGAGCGATTTCTTATCGACCAGACGATTCCGTCCGGTCGGAAAGCGCTCTAGCTGTTTCCATTCTCCACGGAGCGACCATGACGCCGCCCAGCGAATATATGATCGACCGGCGCCGCCTGCGGCGCAAGCTCGGCTTCTGGCGCACGGGCGCGATCGTCGCCCTGTGCGCCGCCGCGCTGATCGCCTTGGTGCGGGTCAGCGGCGGGGTCGACACGGCCGACAAGCTGACGCCGCATATCGCGCGCCTCGCGATTCAAGGGGTCATCACCGGCGACCGCGACACCCTCGACCTCATCAAGAAGATCGCCGACTCCGGCCAGGCCCGCGCGGTGCTGCTGACGATCGACAGCCCCGGCGGCACCACGACCGGCGCCGAGCGGCTATACGACGAACTGCGCCGGCTGAGCGAGAAGAAGCCCGTGGTCGCCGTCGTCGGGACTCTGGCCGCCTCGGGCGGCTACATCGCCGCGCTCGCCTGCGACGAGATCGTCGCGCGCAGCAACTCCATCGTCGGCTCCATCGGCGTTCTGTTCCAATACCCCAATTTCCACAAGCTTCTCGACACTGCGGGGATCAAGGTCGAGGAAGTGAAGTCGTCGCCGCTCAAGGCCGCGCCCAGTGGCTTCGAGCCCACGAGCGAGGCTGCGCGGGCGGCGATCGCCAGCATGGTGGCGGACTCCTTCGACTGGTTCAAGAAGCTCGTAAAGGAGCGCCGCCGTCTCGACGACGAGGGCCTCGCCAAGGTCTCCGACGGCCGCGTCTTCACGGCCCATCAGGGGGCGCCCTTGAAACTGGTCGATCTGATCGGCGGGGAGCGCGAGGCGATCGCCTGGCTCGAAAGCAATAAAGGACTCGCCAAGAATCTGCCCGTGCGCGACTGGAAGAAGAAGAGCGGCCTCGAACGGTTCGGCCTCGTCGATAGCGCGGCCTATGTCGCCGAGGCGCTGGGGCAGGGGGCGCTCGCGCGTCTGCTCGAACAAGCGGCGGCGGCTGGCGAGCGCGGCGGCCTTGACGGTCTGTTGGCGATTTGGCAGGTTTCGACGGCGAACTGACGCGCCGAAGGCGCGCGTCGGGGGCGCGTCGTCGCGCCCGAAGACAGCGATTCGAACCGCCATGATCAAATCCGAACTTATTCAGCGCATCGCCAGCCGCAACGGCTATCTCTACCAGCGCGACGTCGAGACCATCGTCGGCACCATCCTCGACGAGATCACCGCCGCTTTGGCGCGCGGCGACCGCGTCGAACTGCGTGGCTTCGGCGCCTTTTCCGTGAAGAGGCGCGAGGCGCGCACCGGCCGCAATCCGCGTACGGGCGCGCAGGTCGCGGTGCAGGAGAAGAGCGTCCCGTTCTTCAAGACGGGCAAGGAAATGCGCGAGCGGCTGAACGCCGATTACGAGGGCTGACGGCGCAAGGCGGGACGGGGTTTCGCCCGCCTGCGCGGCGCTGCGCGCCGTGTCGGACGCGCCCACGGGAGCGGGGGACACATGAAATCGATACTGCGCATTATCGTCTTCGTCCCGCTGGGCCTGATTATCCTGTTTTTCGCCATGGCCAACCGCGGTTCGGTGAAGATTTCGCTGGACCCCTTCCCCGGCGCGGACCTCTCCGGCCCCTCTTTCGAGGCGCCGCTGTTCCTCATCGTGCTGGCGTCCATGGCGCTCGGCGTTCTCGCCGGCGGCGTGTCGTCCTGGCTGGGGCATATGCCGGTGCGCCGGGCCGCCAAGGTCGCGCGCGTCGACGCGCGCAAGGCGCGCGACGAAGCCGAACTGCTGCGTCAGGCGGCAATGGCGAGCCTGCCGGCCGAGGAGGGCCACAAGGGCGAATAGGCGTTTCGTCCCGGCGGCGCCCGCTCGCGCGAGGATGCGAGACGGGACGTCGGAACGCACGCTTGAAAAAGCCGGAGCGCGCCGATAAGAGTGTCGCCGTTCCGGCGCGCCCTCGCCGTCGAACGGGCCGCAATAGCTCAGCTGGTAGAGCACATCATTCGTAATGATGGGGTCGGGGGTTCGAATCCCTCTTGCGGCACCAGTAAAATCAGCAAGGTATGTGAAATTCCTTGGCCGCCTCAGTGAGGCTGCGCCGCTCCGGTAAGCGATCGGTAAGCAGAAATCGCCAGCGCTAGAGACGGGCAGGCGCTTACGCCGGCTCTTGCGCGGCGGACCCGTTTTGACAATCCTGATTACGCGCTTGCGTCAGCTTGGATTTGGCGATGCTACACTTGGCATACCACCCACAAAACATGCTAAGGAGGCACAAGTGAACGCGCTCACTCCGATTCGCGGACGCGGTGTCGATGTTGATCGCTGGATCGATCCCGACGAATGGTGCGACCCAATGTCCTATGAAGAACTAAAATACACATTCAATCAAATTGATAAAGCTGGAGATTATATACGCAATAACGATGTGGCTAATGTTTCCGATGCATTTGATATCGTTTTCAATTGGCGAAACGCCCACAGATATCCGCTTCATATTCTGTATGTAACAATGAAACAACGGGCGAAAAAAGTAGACCCTAGAGCACTTGCAGCGCAGAGAATGAAGAGATTCGAAAGCATTCTGAGAAAGATATACAGAAACAATACAATGCAACTATCGCAAATGCAGGATGTTGGCGGATGTAGGGCAATCGTCCATGGACAGAAGCAACTGGTTGAGTTGGTTAAAATATATAGATCATCGCCCCTTCGCCATGATTTCCAGGGGATTAAGGACTATATTTCCTCTCCTAAAGCAGACGGATATAGAAGTGTTCACGTAATGTATCGTTTTGTTGGTAATGCCTCTACATGCGCTTGGAATAAGCTAAGAGTAGAGATACAGTTGCGCACAAAATTGCAGCATTCATGGGCTACAGCTGTTGAAACAGTGGATACATTTACCGACGAAGGGTTAAAATTTGGTGGAGGCTCTAGCGATTGGAAGCGTTTTTTTCAATTAATGGGGTCTGTTCATGCACATTTGGAAGGAACTTCGTTCGTTCCAAATACACCTTCAGATATTGAGCAATTGCGGAGCGCAGTTAGAGAGCTTGAAAAAAAGCTTAACGTTATAAACCTATTAAACTCATGGGCTCATTTGACAAAGGAAATACAGGGGACAAAAGGTGGTAAGGACTACTGGTATTTGATTGAGATTCGACCGGTTAAGAGAGAAATATATATTCAAACATTTTCAGCAAATAAAACCGATGACGCTAATATGAAATATAAGGACGTAGAACTTAAAAACAAAGGAACCACGAATAACGCGGCCCTTGTTTCTGTAAACAGTCTAAGTAACTTACAGAAGACGTATCCTAATTATTTCGCCGATACCGAAATGTTTACATCTTCTTTGGGTCATTTCTTGGGTCGAGGGCAGTAATGTGCGCCGATACAATTCTATCAAATGCCTTCTCAAGCGCTCCCGGACTTTCGTCAGCTTCAACCTCGCGCGCCATGGCGATGAAGCGCTTATGGCGCTCTGCATCCGTGAGCTTCGGTTTGGGCGAGGCCTTCTTTTTCGGCCGCGCCGGTTTCTTTTCTGTCATGCCTCATCGTCCCAGAGCGGCAACCGCATCTGTCGTGGATCGACATACTGCGGCTTGCGCTATTTCCAACGTTTTGGCGGCTCACGCTTGGGCAGATGCTTCTGCCCTTCGGCGACAAGTCGTTTGATAGGTGAGCCGCTTGCCTTTGACGCCTTCAAGAGCTTCGTCGGCGCGTGCAACGTCGTTGAAGCCGAGCTTGATGCGGTGATTATAGCGGAAATCGAACTCCGCAACATACCGCTTCAGGTGCGCCTCTGAGACGTGCTGATAGATGCCATAAATGCCGCGTTTCAGGATCGATATGTAGCCTTCAACGGTATTGGTGTGAGCGTCGCCGCGGACGTATTCCTTGGCGGTGTGACAGACGGTTTCGTGGGAGGAGAAGTTCCAGCCAATGCCGACGTAAACTTGGGCCTCGTCAGTGCGGAAATCGCTCGCCGCGTCAGCATGGCGTGAGATGATCGACTGTAGGTTGTTCGCGGTTACTTTCGCCACATGGAAAGAGCGCACGCGCCCGCCGCGCTCGACAAGCGAGAACACAGGATTTTGCGGTCCGGGGCCTTTGAGCTTCTTGCTGGCGTCGCGGCCAATGTAAGCTTCGTCGGCTTCCAAAGTGACGCCTTCGCCTCCAAGCGGCGAGATGATGACGCCGTGCTTTTCGGTCATGGCCTCGCGGATACGATGGCCTAGAAACCAAGCGGTTTTCATGCTGCAATCGAGCATCCGCTGAATTTGGCGGGTCGAAATGCCTTTCTTGCTGGCGCACATCAAATGGATGATTTGCAACCAAAGATGTAGAGGAAGATGCGAGGACTCGAAGATAGTCCCCATGCGCACGGTGAAGGGCTTTTTGCAAGCGTAGCACTTATAGAGACCGGCGCGGGTAGTCTTACCATTCAGCTTACCGACACGATCTGAGCATCCGCAATGGTGACAGACAGGGCCGTTCGGCCATAGCTTCGCCTCGACATACGCGAAAGCGGCTTCTTCGTTCTGGAACTGTGGGGCGTTGAGGACAGAGGCGGCCATGGACTTATCTCCTATGCCGCCTAAACTACATCATGCAGAAAGGTATGTCAAGTGTAACATCGCCTTGGATTTTGTGCGAGAACAAATGCGGAACATCTTGTTTTCGGGAGGGATCGGCGATGGCGCGCAACAAGGCGCCATTTCAGAAAGGCCTGTCCGAGGCCGATTTCGACAAATCCTACGGCGGCGA
>Ga0233425_10006987_pt1 | contig 16169 bp, 12 predicted proteins | sample Watercolumn_Towu_2_FD_181712 | JGI IMG/M metagenome (GOLD analysis project Ga0233425, IMG submission 181712) | Freshwater microbial communities from Lake Towuti, South Sulawesi, Indonesia - Watercolumn_Towuti2014_140_MG | ecosystem: Environmental > Aquatic > Freshwater > Lake | place...
TCCACCAGTCCATACAAGATCAAGGTTATCAACTCCATCGCCAAGTGTTGAACTGTATTGCACAGTTATTTTGTCCACCCATGCCTTGTCCTGCCCTGAACTCAGACTTGCATTCTTTGCGTATTCCCACCTAACAGTATGAGTGCCAGCAGGAATTGCATATGACTTGAGTGTCCAGTTAACTTCGCCGCTGATAGCGCCTGACTGCGCTGCTCCATCTATATAAAATGTTAGAAAATCATAATACTGCTCAGATGAGACCTTCCAGTAAAATGATATAGTAGCCGGGCCAGTTATTGTAGTACCAATTGCAGTTGACTGATTATCGCCAATTTGTCCACTTTCTGCTGCATCGCCCCCGTAAAAAGATACATTTGTCTGCTCTTTCCAGGTATCACTTGAAAATCTTAATTGGGGGCTATCAACAGCATCATGCAAAGCTGAATTATTATTCAAATAACATGTCAATGTCCCATAATAATTCCCAACAACCACATCGACATCTCCATCGTCATCAACATCAAGAAATGCAGGAGTTCCATCTGCTCCAATTCCATTAAATGGATTATTCGCTCCGGTCTTTTCTGTAAATACTCCTGTTCCATCATTGCTGAAGTAACGAATACTGCCATTACCAATAACAGCGTCCATATCTCCATCTATATTTGAGTCAATGAACGTTATATTTTTACCATTAATACCATTCAGTGGATTACCTGTTTTTATGGCAGCATTCCATGCGCCAGTCTGCTCTGTAAATACTCCGTTTCCATTATTTACGTAATATTTGATTTGGCTTATCCAATTATAGTTATAACAATAATAATCAATACAGTTCCGGTGCTCGCCACCAATAAAAGCATCAAGATCTCCATCTTTATCAATATCTGCAAAGGCAACTGAACTGTTCGTGCCTGCACTAAATCCGTTCAATGGATTGCCGGTCTTGGCAGTCGAGTTCCACGCTCCGGTCTGTTCCGTAAATACTCCACTGCCATTATTTACATAATATTTCACACTTCCATTGATGTCCCCAATGAATGCGTCCATATCACCATCGCCGTCAATATCAGCAAAAGTCAATACGCTATTGACACCAGCACCAAGTCCATTTAAAGGATTACCGGTCTTTGAACTTGAATTCCATGCGCCAGTCTGCTCTGTAAATACTCCGTTTCCATTATTTACGTAATATTTAATTCCACTGTTTCCTACATCATAATCACAATAATAACTACCCCACCACCAACTCCCCCAAGCACATGATGAACTAGCAACAAAAGCGTCAAGATCCCCATCATTATCAATGTCTGCAAAAGCAGGCTTGCTTTTATAACCAACATCAATGCCTGCAAATGGACTCGGATTCGCCAAGGTAAACGAGGCAATAGCATCATCAGCAGAAAAACAGAGGCCGCTCATCAGAAGAGCTGCCAGTGCGGCCTTTCTCCAGCGCATGTTCAATCCGCTGCCGATAAATCCGACACTGTTCATCACATGCCGAGCTACCCAACGACGCAAGTTTCTGATAGACCTTGGCTTCTTAAGAGAGCCTTTTTCGATCCCTTCGTGAATCAGTTCACCACAAAGCCCTTTTAATTCCTGCTTCTCTTTTGTCTTCATTCTAAGATGACTCATTAATTTTGACTTCATTGCCTGTACCCCCATAATTGATATTCATTATCGTTTCGCTACTGTTTATGTGATGACAGATTAATTTTCCTTCTCCCTTGCCCAGAAACTCCTGTCAGGAAGACTGAGGCCTAATTTATGTATCTCTGTGCCAAGACCCAATATGCCGGGCCTCTTCAGCCCGGGCAGCACCTGAACATCATATATTTCCTCACAGCTATTTAAAAATCTAAGCGAGCCTACCAGCGCACCAGTAGGCAGATGTATCACGACAATTCCGCACATAAGATCTTTTCTCTGAGCAAGCTCAAGGTCACCGAATGTATGAGTTTTCCTCATTCTCGAAAGACCGACAAATAGATGTTCACCATGTAGCGACATTCCACGAACAAAGCCCGGCAGTTTTTGGATTACATCATACTTCCCTGCACCACAATCCACTTTTACAAGCTCGCCTGTCGCAGATAGTAGCTGGTATAGCTTTTCATTATAGATCCTCGGAGTATGAGGCATAGGAAGCTCATTGAGAATAATTTCTTTTGAGTTTACATCCATAAGAATGCCCCCGCTTAACTTACCCTCTCGCCAGCCTTGAGCAGTATCAGTCGCGCCAAGGGCAGTCACATATTTAGGCTTGCCGTTCTCTACTGCAAGACCGTTAAGATGACATCTGTCTTCTCCGGAAAGTTCAGTGATAAAGGGAGGTATCCAGAAAGGAGTAAAGCTATGATCAGCATCAATTCTGCAAAGACATGAAAAAAGCGTATTTACACCGATCAATCCATCAGAATCAAAAACAATGTCATGCATGGCAACAGCGCCCGTAAAATAGATAGCCCTCGGCATGTATATCGTATCGTACACACCAGGTTGCTTTGGATATGTTGGCCCCATTTCAGGGTTATGCGCAAGTACAACAACTTCACTCTTCGTGGCTACAGCCATTCTTGATCCATCAATAGTAAGTCCCATGGGTGTATCAAAAGTGCGGGGGAGAAGGTTCAGTTTCTCACCGTTTGAACTGATAAACAGTATCTTGCCCGCTTGATATGTGGTTATTGCCAATGAGCAGTCAAGAGCAGCAAGAAGTTCTGGAAATTCGGGGGTATGATGCAGGGTAAAAGGATTAGCCAATGGACTATTTACAGCCCCAGCTTGTTGATGATTGCCAAGAATGTCTGTACTCATTGCCAGACACTTCTTATGAATTTATTTATGTGACTCTGCGACGAAACTATTTTTCTTTTAAGATTTATCTGACTGACTGACTGACTGACTGACTGACTGCAAGATATGTGCCCCCACATTGCCCCTCCAGTTATTTTATTTTTGTGCAGCTATATTTTCATAGAAAAGCCCTGAATGTCAAGAAGTTTGAGATGCAGAAGTTTGAGATGCAGGGGTCTACGACAAATTTATTGGTAGTGTATTTACTCAAGGATTTACCCTCCCTTTGGCAAAGGGAGGCGAGGAGGGATTTTGTAATAGAAATAAGGAGTTATTTGTTCTCCGTCAATGGAGTAGTCTTTCTTGGTTCTCCTGTTATAACAAAGTTTGGCATTTTATGTTATTATGTTTGTGAAAGGAGGAAAGACAATGAACATTTCACTCACCCCACAACTTGAAACCCTGGTGAAAGCTAAAGTAGCAAGCGGCCTATATGGTTCTGCCAGCGAAGTTATGCGCGATGCATTGCGTCTTCTTGAAGAACGAGATAGAAGACAAGCCGTGCGCATTGAAGAACTAAGAGCCGAAATCAAAAAAGGTCTGGACAGCGGCGAACCGACGCCGTTAGATGTAGGAGCTATCAAGTCACGTGGCCGTAAGCGGCTCGATGTACAGCAAAACAAGGCACGCGACTGATGCTGAAAGTGTTCAAAAGCCCGGAGGCCGAAAGAGACCTTGATGAAATCTGGTGGTATATAGCCCAAGACAATCCAGACAACGCGGACAAACTCCTTGACGAAATTGCAGACATAAGCCAAAAACTCGCTCGGTTCACGAACATGGGCAGGAACCGGGATGAACTCTATCCCGGATTGCAAAGTTTTCCTGTTGGCAAGTATCTGATTTTTTATATGCCAATCAGGGGCGGCATCAAGATCATCAGGGTTTTGCATGGCATGATGGATATTGAAACATTCTTTTAATTACTGCGCCTTTCCTGATTACAATAAGTCAACTATTCATAACCGTCCCGAAAGCACCTCCATAGAGCTATCATATCGTAATAGAGACTGACTGCCGCCGACATTTTTCATTAAAGGCAAATTTTATCGCTAATTTATTTGCTTTCAGGCAAAATAGTCATATAATAGTTTCATGCTCAAAGACAGATACCTCACCCCATATATAGCAGAGGATCTTAAGGAGAAGATGGTCTTTGTCGGCGGTCCGCGCCAGGTCGGAAAGACAACCCTCTGCACTGAACTTGTTGCCTCCCATTTCAGCAAACATGCGTATTTCAACTGGGACAACAGGGCAGACAGAAAGATGATCATGGCCTCTTCATGGCCTGCAGATGCCCAGCTCCTCATATTTGATGAGATCCATAAATACAGGCTATGGAAAAGTCTGATCAAGGGTGAATATGACAAGTTAAAGAACAGTTTCAGGTTCCTTGTCACAGGGAGCGCAAGGCTCGATCTCTACAGAAAAGGGGGAGATTCTCTCCAGGGGCGATATCACTACTACCGTCTTCATCCCTTTACATTGGCAGAAGCAGCAGGATTCAAAAATAAGCCCGATATCATGAAGGAGCTCTCTTTCGACGGCGAGCCTGATAACAACCTGCTGACCGCCCTGGACAGATTCGGCGGATTTCCTGAACCCTTTATGAAACAGGACAGCCGCCATCTGAGGCGGTGGCACAATGAAAAGGTCGAGAGAATGTTCAGAGAAGATATTCTTGATATTGAAGCAATAAGGGATATAGGCAGCATGAAGCTGCTGAGCGATATCCTGCCGTCAAGGGTCGGCTCCCTGCTTTCCCTGAATGCCCTGAGGGAGGATATTGAGGTGAGCCACAGGGCGATATCACACTGGATGGATATACTCGAATCCTTCTACTACCATTTCAGGATATATCCCTATGGATCAAATAAGGTTCGGTCGCTGAAGAGGGAACCGAAGCTCTATCTCTGGGACTGGTCTGAGGTCGAAGATGAAGCAGCCCGCTTCGAAAATCTCATCGCTGCACACCTTCTGAAGTTCGTCCATTTCATAACAGACTATGAAGGCCATAAGGCAGAACTCCATTACCTTAGGGATGTTGATAAAAGAGAGGTGGATTTTCTGGTTACAATTGATGCCAAGCCCTGGTTTGCTGTCGAGGCAAAACTGAGCGACACAAACCTCTCTCCAGGCCTTCTATACTTTAAAGAGAGGCTCTCGATACCTTATGTTTACCAGGTAGTAAAAAAGGACAAAACAGACAGACTCGAAAAAAACACCAGAATCATTTCAGCAGGCAAGTTCCTGCCCGGGCTGATCTGATCTGTATTGCATATTAGAAGGTATAAAGCAGGCCTGCAATGCGCGTGATGCCAATGCTCTCGAACTCTTTCAGTGCGATAAGATGCCTGTCACCCGTAACAATGAGTGCTGCACCTGACTCTTTTGCACACTCAAGTATTCGATTGTCCGGTTCGTCCTGTAATAATTTATAATCTCTGAAACAATTATCTGCAACAGGAGGGCTGAATGGCTGGATTCAATCGTTGGACCGTCGGGGAGAGCGACCTCAGAAACATTACTCCGCTGAAGGCAAGGGGGCTAATAAGGGTTGTGGACATCCTCGGAAGAAAGGCTATGGTATGGGGGACGCCGCAGGACATTATTGAGCATCATAAACAGGAGATCGGCAAGGTCCTCGGCAGCCTGAGTTGATTTAAGCCTCATTCATGGGTTAATATTTTCTCTGCTTTCTGCGGAGAGGTGGCCGAGCGGCTGAAGGCGCACGACTGGAAATCGTGTGTGCGCTAATAACGCACCCAGGGTTCAAATCCCTGCCTCTCCGCCATTAGTTCAGCTGGACATGCCTGACCTGCAATTATCATTTCAGCTTCTTTCTGAGCTCAACGATCTCCTGCTCAAGCGATGATATCCTGCCCATTGACTCTTCCTGGATTCCCTCTATCATCTCCCTCGAAATGTCCCTTACTTCCTGCTGCTTCTTTCGTATCTCAGAAAGTATGCGGGAGTCTCTCAGAACCCTGTCTATCCGGGCCGTAAGTTCACCAATAGTGAACGGTTTTTTAATAAAATCTGCTGCTCCTGCCGAGATCGCAAGGTCATATGACTCTTCCTGTTCAAAGCCTGTCATCATTATTATTGCCATCTCAGGAACCAGAGCTTTTGCAGCGCGGGTCAGCACAAAACCATCCATCCCGGGCATGATCAGATCCGTCACCATCACATCAAATGATTCTTCTTTCAGAAGCGCCAGGGCCGCAGCACCGCTGGATACTGTCCTGCATGTATAACCGGAGGTTTTCAGTCCTTCAGCAAATACAGCGGTCAATATGCGGTCGTCATCAACGACCAGAACCCTGTACTTATTCTCCATAATCAGATTCTCCGTTGGCATCAGACTTTCTGAAGTACTTGGGATACATCTTCGCTGCGCATTCTTCGCAGAGTCCATGGCTGAGCTGGGCGTCAGTATGGTCGCATATATAGGCTTCGAGCTGCTTCCAGGCTCCCTTGTCATCCCTTATCTTCTTGCAGAAGGAACAGATGGGCAGTATGCCATGGAGCGTTCTGATATCTGCAAGTGCCTTCTGAAGCTCTGTGATAAGCGCCTCCCTGTCGTTCTCGAGTTTTATCCTGTCGCTTATGTCCCTGAATATGGTGATGGATGATTCTGTTGAACCGTTCTCTACAAGAGGGGTAGATATGACAAAGACAGGAAATACATTCCCGTTCCTGTGAACAAAGACCTCCTGATCAGATACATACTGTTCGCCTGTAATCACTATCTGGTGCATAGGACAGTCATCAAAAAGAAGTGTGGACCCGTCAGCCCTGCGATTATGGATAATATTATGGATATTCCGTCCAGTGAGCTCCTGCTCAGTCCAGCCGAGAAGACGCTCAGCCTCGGAGTTCATAAGAAGAATATTGCCGGAAGAATCGAGCACATAAAGCCCCTCCCCTATGGACTCTATTATACGGCGCAGCCTGCTCTCGCTCCTCAAAATTGCATTCGCATTTGCAAGGTTCCTTATGGTCACGGCAGACTGATTGGCAATATGCTGATATATGGTTACTTCTGTCTGTGAGAACCTTCTACGCTCCCTTACATGCCCGATAAGAATGCCGAACACCTCATCGTTCATTATCATGGGGACTGCAAGGGCAGATGTGAGCTTCATCTCCTTTACGACCGCAGGCACTGCAAACCTGGTCTCGCTGTCAAAGGATTCGACCGTTTCAGGGTTCCTGCTCTTCACAACAAGGGAAGCAAGCCCCTCACCCTCTACCAGGCGGAAGTTTCCTATCATGGATTCAGGAAAACCGACCGTATCCTCTATAACAAGCTTCCTGCCGTTGTCAGTAAGCAGAAGCAGTGTAGAACAGTCAAATTTCAGAATATCGCGGCATGTTCCGACAATTGTCCTGTAGAGAGGCTTCAGGTCAGTGATCATTGTCATCTCCCTCGAGACTGCAAGGAGTTTTTCGAGATCGGATGCGAACTGTTTTGTGGCCTCCTCAGCCTCCCGGATCTTACGCAGGTCACTCTGGAGGCGTCGTGAGCCGGCCCTTATCAGGACAAGACCGGCCAGCCAGATCAGTCCATGGCTCATAAACTTCATAAACAGTGACCTGTTGATCATTGAACGGAATATCTGCATCGGGACAGATACGCTTATGCCTCCGCGTATGTCGCCAACCTTGTATCCCTGAAAGGCATGACATTTGAGACATGGTTCCTCTGTCTTCAGTGGAGCCATGAAGCGCAGATACTCAACTCCTCTGATAAATTCTGTTGAGCTGTATTCCTTTTCACCGGATTCGAACGTCTTCAGCGCCTTCTTCTCCCAGGGATCAGCCTCGTTCTGGTGACGAATCGGATTTAGACTTGTTATATGACCTATTATTCCCGAAGTCTCTGCAGCTATCTCATGGGCCTGCCTGGTCATATATGCCGGATTCATCAGTGTGAGCTTTTTCCCGGAGGGTGTTGTTATTTCCCGCTCAGTAATATGTGCAAGATAAGGATTGGCAGGGGTTTTTTCAGTTACAGGCACATACACCCCGCCGTGCATGGCATTCCACCTTCTGAATATGACATCTTTTTCGAAGATCGCCTTTGCCTCTTCACGGGCAAGATTGATCATCTCTTTCTTCTTGTCCTGAAACTCTATCAGAAGCAGAAACAGATGAAGAAGCGTCCATGCAGCAATGATAAGCAGCGTGTACTTCTTAAGTATGCCGGCCTGGTCAGACAATTGCCACTCCCTTGATTATGTGTGGGATATATTAACATCAGGGCCTCAGTTTTTTAAGCTAAAATCCATTTCTGAAGCCAGTTTTTTTACCATGTTCATGGCATCGTCAAACGAATTTATCGTACCTGTATCCTGGGCTGCTCTGACGCGCCGGAGCACCATGCCAAGCACCGGCCCCGGTTCCATTCCTGCTGCTATCAGGTCGGCTCCAGTTATCAGCGGAGCGCTCAGGATCCTGTTCCTTATCCTCTGCAGATAATCTATTATGGCGCCACCTGCCCGCTGCACGAACTCTCTTCTGTATTCTTCTCCGGAATCAGGCCCCTGGCTGCTCATTACATCCGCCATGGCAATGATCAGGGCCGGGACAGCGCCATCTCCTATCTTTCGGAACCAGCGCATCCTGGCAGCATCTGAAGCCTTCGGGCTTAAGAGCATGATGGGCCTGAGATGATTCTCTACCATTCTAATGATAAATTCTGCATGAGCTCCTGATAGTTTAAGCCTTCCCGACATGGCCTTTACGATCCCTGCTCCTTCACTGTCGTGGCCATGGAATGTTATGCGGCCAGTATCCTGCTTTATCTCCCTTACGGCCGGCTTGCCAATATCATGGAGCAGTGCGGTCAGCTTCAGCAGTTCAGGACCGTTCGGGGGAAGAGATCCCATCACGAGCCCGGCATGTTCGCCAAAATAACCGGTTGGTTCGCTCAGTATCTTCCCGACATTTTCCATGACAAGCAGCGAGTGTTCCCAGACATCAAGATGATGGTATCCGTTCTGGCTGCAGCCCTTCATAGGCAATATTTCTGGAAAGACGACATTTAGGATGCCGGCAGAATCCATCTTTCTGAACGAGGAACTGCAGTCAGGTTGACCAAGTATCATGAAGACCTCGGACATTATCCTCTCTGCAGAGACACTGCCGAGAAGCGCTGCTGAATCCCTCATCAGCTCCTCTGTTCCTTGTTCGATGCTGAATCCGAGAAATGTCTGAAGCCTTATGGCACGCAGGATGCGGAGAGGATCTGACCTGAACACATCACTGCCTGTCATCCTTATCACGCAGCCCTTTATGTCTTCCATTCCGCCAAGAGGATCTATCAACCCGATCTCATCAATACTACTGCCGGCTTCGGCCGCAATAGCATTGATCGTAAAGTCCCTCTGCCTGAGGTCGTCTTCTATTGTCATGCCCCTCAGCTCTGCCAGGTCAATGAACGATGAGACATCATCCCTGTCAACAAGCCTGTAACAGGGTTCATCCGGTTTCTTTTCGAGAGGGACAAGAGCGGCATTCCGCTTATCTGCAATCTCATATGCAAGGTCCTTTGCACCTCTGCAGACAAGGTCAAGGTCTTTCGGAGGCCTCCCCATCAGCAGGTCCCTTACTGTGCCCCCGACAAGATATATCTTTCTGCTGCCGGTCTCCACCCCGGCCAGCCAGCGTCTCAGCAGCTCATTTGTATTATCAATAGGCTTCATGTTTAACTTTATTGTACTATTCCTGTACCTGGTAATTTAAATCCTTACAACATTATTTATGAAAAAACTGATCAGCAAATATGTTGGCAAGCTCGTGGAACAGGGACTTGCCGTTTCCGAAAGCATAACATTTGTCTGCCTCGATGCAGAGTTCAGCTCTAACAGGGGTTTGGAGAAAGTAGATCCTGAGCTCATCAGGGTCTTTGACAATATCAACATCAACAGCCTCCTCTATGCTGAACCTGCTGAACCGTACAAAAGCATAATTAAACAGCTTGCAAGGCGTGAGCACGACTTTCTTCTTCCGAATGACTGCGAGAACAGGACCTTTCTCCATGATATACCGCTGATACCTGAACTGACATCAGAGGCTGTCAGCAGTGCTCTTTCGATGAGAAAGGCCGCAATAATAGGTGACAGCGGCATTGTCTCATACGGCAGCGTCAGCCCTGAGCAGGCCTTTGTTTCGTTCAGTTCTGTCTGCTTCTCGACCTTTGTGAAGTTCTTTACTGATGTCATGTATCATCTTGAAGACTGCCGGACCGGCAGAACAGAAAGAGATGAGGAAATGATAAGTGCCTGCCTCAAAATAATGGAAAGTCTCGATACCGAATTCCATGATTGCAGCGTGATATCTGAAGCCCCCCCTCGCAACGAAGAGGAAGTAATAAGGCAGATAGTATCTGCCGGCAGAGAGCTGACAAATAGAAAGCTTGTAGATTCGTATTTCGGGAACATATCGTATACATTCGGCAGCAGTATATATATAAGCCAGACAGGAAGCTCCATGGATGAGCTCGCTGCATGCATAGATGCAGTTCCGCTGGACGGATCATCTTCATCCGGAATAACTGCATCATCCGAACTCTCTGCACATCTGGGCATACACAGCAAGACTGGGCTGAGGGCCATACTCCACGGCCATCCGAAATTCACTGTCATAATGTCAATGTCCTGCAGAAGGGATGGCTGCGACATATCCACATGCTACAGGTCATGCAGGGAAGCACGCAGCGCCGCAGGCGTTCCGGTAGTATCAGGAGAGATAGGAACAGGTCCGACCGGACTTGTCAGGACCGTGCCTGATGCTATGACAAAGAGCAGGGCAGTGATAGTCTTCGGCCACGGCATATTCACAGCTGACACGGACAGCTTCAGGCCGGCATTTGAACTGATGCAGTCGGTTGAGAAGAGATGCATGCAGGAATATTTCAAGAAAATTCAGGGACTTATATAGACTAATTTCTTCCAAATTTATGAGCTTATCTGTTAAAATATGCGTCGATGTTTGCTGTATTTGTTGTTCCCTAATGAAATTAGCCGGAGGTTAGACAATGGATTATTTCTTGACTGAAGAGCAGATAATGATACGGGATCTTGCCCGCCAGATCACTGAAGAGAAGATATTCCCTGTACGGGCTGAGCTGGACGAGACCGGCGAATTCCCCTGGGATGTCATGAAAGTGCTCGCACAGTCTGATCTCTTCGGTCTTTTTATCCCTGAGGAGTTCGGCGGACTCGGCAAGGGATGTCTTGAGCTCTGCATAGCTGTGGAAGAACTCTCCCGCGGATGTGTCGGCATCTCAACCTCATACGCAGCTAATGCATTGGGTACATACCCGCTGCTCCTCTTCGGCACTGATGCGCAGAAAAAGAAGTATCTTTCCGATATAGCGGCAGGCAAGAAACTCGTTGCCTTCGGCCTGACAGAGGCAAATGCAGGCAGCGATGCAAGCGGCATTCAGACAACTGCAAAGCTCGACGGAAATGAATATGTGCTGAACGGCACAAAGCAGTGGATAACTAACGGCAGCGTTGCAGACATATATACGATCATAGCAATAACCGACAGGGCAAAAGGCCCGCGCGGCGCATCCGCATTTGTTGTCGAGAAAGGCACTCCCGGCTTCACCTTCGGCAAGAAAGAGAACAAGATGGGCATACGCTCATCCATAACTACAGAGCTCGTTTTCGACAACTGCCGCATACCGAAGGAGAACATCATAGGCAAAGAAGGCATGGGCTTCATAGTAGCGATGAAGACTCTCGACAGCTCGCGTACAGGCGTAGGCGCTCAGGGACTGGGCCTTGCACAGGGTGCGTATGAGGAGGCAGTAAAGTTTGCACGCAAGAGGGTGCAGTTCGGCCATCCGGTGATAAGCTTCCAGGCTGTGCAGCATATGCTTGCGAACATGGCCATGGAGATAGAGGCAGCCCGCGCACTTATTTATTCTGTTGCCCGTTATGTTGACAGCGGCGCAAAGGAGGTCTCGAAGGTATCTGCAATGGCAAAGTGTTTTGCTACAGATCTCGGCATGAAGGTGGCAACCGATGCTGTTCAGGTCATGGGCGGTTCAGGCTACATGAAGGAATATCCTGTCGAAAAGATGATGCGCGATGCAAAGATACTCCAGATCTATGAGGGCACCAATCAGATCCAGCGCAATGTCATAGGCCAGGAGATCATCAAGGAATTCGCAAGAAACAGCAGATAGCCGCAAGATTAGTTTCAGAGAGATGATACATCATCCGGCCATTCAGAACATGAATGGCCGGAATACTTTCAGGGCATAATAATGATCCTCATAAAAGCTGAAGACCTTGTCAAACATTACGGAAACTTCACTGCAGTAGCCGGCATAAGCTTTGAGATCATGCAGGGCGAATGCTTCGGTTTTTTGGGCCCGAACGGTGCCGGAAAAACAACAGCAATGGGCATGATCTACTGTTTCATGCCGCCTTCCTCAGGAAGTGTAAGCGTCTTCGGGCTCGACACGGTCAAACAGCCCAGCGACATCAAGCGCCGCATCGGTGTTATGCCTCAGGATGAGAGTCTTGACCCGGACCTGTCTGTCTTCGAAAACCTGATTGTCTATGCGCGCTACTTCGATATTCCCAAAAGACTGTCAGAACCCAAGTCATGGGAACTGCTCGACTTTGTGGAACTGAGGGACAAGGCCAATGTGAACATCAAGAGCCTTTCCGGCGGAATGAAGAGAAGACTCCTTCTTGCACGGGCATTGATAAACGACCCGGACCTTATAATTATGGACGAACCTACAGTCGGCCTCGACCCTCTCAGCAGGCATGCTGTATGGGAGAACCTCGCACATATAAAGAAAAAAGGCAGGACAATCGTTCTTACGACCCATTACATGGAAGAGGCTGAGAAGATATGCGACAGGGTCGCCATAATGAACGCAGGAAGGGTCATCGAGACTGACAGCCCTTCAAATCTCATGAAGAAATATGACGGAAATCTCGAAGAGGTCTACCTGACACTGACGGGCAGGACACTCAGGGAGAGGGACCTGTGAACCTGAAAAGGGCAATGAGGGTATGGCAGAGGAACTTCACGGTATTCACAAAGCTCTACAAGTCGAGCCTCGCCCTTAATTTCGCTGAGCCCATAGTCTATCTCTGGGCAATGGGACTCGGTCTCGGCGCATATGTGAAGGAGATAAACGGGGTGCCTTACATCAATTTCATAGCACCCGGCATGATAGCCTCTTCGGCCATGTTCGCAGCAGTATATGAATGCTCTTACGGCACCTTCGTGCGCATGACCTTCCAGAAGACCTTCGACGCAATACTCGCGACACCCGTGAATATAGATGACCTCGTTGCGGGAGAACTGATGTGGGGGGCTTCAAAAAGTGTTCTGTACGGCATGATCATCATGATAGTGATCTCTTCACTCGGGCTGGTCGATTCCGTCTCGATCATCGCTGTCCTGCCGATGCTCTTCATAAGCGGAATAGTATTTGCCGAGATATCGATGATCTTCGCAGCAGTAGTGCCGGGCATAGACTCCTTCAACTATTTCTATACCCTCTTTATGACCCCGATGTTCCTGTTTTCGGGGATATTCTTCCCGCTCGACAACCTGCCGCCGCTCGTTTCAAAGATCGCCTTCTTCACACCGCTGTACCATCTCGTAAATATCTGCAGGTCTTTTGCACAGGGACATGCAGCCGCTGCCAAGTGGGATGTTCTCTGGCTGATAACAGCAGCCCTTGTGCTTGCACCCTACCCGTTCAGGCTGATGAGAAGAAGGATAGTGAAGTAAGTATCAGGCTGCCTTGAATCTTCTCAGTCTCAGTGCGTTCGAAACGACTGTCACGGATGAAAAACCCATAGCGCCTGCTGCGAGCATTGGATTTAGAAGAATTCCGAAGAACGGGAAGAGCACACCAGCTGCAACCGGAATAAGGATCACATTGTATGCAAAGGCCCAGAAGAGGTTCTGTTTGATATTTCTCATGGTTGCCTTCGAAAGGGCTGTTGCGGTAACAACACCGCGTATGTTCCCTGAAATAAGCGTTATATCAGATGCCTCCATTGCAACATCCGTCCCTGTTCCAATGGCAATACCAACATCTGCCTGCGCGAGTGCCGGCGCATCATTTATGCCATCTCCGACCATTGCGACCACCCTGCCCTCTGACTGGAGCTTCTTCACTTCATCGGCCTTGTCCTGCGGGAGCACCTCGGCAAGTATGCGGTCGATTCCGGCATTGCGGCCTATTGCCTCTCCGGTCCGCCTGTTGTCCCCGGTTATCATCACGACCTCCACGCCTAGTTCATGAAGCTTTCTGACCGCATCGACAGACTCCTCCCTCAGCATATCTGCCACGGCAATGATGCCTGACGCGGAGCTGTCAACGCTCACGAACATCGGCGTCTTGCCCTGTTCCGAGAGACTGTCAGACTCTGCGATCAGACCCTTGATATCAACGCCCTCATCCTCCATAAACCTCTGGTTGCCGAGCAGCACCTTGCGCCCGTTCAAGGAGGCTTTGATGCCATGGCCCGGGATAGCCTGAAATTCGACAGGGTCTACAAGCTTTATACTCTTTTCATCTGCCTCTTTAGTAATTGCCTCTGCAAGAGGGTGTTCAGAACCCTTTTCTGCAGACGCGGAGTAGAAGAGTACCTCGTCTGCCTTCATGGTTCCGGCCACAATGTCCGTCACCTCCGGCCGTCCCTTCGTGAGCGTGCCTGTCTTGTCGAACACTACTGTATTTATCCTGTGCGCCTTCTCGAGCGCTTCGCCGCTCCTGATCAGAATGCCGTTCTCTGCGCCCTTGCCTGTGCCGACCATTATTGAGGTAGGAGTTGCAAGGCCCAAAGAACACGGACATGCAATGATCAGAACTGCAATGAAGTTGAGTACTGCATATGTAAAAGAAGGCTCCGGACCGAAAAAGAACCAGACAACAAAGGTCAAAGCCGCAATTACGATAACTGCGGGGACAAAGTAGGATGCGATCACATCAGCAAGCCTTGCGATCGGGGGCTTTGATCCCTGTGCTGACTGGACCATATCAATGATATGTGAGAGCATGGTCTCCCTTCCGACCTTGACTGCTTCAAACCTGAAAGTGCCTGTCTTGTTAATGGTGCCACCTATGACAGTGTCGCCGCTCCGCTTCTCGACCGGTATCGACTCACCCGTAACCATTGACTCATCTATTGATGAGTATCCCTCCTTGATAATTCCGTCCACCGGCACTTTTTCTCCGGGCTTCACGACTATCACGTCGCCGATCTCGACATCCTCTATCGGCAGATCTATCTCCTGCCCGTCCCTAAGAATGGTTGCTGTCTTTGCCTGGAGCCCAATCAGCTTTTTTATCGCCTCTGAAGTCCGGCCCTTCGCCCTCGCCTCGAACAGCCGACCCAGCAGTATAAGTACAATGATCGTTGCCGATGTATCGAAATAGACATCAGCACTGTATCCCTTCACCTCAAATACAGAGGGGAAGAATGTTGCAACAATGCTGTATATATATGCGGAGGATGTCCCTATTGCGATGAGGGTGTTCATATTCGTCGTTCTGTGCCTTGCCGCTGCAATGGCGCCTGAATAGAACTGCAGGCCTATCCAGAACTGCACCGGCGTTGCAAGCAGCAGCTGTATCAGATGGTTAGTGAACATGGGCATATGCATGCTGTGGCCCATGAGATGGTTCCACTGCATAAGCAGCATTATGGGCAGGGCAAGCATCGCGCCCGCGGCAACCTTTGTCTTGAGCTGCCTGTATGCCTTTTCGCGTTCACGCTGCTCCTTCTCAACAATGTCCTCGCCCTTTTCTGCCTCGACAACCTCATAACCGGCATCCTTTATCACCTTCTTGAAGTCCCTGATGCCGACAACAGACGGTATATACCTGATAACAGCCTTTTCTGTTGCGAAATTCACTGAAGCAGAAACAACCCCCTGCATCTCCCTCAGCACGTTCTCCACAGCAGAAACGCAGGCAGCACATGTCATCCCTCTTACAGGCAGGATAATCTCGGAGACCGAAACACCATAGCCTGAATCAACAACCGCCTTCATCATGGCATTAATATCCACCTTCAGCGGATCATAATCCACCGTTGCCTTCTCTGCAGCAAAGTTCACAGAGGCAGACAGCACACCCTCAATGTCGACCAAAGCATTTTCAACATGAGAGGCGCATGCAGCACATGACATGCCTGTTACAGGGAGATCAAGTTTTTTTAATGAAGATTGTTCTGACATTTTACCATCCATAAATAAACTACCACCGACCTCGTCGGTGGTTTTCTTGGGGAACAACAACTCCTGACAAT
>Ga0233425_10006988_pt1 | contig 16166 bp, 16 predicted proteins | sample Watercolumn_Towu_2_FD_181712 | JGI IMG/M metagenome (GOLD analysis project Ga0233425, IMG submission 181712) | Freshwater microbial communities from Lake Towuti, South Sulawesi, Indonesia - Watercolumn_Towuti2014_140_MG | ecosystem: Environmental > Aquatic > Freshwater > Lake | place...
TCCATGAGTCAGGCCACCGTGCACGCGATCGAGTTGGCGGTCGCGTGCGTCGTGTTCGCCCTCGTCGTGCTGCGACTCGGCCGTCTCGGACGCATCAGTTTCCGCTACACGATGGGATGGCTCGTCCTCGCTGCGATCGGGGTGTTCGCGGCGTTGCTCGTGCCCCTCGTGGAGCCCGTCGCCGCGTGGCTGCGCCTCTCCCCGACGGCGTTGCTCGTGGCGCTCGCGTCGCTGGGGTCGGCGGCGTTGTTCCTGCAGCTCACGATCAGCATCTCGGGCAGCCAGCGCAGGATGGACTCCCTGACGCAGGAAAACGCGCTGTTGCGCGAGCGCGTCGCACGCCTCGAGGGGGACGGCCGCCCCCCGAGCCCGTGACGCCGGGGGGCGTCGCGATCGTGACGCCGGGCTCGCCGCAGCCGTGACGCCGGGCGGCCCGCACCCCGACGTCCTCGTCGTCGTGCCCGCGCTGGACGAGGCCGCGACGATCGCCGAGGTGGTCGCGGGCGCACGCAGCCACGGCTACGAGGTGGTCGTCGTGGACGACGGTTCCACCGACGACACGGGCGTCCGCGCCGCGCGGGCCGGGGCCGTCGTGCTGCGCCACGAACGAAACCTCGGGGTCGGCGGCGCACTCCAGACGGCGTTTCGCTACGCGCACGCGGCGGGACGCCGCGCCGTCATCCAGTGCGACGCCGACGGCCAGCACGCCACCGAACACCTCGACGACCTGGTGCGCGCGTGGCGCGCGACGGGGGCCGACGTCGTGCTCGGGAGCCGTTTTCGCGATCCCGCGCACGCGCGACGCATCCCCCGTCCGCGGCGCATCGCGATGGGGGTGCTCTCTCGCGTCGCGGGCCTCGCCTGCCGCGCCCGCGTCACCGACGTCACCTCGGGCTTCCGCCTCGTCGCGGAGCCGGTGCTCGGCCACTTCGCGCGACGCTTCCCCGCGCACTACCTCGGGGACACCTTCGAGGCGGTGGTGGCGGTGGGCCGCGGCCGCTACCGCCTGAAGGAGATCGGCGTGCCGATCCGGCCGCGCAAGGTGGGCCAGTCCACCGCCACCACGCTGCGCGCGGTGCTGCTCATCGCCCGCAGCCTCGTGGTCGTGGCGTTGGGGATCAACTACCGCATCCCCTGCGCCGGCGGGCAGACTGAAACGCGCGCCGGACATCCCACCGCGACGCGCAGAAACGAGCCGACGTGACCACGACATCCACCCCGCCCGCGACGCAGGCCCGCACCGCCGTGATCGTGGACGCCGTGCGCACCCCGCTCGGCAAGCGCAATGGCCGCCTCAAGGACTGGCACGCCGTGGACCTCGCCGCCCACGTGCTGAACGCGCTCGTGGAGCGCACCGGCGTGGACCCCGGCGGCATCGACGACGTGGTGATGGGCTGCGTGATGCAGGTGGGCGAGCAGAGCCTCAACGTGGCCCGCAACGCGGTGCTCGCCGCAGGCTGGCCCGAGACGGTGCCCGGCACGACGGTGGATCGCCAGTGCGGCTCCAGCCAGCAGGCCGTGCATTTCGCCGCGCAGGGCGTGATCGCGGGCGCCTACGACGCGGTCGTGGCGTGCGGCGTGGAGGCGATGACCCGCGTGCCGCTGGGCTCCTCGATCGCGGAGGGCAAGTACGGCTTTCCGTTCGGCCCGCAGGTGCAGCAGCGATACGCGTCGGACGGGGGGCTCGTGAACCAGGGCATCTCCGCCGAGCTCATCGCCGACAAGTGGGGCATCACGCGCGAGGACATGGACCGCTTCGGCGTGCGTTCCCAGACTTGCGCGGCCCGCGCCACCGCCGAGGGCCGCTTCGAGCGCGAGATCGTGCCGACGCGCGACGCCGAGGGCGGGATGATGACGACCGACGAGGGCATCCGCGAGTCCAGCGTGGAGAAGCTCGCGACGCTCACCCCCGCGTTCCGACCCGCCGACCAGGGCGGGCGCGTCACCGCCGGCAACTCCTCGCAGATCACCGACGGCGCCACCGCGACGCTCATCATGAGCGAGCAGCGTGCCCGCGCGCTCGGCCTGCGCCCGCGCGCCCGCTTCGTGGACTTCGCGCTCGCCGCGGACAACCCGCGCTACATGCTCACCGCCCCGATCCCCGCGACGCACAAGGTGCTGGAACGCAGCGGGCTCGCGCTCGAGGACGTGGACCTCGTGGAGATCAACGAGGCGTTCGCGTCGGTGGTGCTGGCATGGGAACAGGAGCTGCACCCCGACATGGAGCGCGTCAACGTCAACGGCGGCGCCATCGCGCTCGGCCACCCGCTCGGCGCGTCGGGCACGCGTCTGCTCTCCACGCTGCTCGCCGAACTCGAGCGCACGGGTGGCCGCTACGGCCTGCAGACCATGTGCGAAGGCGGCGGCATGGCCAACGCGACGATCATCGAGCGCCTCGGCTGACGCGTGGGCCGTCTGCTGTGGACGGCCCTCGGGCTCGTGCTACTGGTCGGGCTCTGGCGCGTCGGGCTCGGCATGCTGCGCTCGATGACGGCGCCGCTCCCCCCGCCGCCTCCCCCGGGGGAGATGCGGCGCATCAACGTGCGCTACCGGTGCAGCGTCTGCGGCGTGGAACTGCGCCTCACACTGGCCCCCGACCAGGACCCGCCGCCCCCGCGGCACTGCATGGAGGAGATGTTGCTGGTCAGTGATACTTCGTCGCGGTGAAGAGCCCGCCGAGCACGCCCACGAGCCCGCCGAACAGCCACCAGTTGTTGCGGCCGCCCGGCACGAAGCCGAGATAGAAGAGCAGGATCACGAGCGCGCCGAGCCCGAGCAGCGCGAACATCAGCACGGGCACCCACCGCGGGCTCACCTTGGTCGTCATCGGCACGGGCGGGGTGTAGCGCGACGAAGCGCCCGCCTCGGTCGTGCGGCCCGAGGGGCGCGGCGTGCGGCGCGGGGCGGGCGACATCGCGCACGAGGCTACCGTCGGGCCGTGGCGGTGCGCGTGCGGCCCGAGCCGTCGGCCGATGCCCCCGAAGTGCTCGTGGTGGACAACTACGACAGCTTCGTGCACAACCTCGTGCAATACCTCGGCGAACTCGGCGCGTCGCCGCGCGTCGTGCGCAACGACGCACCCGGCCTGCTGGAGGTGGTCGACGCGTTCGACGGGCCGCTCCTGCTGTCGCCCGGACCCGGCCATCCCGCCGATGCGGGGTTGCTGTGCGAGGTCATCTCCCGTGCGATGGGTCGTCTCCCGATGCTCGGCGTGTGTCTCGGTCACCAGGCCATCGCCCACGTGTGCGGCGCGCGGGTGGTGCGTGCCCCCGAGTTGCGCCACGGCAAGACCTCGCCGATCCACCACGACGGCACCGGCATCTTCGCCGACCTCCCGTCGCCGCTGGAGGCCACCCGCTACCACTCGCTCGCGGTGGACCCCGGGTCGGTGCCGTCCACGCTGCGCGTCACGGCCCGGACGCAGGACGGCGTCGTGATGGCACTGCGCCACGCCCGGCTGCCGGTCGAGGGCGTGCAGTTCCACCCCGAGAGCATCCTCACCGCGCACGGACACGCGATGCTGCGCAACTACCTCGTCACGGCATCGTCGTGGTGGTCGCGACCGCACGCCCCACGGTGAGGCGCACGACCGTCCCGGCGGCCACCTGGGCGTTCGGGTCGGTACCCTGGCTGATCACCCGCTGGTCGTTCGGGTCCCCCGCCGGCACGTCCTGGTAGCGCACCTCGGCGGCGAGTCCGGCGGCCGCGAGCACGGCGCGCGCATCGGCCTCGCCGAGGCCCTCCACTTGCGGCACCACGGCCTTGGTCGAGCCCGCGGCCACCACGAGCGTCACCGCGGCCCGGGCCGCGCTCGCGGAACCCGCCGCGGGGTCGGTGCGGATCACGCGTCCCGGTTCGACCTCGGTGGATTGCTGCTCGACCACCGCGACGGCGAAGAAGTACGGCGAGGTCTCCAGCAACTGTCGTGCGGCGTTGGCGCTCTGGCCCTCCACGTTCGGCACGACGAGCTGGCCCGGCCCGCCCGAGACGACGACGCTGATCGCCGAACCCTTGCGCACCTGGGAGTCCGCCTTCGGGTCCTGCGAGATGATCTGGTTCTCGGGCACCGCGGGGTCGTTGCGCACCTCGCGCACGGTGAGCTGCAGTCCGAGCGGGGCGAGCAGTGCGGTCGCGTCCTTGACGGTGAGGCCGCGCACGAGCGGCACCACGACGGGACTGGAGGCGGGGTTGTAGGTGATCGTCACGGTGTCGCCGGTGCGCGCGAGCACGCTCGGCGGCGGGTCTTGCGCGTACACGACGTCGTCCCCCGTACCCTCGCGCGGATCCGCGTACGGCACGGGGGTGAAGCCCAGCCCGAGCAGCGCCTCGCTTGCGTCCTTGACGGTCAGGCCCGTCACGTCGGGCACGGTGATCGACGCGTTGGACGAGGACCGCGTGAGCGTCTGGTACAGGAACAGCCCCCCGCCGCCCAGCACGATCGCGGTGAACAGCGTGCCGAACACCAGCAGCGCCGTGCGCCGCGGCAGCGAGTCGTCGTAGGGCGGCACGGTTTCGCGGCGGGGAGCCGGGCGCGTGGACGGCGGGCGTGTGCCCGTCGGCGCCATCACCTGCGTCGGCGCATCGGCCGGGGCCCCGGCCGCGCCGTCGGCCACCTCCGGATCGCGGATGCCCGCAGGTCGGGCCAGCACCTCGGCGCCGTCCACGAAGCGGCGCAGGTCCTCGCGCAGCAGCGCGGCCGACTCGTAGCGATCCTCGGGACGCTTGGCCATGCAGGTGGCGACGATCGCGGCGAACGAGGCCGGCACGTGCGGGGCGCGTTGCGCGAGCGGCGTCGCCTGGTCGTGCACCTGCTTGTACGCGACCGCCACCGCGTTGTCCCCGGTGAAGGGCGGCCCGCCCGTGAGCAACTCGTACATCACGACGCCGAGCGAGTAGATGTCGCTGCGCTGGTCGGTGTGCGTCCCCTGCGCCTGTTCGGGGGAGAAGTAGGTGGCCGTGCCCATCACCGCCCCCGTCTGCGTGAGGCTCTGCTCGACTCCCGCGCCGAGCGCGCGAGCGATGCCGAAGTCCGCGACCTTCACCGCTCCCGTCGTGGCCACGAGGATGTTGCCCGGCTTGACGTCGCGGTGCACCACCCCGTTGCGGTGCGCGAAGTCCAGGGCGCTCGCCACCTCGACGGCGACCTCGCAGGTCTGCAGCGGCGTGAGCGTGCCCGAGGCTCGCAGGATGTCGGCGAGGGTCTTGCCGTCCACGAACTCCATGGCGATGTAATAGGTGTTGTTGACCTTGCCCCAGTCGTAGACGGTCACGATGTTGGGGTGGTTGAGGCCCGCGGCCGCCTGGGCCTCGCGCCGGAAGCGCTCCACGAACGCGGGGTCGGTCGCGAACTCGGGGAACAACACCTTGATCGCCACGGGACGATCCAGCAGCACGTCGTGGCCGCAGAAGATCTCGGCCATGCCGCCGCGGGCGATGCGGGTGCCGACCTCGTAGCGGTCGTTGATGAGGGCTCGGGTTGCCACGTCAGGACCCCGCGAGCGTCGTGGTGGTCGCGTCCACCAGGTCGCGGATCGCGTTGAGGTAGTCGCGCGCCTCGAGCGGATCGTCGAAGGTCGGCCGTGCCGAGATCTCCCGGGCGAGTCCGGGTGCGAGGTCGCCGCGGCGCAGCGTGGAATCGGCCTCGATCGTCGGGTCGAACCACAGCACGCCGCCCGGACGCCCGCGCCACACCAGCACGCGTGCGTCGGGATCCCGCGATTCGAAGCCCACGAAGAACCCGTTGCGGGCCCAGGCGGCGAGCACCGCGAAGCCCGCAACGGCCACGGCCGCCGCGACACCCGCGACGAGCGCCGCGACGCGCGGGGAGGGTCGGCGGCGCGAGGCCGTCGACGCCGCATCGGCGTCCGTCACGGCGTCCGCGACGATCACCGTCACGTTGTCCCGACCGCCGCGGGCGTTGGCCGCGGCGACCAGCCGGCGGGCCGCCTCGCCCGGGTCGCGCTCGACGGCGAGCGTGGTGAGGATCTCTGCGTCCTCCACCTCGTCCACGAGTCCGTCGCTGCAGAGCACGAAACGGTCGCCCGCCAGGATCGGGATCGTCCATGAATCCACGGCCACACGCTCCTCGATGCCGAGCGCCCGCGTCACGATGTTGCGTCGCGCGTGGGTGCGCGCCTCGTCGGTGCTGATGAGGCCCTCCGAGAGCAGCTCCTGGACGTAGCTGTGGTCCACGCTCACCTGACGCAGCACCCCGTCGCGCAACAGGTAGGCGCGCGAATCCCCGACGTTGGCGACGAGCGCGACGCTGCCGTCCGCCAGCACCGCGGTGCCGTCCGTCGCCTCCTCGGGGGCGGGCACCACGGCGAGGGCCGTGAGTGTCGTGCCCATTCCACGGCGGTCCGTGTCGGTGGCCGAGGACCGGTGGATGGTGGCGTTGATGGCCTCGATCAACGCGACGAGTGAACCCGCATCGGGCATGCCGTCGCGGTACGCGTCGCGCACGGCGGCGACGGCCAACGCGCTCGCGACCTCACCTGCGTTGTGGCCGCCCATGCCGTCGGCGACGACGTACATCCCCGGTCCGGCGTGCAGGGCATCCTCGTTGTCTTGGCGGAGCCGTCCGACGTCGCTCGCCACCCCCCAGCGCAGCCTCACGGGTACACCCCCGTCGCGGCGGGGCTCACGCGATCTCGAAGCGGACGCCGACGCTGCCGAACGCGACCTCGTCGCCGTCGGCGAGCAGTTGCTCTCCCGACACGGGCGTGCCGTTGATGCGCGTGCCGTTGGTGCTGCCGAGGTCCAGCACGGTCCAGCCCCCCGGGCCGCGGCGCAGCTGTGCGTGCTCGCGGCTCACGTTGGGGTCGGCCAGCACGAGCCCACAGGTGGACTGGCGCCCGACGATCACCGTGTCGCCGACGAGCTCGTGCACGCCGCCGTCGGCCCGCACGATGCGGGCCGAGACCGCGGGCGTGCGCGCCACGACCCGCGTTGGCACGGACGCCTCGGGGCCGTCCCCCGTCGGATCGGCGGGGGACGGCCCCGTCGCGTCGGCGGGGGCCTCCCTGCGCGCGGCGTGCGTCCCGCGGACCTCGAAGTCCCCCTCGGCGACGGTCGCATCCTCGCTGAGGCGCACCTCGAAGGGGCTGGCGTGGCGCAGCCCGAGCCGCTCGGCGTGCTGCGTGAGGGCCTCGGCCAGCTCCCGCTCGAGGTGCCGCGCGACGCGCTCGAATGCCGCGCGATCGCGCGGATGCAGCGCCACCTCCCATCCCGTGGTGGGCGCGTCCGCAGCGGCCTCGAGCGCCCGCACCAAGCGGCGACCCAGGTGGATCGGGCGGATCGCCGAGTCGTACGCTCGCGCAACCACGCGCCGATCCTACGCGGGCGCCTCGCCGTGATTTCCGCATCGAGCGTTAGCGTGAGTGGTCCACTCGGGCGAGTGGCGAAATGGCAGACGCGCTGGCTTCAGGTGCCAGTGTTCGCAAGGACGTGGGGGTTCAAGTCCCCCCTCGCCCACTCGAGGTCAGGATGCGCCGCGCGCTCCCGCGAGCGCCGGTGCGAGCGCCGGAGCATCCAGCGACCATGCGACGCGCGTGTACTCGTCGCGGTCGAAACGGCTACCCCACCGGCGCGAGAGCGTCTCGAGTTCCTCCGGCGTGATCGCCGCCTCGCGCGTCGCGCTCTCGAAGTGGTACAGCCGTGCGAGCGGCGTCCAGATGATGCGGTGGCCGCGGTCCAGCAGCTTGTAGCCGAGGTCCACGTCGTTGAACGACACGGGGAACGCCTGGGACAGCCCACCCACCTCGAAGAAGGCGGAGCGGCGCACCATCGCGCACGCCCCCGTCACCCCGCTCACCTCGCGGGCGAAGGTGAGCATGCCGAGCGGGCCGAGCTCGCGCGAGGAAAGACCGTTGGCGAAATTGTGGTGGTGCAGCGCGTAGGAGTGGCCCGCGCTCTGGATGCGGCCGTCCTCCAGCAGCAGCATCGGGCCCACCATCGCGACGTCGGGCTCGCCCATGTGGGCCAGCATGACCTCCAGCCAGTCGGGGGTGATGATCTCGGTGTCGTCGTTGAGGAGCACGATGAACTCCTCGTCGCCCTGCACCACGCCGAGGTTGCACTTTTCCGAGTAGTTGAACGGCTTGTCGTAGCCCACCACGGTCACCGTGCCGTCGCCGGCGGCCGTCAGCCCGTCGAGCACCTCGACGGGGGTCGGCGCGTCGGCGACCACCACGATGCGGTACCGGTCGTAGGTGGAGTTGCGCAGGATCGCATCCACGCAGTGCTCCACGAGGCAGACGTCCACGCCGAAGACGCGCCGTCGCGTGCCCCGCGTCGGGATGACGATCGCAACCTCGGGCCGCGAGCGCAGCGTGCGTTGGACCCGGATGAGGGAGTGACCCGGCACCTCGCCGACGGTCGCCTCGATGCCCGTGCGCGCGAGGTGCTCGCGCACGGCCCTCAGACCCGTGAGGAAGGCGTGCGGTTTCTCCCCGGGGTGTACGGCCGCCGACCCGGGGATCGCGCGCCAGTGGTACAGCACCTTGGGGATGTGGGCGATCCGACGGGTGCGCTCGGTGACGCGCAGGACGAGGTCGTGGTCCTGCGAGCCGTCGAAGCCCTCGCGGAAGCGGCCCACGGCGTCCACCAGCGCCGTGCGGATGACCGAGACGTGGGAGCAGTAGTTCTGGGCCCGCAGGCGCTCGGGGGACCAGCGGGGCTTGCGGAACGCGTCGTAGTGCTCCCCCTCGGGCGTGATCTTGTCCTCGTCGCTGTAGACGTAGTCCACGAGGGGCTCCCGGTCGATCACCGCGTCCACCTCGGCGAGCGCATCGGGGCTCAGCTCGTCGTCGTGGTCGAGCAGCACCACGAACTCGCCGCGCGCCATGGCGAGCGCATCGTTGGACGCCGCGACGATCCCCCCGTTGCGGGCGCGACGGTACGTCTCGATGCGCGCATCCGAGGCCTGCAGTTCGGCGAGCCGTTCCGCGACCCACGGCTCGGCCGATGCGTCGTCGACGAGGCACCACTGCCAGTCGCGGGTGGTCTGCGCGAGCACCGATGCGACGCACGATTCGAACGCCGCCCGTGGCGGCGAGAAGACGGGGGTGACGATCGAGTAGCGCGACCCCCCGGCCACGTCAGCGAGCGAGGCGGCGCAGCACGCGCACGGGCAACATCACGAACCGCCCGATCCGCCAGGTGGCGGAGGCCCGCATCGCGTCGGCCTCTCGCGCACGCGCGTCGGCCTGCCGCAGCATGCGGTGATGCTCGCGCATCACCTCCTCGAGGCGTGCGATGTGCGCCGCGTGATTGGCGGCGTGCGTCTCGGCGTCCACCGCACGGCGATCCAGTGCCGCGATGATCGCGTCCCGCCCGGCGATGACCGCGCGCGCCTCGCCGGCCTCGGCGATCGCACCGATCGCAAAGTCCCGCGAGTGCAGCAGCTGCATCTCCAGTTCCATGATCCGCCGCTCGGCCGCGTCGAGCGCGGCACGGTCCGCATCCATGGCGTGCGTCGGCTGCGGCGCGTGCTCGGTCATGCGACGCACGAAGTCTAACGGTGCGGGCTTCTGGTAGGTTGCGCGCGGATGGGCCAGATCGCGGACATCGCGCGCTCCCGCAACCTTCTCTGGAACCTGACGCTGCGGGAGTTGCGCGCCAAGTACCGTCGGTCGCTGCTCGGGTGGTCGTGGTCGATGCTCAACCCGCTCGCCCAGCTCGCGATCTACTCGTTCGTCTTCGGCGTGCTGTTCGGGGTGGAGGCACCGGTCGGGGATCCGTCGGGGGTGTCGGCCTACGGGTTGTACCTGCTGAGCGGGCTCATCCCGTGGGGCTTCTTCTCGCTCGTGTGCGGCATGGGACTCCAGGCCGTGATCTCCAACTCCAACCTCGTGCGCAAGGTGGCCTTCGCCCGCGAGTGCCTCGTGGTCTCGCAGGTGCTGTTCGCGGTCGTGCAGTTCTCGATCGAGATGTCGTTGGTCTGCGTCGTGCTCGTCGTCGCCGGGAGTCCGCTCCTGGCGTGGCTCCCGGTGACCCTGCTGCTGATGGCACTCCTCGCGGCCTTCGCGGGCGGGATCGCGTTGATCCTGAGCGTGGGCGCCGTGTTCTTCAGGGACCTGCCGTACCTCTGGACGATCCTGCAGCAGGTGTGGTTCTTCGCCACGCCGGTCATCTACGACCAGGCCCGCTTCGACCAGTTGTCGAACCCCGTCGCGCGGGCCGTCCTGCACTGGAACCCCACGGCGGTGTTCCTGCGGGCCTTCCGCGACGTCACCTACCACGGCCGCGGTCCGGTGCTCGCGGACCTCGTGGTGCTCGCGTGCGTCGCGGCGGCCTCCGTGTTCGTCGGGCTGCGGGTGTTCGCCCGCTACTCGCGCCGCCTCGCCGAAGAGCTCTGAGCGCCCGGCCCGCGGGCGGGCTCAGCGGTGCTGGCGCGCCACCGTCCAGCGGGGCTCGAGGGCGGCGATGCCCGACTGGCCGGGGTCCGAGCCGCGCACGCGCAGCGCGCACCATTCGTCGAGCCGGTCGTGGTCGACGGTCCCCGACGCATCGGTGAGCCGCGCCGAGATGCGGTAGTCGCCCTCCAGCAGGTGGAGCGCGTCGAAGCGCGCCTCGATCGTGGCCGCTCCGTCCAGGGCGCGGATGGAGGCCGTGCCGCGCTGCGTGGAGCCCGACCATGCCACGGCACCGTCGGACGTGCGGATCGTGACGTGGAGCACGGGCGACTCGAGGCGCGCGTGCGCCGTGAGCTCGCAGCGCACGACCAGCGGTCCGCCCGAGGCGGCGTCACCCGCCGCGGCGCCGGCCGCGTCGAGCAGCGAGATCGCCTGGATGCGCGCGTCCCCCGTGCCGCTGCGGCGCGCCTCGGGGGTCGCGGTCGGGACCGCACCGGCGCCCTCCCCGCCGGTGTAGGCGTCGATCACCTCGGCGGCCGGGCCCGTCGCGCGCACGCTGCCGCGGTCCAGCCACACCACCTCGCCGCACAGCCGGCGCACCAGCTCGAGGCTGTGGCTCACGACGATGATCGTGCGGCCCTCGCGGCGGAACTCGTCGATCTTCTCGGCGCTCTTGCGCTGGAACTCCTGGTCGCCCACCGAGAGCACCTCGTCGATGAGCAGGATCTCGGGGTGCACGTGCGTGGCGATCGAGAAGCCGAGGCGCACGACCATGCCCGAGGAGTAGTTCTTGACCGGGCTGTCGATGAACCGTTCCAGACCCGCGAAGTCCACGATGCCGTCGAAGTTGCGCGCCACGTCCCGCGCCGACATCCCGAGGATCGCGCCGTTCAGGTAGACGTTCTCGCGGCCCGTGAGCTCGGAGTGGAAGCCCGCCCCCAGTTCCAGGAGCGCCGCGACGTTGCCGTCCACGCGCACCTCCCCGTGCTCGGGTGCGTAGATGCCGGTGAGGCACTTGAGCAGGGTCGTCTTGCCCGAGCCGTTGGAGCCGATGAAGCCCAGCGTCGCGCCGTGCGCCACCTCGAAGGTGACGTCCTTCAGTGCCCAAAACTCCTCGTAACGGGCTCGCCGACCCCGCAGCAGCGTCGCCTTGATGTAGCGGTTGCGCTCGTGGTAGATGCGGAAGTTCTTGGAGACCCCCCGCATCGCGACGGCGGGGTCGCTCACGTGGCCGCCCGCAATCGCTCGAGTTGCACGCGTACGGTGGCGGCGAGGTGCGTGCCGTTCCAGTTGGTGATGATGCGGTCGGAGTGGGCGTCGTAGTACGCGTCCTCCTCGCTCGGATGCGTCGAGTCGGCGTACCAGGGCAGGTGGCGGGCGGTGTACGGCGGCGCGGCACGCAGGGCCTTGGAGTTCTCGTGCCCGCGCCCCGGGCGGTAGAGCGCGAAGGTCGTGTCGATGGGGGCGTCGTAGTGGCCCGAGGGATGGGGTCGCGTCCAGAACTGCGACTCCCACGTCACGACCTCGGCCTTGTGCGCGAAGCAGTCGGGCAGGTCGTCGATGCGCAGCGAGCACCCCATCTTGTCGATCTCCGGGTGGCGTCGGAGCGTCTCGGCGAACACATCGAGCGCGTCCAGCGGGCAGCCCTCGTCGGGTACGACGTCGGGGTCGGTGACGACGAACGCGCGGTCCTCGCCCAACTCGGCCACGAGGCCGCTCAACCACGGGGCCCGGTGGCCGAGGTTGAAGCCGTTGCGCACGACCGAGTGGCGCGTCGCGGCGAGGAATTCCACCAGCGGCGGCCAGGTGCTCGCGTTGTCGCAGAGCCAGATCTCGCGCTGGCCGGCGGCTTGGAGCCAGTCCAGCAGCCGACGCAGCGGTGCGAGTCGGTCGCGCACCGTGACGATGACGGGGTACTGCGTCGGCATGGGGCGCTGCTCAGCGGGCGCGACGCGACCGCTATCCGAGGCGCCGCAGCGACCCGGTGAGGCGCCGCAGCGACGCGGCAAGGCGCACCGCGCGCGAGGCCTCCAGTGCCGCCACGCGGGCCCGGGCGCGGTCGCGCTGCGCGGTGCGGGTCTCGAGCATCGCCTCGGCCGCCGCTGCCCGCGCCACGGCGTCGACGAGTTGTGCGTGCAGCTGGTCGCGTTGTTCGTGCAACAGGCGCAGGTCGGCCTCGAAGCGGTTTTGCAGGTCGCGCACGGCCGCCTTGCGATCGCCCACCAGCTCGGCGATGCGTCGCTCGGTGTAGAGGCTGAAGTCCTCGTAGCGCATGCGCAGGCCGTGCGCCTCGGCGAACAGGTCCTCGACGAGTTGCGCCGTCTCCGCATCGCGGGGCGTCGTCACGCGACGAGCCTACCGTTGGTGCCCGCGGGGGTAGATTGATCGCGATGCGCGCGTGGCGCCAGTGGCTCGAGCGCGCGTACGCCGTCGCGATGCTCGCGGCCCTCACCCAGGGGCCGGTGCTCAAGATGTGGGAGGGCAGTGCCCTCGTGCGCGCCGACGAGATCCCGACCGCCCGCTGGGTCACCTACGCGCTCGTGCAGGCCCCCGCGGTCGCCCTGCTCGCGCGTCGCGGCCTGCGACGCGAGGAGTGGCGGGGCCCGATCGGGCTGGTGCTCGCCTTCGCGGGCTGGATGCTCGCGTCCACGGCGTGGGCCACGCTCTCGAGCCACACGATCATCGAGGCCACGTCGCTCGCACTCACGACGCTTGCAGGGGTGTGGTATGCCCTCAGGTTCCGGCTCGTCGAGCAGCTCGCGATCGTGTGCGTCGCGATGCAACCGGGTCTCCTCGCGTCGTGGTGGGCGGTGCGCAGCGGTTGGTCGGGTGCGCGGGACGCCGACGCCGGCTACTGGATCGGCATCTACTTCAACCGCAACTCGCTCGGCCCGCCCGCGGCGATCGGTGCGCTCGCGGCCCTCGGCCTCGCCTGGATCACGCTCGTGCGCCGGCGAGGGCCGTGGTGGCCGGCGATCGCGGCATTGCTCGGCGTCGCCGTCGCATTCGACGCCGCGATGCTGCTGCGCAGCCGCTCGCGCACCGCCTGGGGGGCGATCGCCGCGTTCGGCCTCGCGTGGGCGGCGTGGACGGGCCTGCGCGTGGCGCGGCGCCGCGGGTTGCTCGACGCGGACCGCGTGCGCCGCGTGGTGGTGCCCGCCTACCTGGGCGTGGGGGTCGTGCTCGTCGCGGCGTTCTTCTGGGTCCAGCAGCGCACGGCGACCGGCGTGGGGGACGCGACGCTCTCGGGCCGCGCCGTGATGTGGCGCTACAGCTGGGACGGCGTGCTGCGCAAGCCGTTGCTGGGGTGGGGCTGGCTCTCGGCGTGGCACACCGAGTTGTTCTTCCTCGACAACTCGCTCTCGCCGTACTCGATCGGGTGCGACGGGATGTCCACCTGCACGCGGTGGTCGCACAGCGCCTTCATGGACGTGGCGCTCGGCGGCGGCGCGGTCGCCGTCGCCGCATTGATCGTGCTCGTCGTGTGGGCTGCGCTGCGGGCGGCCCCCCTCGCGCTGTCCGAGACGGCGGGTCAGTGGGTGCCGGCGGCCACCTGGTTCGTGCTCGCGGCGGGGACGCAGGAGACCTTCTTCGTGGGCCACCACTTCCTGTGGCTGCTGCTCGTCGCCGCGCTCAGTGCCGTTCCAGCAACTCCAGCATCCGCGCCCGCGGATCCTCCGGCACCCCGTCCGCCATGGCTCGATCCAGGGGCTTGACCGGCACGTGTGAGATGAGCGGGTGGCGTGGACGCTCGTCCACCTCGCCGTCCCCGAACAACTCCTCGTGCACCTTCTCCCCGACGCGCAGCCCCACCACCTCGATCGGGATGTCGCGCCCGCTGCGGCGCACGAGCCGCTCGGCCACGTCGTGGATGCTCACGGGCGTGCCCATGTCGAGCACCAGCACCTCTCCCGTCGCGCCGATCGCGCCGGCCTGGATCACGAGTTGCACGGCCTCCGAGCTCGTCATGAAGTAGCGCGTCACGCCGCGGTGCGTGACCGTGACGGGACCGCCCTTGGCGATCTGGTCGCGGAAGGCCGTGAGTACGGACCCGCGCGAGCCGAGCACGTTGCCGAAGCGCACGGAGATGAACTTGGACGGCGGGGTGGCGTAGGCGAAGTCGGCGGTGAGGCGCTCGGCGAGCCGCTTGGAATACCCCAGGACGCTGATCGGGTTGGCCGCCTTGTCGGTGGAGACGTTGACGAACACGTCCACTCCCGCGCGCGAGGCCGCCCGCAGCAGGGTGAGCGTGCCGAGCACGTTGGTGAGCCACGCCTCGTGCGGGTAGCGCTCGAGCAGCGGCAGGTGCTTGAGCGCGGCGGCGTGGAACACCACCTGGGGCCGTCGCGTGCGGAACACCTCGTCGATCGCGTGCGCGTCGCGCAGGTCGGCGAGCACCGTCTGGGGCGTGTCCAGCAGGGCGCGGCCGTGGATGGAGAGCTGCACCTCGTGGAGCGCGCTCTCGTCGCGGTCCAGCATGATGAGCTCGGCCGGGTCGAAGCGCACGAGTTGGCGGCACAGTTCGCTGCCGATGCTCCCGCCCGCGCCCGTCACGAGCACCCGCTTGTTCACGAGGTACTGCGAGATCGCGTCCAGGTCGATGCGCACGCGCCGCCGCCCGAGCAGGTCCTCGTCGGTGAGGTCGCGGATGTCCCCCGCCTCCACGCCGCGATGCTCGAGCGCCTGCACGGGGGGCAGCACCTTCACCTCGAGGCCCGCCGCCCGCGCCGCGTCGGAGAGCGCCGTGACGGTGTCGGAGTCGGCCGAGGGGATGGCGATGAGCAGCGAGCGCGCGCCGGTGCGCGATGCGGTCCGCGCGATCGCATCGCGGCCGCCCAGCACCGGCACGCCCGCGATGCGCAGGCCGTGCGTGGTGGCGTTGTCATCCAGGAAGGCCACGGGCAGGTAGCGCGAGCTCGGGTTGCGCAGCATCGTGTGCACGATCTGGATGCCCCCCTCGCCCGCGCCGAAGACGATCAAGCGCTCGGCCGTCACGTCGCTCGGGCGGCGCAGCTGCTCGCGCACGAGGCGCCAGGCGTAGCGACTCGCCGCGGTGAGGAACAGCCCCAGCACGCCGCCGGTGAGGATCGCGCTGCGGGGAAAGGCGTCGATGCCGCGGTCGAACTGGCGCACCACCAGCAGCACGATGGTCGTGGCGGTCGCCGAGGTGACGAGCCCCTTCACCTCGTCGAAGCTCCCGTAGCGCCAGCGGCGTCGGTAAATGCCGACCAGCCAGCCCACCACGGCCTGCACCACGGCGAGGACCGGCAGGACGCGCACGAGCGTGCCCCGCACGGCCCCGGCGACGTCCAGTTCCCCTTGGTAGCTCGCCCGCAGCCAGAGCGCGAGGGTGGCCGCCGCCGACCAGGCGACGACGTCGATCAGGAACTGTGCGGCGCTCGCGGCCCCGACGAAGCCGCGGGCCGAGGTGAGGCGGTCGACGCGGGCGGCGAGGCGCCGCCGCGGGTCAGGCACGGGTTCGCCCGGAGCGCGCGACGAGCACCACGCCGAGCATCGGGTTGCCGGCGCGCTCCCACGCCCGCCATGCCTCGAGCGCGTCGTCGATGCGCGAGCGTCCCACTTCCACGGCGAGCACGACGCCCGAGCCGTCGGCGCTGCGCAGGTCGGCCAGGGTTGCGGCGGCGAGCGGGGCGGTGGCGCGCGCGCCACCCGCGTGCGCGCCGAGCCGTGCCGCCACGGCTGCGGCGTCCACCGGGCCCACCGGCACGACGCGCAGCCCCGAGGTGCGGGCCGCGGCCGCACGGGCGAGCAGCGCCGCGGCGATCGGTACGTCCCCCGCGTCGGCCGACG
>Ga0233425_10006989_pt1 | contig 16162 bp, 8 predicted proteins | sample Watercolumn_Towu_2_FD_181712 | JGI IMG/M metagenome (GOLD analysis project Ga0233425, IMG submission 181712) | Freshwater microbial communities from Lake Towuti, South Sulawesi, Indonesia - Watercolumn_Towuti2014_140_MG | ecosystem: Environmental > Aquatic > Freshwater > Lake | place: Indonesia...
TCTCCGGGGGCGGCCGGGTCATCGGAGACGAGCGCGTATTTGCGGGCCACGGCTACGATGAACGTCCCGTCCGGCTGTCCCGCAACGACCGGGTGGCCGAGGACGGAGTAGCAGTCTGTCTGGACCGCGGGGAAGCCCTCGGCCAGATCGACTTCCGGCCATGACTTGGATCCGTCCGCGTCGAAGAACGCGGCTGAGAGGCTTTGGTCCCCCGCTCTCCAGGCCGCCAGGGCGAGGCTCTCTCCGACCTTGGTTGCGAACAGCGGGTCACCGTACGAATGTGCCCATGCGAGCTGGGTCGTGGTGTTGAGCGTGCGCTCCACGCACACGTTCGAGCCTGCGACGCACGCGCCGTCGAGGCAGAGGTCCTCCGCGGTGCAGGCGAGGCCGTCGCTGCAGGGGAGGCCGTTCGGCGCTTCCGCTGTCACGCATGCGCCTGGAACCGGCTGGCTCAGCGGGTCGCAATAGGCCGCCATGCACTGGCCCTGGGCCGAACCCGAGCAATCCCTGGGTACGCCGGTGCATTCCGTGTCGCTGCACGCGTCGCCCAGGGAGCAGGGGTCGCCGTCGTCGCACGGGAACCCATCGTTCTTCGCCAGCACGTCGCAGGTGTCCGTGTCCTCGTTGCAGAACCCTGCCTGGCAGATGTTCTCTTCGGGACAGTCCCGCAGGTTTCCGGGCAGACACGCGCCGGTCATGCACGAGTCCCCCTCGGTGCAGAACAGGCCGTCGTCGCATGCCTCGCCGTCTTCTGCCGGAGTCCAGGTGTCGACCATCTCCGCTTTGCAGGAGAGACAGGAGTTGAGCGGATGAAGGTCGCCAAGCGCGAAGCACTCGCCGCCGATGAAGCAGGCGTCTTCGCTCACGGGGTGCCGGCAGATCCCGCCATTGCACTCGTCCGCGGTGCAGTCGATCGCGTCGGGAGTGCACGGAGTCTTGTCCGGGACGATGGAGCAGGTGCCCACGCTGCCTTCAAGGACGCAGCTGCGGCACTCCCCGTCACACGCTGCGTCGCAGCAGATGCCCTGGGTGCACAGCCCGCTGTCGCACTCCTCGGGGGCAGTGCACGGGGCTCCGAGAGCCAGCGGGCCCGGAGCGCGGTCCTGAGCAGCGTCGCATCCGTCGCAGCTCTCCTGGCTGTCCGCCATCGCCTCCCTGGGCACATCTGTTCCCTCGCACTTGGAGCCAGTGGTCGTGGCCCCGCATCCCGAGAGCAATGGAAGACACAAGGCAACGGCGACAAGGAAGCAATTCCGGAACATGAGCACCTCCGTTTGGAAGACTACACGAGCGAATCATACAAGGATTCGTGGCGGAGCGCCATACCCGCAGGGCTGTGCCGCGCGGCAACGAATTCCCGCCCGTCACGGCCCATGCGGGCTCTCTGCTCCGGCGAGCCCAGAAGGTCGAGGACGGCTTCTGCCAGCGCCTCGCTGCTCCCTGTGGGCACGACCGCTGCCCCTCCCCCTTCCGCCAGCTCCGGCAGCGGTCCGTGGTCGCTGACCACCACCGGGACCCCCTCCCGCAGCGACTCCAGCAGCACGAGGGGGATGTCCATCTTCGCATAGAGGGAGTCCGCGGGCAGGACGGTGAGGGCAGCGGAAGCGACCAGCGCTTCCATGTCCTCCACCTCGTTGGTGAAGGTGACCCGGTCGCACAGGCCCAGGTCCGCGACCCGGGTCCGAATGGCGGCTTCAGCCGCGACGGCCGCCGCGGTCTTGACGCGGCAGGCGAAGACGAAGTGCGCATCCCGATTCTGCAGGATGGACGGCAGAGCCCCCGCGCACACGGATGCCGCGCTGGAGAACTCGTAGTCTCCGGGGAACAGCACGAGCTGCCGCTGCGGAAGGCCCAGCGCCGCAGTCGTGCGCTGCTTGCGCTCCTGCGGCACGGGCGGCGACGAAGGGACGCACGGCGGGATGTGGACCGCGCCGCGGACTCCGGCTTGCAGGAGCCGCTCCAGGGTGTGGCGGGACAGTGCGACGATGCGGTCTGCGAAGAGCAGCGCGCCGAGCCCCTCGAAGGAGCGGGGCACGCTGCACAGCGTGTGCACGGTCCTGCGACGTTTGAGCGCGAGCACCGTGGCCGCGATCCGGGACGTGCGGCGGTTGGGAGCAAAGAAGAAGTGGTAGATCGGTATCCGGTCCGGCTTGAGCAGGCGCAGAGCGGTGCGCACGTGCTGGCCGAGCCCCGGTGCATACGCGCCGGACGCCCGGTACACGGCCTCCATCACGCACCGGCTCGAAAGCGGGGCCAGGCCCCGGGTCGCCATCACGTGGTAGGTCCACCCGTTTCCGGCCGAGGCCAGATCGCGCACGAGGTTCTTGCCGCTGTCGTGCCACGGCGGCACGATGGGCTTGCTGACCAGCAGCACGGACCGGTTCGTCAACGCCATCACGCCACGCGGATCTCGCCCCGGACCCTGTCACGCAGCGCGGCCAGGATGGCCTGCATGCGCGGGGTCACGTCCTTGTCCTCCAGCGTCCGATCGGGGGAGCGGAAGGTGAGGTGAAAGGAGAGGCTCTTGCGGCCTTCCGGGATGGGTGCGCCCCTGAACAGGGCGAACATCTCCACCTCGGCCAGCAGGTCCCCTGCCGCTTCCCGGATGGTGCGCTCCACGTCCCCGTGCGGCACCTCCAGGTCCACGATGACGCTCAGGTCGTTGGCCACCGCGGGATATCGTGGCAGCGGAGCAAAGAGCGTGACCTGGTCGGGAACATCGATGAGCGGCTCCAGGTCGAGCTCGAACAGGACGAGCGTCCCGCGCAGCTTCATGCGGTCCCGGACGACGGGGTTCAGGACGCTGAGCGCACCGACCGCGTGGCCCCCGATGGAAACCGCGAGCGTCTTTCCCGGGACGAGCCAGCAGGCAAGGTCCGGCCCGCCGGGTCCCCAGGCGAGCGCTCCCTTGCCAAGCCCGGAGGCCAGGCTTTCGACGTCGCCCTTGACCCTTCTCAAGAGGTCGAGCGGATCCGAGCGCCGGGAGTACACGACGCCCGCGACGTGCCGCTCCTGTTGCGGTATGGCTCCGGATGTCCGTGCCGGGAAGAACGTCCTGCCCAGCTCGCACAGCTTGAATTCCTCGCTGTTGAGCGCGTTGCGCCCTGCGGCCGCAAGCAGGTTGGGCACAAGGCTGCGGCGCAGCGCGGGCATCTCCGCGGAGATCGGGTTCCTCAGCTCCACCGCGCCGTCCAGCGGGTAACCGATGCTTGCGCAAAACGGTGCGGAGTCGAAGGAGTAGGAGAGGACCTCGAAGTATCCCAGCGACGCAAGGTGGTGCCGTGTCTTCCTCTCGACGCGCCGCGACGCGGTGCGCGGAGGCGGGGATACCGCGGCCAGCGGAGGCTGCGGCGGCACGTTGTCGTAGCCGTAGATGCGTCCGATCTCCTCCACGACGTCTTCGGGGATGGTGACGTCCCTCGTGGCCCGGAACGTGGGCACCGTGACCTCGAACCCGTCGGGAGACTCCGCGACGGAGAAGTCCAGGTTCTCCAGCATGGCCTTCATCCGGGACGTCGGAAGCTCCACGCCGAGCTTCTGCCGGATGAACGCGGGGGCGATGCGGATGACGGTGCGAGGCAGCTCCGGGGCCGCCACGTCGTAGAACCTGCTGCACACGCGGCTGGTCGGGACGAGCTCCCGGAGCAGCCGCGAGAACAGGGCCGTGGCCTGGAGCGGGCAGAGGCGGTCGAGCCCCTTCTCGAACCGGACCGACGCCTCGGTGCGCAGCCCGAGCCGCGACGACGTGCGGCGGATCTGCCCGGGGTGGAAGCATGCGGCTTCCAGCACGACCCGGGACGTGTCCGCGGCAATCTCGCTGTTGAGGCCGCCCATGACGCCGCCCAGAGCAACGCCGCCCTCCGCATCCGCGATGACGACGTCGTCGCGGGCCAGCTCCCGGTCCGTTCCGTCCAGCGTCGTGAGCCGTTCGCCCGGACGGGCCCGCCGGACCAGGATGCGGTTCCCGCGGAGGTGCCGGGCGTCGAACGCGTGGGTCGGGTTGCCGACGTCGAGCATCACGAAGTTGGTGATGTCCACCACGTTGTTGATGGGCCGCACACCCGTGACCGAGAGCGCCAGCTTCATCCACAGGGGGCTTCCTGCCACGGCCACGTCCTCGAACGCAAGCGCAGTGTACCGCGGGCACAGGTCGGGCGCCTCGACGCTGACGGCCAGAGGGTCGTCGTCGGTCTGCGGGATCGACAGGTCGAACGGGTTGAGCCCACGCCCGGTCATGGCCGCGATCTCACGGGCAATCCCGCGGTGTCCCCACAGGTCGGGCCGGTGGGTGATGGACGTGTTGTCGATCTCCAGCACGAAGTCGTGAGCCGGCAGCACGTCGGTCAGCCGCGCACCCACGGGCGTCCCTTCGGGAAAGACCATGAGGCCGCTGTGGTCCCCGGAGATGCCCAGCTCGTTCTCCGAGCAGGTGACGCCGGGGCTCGTGACTCCCCTGAGCTCGGTGACCCGGACCATGGGCTTGTCGGGAAGCCCCTCCAGGACCGTTCCCGGAAGCGCGAACGGGATGAGCGACCCGATGCGGATCCCCGGCGCGCCGGACACCGCTTCCACGACGCTGTCGCCGAGGTCCAGCTCCACGAGGGACAGCTTGTCGGAGTTGGGGTGGGGACGCAGGCCTCTGACGCGAGCCACCAGCACGCGGTCGTAGGTCGCGCCCAACTCCTCCACCCGCTCCAGCTCCGCCACGGACATGGTGAAACGGTTTCCGACCTCCCTGGGATCGAGGCCGGAAAGATCCGCATGACGCTTGAGCCAGTTCCAGGAAATCTTCATGGTGCTACCTTATCTGCTCGAGGAATCGGATGTCGCCGCCCATGAGGTGGCGGATGTCGTTGACCTGGTACTTCATCATGACGAGGCGGGACAGCCCCAGGCCGAAGGCCCATCCCTGCCACTGCGCCGGATCGAGGCCGCCGTGGCGGATGACGGTGGGGTGCACGAGCCCGCACGGAAGCACCTCGACCCAGCCGGTCTGCTTGCACACCGAGCACCCGCTGCCGCCGCACACCGCGCACTTCATGTCCAGCTCGAAGCCGGGCTCCACGAAGGGGAAGTAGCCCGGGCGCAGGCGGATGGTGACGTCGCGGCGGAGGATCTCCGAGATGAGCACCTTCATGCTGTACGTGAGATTGGCCACGGACACGTGCCGGTCGATGAGCAGCCCCTCCACCTGGTGGAACGTGTGCTCGTGGGAAGCGTCCACGTTCTCGTACCGGTACACCTTGCCCGGGAAGATGGCCTTGAAGGGCGGGGCAAACTCCCGCATCGCGCGGATCTGGCCCGGAGACGTGTGCGTCCTGAGCAGGTTCCCGTCCTTGAGCCAGAAGGTGTCCTGCATGTCGCGAGCCGGGTGGTCCGCGGGGATGTTGAGCGCCTCGAAGTTGAAGAACTCGGACTCGGCTTCCGGGTAGTCGGGAACGATGAAGCCCATGGAGGTGAAGATGTCCTCCACCTCCTCTGCGATGCGGGAGACCGGGTGGATACGGCCGAGCGCGTCGGGCGGCGCGGGAAGGGTGGGGTCGAACCACGGGTCCGCGACCTCCTGCATGAGAGTCACGGTCTTGAGCGCTTCCCGCCTCCGGTCCACCAGGTCGCGCACCGCGTTCTTGAGGTCGTTGACGTTCTTCCCGAATGTGGGCCGCTCCTCGGGAGGAGCCTCCTTCATCCGGGACATGAGGGACGCGACGAGGCCCTTCTTGCCGAGGTACTGCAGCTCGATGTCGCGCAGCGCTGCCTCGCTGGCCGCGGCGGCCACGTCTTTCTCGGCCTGCTCTTTCACCTGTGAAATGGGTTCGGTCATGCGTTGCTCCTGGGGAGCTTGCGGACCAGGTCCTTGAAGACCCGGCCGCGGTGCTCGAAGTCGTTGAACTGGTCATAGCTGGCGCAGGCCGGCGCGAGGATGACCCGCTCTCCGGGCCTGGCCATGGTACGGGCCGCTTCCACGGCCTGCTGGAGGGTCTCGGTCATCCGCACCGGATGGGACTCGGGGATGGACTGGCGGATACGGTCCCGGGTGGCGCCGTAGAGGATCACGGAGCGCGTCTTCTTCGCGATGAGCTGGCCCATCTCGGTGAAGTCGCTTCCCTTCTCGTAGCCGCCGGCCAGCAGGATGAACGGCTCGTCGAATGCGTTGAGGACCGCCATGGCCGCGTGGGGATTGGTGGCTTTGGAGTCGTTGAAGTACGCGACGCCGTCGACGGTGTCCACGTACTCCATCCGGTGCTCGAGGCCGCGAAACACCTTGAGCACGTCCACGGCCGTCCGCCTTGGGACGAAGACCCCCTCCACCGCGAGGACCGCGGCCATGATGTTCTCGACGTTGTGCTTGCCGGGCAGCGCGACGTCCGAAAGCTCGATGAGCCGGTCGCCCAGGTAGATGGCCGAGGAGTCGCACCAGGCGTCGGACTCCCGGGTCCAGCCGAAGCGGCGCACGTCCAGGCCCGCGGGCAGCTTCCAGGTCCGGATCTCGGGGTCGTCGCCGTTGAGCACGAGGCGGTCGCCGGGCAGCATCGCCTGGTAGATGCGCTGCTTGGCCTCGATGTAGGCCTTCATGCTGCCGTGGTATTCGACGTGGTCTTCCGCGATGTTGGTCACGACCGCGCTTCTCGGCCTGAAGCCGAAGCAGTGCACGAGCTGGAAGCAGCTCACCTCCAGGACGGCCACACTGTTCGCGTCGAGGCGTTCGAGGCCCTCCATGCACGCGACGCCGATGTTGCCGCCGACGAACACCGTGCGGCCCGCGGCTTCCAGCAGCTTGCCGACCAGCGTCGTGGTGGTGGACTTGCCGTCGGTCCCGGTGATGGCGACGATGGGACACGGGCAGAGCCTGCCGAACAGCTCGATGTCGGAGAGGGTCTCGCTTCCCCGCTCGTGGGCCATGCGCACCACGGGGTTGCCGGGCTTGAGGCCCGGGCTCATGATCACGACGTCTCCGGGCCGCACGCGGTTTCCGTTGACCTCGACCTTCACCGCGGGATGCACCGAGGCCAGCACCTTGGCATCCGGCGTCCCGGCGTCGGTGACCAGGACGTCGGCCCCGCGCTGCGCAAGGTAGTTCGCCGCGGCCACGCCCGTCCGGGCCAGCCCCACGACGGAGAACGACTTGCCTTCAACGGTCATCATCTCACTTCCTCCGCCAGCCTGCCGGCCAGCGAGTCGGCCAGCTCGAACAGGTCCTGGCCCCCGAAGAAGAGGAACCAGTCTCCGGGGCGCGCTACCGACGCGAGGTGTCCCACGATGTCCTTCATGTCCGCCACGTGGGACACGCTGCAGCCGTTGCCGCGCATCTGGTCTACCAGCCAGCCGGTGTCGACTCCGGGGATCGGCTCCTCGCCGCCCGGCCACATGTCCGTGACCACGGTTTCGTCGGCCAGAGCGAAGGCTGCCGCGTAGTTCTTGCCGTGGTATCGCACCATGGTGTAGCGGTACGGCTTGAACACCGCGATGAGGCGTCCCGGGTTGCCGAGCCGCGCGGTGGCCAGCACCTTGCGGATCCCCGTGGGATGGGAGATGTAGTCCTTCACGACGGTGCACGCGCCTGCGGCAACGACGGTGTAGCGGTTCTCCAGCCCCTGGTAGCTTGCCAGTGCGCTGCGTACCACGCCCGCGGGCACCCCCAGCTCGCACGCGACCGCAACGGCCCCGGCCGCGTTCTCTATGTTGTAGCTTCCCGGCACCTGGAGGCAGAACTCCCCCGGGTCCGCGCCTGCGCCGTCGCCTCGCACCACTCTGAAGCAGGAATCCCGGGAGGAGAAGCCGAGCGGCTCGTACCGGTACATCGCGTTCGGGGACTGGCCGAACGTGACCGTGCGCAGGTTCGGGACGCAAGACAGGACCTGCGCCGCGCCCGCACAGTCCGCGTTGAAGAACCCCGTGGCTCCGGGCGGCAGACCGTTGAAGAAGCGGGTGAGCGTTTCCACCGCGTGCTCGATGCTCGTGTAGTAGTTCAGGTGGTCCATCTCGAGGTTGTTGAGCAGGGCCATGACCGGGTGGATGTTGGTGAGCGACCCGTCGCTCTCGTCGAGCTCCGCGACCATGAAGCGGGAGTCGCGGTAGCGCGCGTTGGTCCCGAGGTTGGGGCACATGGCCCCGACGTAGTAGGAGGGAGCCAGCCCCGCGGTTTCCAGTATCCACGTGATCATGGACGTGACCGTGCCCTTGCCGTTGGTGCCGGTCACGCCGATGGTGCGCCGGGTGTCCACCAGCAGGGACAGGAGGTGGGAGCGGTGCAGCACCCGTTTGCCCGCTTCCTGGGCAGCGGCCAGCTCCGGGTTCCCGTGCGGAACCGCGGTGGAGTATACCAGCACGTCGCTGGTCTGCACGTGGGCAGCGGAATGCCCGATCTGCACCGGGATCCCCTCCTTCTCCAGTGCCTCCGTGATGGACGAGCTGCGCACGTCGCAGCCGGACACGGGAAGCCCGCCGTCCCGCAGCATGCGGGCCAGCGCACTCACGCCGATGCCGCCGATGCCGAGCAGGTGCGTCCGAAGCGAGCGAAGGTCAGAGAGTGTGATGTCCATCCCGCGTCCTCCCATCGGAACCCGAATCTTCGTTGATGTGCGGCCCCGTTGTCAACGGTTCTACTGCATGAGGAATCTTCTGCTCGAAGGATCGTAGGTCTTGGTATCTACTCTGCGCACGCGCCCCTGATCGATCGTAATGATACGGTACTTGGCCACGAGATCCGGGTCGTCCACGAGCCGGGTGGAGGACCCGCAGCAGACGAACTGCGTGGCGTGGCCGCCCGACTCCTTGCGCCACAGGCGGCCCGCGTGGTCGTGCCCGTACAGCACGAGGTCCACGCGGTGGCGCTCGATCACCGCCAGGAGCGCGTCGCGGTTGACCAGCCCCGACGTGGTCTCCGCGATGAAGTCCCGCTTGTGCAGCGCATGGTGCAGCACCACACACGTGACCGAGTTGGACGCTTCCGTGGAGTCGAGGATCGTGCCCAGTAGCTGGAGCTGCCTTTCCCCCACGGTCCCGTATGAAAAAGGAGGCACCGTGCGCGTGGCGGAGTTCACCCCGATGATCAGCAGGTCTCCCACCCGCTTCCGGTACGGGTAGATGTCCACGTCCAGGTCGGAGAAGTCGGACTGGAACATGAACGGGAAGAAGTACTTCTCGAAGCGCCGCGTGTCCGCTGCCCTCGCCGTGTAGTAGTCGTGGTTGCCCGGCACGAGGGAAAGCTTGTCGTAGCCGCCCAGCAGCTTGAGGAGGTGGAAGACGCGCTCGAACTCGCTCTCGAGGGCCAGGTTGCAGACGTCGCCCGACACCACGATGTGGTCCGGCTCCTCTTTGAGAAGATCCTCGATCAGCGACTCGAGGATCTCGGGCCGGTACTCCGACGCCCTGCGGGCAAGCAGGTTGACGGCTCCCAGCGCCCGCCGCGTCGCGAACCGGGCGAAAGACGCGCCGTTCAAGTCCAGGATATGCAGGTCCGACAGGTGAGCAAGCCGCATCCGACCCTCCGGCCGATACGCTATCACAGTTCCGGTAGCCGTCCAGTTTGGCGCCGGGAGCAAGGGGGGGGGCACAGGACCGGGCAGACCCCGGGGGGCGCGGTGCCTGCCAAAGTGCTTGACAGCGCGGCTCCTTTTCAGTAAATGGCGCCGGTCAGCGAACTGGTAGAGCCGTTCGGAAGAGAGAAATGAACGACTCCACATGGAGGGTCATCATGATGAAGGTTTTGAGCGTTGTGTCGACATTGTTTGTGTTGGCTCTGTACGCGTGCGGCAGTGGAGGCACCTCCACCGGCAGCACCGAAGATCAGGAAGGTCAGGACGTCCTGGCGGACGGTGAGGAGGCAGACGTTCCCCTCGGCTGCCAGACTGCGGCCGACTGCATCGGGAAGGATTCCCCGGGGACGTGCAAGCAGGTGGACTGCATCGCGAACCAGTGCCAGGTGGTGCCGGTGGTCAACGGCACGCAGTGCGACGACACCGACCCCTGCTCCGAGGCGGACCAGTGCCTGCAGGGCGAGTGCGAGGGAACCCCCAAGGCGTGCTCGGACGAGAACGCGTGCACCGACGACGCGTGCAACCCCGCCTCGGGCCAGTGCGAGTTCACGCCCAACACCGCGCCGTGCGACGACGGCAACCTCTGCACCAGCGGCGACGCGTGCGAGGCCGGCGCGTGCAAGGGCGGCGCGAACGTGTGCGAGTGCACCGCGGACGCGGACTGCGAGAAGTACGACGACGGCGACCCCTGCAACGGCGTGGTGAAGTGCACCGCGGGCGAGTGCAAGGTGGACCAGGCCACGGTGGTGGACTGCTCCAAGACCGAGACCGGGCCGTGCGAGGAAGCCTACTGCGATTCGGCCGACGGCGCGTGCAAGACCAAGAACGCTGCGGACGACAAGCCGTGCGACGATTCCGACAAGTGCACCACGGGCGACCTGTGCAAGGCCGGCGAGTGCAAGGGCGAGCCCACCAAGTGTGACGACGGCGAGGAGTGCACCACCGACCTGTGCGACCCCGCTCAGGGGTGCGTGTTCGCCGCGGTGGAGGAGCTCACCGCGTGCAACGACGGCAGCCTCTGCACCCAGAACGACGTGTGCAAGTCGGGCAAGTGCACCGGAGAGCCGGTACCGGAGTGCAGCGGCTGCGCGGCCGACGCGGACTGCTCCCAGTTCGAGGACGGCGATGCGTGCAACGGCACGCTCAAGTGCCTGGAGGGCAAGTGCGACGTGGATCCCGCCACGGTCGTCTCGTGTGAGACTCCGGTCCAGACCTGCCAGCAGAACAAGTGCAACCCCTCCACCGGCCTGTGCGAGGAGTCGTCCGCACTGGACGGGTCGCTGTGCGACGACTTCAACGCGTGCACCAAGGCGGACTACTGCTCCGGCGGCATCTGCAAGGGGCTTCCGGTGGACTGCAACGACCAGAGCGCGTGCACCAAGGATGCCTGCGACCCGGACGTCGGGTGCGTGTACACGCCCAAGGACGGCAACTGCGGCGACGGGGACCCCTGCACCACCAACGACCACTGCGTGGAAGGCAAGTGCGTAGGCGAGCCCTCGGGCCAGTGCAACTGCACCACGGACGCGGACTGCAAGGCGTTCGAGGACGGGGACCTGTGCAACGGCACCCTGGTGTGCAAGAACAAGAAGTGCGAGGTGGCCCCGGCCACCATCGTCGACTGCAAGGTGGCGGGCCTCGATTCCTGCATCGCGTCGACCTGCGAGCCGGTCACCGGCGCGTGCGTCACGTCCATGCTGGCCGACGGAGCGGACTGCGACGATCTGAACGCGTGCACCGATGCGGACAAGTGCTATGCGGGCACGTGCAAGGGCGCGCCCAAGTTCTGCGACGACGGGAACATCTGCACCGACGACTCCTGCGACGTGAACATCGGGTGCTCCTACAAGTACAACACCGTCACGTGCGACGACGGCAGCATCTGCTCCCTCAACGACAAGTGCGCCAACGGCTTCTGCACCGGCGACCCGAACCCCGAGTGCGTGTGCGCCGCGGATGCGGACTGCGTCCCCTTCGACGACGGGAACAAGTGCAACGGCAAGCTCGTGTGCAAGGCGTTCAAGTGTGTCGTGGACCCGACCAGCGTCATCGCGTGCGACAAGTCCAAGGACACCGACTGCCTCGTGACGTACTGCGTGCCCGAGACCGGCAAGTGCGTGCAGAGCGCGTTCGACGACGGCAAGCCGTGCAGCGACAAGAGCGCGTGCACCCTGGTGGACGCGTGCAAGGGCGGCGTGTGCGTCGGGGCCATTGCACCGCAGTGCATGGACGGCAACCCGTGCACCGACGACGCATGCGACCCCGCGCTCGGATGCATCTTCCCGTTCAACGCCGCGGCCTGCGACGACGGCGACCCCTGCACCGGCGGCGACACGTGCACCGAGGGCGTGTGCCAGCCTGGCAGCCAGGACCTCTGCGGCGGCAAGAGCTGCCTTCCCGAGTGGACCCTGTCCTGCGGCGGCACGGATGCGTGGGGCAATGACAAGGGGGATGCCACGGACATCGTCACGAAGTACTCCTGTGCGGACGACACCTACAACGGGCCGGAGTACACCTACTCGTTCGATGCTCCGTACGACGCGGTCGTGACCGTGTCGCTGTCCAACGAGACGGCCGAGACCGACATCATCGTGCTCGAGAACGTCGGCAAGGGATGCGATCCGGAGCAGTGCCGCACCTGGGGCTACTCCACCGTGACCTTCGAAGTCACCGCGGGGACCAAGTACTACTTCGTGGTGGACGGGTACGAGGAGGGGCTCTTCAACGGCACCGGCACCTGGACCATCAACGTCGCGTGCACCCCCTCCCACGAGATGGTATGCGACGACGGCGTGGACGATGACCAGGACGGACTGGTCGACTGCGACGACCCGGACTGCCAGGGCACCGAGGCGTGCCCGCTGCCCATCTGCTCGCCGGACTGGAAGCTCGAGTGCGGCTCCAAGGACAACTGGGCCAACTACTACGCGGGGTCTACGGACCTCGTGGACGAGTACCCCTCGTGCAACAACCGGAACTACGAGGGGCCGGAGTACACCTATGTGTTCGTGGCCCCCGCGTCCAAGACCATCACGGTCCGTCTTGCCGACGAGACTGCGGAGACCGACATCCTGGTTCTGAAGGCCGCGGAGGACGGCACGTGCACGCCGGACAACTGCATCGCGTGGGACTTCTCCGAGGTGAAGTTCCTGGCGGAAGCGGGCGAGACCTACTACTTCGTGGTCGACGGCTATGCGGGGGCAGAGGGCACGTACGCCATCACGGTGGAGTGCCCTCCGGACGTGGAAGGCAACTGCGAGGATGGGATCGACGATGACCAGGACGGGGCAGTGGATTGCCTCGACTCCGACTGCCAGTTCGCTCCCAACTGCGCGAATGACTGCAACCCGTGGCTGTTCCCCTTCGAGGTGACCTGCGGGTTCGAGGAGAACTTCTACAACTACGGGTTCTTTGCAACGGACAAGTCCGACTCGTATTCCTGCACCCAGTCCCTGATGGACGGGCCCGAGTACGTGTACACGTTCTCGTCGCCGACGGACGCCAAGGTCACGGTGAAGCTGACCAACGAGTCGGCCGACACCCGCGTCCTGGTGGTGGCCGCGGACAAGGACGGCAACTGCGTTTCCAGTAACTGCATTGCCTACGGCGAGGGCAGCGCGACCTTCGATGCCAAGGCCGGAACGCCCTACTTCGTCGTCGTCGACGGCTACAACGGGGCCGAGGGTACCTACACCATCTCCTTCGGCTGCACGACGACCAAGGAGGCCAACTGCACGGACGGCGTGGACGACGATGCGGACGGCAAGATCGACTGCCTCGACTCCGACTGCTTCCCCGGCCCGGACTGCGAGGGCAAGTGCATCCCCGACACCGTGAGCGTGGCCAAGATCACCTGCAACTCGACCGACTCCTGGTCCAACGACGGGGCGGGCAGCAACAACGTGGTGGACTACTACGCGTGCAACTCGTACTACTACCCGGCGCCGGAGTACGTCTACACGCTGACCGTGACGTCTCCCAAGAAGGTCACGGTGAAGCTGACCAACGAGAGCGACGACACGGACGTCCTGGTGCTGGAGGACACGGGCCTGGGCTGCAACCCCGCATCGTGCCTCGACTGGGGCATGACCCAGTCCACGTTCCAGGCCCAGCCCGGCAAGAACTACTACGTGGTGGTCGACGGCTACGACGGCGCCACCGGTGACTACGACCTGACCGTGACCTGCCAGTAAGCGAGGCTTTCCGTTCCCCCGACACCCCGGCTGCCCCGGAAGCAGAGCGGCTCCTGCCAATCTGCCACCGCGGCGATCGCACCTCCCGGCTGTCGAGACTACTCGCCCTTCTCGAGAATCACGGTGAATGCGGTGGCGTCCTTGAGCGCAGTCATCAGGATCATCTCCTTGACCGGCGCTCCCGGGCCCCACGGATCCTTGCAGCGCGTGGCCGTCAGGTCCAGCTCGGGCCCGGTGAATCCGAAGACCACGTCGGTCTCCGTGCACAGCGTGGTGAAAAGCTCCGGGACCGGGAAGTCCGGGAGCGGCTGGCCGTCCACGGACCCGACCGTGTAGTCCTGGCACTGCCCCTCGAACACCAGCGCCGTGCTCTGGTTCTGGTAGCTGCACGACGTCTGCATTCCGACGTCCTGCCCGACGAACGAGACGCTCCAGCCGTCCCCCGGCGGGGTGGGGCAGCCCTCCATGCACTCCATCTCGGGGATGTCTCCGGCAGAGGAAACCAGGTACTGCGCGGGCTGGTCTCCCACTTTCACCCAGTAACCTCCGGGCGGCAGTCCGTCCAGCCACACCACACCCAGGGTGTAGAAGATGCACGGCGGACACGGCCCGGGCATCTGCTTCATCCAGATCGTCGCCTGGACCTTGTCGCCTTCCACGTAGGTTTCCACGTGGTCGTAGTCTCCGCAGCCTTCGGGAGAGAACACGGTCACCGGGAAGGGCTGGCCCGCGGCCACCAGGAACGGCACGTCCACGCAGGTCGGGGAGAGGGGCAGCAGCGCGGCGGCGTCCGGAGCGTCACCGGAGAGGTCCGCTGTCGGACCCGCGTCGCCGGTGTCCGGGACGGGCGCGTCGCCAAGGAAGTCGGGCGGGCTCACCGTGTCCGTGGCATCCGCGGGACCGGTGTCCCCCGCGAGGTCCTGCGCACAGGTCTCGGGCGGGAAAACACCGTCCGCGGGGCACGGGAGGTCGGCCTGCAAGGCCTCCCCGGACACATCCTCCACGTTCGGGGCGTCCGGCGCGACCCAGGAGTCCGCAGGCGTTGAGGTGTCAACCGTTGCGTCCGGCATCGCGACGGCCGTGTCCTTGGCGCCGTCCCCCTGCGGCGACGGCTGGGGATTGGACTCGATGCACGCACCCGCTGCCACCGCGACGATCGCCAGCAGAGCGCGGCTCGTGACGCGGCACAACAACCTGGGGCTCCTCATGACGCGGCCTCCCTTGCGGCTCAGTTGCAGCTGCCAGCGATAAGATACTGAATCACGAGAGGCTCGACAATCTCCTTCTTGAACCCTTCCGTGATGTACAGGATCTCCATGGTCTGCGGGCACACGAGGAGGGTCACCGGGAAGGTGCCCGGCTTGGTGGGCCCCCCCTGGGTCCACTGGAAGAAGGGGAGGTTGCCCCCTGCGGCCTTCCCGCCCTCCGAAAGATACGGTGTGTCGATCCAAAGCGGGTAGACGATGCCGTAGATGCTCTTCCAGAAGTTGCCGTAGCTCTCGGTGGGCGGCTTCTTGGACGATGTCTCGTAGAGGACCTCCACGATCCGAAGCCCTGCGGAGCTCCAGACCGTGTGCCACGCGTTGAAGAGCTGCGTGTCGTTCCCGCACACGATGCACCAGCCCGCGCTGAACGTGATGAGCAGCAGTTTCCCGTCTCCGTAGAACTGGCGGAACCGTGCGGCCTGTCCGGTCTCCGGGTCAACGAACTCCATGTCCGGGAGGATCTCGCCGACGTGCGGTCCGTACGGGGGCGGAGGGTACGCCTGGGCGCACACGCCTTTCTCGCATTCCTGCCAGTTCTCACAGATGGCGCAGCTTTCGCCGCACGTTCCCGCCGCGCACACGACGGGCAGATCCTCCGCGACGTCGGGCTGTGTCGACTCGGTGGTCGTGTCGTCCGCGACGGCCGTGTCCGGAATGCCCGCGAGGTCCGGCGCGTCCGCGGCGTCGGGTCCGTTTGCCGTGTCCTGGACGTCCGCCGCATCCTGGACGTCCGCCGTGTCCTGGACGTGCCCGGTGTCCGCCGGAACCGTGATGTCCGGGAGGATGGCTGCGTCCGTGAGAACCGTGATGTCCGGGAGGATGGCTGCGTCCGTCAGGACCGCGACGTCCGGGGTCACCGCGGTGTCCGATGCCGTGGCGTCGGTGGGAGGCGGGTCCGCGATGCCCGCGTCGGAGGGGCCGGACTCCGTGGCCACCGCATCCGTCGCACCGGTGTCGGGCGGATCGACCGCGAAGTCGGACAGCGACAGGTCGGTGGTCAGATCCGTGCTGCCGGTGTCGGCAGGTGCCGCATCGAGCGCCGCGGCGTCCGGGTCCCCTCCCGCACCCGAACAGGACAACAGGAGCAGCAAGACGGCCGAAACCAGGGGCCGGAACAGCATTCGGACCTCCGCCAGCGGCTCATTATCCACGTTGCCGCTCAGGACAC
>Ga0233425_10006990_pt1 | contig 16155 bp, 12 predicted proteins | sample Watercolumn_Towu_2_FD_181712 | JGI IMG/M metagenome (GOLD analysis project Ga0233425, IMG submission 181712) | Freshwater microbial communities from Lake Towuti, South Sulawesi, Indonesia - Watercolumn_Towuti2014_140_MG | ecosystem: Environmental > Aquatic > Freshwater > Lake | place...
CCCCTGCTTCGCCAATACATGCGTTATGACCGACGTCAACGTCGTCTTCCCATGATCCACATGCCCTATCGTCCCCACATTCACATGCGGCTTCGTCCTCTTAAATACCTCTTTTCCCATAGATCTACCTCCAAATAATATATTTAAATTGTGCAATAATCAGGCTACACTGCTGATTGCCTTTGATGGCGCCGGACGATATTCCAAAGGTTCCATCGTATATGTTCCTCTTCCTTGGGTAATAGACCTTAAAACCGTGGCGTATCCAAACATCTCGGCAAGGGGTACATCTCCTTTAATTACTTTAATATTTCCTCTCGTACCCATTTCCAAAATATTGGCCCTCCTGCTGGAGAGTTCGCTGATCACGTCGCCCATATATTGTTCAGGCACGGTAATTTCTATAGACATTATTGGCTCCAACAGTATTGATTTCGCCATTTCCACACCTTTTCTCAAGGCAATACTTGCTGCCGTATAAAATGCCAAGTCTGACGAATCTACCGGATGTGTTGAACCATCAAACAGGGTCACCTTAATATCTATAAGTGAATAACCTCCGGCAACACCTGCTGTGGCAGTCTCCCGTATTCCCTTCTCAACCGACCTTACATATTGCTTCGGAACCTTACCGCCAACAATTTTGTCAACAAATGTAACCGGTTCATCTCCCTTGAATGGTTCCAATGTAATCCACACATGTCCATACTGTCCGTGTCCACCCGTCTGCTGCACAAATTTACCTTCAACTTCAACCTTCTTTCCTATTGTTTCCCTATAAGAAACCTTCGGAGCACCCACATTCGCGTCTACTTTATATTCGCTCAACATTCTGTTTTTAATCACTTCCAAATGCAGTTCACCCATCCCAGAAATAATCATCTGACCGGTCTCTTGGTCCATACGAATCTTGAATGTCGGGTCTTCTTTGGCCAATTTTGACAGTGCAATACCGAGTTTCTCTTTCTCAGCATCCGACTTCGGTTCAATAGCCATTGATATGACCGTCTCCGGGAACTCCATCTTCTCCAATACAATGGGATGGTCTGGTGAACACAATGTATCACCCGTAACGGTATTTTTTAAGCCGATTACAGCAGCAATATCCCCGGCACAAATCTCGTCCACCTGCTCTCTGTTGTTCGCATGCATCTTGTAAATACGGCTGATAAGTTCTTTTTGATCTTTCCCTGAATTTATCACCCTTACGCCCGAAGCTATTTTCCCGGAATATACTCTGATAAACGTCAGGTCTCCATGCTTATCGGATGCAATTTTGAATGCTAAGGCGCAAAAAGGCTCATTATTGAGTGGTTTTCTTGCAACGACTTCGTCCGTATCGGGATTTACACCTTCAATCGCTTTTATATCTATTGGCGAGGGAAGATAATCGCATACAGCATCAAGAAGCGGCTGAACTCCCTTTTTCTTAAATGCTGAACCACATAGTACCGGCACAAACTTCAGGTTAACCGTGCCCTCTCTTATTGCTTTTTTTATTTCTTCTGTAGTTATAGTTTCATTATTTAAAAATTTCTCGGTCAGCCAGTCGATCTGTTCCGCCAGTCCTTCGACCATAATCTCCCGCTGTTTTTTTGCGTCGTTCTTATATTCCTCAGGTATTTCCACTACCTCAAAGTTGACTCCCATTTTATCAACATCGTCTGAATATATTATTGCCTTCATATTTACAAGGTCAATAGTGCCCTTAAACGACTGCTCACTACCAATTGGTAGCTGCAAAGGGATCGCTTTCATTCCCAGTCGTTCGTTGATTTCAGAAACCACCTTCATAAAATCGGCGCCAATACGGTCCATCTTGTTTACAAAACAGATTCTTGGTACACGATATTTATCTGCCTGTCGCCATACTGTTTCAGACTGAGCCTCAACGCCGCCCACACCACAAAATACACATACGGCTCCATCCAGTACGCGGAGTGAACGCTCAACTTCAACAGTAAAATCTACGTGTCCAGGCGTATCTATCAAATTTATTTGGTAATCATTCCAAAAACAGGTCGTAGCTGCCGCAGTGATGGTAATTCCGCGCTTTTGCTCCTCTTCCATCCAGTCCATTACACAGGTACCATCGTGAACTTCACCCATTTTATATGATTTACCGGTATAATATAAAATACGTTCCGATGTGGTTGTTTTGCCAGCATCAATGTGCGCTGCAATACCAATATTTCTCACTTTTTCTATATTCATAAATACGTACTTCCTATACTAAAATTTTGACCACGCAAAATGTGCAAACGCTTTATTTGCTTCTGCCATTTTATGCGTATTTTCTCTTTGGGTTATAGCAACCCCCTGCTTTTTATATGCATCCACCAATTCATCCGCCAGTCGCTGAAACATCGGACGCCCTTTTTTACCTTTCGCTGCCAATATTATCCATCGTATTGCCAACGCTAATTGTCTCTGTTTTGGCACCTCCACCGGTACCTGATAGGTAGCGCCACCTACCCTCTTTGATCGAATCTCGACCAAAGGCTTTACATTATTCACAGCATTTTCAAATACTTCCAGAGGCTCCACATCCGTTATTTTTTTTCCTATTACCCCAAGCGCGGCGTATAAAATCTTCTCCGAGGCACTTTTCTTACCCTTACGCATCAGGCAATTGATAAACTTCGAAACTAGCTTGTTATTGTATTTTGCATCTGGCTGCAAAAATACTTCCGTACTTCTGTATGCAAGTGACATAAACCGCACTCTCCTCTGTTAAATCTTATTTAGGAGTCTTAGCTCCATACTTGGAACGTGAACGTCTTCTGCCATCAACACCTGCGCAGTCTAACGTTCCCCGTATAATGTGATATTTGATACCGGGAAGGTCTCTTACTCGTCCGCCCCTGACAAGAACAATTGAATGTTCCTGTAAATTATGCCCTTCGCCAGGAATATACGCTGTTATTTCTCTACCGTTCGATAACCGTACCCTTGCAACCTTTCTTAAGGCAGAGTTTGGTTTTTTGGGCGTTCTGGTCATCACCTGCAGACACACACCCTTCTTTTGCGCACACTTCTCCAAGTCAGGACTTTTGCTTTTATTTTTAACCTTTTGCCTGCCTTTTCTGATAAGTTGATTTATCGTTGGCATATTTTGCACTCCTTACTGGGTTGATTTGACAAGCTCTTTATCTTCCTGTTTTTCTATTTCTTGAGAATCAGCTATCTCGGTAGATATTGCTGAAAGAGCACAATAAGACTTATAACCTGTACCCGCCGGCACCAAATGGCCGAGAATAACATTTTCTTTCAATCCGACTAAACCATCCGTCTTCCCTTCCAGTGCCGCCCTAGTTAAAACTTTGGTCGTCTCCTGGAACGAAGCCGCCGATATGAAACTCTCTGACTGCAAAGACGCCTTTGTTATGCCGAGTAATAAGGGTTTTGCAGTAGCAGGCTTTCCGCCTTTTTCTTTTATTATTTTATTTTCTTCCTTAAACTTAAATTTATCAATTATCTGCCCTGGCAGGAAACTTGTGTCTCCTACATCTTCTACCTTTACTTTTCTAAGCATTTGAGCAATAATAATCTCAATGTGTTTATCATCAATAGGCACATTTTGTGACCGATATACGTTTTGCACTTCTTTCAACATATACGTTTGCAGTTCTTCTTCTCCGCTTATGCGCAATATATCCTGCAAGATAAGCGGACCTTCCACAAGTGGGCTTCCTGCCTTGATGCGATCTCCCCGATGAACTTTCAGATGTTTGCCTCTTGGCACCAGATGTTCTATTTCCATGTTGGTTTCGCTTCTAACTAATATTGTGCGTTTTCCCCTGCGTTTTTCCCCTACCTCAACAACACCATCAATTTCACTCATTACTGCCGGGTCTTTCGGTTTTCTAGATTCAAACAGTTCTGCAACCCTCGGCAAACCTCCAGTAATATCTTCCGTTCTAGAAATTTCTCTTGGGGTTTTTGCAAGCAATGTACCAGCGGTAACAGTATCTCCTTCTTCAACCTCAATGTGGGCTTTTTCCGGAATCGGATACAAACCTAATATTTTACCCGTTGTATCCTCTATGATAATTTGCGGATGCAGATCTCCTTTATGCTCCATGATGACTTTTCGTTTAACCCCGGTCGAAGCATCCGATTCGTGCCTCAAAGTCTTGCCGAGAACGATATCTTCAAAACGAATTTTTCCTGACATTTCCGTCAATATCGGTATCATGTGAGGATCCCACCTGGAGAGTATTTGTTGCGCTACGACATTATCGCCTTCTTTAACTAATATCTCCGCCCCCAGAACTATCGTATGTTTATCAATCTGGCGACCCTTTGTATCTATAAGTATAATTTCTCCGTTGGAATTGATTGCAACATTCTTACCCTGCGGATTTTTTACCACATTTAAATTATTGTACTTAACCAATCCAGCCCGCTTTGCTTTTACCTCAGATTCCTCTACCGAACGAGTAGCGGTACCACCAATGTGGAATGTCTTCATGGTAAGCTGGGTGCCAGGCTCACCTATCGACTGTGCGGCAATAATCCCGACCGCCATACCCTCTTCCACCAACTGTCCTCTTGACAAATCCATTCCATAGCACTTTGCGCAAAGACCCAATGACATTTCACAAGTTAACGCAGACCGAACTTTTATTTTTTCATAACCTAATGCTTCAATCCTCTTTGCCTTCTCTTCATTAATCAACTCATTCTCACGCACAATGACTTCGTCTTTTACCAAATCCACGATATTATTTCTTGCAACGCGTCCCGTTATTATACGATGCAGCGGAACCTCAACCTTCTCTCCCCGATAAACCACGCTTTTGGTTATACCATTTGTAGTTCCGCAATCCTGCGCAGTGATAACAACATTCTGAGCAACATCGGCCAACTTTCGTGTCAAATAGCCGGAATCAGCTGTTTTAAGGGCAGTATCGGCCAAACCTTTTCGTGCGCCGTGAGTGGAACTAAAGTATTCCAGCACACCGAGACCTTCTCTGAAATTAGCTTTTATCGGAGTTTCAATAATCTTACCTGAAGGCTTTGCCATCAATCCCCTCATACCCGCAAGCTGTCTCAACTGTTGCGAACTTCCCCTTGCGCCAGACGCTGACATAAGATATACCGGATTCAAATACGGTTTCCCATCCCGCACGTCATTCTTCAATTCACTTGACATTTCTTCAGCAACTTTTTCGCCTGCATAAGTCCACGTATCTATAATCTGATTGTATCTTTCGCCATCCGTAATTATACCTCTCCGATATAGCTTTTGAACTTTCTCTATTTCTTCCTGAGTTTTTTCAATAATCTCCTGCTTCTTCACAGGCATCTTTACATCTATTATCGCAAAAGAAAGCCCTGCCTTCGTGCATTCTTTAAAGCCTATCTCCTTGATATTATCCAACAAAATAATCGTTTTTTCTCTTCCCAGGAGCTTGTAACTGTCTTGTATTATCTTACTAATTCCTTTTAAATCTAACGTATAGTTGTAAAAAGGCATCCCTTCCGGCAATATATTATTTAACACAACCCTGCCGACAGTTGTCTTGCATAAACCATTTTTAGGTTCTTCATTACCTTGCCTGTCTTTTATGATTGTTGATTGCCTTAGCCTCACTTCAATCTTTGTATGTAAATGAACTTTCTTTACCGATAATGCATAAACAACCTCTTCAGGATTGCTAAATTTCTTATATTTTTCATCCCCTTCATCCTGCAGGGCCGTTGTGAGATAATAGCAACCTAAAACAATGTCCTGTGTGGGAGTTATAATTGGTTCACCGGACGCAGGAGAGAAAATATTATTGGTAGACAGCATTAAGGTAACGGCTTCCGCCTGTGCTTCTATTGAAAGCGGAAGATGTACAGCCATCTGGTCACCGTCAAAATCAGCATTGAACCCACGACATACCAACGGATGCAGTTTTATTGCATTACCTTCAACGAGAATCGGCTCAAAGGCCTGTATACCCATCCTATGCAATGTCGGCGCTCTGTTCAGTAATACGGGATGCCGCTTGACTACTTCTTCAAGGATATCCCACACTTCCTTGTCTTTGCGACCCAGCATCTTCTTAGCACTTTTAATTGTATCCGCGAGGCCCAATTCCTTTAATCTTCTTATAATGAACGGTTGAAACAGCTCCAAGGCTATTTTTTTGGGTAACCCACACTGATGTAATTTTAATTCCGGACCAACAACAATTACCGAACGAGCAGAATAGTCAACTCTTTTACCAAGCAGGTTTTCCCTGAAACGACCTTGTTTACCTTTAATCATATCTGTTAAAGATTTCAAAGGTCTGTTATTGCTGCCCAAAACAGGCCGCTTCCCCCTCGTATTATCAAATAAAGCATCCACTGCCTGCTGCAACATTCTTTTTTCGTTTCTTATGATTACTTCAGGGGCATTTAAATCGATTAACTTTTTCAGTCGATTATTTCTATTTATAATTCTCCTATAGAGATCATTCAGATCGGACGTGGCAAAATTTCCGCTTTCCAGCAGAACCAAGGGTCTCAAATCGGGGGGGATAACGGGAACCACACTTAACACCATCCACTCCGGTTTATTTCCGGAATCTCTAAAGGCCTCAACGATTTCTAATCTTTTAATTATTTCCTTTACACGTTGTTTCGACTTTGTCTGATTTAATTCCTCCCGCAATTCTTTAGACAGCGCAACCAGATCGAGTTTTTGCAATAATGTCCTTATCGCCTCTGCACCCATGCCGGCCTTAAAAGACTGCTCGCCGTACTTCTCGCGATTCGCCTTGCACTCTTCCTCACTCAACATTTGGTACTCTTTTAAAGGGGTACTTCCGGTATCTATCACCACATAATCCTGAAAATAAATAATTCTTTCCAGAGAAGTGGTTTTCATCCCCAGGAGCGTACCGAGACGTGAAGGCATTGCCTTAAAAAACCAAATATGAACAATGGGCGCCGCCAGATTTATATGCCCCATTCTTTTTCTTCTTACCCGAGAATGGGTAATCTTCACGCCGCAACGATCACATATTATTCCCTTATGTTTAATCCCTTTATACTTGCCGCAAAAACACTCCCAATTACGCTCAGGACCAAAAATCCGTTCACAAAACAAACCGTCTTTTTCTGCCCGGTATGTACGATAATTAATTGTTTCCGGCTTCTTTACCTCGCCATAGGACCAGCTTCTAATATCTTCCGGTGATGCAAGAGATATTTTTACCGAACTATATTCGTTAATTTTATCGTACAGTATGTCTGCCATTTAAAACCTCTTATGAAATTTTTTTTGGTTCGCCCATTCTGTTACAAACCGGAAATCCACTATTCTTTTAAGGCTTCCATTTTCTTCTTCTCTAGCTTCAGACTCAAACCCAAACCTGCTATTTCGTTTGCGAGCACTTCAAAAGACGCTGGCGTGCCGGCTTCCAACGTATTTTCGCCCTTTACCATTGATTCGTATATTTTAGTGCGCCCTTCCACGTCATCACTTTTTACCGTAAGCAGTTCCTGTAAGTTATGGGCTGCACCATACGCTTCAAGCGCCCAGACTTCCATCTCACCAAACCGCTGGCCACCAAACCTAGCCTTTCCACCCAACGGTTGCTGGGTAATCAGAGAATATGGCCCGGTAGCTCTCGCATGTACTTTTTCGTCGACCAAATGATGGAGCTTCAACATATACATGTATCCAACCGTAACCTTTTGTTCGAGTTGTTCACCCGTACGCCCATCATACAACACTACTTTACCATCTTCAGGGAAGCCCGCATCTCGTAACGTCTCTCTAATTTCTTCTTCTGCCGCACCTTCAAATATCGGAGTAACAGCCCTGAACCCCAGCTTTTTTGCTGCCAACCCCAGATGCGTTTCGAGAATCTGCCCAACATTCATACGAGAAGGCACACCTAACGGATTCAATAACATCTCAACCCTCGTCCCATCGGCCATAAACGGCATATCTTCCTCAGGCATAATCTTTGAAATCACGCCTTTGTTCCCATGTCTGCCAGCCATTTTATCGCCAACCGATAATTTTCTTTTAGTAGCAACCGATATCTTGGCTAATTCCAGCACCCCGGTTGGCAATTCATCTCCCCGTTTCAGATGATTGATTTTTCTGTCTCTTTCGTCCTTCAAAAATTCCAGCTTTTCCCTATACCCTTCGCTAATCTCCAACGCTCTCTCTTTCACCTTTTTGTTGCTAAAGGCCACATTTTCAATATCAAAACGCTCTTCCAAAGCGAGAACGGCCTTTACAGGCATTCCCCGCTCAATTGTATATGTCTGCTCAGTCTGCACATCTACCAAAGGTTCTTTAATTTCCTCATTTATCACCTTTAGCATCTTCGAGAATTCTTTTGCAATGCCTTCGTCATACTTTGCCTCTATTTCGGTTATTTCCTGCAATATTTTTTGTCTTTTGTCATCTGAAAGATATGATTTTCTCGAAAACACCTGAGTATTTATAACAATGCCTTCCATACCTGAAGGGACTTCCAATGATTCATTCTTCACGTCCTCACCGGCCCGCCCGAAAATTGCATGTAGCAATTTCTCTTCGGGTGACAATTCGCTTCTGCTTTTTGGAGCAATCTTGCCCACCAATATATCTCCAGGCTTCACTTTGGTGCCAATTCGTATCACTCCGCTTTCATCCAGATTGCTTAATGCCTTTTCAGAAACATTCGGTATATCACGGGTAAATTCTTCCCTCCCTAATTTGGTTTCTCTTATTTCAACCTCGAATTCATCCCTATGTATGGAAGTAAATCTATCATCTTTCAGCAAAGCCTCGCTAATCACGATAGCATCCTCAAAGTTATAACCATCCCATGTCATAAAGGCGACTAACACGTTTCTTCCTAAGCTTAGCTCTCCGTTACATGTTGCGGCTCCATCAGCAATCACCTCGCCTTTTTTAACCTTCTGGCCTTCAGCAACTATCGGCTTCTGGTTCAGACAGGTACCTTCGTTTAACACAACAAATTTTCTAAGATTATAAGTATTTTGATCATCTATTACAATTTCATCCGCCGTTACTCTCGTAACCGTTCCGGCCTTATCAGCCTTAACGGTCATACTCGAATTCTGCGCAACAACCTTTTCCATACCCGTAGCAATCACAGGAGGCTCAGTCCTCAAGAGAGGCACTGCCTGTCGTTGCATATTTGACCCCATCAGAGCCCTGTTTGCATCACTATGTTCAAGAAAAGGTATCAGACTCGCGGATACCCCCACCAGTTGCTTAGGGGATACATCCATATAATTTACATCTTTAAAACCGGCCTGAAGAAAATCACCGTTATATCTGCATAATATATTTTCTTTCTCTACCTTCTCTTTGCCTTTAACCATCACATCTGCCGGAGCTATCAGTTTATTCTCCTCTTCATCAGCCCGAAGAAGAACTGTTTTATCGCTAATTTTCCCTTTTTCGATTATCCTATATGGTGTAACAAGAAAGCCATACTCATCCGTTGTCGCATAAATACTTAGAGACGCAATTAGGCCTATGTTCGTACCTTCTGGCGTCTCAATCGGGCAGACTCTGCCGTAATGAGACACGTGTACGTCGCGCACTTCGAATCCGGCTCGTTTTCTGTTTAGACCTCCCGGCCCCAACGCACTCAGCCTTCTTTCGTGAGTTAGCTGTGCAAGCGGGTTTGTTTGGTCTAACACCTGAGACAATTCACTCCTGCTAAAAAAGTAATCTATAGCAGAAAAAATAGTTTTTGTATTTACAAGAGACCGCGGTGTTAATTGCTCGGCATCCTTTACGCTCAACCTTTCCTGAACGGTTCTCCTTAATTTCAAAAAACCCTTGCGGAGTTCTTCTCCGGCCAGTTCATCAATCGTTCTAAGCCTCCTGTTGCCCAAATTATCGATATCATCAATTGATACGCCAGGTTCACCCCTTCTTAATTTGATAATGTAACGAATTGCCTCAACATAGTCTTCCTTTTGCAACGTCATTGAGGTTTCGTTAACGTTGTGTCCTAATTTCCTGTTAAGTCTGAAACGACCAACCGATCCAAGCCTGTATCTTTTAACATCAAAAAATTTATCATAAAACAGTTGTTTTGCTTTTTCCACTTGCTGCGGATTACCGGGACGAAATCTTGCATAAATTTTTAATAATGCGTCTTCATGCGATTTAGTAAAGTCGGATTCAAGTGAATTAAGAATTAATAAATCATCCACTTTTTTAATCAATTCGACCTTCTTGATTTCCAAATCTGCTATTGCTTTTACGGTTGTATCAGAGATTTGTCTACCCGATTCTAAAACAATCTCCCCTGTTTGTGGATTTACTATCTTTTCGACTATATGCCTTCCCCTTAACTTTGAAGCTGAAGCATAGTCAGGAACCTTTACTACTTCCGTTTCGTAAAACAATCTGATAATATCTTCATCATTTGTATATTCTTCAGACATTGCCCTGAGGAAACAGGTAGCAGGCAATTTCCCACTCTGGTCTATGCGTACAGAAAGAATGTCCTTCTTTCCTACTTCCAGTTCTATCCAACTTCCCCGCTCAGGAATTATTCTGCACGAATGCAGTCTTTTCTCGGCATGAAACTCTTCAATAAAGTCTATACCGGGAGAACGGTGTAACTGAGTCACTATCGTCCTTTCCGTACCATTGATTATAAACTCGCCGCCCCCTATCATTATGGGAATCTCACCCAAATAAACCTCTTCCTCAATATGCTCCGCCCTGCTCAGCCTCAACCAAATACGAAACGGACGCCCGTAAGTCAATCGTAACTGCCTGCATTCATCCTGCGTATAACGAGGCTTGCCAAGTTCGTACTTTATAAAATCAAGAGACATCGTCCCGTCATAATTGCTAATGGGGAATATCTCACGCAAAATAGCCTCAATACCTATATTCTTTCTTTTAGACGCAGGTACCTCTGCTTGCAAAAAATCCTGATACGCTTTTGTCTGAACCTGAACAAGGTTCTTGATTTCCAGAATATCCTCTATCCTGCCAAAATTGCGGATTTCCATAATTTTTCCTGACTTAGCAAATTTTAGTTTGGAGAAAATAACTTTACTTTACTTCTACTTTAGCTCCGGCATCTTCGAGAGACTTTTTAATTTTTTGGGCTTCCTCTTTTGTAACCCCTTCTTTAACGGTCTTTGGTGCTCCATCAACAAGATCTTTCGCCTCCTTCAACCCCAGATTTGTTTCAGCGCGCACTGCTTTGATTACCTGTATTTTATTTGCCCCACCATCTTTCAATATTACTGTAAATGCAGTCTTTTCTTCAGCTGCCGCAGCTTTAGCCTCTCCTCCCACGGCACCACCGGCAGGAACGGCTGCAACTGCCGTCGCTGAAACACCAAATTTCTTTTCAAAAGCTTTAACCAGCTGAGATGCTTCCAGCAGCGTCATTCCTTGCACCAAATCTAACACCTGCGCTATCTTGCCGGTTGGTTCAACTGCCATTTCTTCACTTACCTGAGTCATTTTATTCCTCCTACCTAATTTTCAGAATCAAACCCTAAATCTATCCACCACTTTTTTCTTTTTGCTCTTTAACAGCATTCATTACAGTAGCCAAACTACGCATGACAGCACCAAACGCATTCACAACCCCAACAATAGGAGCACCGATGCCGACAGCTATTTGAGTATGAAGAACCGGCAATGATGGAAGTTTTGCCAATTCTTTAATTTCGCCAACGGATACTAACGAGCGGTCAACGAGCCCACCCCGTAAACTAAACGAAGGTATTTTTTTAGACCATTCGATAGCCTCTTTTGCCATCAATACAGGATCAGATTCACTCGCCACTATGAGAGAGGGTCCCTTGAGCATATCAACAACCCCTGTCATCCCGATTTTTTTAAACGCAATCACAGCAAGTGAATTTTTTACGATTTGAAGGCCTATTTTCTTCCGCTGCATATCCTTCCTGAGCTGATCAAACTCCGTTGCCTTTATTCCCTGATAACCAGCCACTAAACAGTTATTTGTATTTTGGTACTTGGCAACTATTTCGCCAATGATAAGTTCTTTTAGTTCGTTTGCCATGGCTTCTTTACTTCCCCTAACAATATTTATGACCTAAACCTCTAATAATATTCCAGGACTCATTGTTGAAGATATTGCAATCTTCTGCAAAAATATGCCTTTCGCGGAAGCGGGACGAGAATTTATTATATGTTTTACGAACATAGTAATATTCTCCTCCAAATCCTCTTCTCGAAAAGCAACTTTCCCCACAATAGCATGAACATTGCCGCCCGGATCTGTTCTATACTCAATTTTGCCGGCTTTAAATTCTTTTACCGCAGTTCCAATATCATCGGTCACTGTTCCTGACTTTGGCGACGGCATCTTGCCCTGAGGCCCAAGCACTCGACCTAATTTGCCAACCAGCTTCATCATTTCAGATGTGGCAATCGCAACATCGAAATCCAACCAGCCCCCTTCCACCTTCTTCACTAACTCCTCTGCGCCTACCTCATCTGCCCCCGCTTTTTTGGCTATCGCTGCCTGCTCACCACCTGCAAACACAATAACCTTAAGACTCTTCCCTATACCCTTAGGCAAAGAGACAGAACCTCTTACAAGCTGGTCTGATTGCTTCGGATCAATACCCAGTTTCATGGCAATTTCAACACTCTCTTCAAATTTAGCAGACTTGAAGGTCTTGAGCAGTTTTACCGCCTCTTTAACCCCATATTTTTTTTTGTTGTCAAAAATTTTCTTTGATTCTATATACCGCTTGCTTCTCTTTAACATAAAACTCGTCTTCCTTTCAAACAACCAGAACAATCGTTATCAATATGCTGTTAATCAACAACCCTGATCCCCATATTACGCGCTGTTCCTTCAATTATCTTGGCGGCAGCATCAATATCGTCCACATTCAAATCCTTCAGTTTTTTCGCTGCAATTTCTTTTAATTGTTGCTTCTTGATTTCGCCGATCTTCTGTTTGTTAGGCGTTGACGACCCCTTCACAACACCAACCACCTGCTTTAACAACACAGAAGCGGGAGGGGTTTTTATGATAAAGGTAAATGATTTATCCTTGTAAACAGTGATTTCTACAGGGGTCAAAACTCCTTGCATATCTTTCGTCATATCATTAAACTGTTTAACGAACTGACCTATATTTACTCCATGCTGACCAAGCGCAGGTCCAACAGGAGGCGCTGGGGTTGCCTGCCCGGCCGGACACTGTAATTTCAACTTCTTTATAATTTCTTTAGCCATTTCCTAACCTCGCAATCAGATTACTTCAACCTGCCAATATTCTAACTCAACGGGAGTCGCCCTGCCAAATACTGTAAGCATCACTTTCACACGACCGCTTGCCGGCAGGACCTCTTCAATAACCCCATCATAATTTTCAAACGGACCTTCCTTTACCCTTACCTTTTCACCTTCATGAAATACAATTTTCGCACGAGGTTTTTCCTCCTTATGCTCCACCGCAGTCAGTAATTTTTCCACTTCATACCCTGCCATCGGGACTGGCTTGTTTTTTCCGCCAATAAAGTCACCAGCACCCGGAGTTTCACGAATTAAAAACCAAACATCTTTCGGTATTTGTCCATTCTCATCTACCTCAACTTCGGCTATTACATAGCCCGGGTATATCTTTCGCTCAGATATCTTTTTTTTCCCACCTTTTATCTCAGAGACTTTTTCACTGGGAACCAAAATGCTTGGAACCAAGCTCTCCAGTCCGCGTGCCTTTATATTCTCCATCAAACTATCTCTTACCTTATCTTCTTTATTGCTCTGAACACGCAAAACAAACCATTCCTTAGGCATTTACCTTAAACCTACCGAAAAATCCTTTAAGAAATCTAACGTTATTGTAGCCGTGCATAACAGCCGTACAATCAATAGCTCGGAAGGAATCAAAAGATTTGATAATTCTGAGGAATCAACTATCTTCAGCACCCTATCGCTACAGCTTATCCCCGTTTATCTTTTCATCCAATTTACAACAAGAGAATAACCCTATAGCACTCCAATATATTGCATAATCATTGAAACAAACCAATCAACACCCAGAATGAAAACCCCTATCATAATTACCGACACTATCACCACCGCCGTAGAACCAACCAGTTCATACTTAGAAGGCCAGGATACTTTCTGGAGTTCACCCTGCGTTTCTATTAAGAACTCTGTTGTTTTTTGACCACCACTGTCTATCGCCTTTACCCCTGTTCCAATGCCACCAACAAAAACCGATACAAAAAAACCAACCGTTACGAACAGCGCAAACGTACAAACCAAACCCCATGTCAAATCTATGTCAACTAGAGGGATTTTTATATTCCCGGCTATATTTGGCAAATCTATCAACGCATTATATAAAGAGACCGATGCAAACAAGTCCAAAAGGCCTAATGCTATCCCAACTATAACCCTACTATATACGCCCTGCCCTTTTTTATAAATCGACATACCAAATATCTCTCTAAGTTATTTATGGCAGGTCTGGAGGGACTCGAACCCCCAACAGCCGGATTTGGAGTCCGGTGCTCTACCAATTAGAGCTACAGACCTTTATTTCAAACCAATCTTTCATGAACAAAAAAACTATTTTCTATACTCTTTGTGGTCTGTATGTTTTCCACAAAATTTACAAAATTTTTTCAATTCAAGTTTCTTTGTCTGCTGTGTTTTACTCTGTGTTCTATAATTCCGACTAGAACATTCCTTGCAAACCATGGTTAAATATTCACGCATACATTCATCCAGCCTTTATTCAACGATTTTAGTAACGACACCAGCACCAACAGTCTTTCCGCCTTCTCTAATAGCAAACCTCAACCCCTCATCCATCGCTATCGGCGTCAACAACTCCACATTCACCTTCACATTATCCCCCGGCATCACCATCTCCGCTCCTCCCGTCAAGCTCACCACCCCCGTCACATCTGTTGTTCTAAAATAAAACTGCGGCCTATATCCATTAAAAAACGGCGTATGCCTCCCACCCTCTTCCTTCGTCAATATATACGCCTCCGCCTCATACTTCTTGTGCGGGGTTATGCTCCCAGGCTTCGCCAACACCTGACCCCTCTCCAAATCCTCCTTCTCCACTCCCCTTAGCAACACCCCAAGGTTATCCCCCGCCTGCCCCTCATCCAGTGTCTTATTAAACATCTCCACCCCGGTCACCACAGACTTCTTGATGTCCGGCTTGATCCCTACTATGTCCACCTCGTCTCCCACCTTTACCTTGCCCCGCTCCACTCTCCCCGTCCCTACCGTTCCTCTCCCCTTTATACTAAATACATCCTCCACTGACATCAAAAACGGCTTATCTATCTCTCTCACCGGATCAGGTATATACGTATCCACCGCTTCCATTAGCTTCAATATAGGCCCGCAATTCGCACACGCCGCCCCACCACACCCGCACTCATTCGCCTTCAGCGCAGACCCTCTGATTATAGGAATTTCATCCCCAGGGAAATTGTACTTGCTCAGCAATTCCCTCACTTCCATCTCCACCAAGTCCTGTAATTCCTTATCCTCCAGCATATCCACCTTGTTCATAAATACCACTATCCTCGGCACTCCCACCTGACGCGCCAACAATATATGCTCTCTCGTCTGCGGCATCGGTCCATCCGGCGCACTCACCACTAACATCGCACCATCCATCTGTGCCGCCCCCGTTATCATGTTCTTTACGTAATCCGCATGGCCGGGACAATCCACGTGCGCATAATGCCTCTTCTGCGTCTCATATTCCACGTGCGATATCGCTATCGTTATCCCCCTCTCCCTCTCCTCGGGCGCCTTGTCTATCGAATCATACGGCCTCTCCTTTGCCAACCCCTGCTTCGCCAATACATGCGTTATGACCGACGTCAACGTCGTCTTCCCATGATCCACATGCCCTATCGTCCCCACATTCACATGCGGCTTCGTCCTCTTAAATACCTCTTTTCCCATAAACTAACACTCCTCTACAGTTCAAATTACATTTCTACGAAGGATATTTATTTCTTTTAAAGTTTTAATTTTCTGGAGCTGCTGATGGGATTTGAACCCATGACCTCGTCCTTACCAAGGACGTGCTCCACCGCTGAGCTACAGCAGCAAAAAGGGTACAACAAAAAATAGCCGTAAAATATCAACAGAAAAATGCTTCTAGAGAACTTAATTATATAAATTTCCAAAATTTA
>Ga0233425_10006991_pt1 | contig 16155 bp, 17 predicted proteins | sample Watercolumn_Towu_2_FD_181712 | JGI IMG/M metagenome (GOLD analysis project Ga0233425, IMG submission 181712) | Freshwater microbial communities from Lake Towuti, South Sulawesi, Indonesia - Watercolumn_Towuti2014_140_MG | ecosystem: Environmental > Aquatic > Freshwater > Lake | place...
GCGCCGGCTGTGGTGGATTTTCTACGCGCTTGCCCAGGGCGGCTACATCGCTTCCGGCGGCGCTTATATCAAAGGCGGCTCACGACAGTTGAGCCTCAAACTCGCGAAGGCGATCACCAAGACCGGCGGCGTCGTGCGCCTGGGCCGGCTCGTCAACGCTATCGAGACCGACGCGGACGGCGCGGTCGTCGCGATTCGTCACGCCGCGCGGCGCGACGGCGAGGACGAAGAACGCATTGAAGCGCGCGTCATTATGGCGAATTGCGCGCCCTCGGAGGCGGCGGCGATGATGGACGCCCCGGCGCGTGCGACAATGGAAGAGGCCTTCGGGTCTCGCCGGCTCTCGACGTCGCTGTTTTCGGCCAATTTCGGCCTGAGCGCGAAACCGTCGACCATCGGACTGACGAATTTTACGACCGTCGTCATGCCGCCGGACATGCGGCGCTTCGATCAATATGGCGACGGCGCCGGCGCGATGGCGGAAGATCCGAAGGGGGCGCTGCCACTCTATACGATCGCCAATTTCACCGCCGTCGACTCAGGGCTTTGGGACGAGCCGCCAATTCTTGTCAGCGTGCTTGGCCTCGATCGCCTCGATAATTGGAGCGCGCTGCCGCGCGAAGCGGCGCTTGCCCGCCGCGAACGCTGGCTCGACGCCATACAGGCGTCTCTCGACAGCGACTATCCGGGCTTCTCCGGCCTGGTGACGACGCGAATGCTGCTCAACGCCTATTCGATGGCGAGCTATCTCAACACGCCGGAAGGCGCGGTGTACGGTTTTGCGGCGCTGCCCGCTGAAGCGCCGATTTTGATGGGATTTCCGCGCACGCCGCAAACGCCGATCGCCGGACTCTATCTCGCCTCGGCGTTCGGCGGCGAACATGGCTTTAATGGCGCGATGTTGTCTGGCGCCGAGGCCGCGCGGCTCGCCGAAAGACGGCTCGCCGTCGCGATCTGAATAGCGAACAGCGCCGATGGACGACGCGGCGACACATGCGCCGCGCGTCGTTAGTGCTTGCGGCGCTTGCCGCCGCTCGCAGGCGTCGCTGACGCGAGGCCGAGTTCCCCTCGGCAGGCGGCGCTAATCGAACCAGCATTGGCTCTCAGGCACCGTTCAATGGCCACGGCGTCTGGAATATAGGCGTCGCAAACGCGATTCGCGTCGGCTTCGCAGGCTGCGCGCTGCGCGGACGTTCCTTGAGCGAAAGCCGGCGCAACGGCGAAAAACGCCAGCAGAGCCGATAGCCTTACAAAGATGCGCATTCAGATCGTCCTTTCTTTATTTTGCGCTTCGAGGCTGTGCGGACCACAGTCGCGCTCCCTCGAGCGACAAGGGGCGTTGATTGCATCGCCTCCGCCGGGAATCAAGTCGCATTTATCCCTCCACGGGTGGCGGCGCCTCCTCGCGCGCCATATTGGCGGGGTCCGGCGCCGCATTTTGGAACGCCGACGCCCAGGCAAATTCGCATTGTTCGCGATCAATGTGGGACGATCGCCGTCGCGATGATCGCCCGACGCGCGGTCGCCTCGCTCGCCTCCTTACGTTATTTTTTATCGAATGCAGACGATCAGCATATCGTCGAACGCGGCGCGAAGCCGCGCGGCGCAACTCATCCGGCAGCAGGCGGCGATCCACGCGCTCAACGAAATCCGCTTCATCGCCCCGGTCCTTTCCAAGGACGGGACTCTATACTTCATTTAGAGGAAATCCCCAGCGGCTCCGCCCACCGTCAACCCCGCAAAGCCAGGTAGCAACCTTACGACCCGGATGCTTGCTTTCCGCTAATGCATTCCCCATCCTCAGCGCGTAAGGTCCAAAAAGATATAGACGATAGCATTGTTATCGCGCCCAACACCACGCAGGTGTGATTGATGGCCGACATGAACGCGCTTCTGTCCGATTGAGGAAGATCGCCCAGAAATGCATTCAACATCATCGATACGCACGCCACGCCAAAGGTCAGCGACATCTGAAAAAAAGAGCTCGATATTGTGCTGGCCATGCTCAAATCCTGCGAACGTATGTCTGCAAAGGCGATACTATACATTCCTGTAAACTGAAGTGAATTGAAAAACCCGAGTCCAATGCTGACCAGCATCAGATACGCCACCGGCGTCTGGGGCGTCGCGACGGAGTAAAGCAATAGCATCACGCCAATTATGATCGTGTTCGCGCTCAAGACAATGCGATAGCCAAACTTTCTCAGCAAGCGCGTTGACACAAATTTCATCGCCATCGATGCGACCACCGCGGGCACGGTCAAGAGTCCTGACTGCCAAGCCGGCAAGCCTAAGCCGAGTTGGTAGATCAACGGCGTCAGAAACGGCAATGCGCCGATACAAAGGCGAGTAAAAAAACCGCCAAGCACCGACACGCGAAAGGTTCTGACGCGGAAAAGCGAGAAATTGAGCAAGGGATGCAATGCGCGCCCTTCATAGACGACGTAACCGCCAAACAGACTGATCGTAATCAGCCCAATCAGGATTGAGCTAAGAAATCGATCGTCGCCGATGTCGGAAATGTGAAACGCGAACGAAAGAAATGCGGCGCCTGCGCCAAACAGCACAAATCCGACGAGATCAAGCGGTCGACGCCCGCTACCGTAATAATCAGGCATGTATCGCCATAGCAACCAGAGCGCCGCAGCCCCAGCGGGAATATTGACGAAAAAGATCTCGCGCCAAGAAAACCAATCGACGATCAGGCCGCCGGCCGCTGGTCCCAACAAGGGTCCGACCAACGAAGGCACGACGACAAAATTCATCGCGCGCAATAGCTCGCTCTTTTCGAAGGTCCGCACGACGGCGACACGGCCGACCGGCGTCATCATAGCAGCGCCAACTCCTTGCAACATCCTTCCGCCGATGATTGTCGGAACATCGGAAGAAAAGCCGCATAGCGCGGACGCTCCGGTAAAGATCAATATTGCTGCACAAAAAACGCGGCGCGTGCCAAAATGATCTGCAATCCAGCCGCTGATGGGAATACACACAGCAAGACTGAGCGTGTAACTCGTTAAAATGGTTTTCAGGCTCAGCGGCGAAACCCCCAAACTCGCGGAAATCGACGGCACCGCGGTATTGAGGATCGTCGCATCGATCTGCTCCATGAAGAGAGCGAGCGCCACAAGCCATGGCAAATATCGCTTAATTTCGCGACAATCTGTAGCCGCGCTATCCTGCGCCTGAGCTGCTGGCGGGGCTGTGATCTGGAGGATGCGCCCGCCGCTCATTCCGCGCACCAGCCTGGGCAATCCGTGAGGTAATAAGGCTGCACCGCCAACGGCTCGGCAAGCGCTAAACAGGCCACCATTTCTTTCCATTGCGGTAACGGCTTTATCCAGAAACGTCTCCCATTTACTGAAGCTCGACGAAACGCCGTCGAGCGAACAGCTGGGATTGAAACGCTTTGAATGCCCTGGTCGACGGCCCGCCCAAAAATCTTGACAACGCTTTCTTTCGCCGTCCAACTTTCGAGGAAATCAATCTCTGTAGGCTCACAAAAGCGTTCTTCCGGCGCTGTAATCCAGTGGTAGAGCGTCAGCCATTTATGGCGATATCTCAGGAATTCGATGTCCACGCCTACACAAACTTTCGCCAAAGCGACAACGATGCATGAGCCGCTGTGGCTAACGCTGATCGAAAGCGAACCGCCCACCACAATAGGCTTACCGTAAGCATCCTTCGCCAAAGTTGCGCCGCGGATAATCGAACTAATAATATTGCTCGTGATATTGAAGCTATTGCGCCGCAACAATCCTGGCCCTTTATGCTCAAGCAAAAAAACAAAGGCGGCGTCGGAAGGTCCGAGCCTAGAAATTTCCGATGACTTTAGAGCTCGCCAACGCAATGGTTTTTCCTCGATTGCGGGTCAGGCCATCAGACACAGCGCAAAATGAACGCGGCCCATCTCGGCAAGCCGAGTCGCCACTCAACAGCAGCCTGTAGAATTCAGCGTAAGCCGTTCCGTTCGATTACGGTCTTACACTTAATGGTCATTTGATCGACGATCGCACATTCGGAAAGCGAGAGGACAAACTCGACGGCCTTGCCGATGTCGCTCGGCGAAATCATCTGATTGCCCAACAGCCCCGATCCGACGCTCATATCGGTATCGACGATATCGGGGCAAAGCGTGGTCACCTTGACGCCCTCGGCGATAAGCTCCTGCGCGAGCGACTGGCCATAGCCGACCATCGCGAATTTGCTCGCCGCATATCCGCCGATTGGCGCGAACCCCTCCACGCCCGCAATAGATGAAATATTGAAGATATGCGCGCAATTCGACCGCTTAAGCGCTTCAAGACAAACGCGACATATATTGTGCATCGCCTTGACGTTGATCGTAAGCAGATCTTCCATCTCATCCATGGCCAGTGCGCTCGTGCCAAAATGAAAGACCCCGGCCGAATTTACGAGAACATCGAGGCGTCCCATCGCCGCAATTTCTCTGGAAATAGCGGTTTCGACGTCTTCAAACGCGCGTAGGTCGACGGCGACAACGCTCACGTCAACGGCATGCCGTTTTGTGAGCATTTGCGCCGCCTGCCTAAGGCGCTCGGCGTTCCGCGCCACCAAGATCAATCGGTAGCCCTTTGCTGCAAGCGCTTCGGCGATCTCACGACCAATTCCTCGACTGGCGCCGGTGACGAGCGCGACATTGCTCATTTTGCCTTCCTCTCGTCTCATTGGGCTGCGACCGAATAAGCATCAGCGCCTTCAATCTCAGCGACTAACGCACATATCGATGCATGCAGCTTGTAATTTTCAGACCGTTCGCGGTGGCGATCATAGGCCTTGTCGTTAAGCGCTTGCAGGAAATGCTCCGCGTTTTCCCATTGCGCAACGTTGATCAAGCCGTAGCGAAATGTGGCGCCCTGGGCCTGAAACAGCCTTGCATGCAAGAATCCGGGTTTCGCGACCATGTGATCCTTGGCCTTGTCCCACATGTCGAGAACGCCGGGAATCTCTTCCTTTGCGATCTCAAAGGGATTAATCAGCCAGCGCTGATGTCCGTCGAACGCCGCCGGCGCGCCCAGTTCGATAGCCAGGCGACACATCTCGCGCTCGACGCCGTGCGGCTCAACCGGCACCGGCGCCGCCTTGTCATCGACGAACGTTTGCGCGCAATCGCGCGTCTTGAACGCATACAAGCTCAGAAGATCATAGTTCGTGTCGCGAACGGCCTGCTCTACGCTAAACAGCTGCCCTTGAACAAAACCCGGCCAACTCGAAAACTCGTCAGCGCTCTCTTCCCAGAAATCGATATATTCATCGCGTTCGTCCGTTTTGATGATTTCGATGACATATTCCATTTCCGTTGCTCCTCTTCGCATCGCTGGTTCAGGAGATCGCGAACTCCGGACTGGTCGCTGTCGCGGAAACCCGGGTCAGATAGAGCGAGAAATTGTCCTTGAAATCAGAGATAATTTCCATGAATTCCGGGGTATTCAATGCGTCATAGAACTTCTGGGTCGATTGCCATACGGCAATATTGACGAATTTCACCGGGTTTTTCTCGTCAAAAACACGGTAGAGATTGGCGTCGACAAATCCGCTCTTGTCCTGCATGAAGCTTCTGGCGTCACCCCACATTCTGGCATAGGAATCCGTCTCTTCTGGATCCACATAGATGAGGTCGACGAGAGTCATCATCTCCGGCGTCGCGCGACGCACATCGTGTCCCTGTCCTTGATCCAGATCCGCATTCACCGCGGTAAACTTCGCGGGAAAATCCTTCAAGACCTTCGAGATGAAGTCGTCCTCCTTGGCGGCGACGCGCGCGCGCTGCCAATGTTCGTCCGATTCCCACTGACAAAAGCTTGTGTAGCGATAAGGCTTCACCGGATGAATTGTTTCGAAGGCGCTGAGGAGCTGCCCTGCAATGAAACCAGGCTGTTTAGAGAAAAACCCACAAACATGTGTCCAAACAGCCTTTGTCTTTATCGGCTCGTCGGTCTCGATAAGGTCGATTACATGGATCATCGCTCTTCTCCGCATTTTGTTTCGACTACGCTTGTTGCACGGCGCTTTGCTCCACGCGCGCAATGACGCGCGAAAAGCAAATCGAAAACATTGACTCAAAGGGGGCAACGATCTCCCTGAAGTCGCGGCCTGCAAACTGACGCATGAACAATTCTTCACTGCGCCATTCCGCACGGCTCACGAATACATATTCGGCGGCAGCGTCGATCGCTTCAAAGAAACGCGCATTGACGAAGCCTTCCTTGTTTTGCATATGCTGCTTGGACTGCTCCCACATCTCTGCGTGCCGCGCGGCCGATGCGCGATCGATGCGATATGGATTGATGACAATCAAATTGCCTGGGTCGGACACGGTCAGATCGCCGCCTTGATTGATCAGCGAATAAAAGTTTCCCGCGCTCGTCTTCTTATTAGGAAGACCGGATTTGCGCAGCCTGAGCGCCGGAATGGCGCCCGAAGAGTTGTCCCAACCGACAAGGCTTACGAAATCATACCCCTGCTGGTTGATCTGCTTGTAGACCCGGTGAAGCGTGGCCGCGCCGAATCCATTTTCCTGCGTCGCTTCGCGCGCGTTTACACACCACGCAGCGATGTCATCCTCGATTGCGTTGGACCGCCAAATATCGATCTCGAAAATCATATCGTCTGAACTCCGGGTTTGACGCCGAAAGGAGCGCAGGGACGAGCGGGTCCGACCTGCTCCGTGCACGTGAACATCTGGCGCGCAACCATGATTTGGCTCTGATGATCGAAGCCGCCCGTGATGCAGGCCTTGAACTCCGCAGATGAAAAGGCGAGCACGAATTCTTCGATGCTCGACCAACGGGCGATATTGACGAAGCGAAGCGCCGTAGCGGGGTCATGGGCCTTCAGGAGCCGGAAGCCGAGAAAGCCGCTCTGCTCTCGAAGGAAGGCCGAAGCCCTGTCGAATTGTGCGAGGAAGCGTTCCGACTCTCGGTCGTCCATCTCGCATGTGGTGATGAAAAATATCGATTCGGAATTTGGAGACAGACCCACGCATGCGCGCCGGACCTGGCGACACAAATGCGCGTCGCCGGCATCGGCCGGGCCGTCGGCAGTTTTTCGGGGAGCGCCGACTTCCATCGCAATGTATCCGCTCGACCCATATTTTCCCCTGTCGAAATCGAGCGAGTCGTCGCGAAGAAAAAGGAGACTGCGAGGAAGGCGCCCGGAGTTCACCGGCGTAGCGGTCGAGATCGGGTTCAACCCCGCGGCCTGCCTCTCCCCCGTGAAGCGGATCGTCAGATACATCGCATTACTCGCTTCGCTCAGTTTTCGCGTTGGCGTGTGACGCAGACGATTTTCCGCGTCACACTGAATCCGATTAGGCGCTTGCGAGCGCCGGCATCGACCGGACTGATCGGCGGCCGAGCAGGTCGACGACCGCGTCCGCAATGTCATTGGGCGTCTTGAGCTGACCAAAGCGGATCTGCTTGAGGTCGAGACCGAGACGACGTTCCAGATCTACGGCGACGCAAACCAGTTCTGTCGAGTCCAGCCCGTAATCCGCCTCGAGCTGAGATTCATCGTGAATATCAGCTCCTTCTTCCCCGAGGTACTGGACGATCGTTTCGATAACGATCTTGCAGACCACATCATGATTCAAATGCATGTTCGATACCATCGTTAGGCCTCCATCCTTGAGACAACAAGACTTCCTACTGCGCCGCCGGATGCACGGGCATTGATGAGAATTCGGTCGAGACGCGCATCTATGAGCTCACGCGCAACCTGCGTGGGCTTGAGCGGCGGTCCAATTTCGTCGACGAAGGTCGGAAGTATCTGCTGCCGCTCCAACATCAGGCATGAGAGCGCGACGTCGAGAGCTCCCTCCGCCCCGAAAAGGTGCTTGAGGCGCGCCTTAGGGTAGGTGATCTTGACGTCATCGAAGACTTCCGAAATCGCGTGGGCCTCCGCCCTGTCGCAGTCACTGAACCCGCAGGCGTCCGGAAGCGTCAGGTCCGGAGCCGCGCCATTGCAAACCCCTTTCATCGATTGAATGAACGGAATCGGATCGGCGCCATATTCGTCCGTGTCGCATGGCGAGTTTCGGATGACGAAATCCTCGACGCGACCATAGATCTTGGCTCCGCGAGCGCGCGCGTGCCTTTCGCTTTCCATAACGATGAAAACTGCGCCCTCGGAAACGGCGAACCCGTCGCGACCCGGCGCGAAGGGAGAGAATGCGTCATCATCCCCGTCACGATCTTTCTTCAGGCGACGGAGCGCCGCCTTTACGAAATCCGTATTGGTGCTTTCAGTGCCGCCCGCGATCGCAATATCGAGATTTCCCTGCTTGATCTGCTGCGCGGCCGCAGAAATGCTGAGCAGGCTGCTCGCTCGATCCGCCATAAAGGTTTTGCTGTAGCCTTTGAGGCCGTAATGTATGGATATCTGCCCCTGGGGCGCCGCCGGGAACCAGCTCGTCGCTTGGAAGGGGCTGACGCTTCGTGGACCGTCGCAGTGAAGATTGCGCAGCTCCGGCTCGGTAAATCTCCAACCGCCGAAGCAATTTCCGACAAAGACTCCGCAACGTTCCTTGTCGGCTTCGCTTAAAGCAAGCTTTGCGTCCTCAATCGCGAAATGCGTGGCGGCGAGCGCGTAGCGGGTGAACGCGTCAAGCTTCTTTGATAGACGCGGCGGGATGCAACCCTCGAACAATTCCTCGGAAACAAACCCCTGTGCGCCTTTCCCGTCGCTTCTTGCGCTGCTTTCGTCCCGGCCGAGGCAATCGTTCCAGAGTTTCTCAAGAGAACGAGTATTCGGCAGCACGACGCCTATTCCTGTGGTCACGCAAATATTTGTCATGCCGCCCTCCCGCGTATGTCGGCGTCGTGCAATTTTCCCAGCACAATCGCGCTATGGATTCCGGAAAACCCGCTTGCATCCTTGAGAATGAAATCGATCTTGGCGTCGCGCGCGCCTTCGGTTGCGTAGCTCAGATCGCAATGAGGATCCGGCTGCTCGTAATTGATCGTCGGAGGAACCTTTTGGTGAACGATCGACAATACGGCGCAAACGAGTTCGACCGCATTGGCCGCGGACAGCGCGTGGCCGATGATTGACTTGATCGACGTGATCGGAATTTCGTACGCCCGTTGACCGAGCGTGCGCTTGACCGCGTTCGACTCGTTGACGTCGTTCTGCGGAGTAGAGCTTCCATGTGCGTTGACGTGGTCGATCGCCTCCGGCTGCAACCGGGCGTCGGACAGCGCCTGCTTCATTGCGCGATGCAGATCGATGCCTTCCGGCGCGAGATCCGTCATGTGATAGGCGTTGCAGGTCGATCCAAAGCCCATGACTTCGGCAAGGATTTTCGCGCCGCGAGCGTTGGCGTGTTCGAGCGACTCGAGGACAAAAATTCCACATCCCTCGCCCAAGACAAAGCCCGAGCGGGACCGATCATAGGGACGCGAGGCTTTTTCGGGCTCGTCATTCCGGTCGCTCGCAAGAGCGCCGATAATGTCGAATGCGGCAAACGCGATCGGCGTAATCGGCGCCTCGGTAGCGCCCGAGATCATGATTTTGGACTGGCCGGAGCGAATAAGGTCGACTGCCTGCCCAATCGCGTCGAGACCCGCCGTGCATCCCGTCGCCAATGTCATAACCGGCCCCCTCGCGCCATATTTCTTGGCGACCTCCGCCGAGGCGACATGGAAGCTCGCGCCGAGGAAAAGGTGAGGACTGGCCTGTGAGGAATCGAGGCTGTTCGTTCCCTTGTCGGTAAGGCGGAGAAATTCTTCCTCCATGAATTTCGTGCCAGCGATCGCGGTTGCGATGCATACGCCCATGTCGTCGGCGTCATAGGCGTCATCGTCGAGACCCGAATCCCGGATAGCCTCCTCGGCCGCCGCCAGCGCGAACAGCGCGTAACGATCGAGCGATTCTTTCTGCCTTTCAGAAAAGTCGAACGCATCGGGATCGAAATCCCGCACGACGCCCCCGACCTGCGACTCGAAGCGCGACACATCGAAGTCGTCGATCCGCACGACTCCGCTTTTGCCCCGAACGCAATTATTCCAAAACTCGTCGACGCCAATTCCGTTAGGGGAAATGACGCCCATGCCCGTGATCACAACGCGCTCGGCGTCTGATCTTACCGCAACATCCTTTGCCTTCATCATCGCAGAATTCCCCTCAGTAGTTGCCCAGACCGCCGCAAACATTCATTGCCTGCGCGGTGACCCCGCGCGCCTTGTCCGATGCGAGATACGAGACCATCGCCGCCACTTCCTCTGGCTCGATGTAACGGCCGATGGGCACTCGCGCCTCGATACGTTTTTTTGCCGCCTCGGGCGTTACGTCCCAAAGCTTTGCGTAATTGCCGCGCACGTGCGCGGCCATTTCCGTCTCGACAAAACCCGGACACACGGCGTTGACGGTGATGTCGGCCTTGTCCCAGGCGAGTTCGAGGCCGAGAGCTTTTGTAAAGCCGACCACGCCGTGCTTTGACGCGCTGTACGGCGCGCCGTGCGAAACGCCTTGCTTGCCGCCGGTGCTCGCAACATTGATGATGCTTCCGCCGCTTCTTAGCATTCCCGACTTGAGCGCCGCGCGAGTGACGAAGAACACCGAGTTCAGATTGGTGTTGATGACGTCGAGCCAGAGTTCGTCGGTAAGGGATTTTGTAACTCCGCCCCCCGGCCTGCCGGCGCAATTTACAAGAACGCTGATTTCTTCAAAGTCCGCCTTGACCTGCGAAATCAGCTCTTCGACCTCTGTCGGTTGAGTGACGTCGCAGGACAACGCGACGATCTTTTGATTGGAATTCAGACGGCGCTTCTCAAGCTCCGCCGCCGCGCTTTTCAGGCGGTCGAGTTTGCGGCCGACGAGAATGCAGTTAAATCCGTCGGCCACGAGACGCTCGCCGATCGCCTTCCCGATTCCGCTGCCGCCGCCGGTGATCAATGCGTTACGGTTCATCTCAACGCCCTTCCAGTTTTTCAGCAATTGCGCGCATCGTGCCAAGGCTGTTGCGGTTGATCGCCATCTCAACCTTCTGCTTTGCGTCGTCGACTGAGCAATTTTTCCAATGCGCCTCGTTCAACACGACGGAATGCCACGAAGTCACTTCCACGCCGGCTTCGGTCTCGCGAAGCGTCCAACGCCCTTGATGCTCTTTGAGCGGCGGCGGAGGCGCGGGTTGGAAGTATTCGATGAGATTTGGACGAAGCATTCTGATGCTTCTGATGCGCTCCTCGATGTCGCCGACCCGAACGCGCATGATGAATTCCTGGTAGTGTGGGTCTTCGTAGATCATGTCGACGCCCTCGCAATGCGGGAGCAGCCAGGGCCAATTCGCAGCGTCTCGAAGCAATTGGAAGATCGCGCCGGGCGAGTGCTTGATCAGCATCGCCTCGCTGAATTCGTGGCGCCAAAAGGACCGTTCCAGCTCCTTTTTGATAGCCGCCAGTTCTTTGGCGCTGTTGTTCTCGACGGTCTCGACCATGAAGGCCATCGCTTCGCTCTGCGTCGAGACATTCGGCACGCGATTGGCGACGTCATCCGCAACTTCGAATTCATGAGACAGATTGATGATGCATTTCGGTCCAGCCTGATCGACGGACCATTCGCCCTTCATGTATTTCACCAGCGGAGAAGGCCGCGCCTGGGCAAAGCCAATGCGGCGCTTTTCCCTGTCGATCTGACGAACCGATTGCCAGCTGAAGATTTGATCGTTCGCCTTCGCCGTGAGGGCAATCGTCTGCTGCTCATCCGATTCGGCGACAACCTGGGCGTCGAGACATGGCGGAAAAATCCAAGGCCAACTCGAGACATCGACACACATGGCGAACGCGATATCCGCGCCGCATTGGACTTCCACTGCATGGTTGGTCTTCATAAGGCTCTCCAAAACTTGCGTGACTCCGCGCTTCGGCGCCTTTCGAGGGCGCCGATTTACTCTTGCAGCGTGGAAAATTTGACCTGCTTTAGCGAAGGCCGCCGGCCGCGCCGATCTCGTTGGTTGCGACAGGCGGCTCGTCAGTTGCGACAGAGCCTCGATCACGTTCCCGGCGCAGATGAAAACCGTCGCGCATGTTCATAGCGAGCAAAGTCAGGTTGGTGAGACCGGCAGCGATTTCAACGCCCTGGACGAGGTAAAACATAAGGCCGAAGTCGCCGGCGACGGCCCAAGCCTTCAGGACAAGAGCGCAAGGGATCAATATCAGGATTCCGTTGGCGGCGATGATGCGCATGCGCGTCATCTTCCTATTCAGACGCATCGCGGCGTCCTGGTTGACGTCTCGACGGAACTTGGCAAGGCGGACGCCAAGAGCGCCCGTCGAAGCCAGCGCGGGAATCAGCAGCGCAAGACCGGGAAATACAATCAGGGTCTTTACTTCGACTATGAGGCTTTCCGAGCCGCTCAATTCGGCGTAGAGCGTCGTCGAGATGAAGCTGGCGATGAGCGCAATTGCGATCGCGCCAAGGGCCACGTGAACAATTTTTTTCATCTGAATGATCCTCCGATTTACGTGCGATGCAACTCTCCACGACGAGGCTTAAGGGGTCGAAACAATGACCGTTTTGCGACTTCTTGCAGCCGACCCGGTTGATGGCAACGGGTTACCAATATGGAAACTGGTTGTCAATAGGAGATCGTCGTTGACGCGCCTATTGATCGATGAGATGATTTTTTGTGCAGATGTCGTAGGCGCAATGGGTACGATGCTGGGTTCGATTTTTTGATTTTTTCCCCGTTGCGCTATGCTTAACGTTCTGAAGACGAGAATCGCTCGGTCATCGGAGGAACAACATCCACAAAGCTGGAGGCGGGATAAATGGCCGCCTATATAAGAACAAAGGCCGACATGTTGACTGAAATCATGCTCGCTATCTTCCGTGTAAATGGACGGCTACTCGAAAAGGGTGACGAGTTGGTGGCGCCGCTGCATATCACCAGTTCGCGATGGCAGTTGCTCGGCGCTCTTGCGCTTGGCGGCGGCCTATTGACTGCGCCTCAAATTGGCGAAGCAATGGGACTGACTCGACAAGCGGTGCAGAAGCAACTGAACAAGATGATCGACGAAGGATTCGTCGAGCAAAGTCCAAATCCACGACACGAGCGCTCGCCGCTCTACAGCCTCACGCCGCTTGGCAAGAGGACTTTTCGTCGCGCAATGAAGCTTGAAGGTCTTTGGGCGGAACGCATTGTGACCGGCCTCAGCAAGGAGGCCTTGCAATGCACCTTACGCACGCTGGATGACGTCTTCTTGAAGCTCGACGCGCCGGTGCCTTCTTCAAAAGATCTTGCACGCAAGGCGGTTAGGTCGGGCTAGGCGCGACATAATCGCCGCCGACGCCAGCTCTCAGCGATGGTCGCGCATCGATAGCGGGCGTCCCGACATTCGCAGCTGCGCGCGCCAATTCCGGAACTTCACAATTCGATTTCGAGGATCGGGATGGGTCGAAAAATTTGGCGCTTGGGAGTCAGCTAAGCGCTCCAGAAGCGGAAGTCAAAGCGGACGCTTCATATCGGCGATCTGATCGAGCCGCGCTCGAATCAGATCGCTTTGTGCGATATCGCGTCGCTCTCTCGGCCGCATCGCGAATCTTCCCCTCCGTGCTTGCAGCGGGAGAGAATCACGACCCTGCCCAAGGATCAAATCGCAAGGAAACCCCCCGGCAGACCCCGGCCAACCTTGCAAAAAACGAGCACTTCGCCGACCCGGAAACTCAATCGCCAACGATAAGTTGCTAGTTCTTCACGAGCTACTGCGCATTCCGTTGGGCGAACTTGTCGAGCAGCGTCCGATTCTTCCCAGAGCGCGTCGACAAGCGCGGACTACTCGGCCTCGGACGGAATATTGCTCGCTTGCCGGTCGCGGTAGGCTTTAGCGAGATCGCCCGAGATGACCCTGTTCCCCTGAGACGTCAGATGATGATCGCCCCAGATGTATAGGCGTTTCAGAAAGCCCGCGTGCTGCTCCTTATAGCGGAAGAAAGCCGGGAAATGATTATAGAAAGCCTTGCATTTCCCCTCGCACCATTCGTGCCAAATCCGAACTTGAAGAGAGTCTTCCACATCATAAAGAAGTTGCTGGGTCCAAGGATAGACCCCCACCGAGAGGGGGACGCCGCGCGCGTTGAGCAAATCGTAAAGGCGATCCATCTGCCGCTTGGCCTTATCGACTCCGCCTTGGACGCCGTGCGGCCCGTAGCATGGCGTGTTTGGGTTGTAGGTCCAACTGGCGATTTGAACGTCGCGGCTGTACGGTCGGTTCTCAGCCATGAGCGCCGCGGCGGAAGCGGTTGCGACAAACGACATGAATCGTTCTGCGCTTACGGCCTCGTTAACAAAATCCGCGACGAAGAAGGCCTTTTGCCACCATGACTTTGTCGGCAAATGCGAACAATGGTCTGGAATATTGGTTGCCGTTCGCACGACGCCCTGCTCGTCGTGGTAATAGTCTTGAGCTTCGTTTTGAATGTCGGATATGTCTATAAATACGATGGTTTCATCGAAGTGAAGCCCGCTGTTCAACAGGTGTTTGATTTTCTCATAGTAGATAGACGGGGAGTAGCTGCTGACGCCCGCGTTCAAGACTTCGATATGGGGAAACGCGGCCGCGAACTGACCAACAAACGTATCCTCATACGGCAGGCCGATGCCCTCGGTGAAGGAGTCGCCGATAAAGAGAATGCGTTTGCGATCGGACACGTGCGGCACAACGCGCGCCGAAGCGTCCTTGAAACCGAGGGAATTCGTGTAGACGCGGTTCCTTAACGGTCCCCAAACATCGTAGCCGTTGAAATTGGCCCTGAGCGTGTGGTGGTAGACAGGATGCGAGGTCATCAACGCGTATTTCGGCAGAAGCAGGTTATGCTCTCCCCACGCCAAATGCAGGATTAACTCGCCAAGTAGATATAGTCCGCCGAACACGGCAATGTTGATGGCGGCGAATCTCGCCGCTCTGCTCGGCCTGATGAATCCCAAGAAATCACGCATGGCGGCACGTTCCTCCCGTTTGCTGCGGCTCGCTCCTTTCGCTTTCGAGGCGCCTCCCTTGCGGAAGGACGACACGGCGGCAGCGGAAGAATCATTGGGATGAACCGCGTAGACAGGTCCTCAGCGTCCGCAGAAAATGAATTCGCCCCGCGACGATTTTTTGTCACGACTGTTACAGTTATTTGGACCTGGATTCCCCCCAATCCGGCATGATCGAAACGCGTCGCGATGCGCAAGGGGAGCGACGAATGCGCGCAACTTCGTGGTCAGAAAGCGGAGTCGGCGGTCTGCGCCAATGAACTCAATGTTTTTCCTGGGATGAATGACCGCGATCAATCAATTGGAGCTGGCGTTTTATCAAGGTTCGGAAATGCGCCGCCTTCTCGGTGGGCACGGCGTAAATTGCTATGCCAAAACCAATCGCTGCAGCGACAGAGGCCGTGATCAGGATAGAAATGAGCCAGCGCGCCATTTTGTGCGCCATTCCGACATGAGGGGTCTCGCCATTTCTGAATGCGCTGATTGCAATAGGCTCTCTCTGAAGTCCTTCTCCTTCATCGCGTCTTACGGTTTCGGCCTCCTTTCGCTCAAGCCATTGGTCGCTGCCGTGGCGTATGGCTTCTATCTCTTGAGATTCGGTTTTTGCCGGGACAAACTCAGATTGTTCTCTTGCGCGCCAGTCCTCGTTTCTTTGTTGAGAAGCGATGACAGTGGAATTGCTAATAGAAACCTCTTCGTTGTGCGGCTTTTCCTCTCGTGGCGGGACGCGCGCCGTCGCCTCAATCAGTTCTTTCAGGCGGCGCTCTTCTTCTCTTTGTTCCAGAGCGGCGAATCTTTGTTCCAAAGCGGCGAGTCTTTGGTCCAGAGTGGTGAACCTTTTTTGCAGAGCTGCGATAGTCCAATCGCTGCGGAGCGTCTCGTTGCCGCGAGGCGCTTCTTTATTTGGGGGGACAGGAGCCGCCTCATTCTGCTGTTTCCGTCGGCGCTCTTCTTCCCTTTGTTTGAACGCGGCGAGAGTCCAGTCGCTGAGAAGAATCTCGTTCATGCCTCGTTCCCGTTCTTCGGCCTCTAATTAGTCGTCCGTGAAGAACGCCGCTCAGGCCGCGACGGCATTATTTTTTGATCTTTCGTCGCGGCTGACGGCGTCGAGCAAGATGGCGCACAAAAGCGCCAGCCAGGCGAGCAGGCGTCGGAAGTTG
>Ga0233425_10006992_pt1 | contig 16152 bp, 10 predicted proteins | sample Watercolumn_Towu_2_FD_181712 | JGI IMG/M metagenome (GOLD analysis project Ga0233425, IMG submission 181712) | Freshwater microbial communities from Lake Towuti, South Sulawesi, Indonesia - Watercolumn_Towuti2014_140_MG | ecosystem: Environmental > Aquatic > Freshwater > Lake | place...
ACTACCGCTACCTGCCGACCTACCAGACCGCCAAGGCCGTCACCGACGACAGCGCCGCGGCGGCGGCCAAGGTGCCCGACAACAAGGGCGACATCAAGGTCGACACCGGCAACCTCTAGGCGCGGCAGCCCATGCTCTGTACCGGTTCCATCAGCCTGTTCTGGTACGACCTCATCCCCCTGAAGGAGGTCGCGACCGGCATCATCTCCGCCGTGGCCGGCGTGGGCGCCGGCTACGCCCTGCGCAGCCTGATCGGCCACTGGCAGGCCAAGGCCATCGAGCGGCGCGCGCAGACGCGCTTCGAGGAGGCCGACGCCGAGGTCAAGACCCGCCTCAAGGAGGCCGAGATCCAGGCGCGCGCCGAGGTCGTCAAGGCGCGCGAGGAGTTCGAGAAGAGCACCAAGACGCGCCGCAAGGAGCTCCAGGACATCGAGGAGCGCCTGACCGTCCGCGAGGAGAACCTCGACCGCAAGGTGGAGCTGGTGGACCGGAAGGAGCAGACCGTCAGCCAGCGCGCCGAGGAACTCCAGGTCCGCACGGCCGAGGCCGCCGGCCGCCGCCAGGAGGCCGACCGCCTCATGGCCGACGGGCAGGCGCGCCTGCAGAAACTCGCCGGCATGACCGGCGACGAAGCCCGCCGCGAGATCCTCCAGCGCATGGAGCAGGAGGCGCGCAACGACGCCGCCGGCATCACCCGCCGCATGCAGGAGGAGGCCAGGGAGACGGCCGAGCGCGAGGCGCGCCGCATCGTCGCCATGGCCGTCCAGCGCTACGCCGCCCCGCACGCCGGCGAAATGCTCACCAGCACCGTGCCGCTGCCGAGCGACGACATCAAGGGCCGGATCATCGGCCGCGAGGGCCGCAACATCCGCGCGCTCGAGGCCGCCACCGGCGTCAACATGCTGATCGACGACACGCCCGAGGCCGTCGTCATCTCCGGCTTCGACCCCGTGCGCCGCGAGATCGCGCGCCAGGCGCTCGAGGCGCTCGTGGCCGACGGCCGCATCCATCCCGCCCGCATCGAGGAGGCCGTGGCCAAGGCCCAGGCCGACATGGAGGTCACCATCCGCCAGGCCGGCGAGCAGGCGCTCTACGACGCGCGGCTGCAGGGCGCCGCCCCCGAGCTCGTCCGCCATCTCGGCCGCCTCAAGTTCCGCACCAGCTTCTCCCAGAACGTGCTCCAGCACTCGCTCGAGGTCGCGCATCTCATGGGCAACATGGCCGCCGAGTTGGGCCTGGACCCGGTTGTCGCCCGGCGCGTCGGCCTGTTCCACGACATCGGCAAGAGCGCGGACCACGAGACCGAGGGCAGCCACGCCGCCATCGGCGCCGAGCTGCTCAAGCGCTTCGGCGAGGAGCCGATCGTGGTCAACGCCGTGGCCGCGCACCACGAGGAGGTCGAGGCCCAGAGCCTGTACGCCGTGCTGTGCTCGGCCGCCGACGCCATCTCCAGCTCGCGGCCCGGCGCGCGCGTCGAATCCACCAGCGTCTACGTCCAGCGCCTCGAGAAGCTGGAGGCCATCGCCAACGGTTTTCCCGGCGTTCACAAGACCTTCGCCATGCAGGCCGGCCGCGAGGTGCGCGTGATCGTGGATCCCGCGCAGATCGACGACAACGCCGCCATGCTGCTGGCGCGGGACATCAGCCGGCGGATCGAGGCCGAGCTGCGCTATCCCGGCCAGATCCGCGTGGTCGTGATCCGCGAGAAGCGCTGCATCGAGTTCGCGCGGTGACGCCGGGTTCCCCATGCGTGTTCTGATGGTAGGTGACATTGTCGGCCAGCCCGGCCGGGCCGCGTTCCGCGAGGTCGTCGGCCGCCTGCGCGCCGCCGGCGCCGTGCACGCGGCGATCGCCAACGCCGAAAACGCCGCCGCCGGACAGGGCCTCACGGCCGAATTGGGCGACGAGCTCTTCGCCGCCGGCGCCGACGCCCTGACCCTCGGCGACCACACCTGGAACCAGAAGGGCATGGACGCCTACCTCGCCCGCGAGCGGCGCATCGTGCGGCCCGCCAACTTCGCGCCCGTCTGCCCGGGCCGCGGTTGGACCGCCGTCCAGACGCCGCAGGGGCCGCTCACCGTCGTCAACCTCGTGGGCCGCGTCTTCCTGCCGCCGGCCGACTGCCCGTTCCGCGCCGCCGACGCGCTCCTGGCGGTCGTGCCCGGCGGCGCGCCGGTCCTCGTGGACTTCCACGCCGAGGCCACCTCCGAGAAGATCGCCATGGGCCTGCACCTCGACGGCCGCGTCGCCGCCGTCCTCGGCACCCACACGCATGTGCAGACCAGCGACGAGAAGCTGCTGCCGCGCGGCACGGCCTACATCACCGACGTCGGCATGACCGGCCCGGTGCACTCCGTCATCGGCCGCGAGGTCGAGCCGGTACTGCACAAGTTTCTCACCGGCATGCCGGCCAAGTTCGACGTCGCCCGGGGCCCGGCGGTGCTCGAGGGCGCGATCGTGGACATCGACCGCGCCACCGGCAAGGCCGTCTCCATCGCCCGCGTGAGAGAGTACGTTGGAAGGTAGAGCCTCCTCCCTTCGCGTCCTTTGCGGTGAAATTGCCCGAGCCAGAACTGCCGCTCGACACACGCCGCATCTACAGCGTCGCGGAGCTGACGCGGCTGGTGAAGCAGACCCTCGAGGACGAGGTCGGCCGCGTCTGGGTCGAGGGCGAGATCACCAACTTCCGCCGCCAGTCCTCCGGCCACTGCTACTTCACGCTCAAGGACGAGACCGCCCAGCTCGGCGCGGTGCTCTTCGCCGGCGCGGCCCGCGGCGTGGCGCTGCCGCTGGCCGACGGCCTGCTCGTGCGCGCCTTCGGCGAAATCACGGTCTACGAGCCGCGCGGCCAGTACCAGCTGATCGTCCGCCGGGTCGAGGCCGCCGGCGAGGGCGCGCTGCTCGCGCGCTTCGAGGCGCTCAAGCGCCGCCTGGAGGCCGAGGGGCTCTTCGACCCCGCCCGCAAGCGCCCCCTGCCGCTGCTGCCGCGGCACGTGGGCGTCGTGACCTCGCCCACCGGCGCCGCGATCCGCGACATCCTCCACGTCGTCACGCGCCGCTTCCCCAACCTGCACGTCGTCATCGCGCCCGTGCGCGTGCAGGGCGAGGGCGCCGCCGCCGAGATCGCGGCCGCGGTCGCGCACCTCAACGCCCTCAGCGAACGCGCCGCGGCGGGCGACGCCACCGGCCCGCTCCCCGCGCCGCTGGACGCACTCATCGTCGGCCGTGGCGGCGGCAGCCTCGAGGATCTGTGGCCCTTCAACGAGGAGGCCGTCGCGCGCGCGATCGCGGCCTCGGAGATCCCGGTGATCTCGGCCGTCGGCCACGAGACCGACTTCACCATCAGCGACTTCGTCGCCGACGTGCGCGCGCCCACACCCTCGGCCGCGGCCGAAATGCTGGTCGGCCGCAAGGAGGATTTCGAGGAGACGCTGCGCGTCCACGGCCGCACGCTGCGGCAGATTGTGCGGCAGCGACTGACGGAGGTCCGCGGCCGGCTCGAGACCGCCGCCGCCAGCCACGTCTTCCGCGCGCCGCGCCACGCGGTCCAGATCGCGGCGCAGCGCCTGGACGGCCTCGACCTGCGCCTCAAGCGGGCGCTGGCCGGCCTGGCCGGCCGCAAGCGCCGCCGCTGCGAAGCCGCCGCCGGCCGGCTCGCCGTGCTGCGCGGCCGCGGCCTGCAGGCCGTGGCCGGCCGGCTCGACGGCCTGAGCCGGCGGCTGGCGCGCGCCGCACCGGCCGGCCTCGACCGCCGGCGGCGGCAGGTGGACGCCCTGCAGAAGCAGTTGCGCGCGTTGAGCCCGGCGGCCGTGCTCGACCGCGGCTACTCGCTCACGCGCACGGACGACGGCCGCCTCGTGCGCTCCGTGCAACAGGTGTCCGCCGGCCGGCGTGTTTCGACCCGGGTGGCGGACGGGATATTCGAATCTGAAGTCCGGAGTCCGGAATCCGGGGTCCGGAATCCGGAATCCGCGTCACGGACACCGGACACCGGACACCGGACACCGAATTCAGGGTAGGAGACGTCGATGGCCAAGAAAGAGAAAGCGGAACCCGGCTTCGAGGACGCGCTCAAGCGTCTCGAGGAGATCGTGGAGCAGATGGAGGGCGGCGAGATGGATCTCGACGCCATGGTCGGCGCGTTCGAGGAGGGGCAGCGCCTGATCAAGTTCTGCACGCAGAAGCTCAACGAAGTCGAGCGCCGCATCGAGACGCTGGTCAGGAACCCCGACGGCACCGAGACCACGGCGCCCTTCGATCCCCCGCCGGCGCCGTAGCGCGCTTCACGTCCCGTGCGCCAACAGCTCCGTGCGTTCGCGCAGCAGCGCCTTCAGGCGGTCGCAGCTCGGATCGTCCGCCGGAAACCCCGTGCGGCTGTACACCGCCGGCCGGTCGGTCTCCTCCAGCCGGTAGCAGCGCGCCATCCGCTCGCGTCTCGTCATGCGCCTGTACCACGGCCATTCCACCGTGTCGATGTCGCCTCGGTTCCGTGGCCGTGGTAGACTGGGCCTGACGCTGTCATGATCGCACCCTCGGACATCGCCGGCCTCTTCGCGGCCGCGCTGGACCGCCCGGAACTGCGGCAGGCGCCGCGGCTGGGACTGCCGCCGCTGCCGGGCGCGGCCGCGGCGCTGGCCGCGCTGGCGCTCGGGCGCCTGCGGCCGGGCGCGTCGGTGCTGGCCGTCACCGCCGGCCCGCAGGAACTCGAGGCGCTGCACGCCGACTTCCTGGCCTTCAGCCACGGCGCCCGCATCGAGCCGGTGTTTCTGCCAGCCCTCGAAGGCGCCGCCGAGGCCGACGATCCCGAACTCGCCGGCGTGCGCCTGGCGGCGTTGCGCGCGCTCACGGGCGATCGGACGGATCGGACGGATCGGACGGATCGGACGGATCGGACCGATCGCCGCTATGTGCTCACCAGCGTTCACGCCCTGCAACAGCCCGTGCCCGACCCGGCCGCGATCGAGGCCGCGGCCGTCCGGCTGCAGGTGGGCGCGGAGCACGCCTTCGAGGATCTGGCCGGCCGGCTCGTGGCCGCCGGCTATGCGCGGGTCGCCGAGGTCTCGGCCAAGGGCGAACTGGCCGTGCGCGGCGGGCTGCTCGACGTCTGGCCGGCCACGGCGCCCATGCCGCTGCGCGCCGAATTCCTCGGCGCGGCGCTCGAATCCCTGCGCGTCTTCGATCCCGGCACGCAGTGCTCGGTGGAGAAGCGCAACGAGGCCTGGCTGCCGCCCTGCCAGGCGGCGAAGCTGCGGACCGTGCGGCTGACCGACCTGCTGCCGCCGGGCGCGACGGTTCTGTGGCTCGATCACGACCGCCTGCGGCAGTTCGCCGAAACGCGCGCCATGGAGAGCGGCGGCGACCACCTGACGTGGGAGGCGCTGGCCGCCGCCGTGGCGGCGTGCCGGCCGGGGCTCGAGATCTTCAGCGGCGACCCGCCGCCCGCCGCCACGCCGACGCTGCCGTTCGAGATCGCCGCCGTGCCCGGACTGGCCGACCTCGGCGACTGGCATCAGCCCGACATCCTCGCCGCCGCGCGCCAGAAGCTGCTCGACGAACTCGACCGCCGCGCCGCCGGCGGCGAGACGGTCGCCGTCTGCCTCGACACCGCCGGCGCCTGCGAGCAGACCGGCCGCGAACTGAAGGCCGGCTCCGCCGTGGCCGTCGTCCACGCACGCCTCTCCGGGGGGTTCATCCTGCCGGCGGCGCGGCTGGCCGTCGCCGCCCAGCCGGACCTGTACGCCGTGCGCAAGCAGTCCGGCCGCCGCTATCTGCCGCCCGCCACGGCCAGCCGCGGCACGCGCGTCGCCGCGCTCGAGGACCTGACGCTCGGCGACCTCGTCGTGCACCTCGACCACGGCATCGGCCGCTACGCCGGCACGACCGAGATCGAGATGGACGGCCGCCGCACGGAGGTGATGACGCTCGAGTACGCCGACGGCGCGCGCCTGCACGTGCCGGCCGGCCACGCCCACCTGCTGAGCCGCTATGTCGGCGTCGGCGGCGCGGACGCCCCGCTGCACCGCCTCGGCGGCCGGCGCTGGACGCGCGAGAAGGCCGAGGCCGAGCAGGCCATCCGCGACCTGGCCGCCTCCCTGCTCGACACCCAGGCGCGCCGGCAGGTGCGGCCGGGCATCGCCTTCCGCGCCGATCCCGCGTGGATGCACGCCTTCGAGGCCGCGTTTCCGTACCAGGAGACGGCCGACCAGGAGAAGGTCATCGCCGAGGTCAAGGCCGACATGGCGGCCGCCCGGCCCATGGACCGGCTGGTCTGCGGCGACGCCGGCTACGGCAAGACGGAAATCGCGATGCGCGCGGCGTTCATCGCCGTGATGAACGGGCGGCAGGCCGCCGTGCTGGTGCCGACCACGGTGCTCGCCGAACAGCACTACGAGAGCTTCCGCGAGCGCATGGGCGCCTACCCGGTCCGCATCGAGGTGCTGAGCCGCTTCCGCACGCCGGCCGAGCGCCAGCGCGTGCTCGACGCCCTCGCCGACGGCCGCGTCGACATCGTCATCGGCACGCACGCGCTGCTGCAGGCGGGCGTGGCGTTCCAGAACCTGGGCCTGCTGGTCGTGGACGAGGAGCAGCGCTTCGGGGTGGCGCACAAGGAGCACCTGAAGCACGTGCGGCAGATCGTGGACGTGCTGACGCTCACGGCCACGCCGATCCCGCGCACGCTCTACATGAGCATGACCGGCGCGCGCGACATGAGCCTGCTGCAGACGCCGCCGCAGGAGCGCCTGGCGGTCGAGACGCGCGTCGTGCGCGACCACGACGCCGTGATCCGCTCGGCCATCCTCCAGGAGCTCCACCGCGAGGGGCAGGTGTACTTCCTCTACAACCGCGTGCTGACGATCGATCTGATGCGCGCGCGCCTCGAGCGCCTCGTGCCCGAGGCGCGCGTGGCCGTGGCGCACGGCCAGATGTCCTCCGGACAGCTCGCGCGCGTGATGCGCGGGTTCGAGACTGGCGCCAGCGACGTGCTGCTCTGCACGACGATCGTCGAGAGCGGCCTCGACATCCCGCGCGCCAACACGCTCATCGTCCACCGCGCCGACCGCTTCGGGCTGGCCGACCTCTACCAGTTGCGCGGCCGCGTCGGCCGCTCGTCGCACAAGGCGTTCGCCTACTTCCTGCTGCCGGCCGAGGGCCACGTGGACGAGGACGGCCGGCGCCGGCTGGCGGCGATCCGGCGGCACAGCGGTCTCGGCGCCGGCTTCGGCCTGGCGCTGCGCGACCTCGAGATCCGCGGCGCCGGCAACCTGCTGGGCGCGGCGCAGAGCGGCCACATCGCGGCCATCGGCTTCGGCCTGTACTGCCAGCTCCTGCGCCGGACCGTGGCGCGGCTCAAGGGCGAGAAGCCGCCGCTGCTGGTGGACGTGGAGCTGCTGCTTGACTTCATCGATCTCGCGCCCGGCGCGCCGGATCCCGCCGCGGCGGCGTGCCTGCCGTATGCCTACGTGGAGGACGAGCCGCAGCGCTTCGCGCTGCACCGCCGGCTGGCCGAGACGGCGGACGAGGCCGATGTGCGGCGGCTGCGGGCGGAGATGGCCGACCGCTACGGGCCGCCGCCGCCGCCGGCCGTGCGACTGCTGCGCCTGGCCGGGCTGCGCATCCGCTGCGCGCGGCGCGGGTTGGCGCGCATCGAGGTGCGCGGCGACCGCGCCTGGCTCTTCCGCGGCCGCGGGCGCGAACCGCTGCTGGCCGGCGGCCGCCTGCCGCGCGTCGCCGGCAGGACCGCCGACCAGAAGCTGGCGGCGCTGTTTCGGATCGTGGAGGCCGCCCGATGAACTCCGCAGGCGAACCCGCTTCCGGCGCGTGCGACCCGCTTGTCGCCTTCGACGCCGCGCTGCTGCGCGAGCCGTACTCCGGCGTGGAGACGCTGATCGACGGCACGCTGCGCGCGCTGGCCCGCCACGGCACGCTCCGCTGCCGCTGCTACGCGCCGGCCGGCGGGGCGCGCCCGCTGCCGGCCTCCGGCCGCCTGGAGGTCGTGCCGGTCGCGCCGGCGCGCCCGCGCCTGCGGCGGATCCTCTGGGAACAGGCGGTTCTGCCGCGGCTGCTGCGGCGCGGCGGCGCGCAGGTCCTGCACGCGCCGGCGTATGTCGCGCCGCTGGCCGCGCCGTGTCCGGTCGCGCTCGCCGTGCACGACCTGCACGTCTACACCCACCCGCGCTTCTGCTCCGCGGGCAACCGCCTGCACTACCGTTTGCTGCTGCCCGCCGCCGTGCGCCGCGCCGCCGCCGTGATCGTCTACACGGAACACGTGCGCCGCCAGGTCGCCGCGCGCTTCCCGGGCGCGGCCGCGAAGATCGCGGTCATCCCGCCCGGCGTGGACGAGCGCTTCCTGGCGCCGGTGCCGGGCGGGACCGTGGCAGACGTGCGCGCGCGCCTGCGCCTGCCGCGCCGGTTTCTGCTGTTCGTCGGCGACCTGGCCCCGCGCAAGAACCTGGACGGCCTGCTGGAGGCCTTCCGCCTGCTGACCGCCGGCTCGCCCGAACGCGGCGACCACCTGGTGCTGGCCGGCGCGGCGCAGCGCGGCACCGACGCGCGCCGCCTGGCCGACCGCCTGGGCGTCTCGGCCAGGGTCCATGCGACGGGCTATGTCGCGGCGGACGACCTGCCCGCGCTCTACGCCGCCGCCGAGGCGCTGGTCTTCCCTTCGCACGACGAGGGCTTCGGCCTGCCGGCGCTGGAGGCCATGGCGTGCGGGTGTCCGGCGGTCGTCGGCCCCGGCGGGCCGGCCGAGGTTTGCGGCGACGCGGCGCTGGTCTGCGACCCAGCCTCGCCGGCCTCCATCGCCGGCGCCATCCGCCTCCTGCGCGACGATCCCGGCCGCCGCGCCGCGCTCGTCGCCGCCGGACGCCGCCGGGCGGCGGGATTCCGGTGGGAGCAGACGATAGCTTCGCTGGAACGGGTCTACAGGGATGCCGCCACCGCCGGGCGCAGCGCAAGGGCGTGACCGTGGTCGGCGCCGGCGACTTCACGCATCCCGGCTGGTGCCCCGCGGCGCGGTCAGGGATCGTCCGGCGCCTCCAGCTTGCGCTGCCGCTGCGTGCCGGGATAGAGGTCGAAGCCCACCAGCCGGCACTCGATCGGTCCGTTGAAGAACGCGATGCGCCGCGAGCTGCGCAGGCCGATGCGGCGCGACAGTTCGAGGTTGCCGGTGAGCACGAAGCCGCGGTAGCCGGCGCCGCGCTGCTTCAGGAAGTCGCCGATGCGGCGATAGAGCGGGGCGAGCTGCGCGGCGTCACCCAGGCGCTCGCCGTACTCGGGGTTGAGGAAGATCGTGCCCGGCGGCGGCGGTACCTCCGTGTCGGCGAAGTCGCAGGCGGCGAAGCGGATCAGGTCCCCGACGCCGGCCGCGGCCGCGTTGCGCCGCGCGACCTCCACGGCCGCGGGATCGAGGTCGGTGGCGACGATCGGCGGCAAGCCCTCCCCGCGCTCGTCCTCCCGCGCCTCGTTCCGCAACACCTGCCACAGCGCGGCGGCATATCCGCGCAGCGCCATGAAGGCGAAGCGGTCGCGGAAGAGGCCGGGCGCGCGGCGGCGGGCGATGAGCGCGGCCTCGATGGCCGGCGTGCCGCTGCCGCACATCGGGACCACGAACGGCGTGGCGCCGTCCCAGCCGGTGGCGAGCACGCAGGCCGCGGCCAGCGTCTCCTGCATCGGCGCCTTCCAGGGAAGCTTGCGGTAGCCGCGCTTCGACAGCGGCTCGCCGGTGGTGTCGAGGTAGACGCGCAGATCGTCGCCGCGCCAGTAGACGAAGATCGCGGCGCCGCGGAACTCGGGGCCGGCATCCGGCCGGCGGCCGCACACCTGCCGCAGGCGGTCGGCGACGGCGTCCTTCGTGCGCAGCGCCGGCAGGCGCGTGTCGCGGACGGTGTCATTCCAGACGGCGGCGCTGACGGTGAAGTAACCGTCCGGGTCGAGCCATTCCTCCCAGGCGGCGGCGCGGACGGCGGCATGCAGCGCGTCGAGGTCGCGGCAGCGCCCGGCGGCGACGGGGAAGAGCACGCGGTGGGCGGTGCGCAGCCGGAGGTTGAGGAGCATGCAATCGGCCAGCGTGCCGCGCACGGCCACCATGGTGTCGGTTGCCGAGACGGTCCCGAAGCCGAGCGCGGCTGCCTCCTGCGCGGCGTACGGCGCCAGGCCGCGGGCACAGGCGATGACGATCTCGGCGGGCGTGGACCAATTGGCCATGCGCCGGCAGAGTGTCGCATGCGCGGGCCGCCGTCAAGTCCTCGTCAGCGGCGCGGCGCGAGGGCCCGCTCCAGCGCGGCGAGCTCCGGCCGGTACTGCGGATCGAGCGCGGCCGCGCGCGCCAGCGCGGCGAGCGCCTCGACGGCGCGGCCGGCGCGCTGGAGCAGCGCGGCGTGGCTGTGCCACGCCTCGGCGTTGAGCGGGTTGAATGTCTCGGCCTGCAGGATGTGACCGAGCGCCTCGGCGGCGCGGCCGCGCGCGGCCAGCAGCGCGGCCAGGTTCACGCGGGCGGCGTCGTGATCGGGCCGCGCCGCGATCGCCGCCTCGTAGCAGGCCTGCGCCCGCGCCGGGTCGTTGCGCCGTCCGTAGAGGCAGCCGAGGTTGAAGGCGGCGTCGGCGAACGCCGGATCCAGCCGCAGCGCCTCCTCGTACTGGCGTCTGGCCAGGGCCGTGTCCCCGCGCACGTCGGCGGCGGCGCCGATGGCGTTGGCGCGCTGGGCGTCGTAGCGCACGGCATCGGTCGGCCAGCGGAGCGGCGCATGGGCGGCGGCACCCGCCGCAAGCACGAGGCCCGCGAGAGCGGCCAGCGGGCGGCGCCGGCGCCCGGCGGCCGCGAGCCAGAGGGCGTGCGCGCCGCCGCACGCGAACAGTACCAGCGCCGGCAGGACCGGCACGCGATAGCGCGAGGTGGGGAAGTAGACGGCCACCAGCAGGCCGAACGCCAGGCACGAGGCCGCGAGCAGGAGGGCTTCGCGGCGGCGGCGCCAGGACCAGACACCTGCCACGGCGAGGGGGACCAGCAGGCCGGCGGGGAAGCACAGGCCGGCGCGCCAGACCGTCAGGCGCAGGAGCAGCGAGTCGCCGCGCCAGCCGTAGAGGTCGAAGTTGCGCGGCAGTTCGCGGCCGTGCCAGAAGGCGAGGGCCTTGCGCGCCAGGCGGCGGCAGGCCGTGAGCGGCGCGCGTGACACGTCGCGCAGCGCCAGGCGGCGGAAGGCGCGGTCGGCGTCTACGGCGTCGCCGACCCCGCCCTGCAGCCAGGGCAGGCGCATGAGCCGGTCCCAGTCCAGTCCGGGCTGGACGGCAAGCGTGACGTTCCAGTCGCGGCTGTTGCCGACGTAGAGGTTGGCGCCGCTGTTGGTGGAGAGCCACACCCAGCGGCCGCAGACGGCGTAGTTGCGCGCGCCGACGGGCGCGATGGCGAGCAGGGCGCCGGCGGCGACCGCGGCGGCGCGGCGGAGGCGCGCGCCGGTTGGTCCCGCACCGGCCAGAAGGGCTGCGCCCGCGAAGACGGGCAGCAGCGCGGCGGCGGTGGCGACGAAGACCGTGGCCGCGCCGGCGGCCAGACCGGCAAGCAGCCAGCGCCCGAACGCGGGCTTCTCGCCGGCGCGGAGCGCCAGCAGCAGGGCGGCGCACACCAGCGCGGCGGCGGGCATGGCCGGCAGAAGCTGCGAGGCGTAGAAGAGGAGGGGACCGGTGAGGCAGGTGGCGGCGGCAGCGGCAAACGCCCAGGCGGGCGGAAGCAGGCGCAGCGCCAGCCGCCACAGAAGCAGCGCGGTCAGCGGCGCCAGCGACAGCGCCTGGATCGTACGCAGGACGGCCGCATCGGTGCCGGCGAGGCGGACAAGCAGCGCCAGCGCGTACGGATACCCGGGAGGCTGCCAGAAGGGTCCGGGCGAGCCGAGGCCGGCGGCGATGGCACAGGCCTGGTGGTAATAGGCGGCAGCGTCCACCAGCGGATAGCGGAACGCGAGCCGGCCGGACGTATCGAGCAGAAAGGCGCCCTGGCAGGCGAGAGCGACGGCGGCCAGCGCAACGGCGCTTCGCCAGCCGGTGCCGATGGCGGCGGCGAGGTCGCGGGCGCGTCGGGCGGGGAAGTTCATGCGGCAGGCGGCGCTTGCGGGGAGGCGATGACGGCCAGGTCTCGCAAGAGTCCCGGAGGGAGGGCGCAGGGCCGCACCTCGGACCGGCTGAGCGCGATCAGGCCGCGGCTCGAGAGTTTGCGCAGGTGGCGTTTGAGGGCCGGCGGCGAGATGCCCGTCCGCACGGCCAGCTCGCCGCGCTGTTTGCAGCCGGCTTGCAGGGCGCGATAGATCCGGATGCGGCGTTCGTGCGTGAAGGCGGTGAAGGCGCGCACCATGTCCGCGATCAGATCCTCCCGGTCCAGGGCGGCGCGGGCGGCGGCCAGCAGCGGGTCGGCGTGGACGACCGACGGCTCGGCGGTGCCGCGGTAGAACGCGTGGCGGCCGCGCCGCTGCACGTGCAGCAGGCCGCGCGACTGCAGCAGGCGCAGGTGCTGCGTGGCCTGCGGCTGCGACAGGCCCAGGCGGCGTGCCAGCCGGGTGACGTCGAGGTCCGGCGTCTTCACGACCTCGTTCAGCACGCGCAGGCGGGTGGCGTTCGCCAGGACGCGGCAGGTTCGCCAGAGCGTAGGTTCGAGCGGCGGCACCGTCTGCATGAGATCACACATTATAATGTGTGATCCGATCGGTCAAGACGGATCGCGAGGTCGGACGGCTCGCAGGATCGCGGCGGCCAGGTCGGGCCCGATTCCGGAAACGGCGGCCACGGCGGAGGCATCCGCCCGCGCCAGCCGATAGACGGAGCCGAAAGCACGCAACAACGCCTGCTTGCGCTGGGGACCGACGCCCTGAACCTCGTCCAGGGCCGACTCGCGGATCAGCCGATTGCGCAGGCGGCGGTGATGGCCGATCGCAAACCGGTGCGCTTCGTCGCGCAGCCGCTGCAGAACCTGCAGCGCGGCCGAATCGCGCGGCAGCACCACCGGCGGACCGCCCCCGGGCGGAACGATCTCCTCGCGCTCCTTGGCCAGACCCGCCGCCGGCAGGGTCGCGAGTCCGAGCGCCGCCAGCGCGGCCTGCGCGGCGTGCAGTTGCGTGACGCCGCCGTCCACCAGCACGAGGTCCGGCAACGGACGCTTCTCGTCCAGCAGCCGGCGATACCTCCGACCGACCACCTCCGCCATCATGGCCGGATCGTCGGCACCCGCCACGGTGCGGATGCGGAAATGACGGTACCGCCGGCGGTCGGGCAGGCCGGCCACGGCGCAGACCATGCTTGCCACGGCGTGCGCGCCGAAGATGTTCGAGATGTCGAACGCCTCGATCGTCTGCGGCGGGGCGGACAGCCCCAGCGCCCTCGCCAGATCCTCCACGCCGCGGCGGGCATCCTCCGCGCGCATGGCCGGCGTGACGAGCACCCTCGCGCGGCGCCGCACCATCGCCCGCAGCGCCAGCCATGTGTCCCGCAGCCGCGCGGCCTTCTCGAAATCGCGGCCGGCGGCGGCCGCGCGCATCTTCGCCTCCACCTCCTCCAGCACCACCACGCGCTCGCCGCGCAGGAAGGCGCACGCCTCCTCGAAGCGCTGGCGGTACTCCTCCAGCGTCACGCGGCGGATGCATGGCGCCGAGCAGAAGCGGATGATGTCCGCGCTGCAGTGCGCATACGTGTCCGCATCCGGCGCCAGCGGCGCGCAGACGCGGATGCCGTAGCGTCGCTCGGTGAAATCGAGGACGGTGCGCACCACCGTGGCCGACGGAAAGGGCCCGAAGTACAGCGCCCCGTCGTCGCGCACGATGCGGCAGGTGTGGAAGCGCGGCACCGGTTCGCGCGGGTCGGCGCGGATCGCCAGGAAGCGTTTGTCGTCGCGCAGCAGCACGTTGTAGCGGGGCCGGTACTGCTTGACCAGGCTGCTCTCCGTCAGCAGCGCCTCGGCCTCGCTGCGCGCCGGCACCGTCTCGATGTCCGCCACGCTGTTCAGCAGGCTGCGCAGCTTGGGCGACGCCTCCCGCAGCGTCCGCGGACGGAAGTAGCTCTGCACGCGCTTCCGCAGCGACGCCGCCTTGCCGACATACACGATCCTGCCCTGCCGGTCGCGGAACAGGTAGCAACCGGGGCGGTCGGGCAATGCGCCCAGCCTCATCCGTATCGTCGCATTCATGCCCATGCCCGTAAACAATAGCCGTTGCAGCGCGCGGGCGAAAGAGATACACTTCGCCACCTGGGGCGTTTCGCATCTTTTGCGCACGTCGTGGGTTTAGTTTCCCAGGAGACCTCCTTACCGGCACGTCAGCGGAAGGAAAGCACCATGAATCTGAACTGTCTGCGAACGGATCGTGCACTTGTGTGGGCCATGGCGTTCCTGGCCTGCCTGTGGCCCTCCGCCATGTTGCACGCCGCACTCACGGTCACGCCGGACTCGGCCGTGACCACGATCAACACGACCACCAACTTCTCCTCGAGTGCCGGCGGTACATCCTGGGCCATCGAGACCAGCGTCTCCGGGGGCTACCTGACCAACACCACCGGTTCCGCCACCGGCTATCAGGCCGGCTCCCGGCCGGGGTTCGACTTCATCAGCGCCACCAAGGGAGGCGAAAGCCGGATTGTGCCGATCAGCGTTGGATCCAACAACCAACTGCGGATCACGATGACCTCCATGGACGTGTTGAGCATCGACGCCAACAAGCCCGAAAGCGAGGGTCCCCGCGGCGCCTGGCTCTCCTACCGGATCACCAATCCCGCCCTGGGCGCCGGCGACACGGTGTCCGTCTTCTCCAACGTGGTGGTGACCTTCAGCGGCTTCAGTCCGACAAGCCAGAACTACAACGGGACACCCTACCAGACGGCCGTTCCCCTGTTCGTGGACCCGTCGGACCCCGTTCGACAGATCGGCACCCTCACCAATGGCCAGTCGGCCACCTGTTTCTTCTATGTGGATTACCAGGAGGCCATCAGCCAGGATGCGACGAACGACTCGTCGCCGTACGTGGCCCTGAACTCCAGCAACCCCCTGGACGGGCTCGCGGCGAACTACACGCTGAGCGTTTCGGCCACGCAACTGGCAACGAACGAAGTCATCTGGGGCCGCGTTGTCACCCGGCAGATCACGACCGCCGGGGCGGGTGGAAACGTGCTGGGCACCCAGATCGGCCCGGGCGTGTTCGTGGGGCAGTTGCTCGCGGAAAAGGTCAACTACGAGTTCGGCAACAACAACGGCATCTGGTTCATGCCCGCCTCGAAGTCCGGATTCCGCGATGAGGTGTACCGGCTGGTGGACGTCTGCGTGATCGGACCCGATGTGGACGGCAACGGCATCCTGGACAATGCGAACGTGACGGATGCGCGCACGGGGGCATCGCCGAAACTGTCCGACCTGACCGGCCTCACGTTCTTCCACTTCCTGGACACCGCGAGCAGCGGCAACGCGCTGGATGTGTTGTTCTACTGGGAAGTTCGCTCGAACGGCGTAATCGAGACGGCCACGCCCTGGGCGGGCGGCCGCAGCGGGACCCAGTACAAGTACCTCTTCCCCGCCGTCCTCAACGACAACAACATCTCCAACGCGGTGCAGGCCCTCACGATCGTCAAGACCGTGGACCTGCTGACCGACGCGGATGCCAACGGGCGCTATTCGGCCGGCGACACGGTGAAATACACGGTTTCGCTCGTCAACACCACGGCCCTGAACATCATCGTTTCGCAACTTACGGACGTCCTGCCGGCGTACCTGCGTGTTGTCGATCCGGCCTACTCCAACAGCAACGTGGCCGCGTCAAACTCGGTGGCCATTCCCAGCGCCGGCGCCGGCGGAGGCACGACGCCGACGGTTCTGACCTGGCAAGGCCGCGATCTGGGGAACGACCCGCTGACCTCCTATATCGTTCCCAGCAACGGCACTCTCCGGCTGATCTATACGGCCGCCATCACGAACACGGCTCCGGATGGTGTCTACACCAACCTGGCCGTCGCGTATATCGGCAGCACCACCCTCGGTCCTGCCAGCGCTGCGTTTGCCATCGGCCTGCGTCCGACGCTGACGATCGTGACGCCGCACGGGACGGGGACGCCGCCGGCTGGGGTCTACACGAACGACTACAACACGGTGCTGACCAACCGGATCACGGGGACGGAGACGGTCGGCGGGACGCA
>Ga0233425_10006993_pt1 | contig 16151 bp, 19 predicted proteins | sample Watercolumn_Towu_2_FD_181712 | JGI IMG/M metagenome (GOLD analysis project Ga0233425, IMG submission 181712) | Freshwater microbial communities from Lake Towuti, South Sulawesi, Indonesia - Watercolumn_Towuti2014_140_MG | ecosystem: Environmental > Aquatic > Freshwater > Lake | place...
GGGGAGATGAACGTGAAGGGGGCTTGGATGAGGTTGAAGCAGGAACGAATGAACCTGCTGGGGGGGTAGATGCGGTGAAAAAGAAGAGGGGCGGAATTGGAAGATTAGGAAAATTGGCTTTAGTGGGTTTAGGATGTATAGGTTTGGGGGGTTTAGGATCTTGCGCTTTAAATGAAGCAGGACGAAGGTCTGATTTTACAATGGCTCATTTATATAGCCTTTCTGGAGATTTTGTTGAAAGAATAGATAATGCCGAGATTCTTCCTGGCAGGGTTGCAAGTTTTAAATTAGTTAGATTTTTACAACATTTTACAAAAGATCCGAAAGTATTAAATATTGCTTATAATTTACTTTCAGATCCAGTAAAACAAGGCAACCTTGTCTGGTTCCAGGCCAACTTTATGCCAGAAGATTACTCTCAAGAAAATCTTCCTCAAAAAGTAACTCTTTTTGTGAATGGAGTAAATGTATGGGAATTACCTTCTTTAACAACATTAAAAAATTATGAAAAAAGATCTCAGTTTTATTTTAAACCTCCAATTTTAAAAATAGATGCAGATGTTTATTCTAATATTGGAGAATCAAAAGGTGTTAAGGGACTAGCTTTTTATCTTGACACTTGCGAGCTAAAACCTGGAACCAATGTAACAGAGATTTATTTTGTAAGTAGAGATGGAAAAGATGGAAAATATGTTCGTAGATTTGAAGTCACTCCTGGACCATTAACTTCTGAAGAAACTCGAATTCGTGATGCTTGGATGAGGGGAGTAGGAAGACTTTTAATGAATGGATTTAATACTTCTAAAGAAAGGGGTAATTCGGGAATAAAATATCTTAAAGAAAAGAGTGTTTAGATTATTTTAATTGGTTTCGGAAAGTATTTAAATTAGTTTTATTTTATAATTAATAAATGAGGTAACTTATGAATTATTTATCTAAAAAATTTATTACGAGCATATTTTATGTTCTTTATCTTTTAATGTTTATACAATTAATTGGTGCAATATGTTCTAATCAAAATTGTGCTGATTGGGGTGTTGGACTAGGATTATCTTGTGAGCCCGGTCCAGTAAGAACGTATTGTTCTGGAACCGCGGTCTTTTCTTGTATGTATGTTGCTAGTTGTGATGGTTATTGTATAGGAAACTCTATAATGTGTGCTCTTTCTGGTGGAACTTGTGCAACCTGTAACTCTACTTTAGCAACTTGTGACATGGACTTGGATGGGTATGGAGATTGGATCTCTCCTGGTATAGGTCTATGTACTGACTGCAACGACAGCAACGCATCCATAAACCCAAATGCAACTGAATGGACAATTGCAACTTGCACAGATGGAGTAGATAATAATTGCAATGGAGATCTGACTACTACTATAGACAGTGATGTGAATACAGGCGTAGACTGCAATGACATAAACTGCTCTGTAGTTGTTAGTGTGACAAAACCTGCGAATGGAACAACTTACAACTTCCTGCAACTTCTGCTGAACTTCAGCGCAAGTTCAACTCTTGGAATACAAACATACTGGTTTAATAATGGGAGTGCGAATACAACTTATACTTCACCTGCATTTTGGAATACAACTTACTGGCTGAACAATTACATATTTTACGCAAATAATTCTGCCGGCTGTGTTAATTCATCATTGAAAAGCTTTTTTACTTTGAATTGCACTGATTATGATAATGATGGATATGGCGGAGCAGGGGGAAATTGCACTGCTCCAACTGACTGCAATGATGCAAATTCAAGTTTATATCAAAATATCTCTGGTTATGTTGATGCTGATGCAGATGGATATGGCGGGGGTTCTGCTTTGAATGTGTGTTCAGGCGCAAGCCTGCCTTCTGGTTATTCTGCTGTTGGAGGAGATTGCAATGATGCAAGTGCATCTATAAGCCCTGCGGTGACAGAGGCATGCAGTGATAATGTTGATAATGACTGCGATGGCTCTATTGATGAGGGATGCTCAAGTTCAACTGCAAGTTCAAGTTGTTTTATTTCTGGCACAAAAATAAAGATGGCTGACGGAGCAGATAAAAACATAGAAGATGTTAAAACTGGAGAATTTGTAAGCTCTTTTGATGAGGATTTTAAATTTACAAGTTCTCAAGTTTTAGAGCTTGAATCTCCAATAAGAGAAGGCTATTATTTAATTGAATTTGAAGATGGCTCAAGCTTAAAGCTTACAGAGGAACATCCTATTTGGATAGGGAAGAAATAAGATGCAAAATATTGGTTTCAACTATGAAACGAAAGATTTAAATATTAGTTTCCATTATGAAACTAAAGAAAGATGGAGCAAATAGAAGAAACCTTAAAATTATTGAATCCATGGTGGAAGGATGGCACTATCAGCAGTGAACTTGCAAAACCTTGTAAAAGAGAGATATTCAAGAAATTAGATAATGTATTAAATTATCGGCAGATAATAATCTTATCCGGATTAAGAAGAGTGGGAAAAACTACCTTATTATACCAGATGATTATGAAACTTCTTTCAAAATCAGAAAAAGAAAAAATAGTTTATTTTAATTTTGACAAGGAAACAAAAGAGATAACAGATGTGCTTAACTCTTTTAAGAATTTAACAGGCATAAACTGGGAAAAAGAAAAAATTTTTGTTTTTTTTGATGAAATAACAAAACTTTCAGGCTGGGCAAATAAGATAAAACTGCTCTATGATTCGCTTCCGAATATAAAATTTTTTGTTTCTTCATCAAGCAGTGTCAGCTTGGAAGATGAAGCAATCAAGAATCTTGCAGGAAGATATTTTTTGATAAATTTAAAGCCGCTTAGCTTCAAGGAATTTTTAATATTAAAGGGAAAAGCAAGTTTATTAGAGCATGTTGAATTATATAAGGATGAAATAAAAAAAGAATTTGACAAGTATTTGCTGAGAAATTTTCCAGAGATTATCAACTGGGATGAGCCAATTTTAATAAAAGATTACTTAAGGACTACAATAATTGACAAAATAATACGCTCTGATTTGCCGGAGAAATTTAAAAATATAAATAAGGAGCTTTTATTTACTTTATTGAACCTATTTTATACTGAACCTGGAATTTATATTGATTATGATGAGCTTTCAAGAAAGTTAAAAGTAAGCAAAAGAACTCTTATAACACATGTTTTTTACCTTGAATTTTCATATCTAATAAGAAAAATTAAAAATTTTAGGATAAGGCCGCTTTCCTCATCAAAAAAACTTCAGAGAGTGTATTCTTATTGGTGGACTTTGGATTTTTGCTACGGAGATAATTTTGACAGAATCATGGAAAATGTTATTGCAAGCCATTTTGATATTAATGCTTATTGGAGGAAAGAAGGCAAGGAAATTGATTTTATTTTTATTGGAAAAGAAAAAGATATTATTCCAATTGAAGTAAAGAATAAAAAAGAATTGTTAAATGACGACCTCAAGAATATGAAATATTTTTTAGAGAAATACCATATTAAAGAAGGAATTATGGCCTGCAATGGGGAGGAAAATACCCTTAATTTTGAAAAATATAAAATAAAAATTATTCCACTCTGGAAGCTTTTATTAAATTTTAATGAAGATTTTATAAGAGAGAAATAATAAAATGAAAAAAGAAACTTTTTTTGCATTGGGAATTTTTTTAATAATCTTATTTGGAAATGCTTCTGCTCTTTCTAAAGATGCTTTTAGATACTCTGGCTGGGGCTCTATTGAGCCGAATGCGACCTTTAAGGATAATTCTGAGATCTCAGTTGAAAAAATAAATGCAGGAGATTATGCATTTGGAGTAGATGGATGGAAGAAAATCAGCTCAATTAAATATATCCGCGGAGAAATTCAAACTTACAACTTAAAAACAATTGAAAATTCGCATACTTTTTTTGCAGATGAAATTTTAGTGCATAATAAGGGGGGAGGAGGAAGTGCAGCAACAGCTCCTAAAGCTGCATTGCCAAAACTAGCGAAAACAAGCGCATTTTATTCTTTTTTTACTGCTAATGCAATAAACCAGAATTTTGATTTATGCCCGAATGATTTTAATGTTTCCAGTGGGGTTAAAGATGCTTCTTTATTCAGATGCTCTAATTGGAGTGAATGCAGAATGAAAGGAAGCAAACTTGAAGCAGTAAAATCTGGAATTTTTGCTGAGATCTATGGGCGCATAAAGAATTTTTTTATAAACATCTATAGAGCCTTTTTTCCTGACGAAGATAATTTGTGCTACTCAGAAATAACGAGCAGCGAATATGACTTATGCATGAATCAATGCATTGAAGACAACCCAGATTTAACTTGTTATGATTCTGACGGAGGAATAAACTTTCTTCATGCAGGAGAGGTTTCATACATTTCTGATACTGGACCATTGGGAATATATAAAGATTGGTGCAGTGGAAGCTCGAGCCAACTGCGTATTGCTTTTGGAAATATCCTGCGTGAGGGAATGTGCATTAACGGGAAATTAAAAGTAGTAGATTATGCGTGTGAAGTATGCAGCAATGGTGTTTGTGTTCCGTTGAAAGAAACAAGTTCGCTGTTAATCCGGAATAATTTTTCTTATTCTGAAAAGCATATGAGTAAAACTTGCGATAGGCCATCACAGCTTCCATTATTAAGATGTTCTCCGAACAGCATTCGTTTTTCAGATGAATCTGCTTGTATTAACTATTGCGAAGATGAGAGAGCTTATGTAGATTATGGGCCATGCAGAAAAGATTCTCTTGTTTCTGGTTATGGAACTATTGCATGGATTGAAGACTGGAACACATGCAAATGGAATTATGTCTATGATATCCGCCCTGCTTATATTGCTGATGCAGAGTCTATTAAATGTGTATGCCCTGAAAGTTCTGCAGTTCAATTAATTCCAAATCCCGAGGCTGAAAAATGCAGGGAAACTTGTGCAGGAAAAAATAATGAAAGCATGATAAAACAAATCTATTGCAAGGCAGGCCAGTACTGCCAAAATAATAAATGCATTCCTGATAAATGCAATAACCAGCTTAAAGATTCTGGAGAAGAAGGAGTTGATTGCGGAGGGTTATGCTCTCCATGCCAAACTTTTAATGAGATTAACACTGAATATAAAATACTTTTGTCTGATAGAGATATAGCTTCATTTAACATAAATTTGGGAGAAGCAGTTGAAATAACTTTAAAACAGCCAATGATTTATGATAATTTGTCTGTTGTTTTAATTGAAAAGATAGATGATATTAATAAAATTGATAAGGCAGATATTGTAAATTTAAACGGGTATGAAACTCAGGGAGTGCTGATAAAAAAAGATTTGAACAATGCTGCTGATTTGCTATTTGAAGATGCTAATATGGGCAAAAAGCAGTTAATTATAGATCAGCCCATAATCCTCTCCTCTAATTCTAGTGTTTTTGAAAGGGAAAGAGAATGCCTGCTCTATGACGGGTGTTATATGTTTAATTGTTCTGCTGATTATGATGCTTGTTTAGAAGCAAGCAAAAAATTAAATTTAACTATGCCTAGGACAAACATTTCATGCTCTGAAGATGCATGCGATTTTTCTGAAGGATTTTGCTCGGGCAGGGGATATAAATGCGGAGATTGGCCTGTATGCGAAGGAACAATAAACTGCGGGAATTGTTTTTTTGGAAAAGAATGTTATATGGGATTGTGCATGTGCAATGAGAATTGGGCCTGCTCTAACTGGAGTGAATGCAGTCATGCCTCTAGGAATAGATCATGTTTTGATATTAGTTTTTGCGGGACTGCATTTGAAAAGCCCGCAGAGTCAGAGGAATGCGAGATAATTGAGCCCCCCTTAAATGCAACAATTCCTAGAGGTTGTACTCCAAATTATATATGTTCAAACTGGAGTGAGTGCGAGATTAATCCTTCTTTTGAGGATATAATTTCAGGAGTAAACAAGATAAATGGAAGAAAAATGAGAACCTGCAAAGACAGCAATTGCACGACTGAAAAAAGAGAATATTCTGAATGTACTGTTAAGTTTAATGCAATCATAAACAAGTCTATTCTGGGCAAAGATGAATATATAGATGTTATTAATAAAGATACAGGAGAGATTACAGCAAGAATAGACAATAAAAAAGGGGCTGAAAAACCTTATGTGGATATAAGTTTTATCACTGGAAAAGAAATTTATCCGATTCATTGTTTAAATGGAAAACTAGATTCAGATGAAACAGATATTGACTGCGGGGGAAGCTGCAGCGAATGCAATATTAATAATGAAATATTTTTCACACTAGATGATTCTAGTTTTATTGAAAGAAACCTAAAATTGATAATTTTTTTATCTATAGTTTTAATTGTATTTGCAGCGTGGTTTGTTTTAAAGTTTACAAGGAAAAAGATTTAATGGATAATTATGACACTGGGGAGATTTGAACTCCCGTTCTCTGCCTTATGAGAGCAGCGCTTTGGCCACTAAGCTACAGTGTCTCTTATTTATTGAACTACACAGCCATAAAAATATATATTTAGATGATTTAAAAAAGCTATGTTCTTGGTGTGGTGCATACAGGGCTGTGATGCCCTTTATTCTATATCTGTTTTGGGTAATTATAGAACACGCTGAAATGCTGAAAACATGATTCGTTTTAAATACAGGCAAAATATGCCTTTGTTTTGCATAAATCCCGGAAAATAACAAGCTTTTTAAACCTCTAAGAAAACATACTTACATGGGACGCATTAAATCTACATTAGTCAAAAGAACTGCAAAAAATCTTTTGGAAAAGATACCTGAATGTTTTGGGCTGGCATTTACACAAAACAAGAAATCTTTGGGTGCAACTATGCCAAGCAAAAGAATAAGAAACAGGATAGCAGGATATTTATCCAGATTGAATAAGAATTCTAAAAAAATAATAATAGAGAAACCAAAAGATGAGTGAAGCAGAAAAAGCTCTTGACAATATTGTTTTTGTCGGCGGGAAGCCATTTATGAATTATGTTACTGGAGTCGTAATGCAATTTACCACACAAAACATGAGAGAGGTCATTATAAAAGCAAGAGGCAAGTTTATTTCTAAGGCAGTGGATGTTGCAGAAGTGTCTTCTAAAAAGTTTCTTAAAGAACAGGGTATTTTTGTAAAAGAAATAAAGATAGATAGCGAAGAATTTGAAAATAAAGACAGAAAAAAAGTAAATGTCTCTACAATAGACATAATCTTGGATAAAAAGTAAATTATTTATTCTTTATCAATTTTTTATTAATTCTATCCAAAAGGATTCTCATTTCTTTTAACTCTTTATTTTTTCTTTTATTTATGAAAATGTATACAATATTAAATATAATATACGCTAAGATAAATCCCCCAGAGCTTGAAAATTAATATATAATTTTTTTATAAAACCCCTGTTCCTGCTATATTTTTATAGAGGATTATAAGTTCTTTCATTTTTTTAGAGACTTCTCCTTTTGATAGGATAAATAGAGGGAGTTTTGCATTATTTTTCTTTATTAGTTTTAAAACATCATTTTCATTAATTCTTTTTTTATCAAAAGCCAAAAGAATCAGTTCATTCCCGTTTAAAACAGCTCGGATTATCACTTCTTTTTTTCCTACATAAACTGCTTCAATTAAATTTCCCCCCCAGCTTTCTATTTTTTCTTTTATTTCAATGAAGAACTTATTCTCTATCTTCTTTTCTCTTTTGCTGGTTTCTTCAATTATTTGCTCTTTTTTCTCAATATTTGGTTCTATTTTCATTAATTCTGGCAGGGTCTTATTTGATAATATTGCCTTCGCCAATGCTTCTTGTTTTGCTTTGTCCAGCTCCATTTGTTTTTCTTCTATCTCTTTTGCTATTTGATTTATCCTTTCCTTATAATCCTCTTTTTCAATATCATGCCATACTAAATTTGAAACATGCCTCATTTCTTTTATTTCTTCTTTTTTTACAGGCATTTCTATTTTGATTTTTGCTTTGCTTATCATGCTGGATATTTCTTCATTATTTGCCAAGAAATATTTCCATATGTTTTTTTCATCTATCTTTAGAGGTATTGAAAAATCGGGAATTCTCTTTAAAGCTACTCTTATTTTAGGCTCTAATTTTTCTTCTTCAAGGAATCTTTGATTCTTTAATAGATTGAATGCTTCTTTTTCAACTCCATGAAGATTATCTGAAAAATTCTCTAATTTTTCTTCTTGTCCTGGAAGCAGATAAAGGGAAGAGCTGCCAATTTTTAGGTGGCTTTGTTTAATTTTCTTTTCATTTAATAGTTCTGAAAGAATGGCTGACGAGAACATCAGGCCCATACCTGTAATTTTGGTTAGATGAATAGGCAGGCATGGACCATTTTCTTCAAGAAACTTAATTATCTTTTGCTTTATTTCAGGTACATTTATCGCCATACTTAGAGCAAGAGGTTGATGTTTATAAGAATTTGTGTAGAAGAGTTAGGGTCTTGTCCATTTAACTTCATAATAAGAAACGTCGCTTTCTTCATCAACTATTGCAATAAGGAGTGTTTTGTTTGTTGAATGAGCTACACGATTTTTAGCTGAAAAATCATGCCATGTCATTATGCTGTTTTCTGATACTGGAAATAAAATCCAGCGGGCATGATTATCTCCAACTGTTTTGCCTTTGTCATAGACACGGAATTCTGCTCCAAACTTTAAGGCGGTTTTTACTATATATCCTCTTTTTCTCAGATCACAGAAAACAGTATATTTAACATGCAGTTTTTTGTCTATTTTTTCAAAAATATGCAAAACTTCTTTCTCTTTCAGCTTCTTGTCTTTCCAATACAGCTCTAATTTTTTCTCTTCAATTAAATAAAAAGCTTCGACTAGAGAATACTGGATTTTCTCTCCAACTTGCTCCCCGAATCTTTGAGAAGAAAATAAATCAAAAGCAGGTTTAACATTGCTTAGTATTTTTTCTCCAATTAAATTTGCCTTTATCTTTGCCATTTTAATTATATTTCTACAACTACCTGCCCCTTCATATTTGAATGAAACTCGCAATGATAATTATATATTCCGTCAAATTGAAATTTATGGGTATAATTTTCGTCTTTAATCAATGAACTGGAACCTAATTCTTTTCCTTTGTCAGAGGTTATTGTATGAGTAACACCGTCTTTATTTGTCCATTTAATTACGTCTCCTTTTTTTATTGTTAAATTATTTAGAGAGAATACTGAATTTTTTATTTCAATAATATATTCTTTTGAAGCTGTCTGGTTTTGAACAGAATTATTTTCAGCTTGGTTGGTTATATTTGTTATGTTTGCAGTTTGATTTGTCTTTGCCAGAGCATCATTTTCATAACCTGTATAGAAAAAGCTGATGACTGCAATTATTACTGCCGCAGCAATTAGAATTCCGCCTATGCCTATTTTGATATCAGTCATGTATTTTAATATATTTTTGAATATATAAAGGTTTTTGGAAGAAAAGATTAGGATAGCCCCACCAGGATTCGAACCTGGGTCACAGCCTTCAGAGGGCAGTATCCTTGACCGCTAGACTATGGGGCTTTAAACTTTTTTATTCAATAAGATTTATAAATGCTTTTAGATTCGGAAATATATGAAAAGATCAAGCCGAAGATGGAAGAAGAAGAATCAAATGAGATGGAAGTGGCAAAGAAAGAGATTGAAAATTGAAAGAAGAAAAAGAAAATTAAAGAGATCAAGTTAATCTTCTTGTTAGCCGAATATAACCTGACTTCTAGACAACAATAATCTTTATAAAACAACTTGGGCTTTTTGAATTATGAATTCGCAATTTACTGGAAGTGAGGTGTGGACTGAAAAATACAGGCCAAAAAAATTTGAAGAGGTTGTCGGCCAAGAAGAGATAGTTAAAAGAGTAAAATCTTTGGTAAATTCGATTAATATTCCCCATTTGCTTTTTGCTGGTCCGGCTGGAACTGGAAAATCAACTTTGGCTTTAATTGTTGTAAGAGAATTATTTGGAGCAAGTTGGAGAGAAAATTATCTTGAATTAAATGCTTCTGATGAGAGGGGAATAGATGTTGTAAGGCAGAAAGTCAAGGATTTTGCAAGGACAAAAGCTTTGGGAAATGTTCCTTTTAAGGTAATTTTTTTAGATGAAGCAGATGCATTAACTAAGGAAGCACAACAGGCCTTAAGGAGAACTATGGAAAATTTTACTTCAACATGCAGATTTATATTATCCTGCAATTATTCTTCAAAGATTTTAGATCCTATTCAATCGAGGTGTGTTGTTTTTAGATTTAAACTGCTTGAGAAAAAAGATATAAAACTTATTGTTGATAGAATTACTCAGGGAGAGAATATTCTGGTAACTCCCGAAGGATTTAGCACCTTGTATGAAGCTAGCGAAGGGGATTGCAGGAGAGTTATAAATTTATTGCAGGCAACCAGCTCAATTTCTACGAATATTACCCCCGAATTAATAAGTACGATAGTATCCCAAGCAAAACCGTCTGATATTAGAATTGTTTTGGATTATGCTTTAGCGGGAGATTTCCAAAATGCAAGGGATAAATTGCTGGATATTATGTTAAAAGAAAGCATCTCGGGTCAGGATGTTATCAAGGCAGTGCAAAAAGATATATGGAATCTGCCTATTGAAAATGAGATTAAAGTAAAACTTGCTGAAAAAATAGGAGAAGTTGAATTTAGACTTGTTGAAGGAAGTGATGAATTTATACAATTAGAGGCATTATTAGCAAGTTTTATTTTAGCTGGCCAGGGGAAGTGAGAAGATGGGAATAGAGGTGGAGTTTAACCAGGATCTTGCATTAAGGAGTTTTGATGACTATCTTGCAGGCAGAAGAAGGGCTGAAGAATGTATTCCTCAAAAACTGGAAAAAGGAAAAGTTTATAGATTTTTAAAAAAAGGACAGAGAGTTTACTGGTTTGCGGGGGAGATACCATTGAGACTAACAACTGGCAGCCAAAACTTATCAAAGCCTATTGCAAGTATATTAATAATAGAAGCATCTCATTTTATAGAGCAGACGGAGATTTGGACTCACGGATTATTTCAAGTTATGGATATTTTTGATATTAATGATAATAAAGTTTATTTTGATGGGTTTGATAGGATTAAATTTGAAAATGGGGAAGAAAAGATAAATTCCAAACAAGCCAATCAAGTTATATCTAAAAAACCTGGAGCAGGTTTTGGAGTGATGATATTAAAGAATGAAAAACTTCTTTTAGGTAAGAGAAATGACAATGCAGAAAAAGCAAGTTCTGAGTTGCATGGCGAAGGCACTTGGACGATGCCCGGAGGAAAGCTGCATTTTCTTGAAAACTTTGAAGATGGAGCAAAAAGAGAAGTTTTGGAGGAGACTGGAATTAAATTAGAGAATGCAAAAGTTATTTGTGTGAATAATGATACTGCTAAGGATGCCCATTTTATTACAATTGGATTATTGGCTGAAGCAGGAAAAGATTTTATTTTAGATGCAGAGCCCATTGTAATGGAGCCGGAAGAAATAACTGAATGGAAATGGTTTTCTTTAGATAATCTGCCTGAAAAATTATTTAATCCAAGCAAAAAAGTTCTTGAAAATTATAAATCTGGAAAATTTTATATAAAATGAAACCCCCAACTTGGTGCGAAAAATACAGGGCAAATTGTTTTTCAGATGTAAAAGGCCAAGACCTTGCAATTGAAAAAGTAAAGTTATTCTTAAAACAATTTCCAGGCAAGAAGTCTTTGATTTTGCACGGCCCCCCGGGAGTAGGGAAGACAAGTTTAGCATATGCCATTGCCTCTGAAATGGATTTAGAAGTATTAGAGTTGAATGCAAGTGATTTTAGAGATAAGGAAAAAATACAGCAGATTCTTGGGCCGGCTGTTCAGCAGAGATCTTTATTTAAGCAGGGGAAGATAATACTTGTTGATGAGGTTGATGGAATTTCTACAAGAGATAGGGGAGGTCTGCCAGAATTACTTGGAGTAATGGAGATTACTTCTTTTCCAATGATAATCACTGCAAATGATATTTGGCAGAAAAAATTTAATCTTTTAAGAACAAAGTCTGAATTAGTCCAGTTAAAAGAATTAGATTATAAAACAATTTTAGATGTTTTAAAAAACATCTCTATAAAAGAGGGATGCCGTGTTAATAATGACGTTCTTACTTCTATTGCAATAAGATCTCGGGGCGATATCCGAGCAGCAATAAATGATCTTCAGACTCTTTCAATTTCTAATGAAGATTTAATTATTAAAGATATAGGAGAGAGGAATAAAGAGATATCCATTTTTTCAGCTCTCCAGCATATTTTCAAGACAGCTAAACTTGATACAAAAATGGTTGACATATTTGACGATGTTAATATGGAATTAGATGAAATATTTTTGTGGATAGAGGAAAACATTCCTGCAGAATATAAGGGAGAAGAATTAGCAAAAGCTTACGATGCCTTGGCTAAAGCAGATGTATTTAGAGGGAGAATACACAGGCAGCAGCATTGGAGATTTATGGTTTATGAGTATTTCTTTTTAGGGGCCGGAATTGCAGGAGCAAAGAAATATAATAAAACTGGCTGGACAAATTATAGAAAACCCACACGGGTTTTAAAAATCTGGCTTCAAAACCAGAGAAGCGAGAAGAAAAAATCAATATGCCAAAAATATTCATTGCATGTTCATATTTCTACAGGCCAGGCAATGAAAGATTTTATGCTCTTGAAGATAATTCTAAAAAATAATAGAATAAGGGAGCACCTGAAACTTTCAGAAGATGAAATTGCTTATTTGGATAAGGATATATGAATAAAAATAATTGGAATAAATTTTATAAAGATTATTCAATTAGCTCTGGAAATTTGTTTAATAATCTTTCAATTTCTGCAATAGGAACAATACGAGTTCTTAATAAATCTTCAAGTGCAACTTCTTGATAACAGGGGCAGGATCTATTTTTTTCATCTTTCACACAATCTCTGCAATTACCTGGTCCATTACTTGCAGGCAGATAAGAAAGGATACCAAGATGATAGACGCATAATCCCATTTTGCAGATTAACCTTCAGGAATCTTATATTTTGTCTCGCATGTTAAACAGGTTTTATGTTTATATCTAGGTGATTCCGAGGTTGCAGAAGTATGTCCAGAAAGAATTAATATCCCTCCATCTATTGGACAGGCGTGCAATTGTCTTGAGCTCGTAAAACCTGCTCCATCTAAAGATGGATAGATATTTAATTCAGCTAATTTTGTTTTTCTTTCATCTATAACTTTTGTCGTATCTAAACTTTTCATTTTATATCTCCACATCTTTCAAACCAGCTTCTGTTACTTGAAAGACTGTTTCATTTTCAGGCAGGTTTGGAGAATCAATCATTTTTGCAACTCTTGTATCTTTTTTGCTTTTCCTCAAATATAATCTGAATGTTGAAGCATGACCTACTATATTTCCTCCAATCGCTGTTGTTGGGTCTCCAAACATCATTGCAGGATTTGCCATTACCTGATTTGTAACATAAACAGCAAGGTTGCATTGTTCTGCTATTTTCATTAAGTTATGGAGATATCTATTCAGCTTTTGCTGTCTATCTGCAAGCTGTCCTCTTCCTGCAAATTCTGCTCTAAAATGAGCTGTCAAAGAGTCGATTATAATTAATCTTATTGGTTCCCCATCCTTGACTAATTCAGCAACCTTATCTAATAAGAGAATCTGGTGGTCTGAATTAAATGCACGGGCAATTAAAATATTTTTTAAAACTTTTTCATGTACCAAACCTTGGCCTTCTGCAATTTGTTTAATTCTTTCTGGTCTGAATGTGCCTTCTGTGTCTATAAAAACAACTTTCCCGTTTGCACCGCCCTTTTCAACTGGAAGTTGTGTTGTGACTGCAAGAGATAAAGCTAACTGGGTCTTTCCAGAGCCGAAAGCTCCATAGGCCTCAGTTATTGCTTTTGTCTCTATTCCTCTTCCACCCAGAAGAACATCTAGATTCTTGCTTCCTGTTGTAATATGAAAAATTTCTAATCTTTTTTTTGCAAATTCCATTCCATCAGAGAAACCCAAGGACATCATTTTTCTAGCAGCTTGTATTGCCTTTCTTGCTACTGCTTCACCAACACCAGCAAGCTCTCCAAGGTCAGCAGGAGACATTACAGCAAGCCCCATTAAATCATAAATTCCTGCTGCTTCTAATTTTGCTGCTGTGCCTGGGCCTATTCCGGGAATATCTGTAAGGGTCACTTCTTCTTTTTTGTCTTCTTCACCTGTTTTTTTCTTTTTCTTTATTTTTTCTTCTTCTGTTTCTGATTCAGTCATTCTAAATGAATATAATTTTCTTTTATAAAGATTTATATGTTTTGATATGATAATTAAATAGAAAGTGTTGGTTGTGATTTAGAAATATTACTTCTTATTCTTTCTTGGTTCTTTCTTAAATAATCTATAGCTTCTCTATGGCCCCGAATAACTATATAAGGCATCTCATATCTATTATTATGAGTTAATTCAGCTCCACTTGTTTCTGTGGGGGTTAATGCAAAAATAATTGGCATATCTGTTTCATTAATTCTGATTATTATATTTTGTTCAAGCCTATATCTCGGATCCGCAGTATCTTTTCTTTTTCTTCTTATTATCTCTTTTGGGCATCTTCTCCATTCAGCTACACGCGGATCATATTTCGGATTAGGCACTGTTTCCATTTCATATACTTCTTCTTGGTCTAAAACAGAAGGAGGTTGTGTTGCTTGATAATCAACATCACGTCTTAATCCTAACTTTTCCAGTTCTCTGCAGATTTCTTCTAGTTCTCTTTTATTTTTCTTTAATGCATAAACAACAAAACCTACATGGGGCCTTTCTTTTCTTCTTCTCATCTAAAATTATATTAATCTGCATTTAAAACATTATAGCTATTTTATTACATATTAATAATGACTCTAATGCATAGATAAATATCTAAAAGTAAAATTAAAACAAATAAAATTTCTTCTATAATTGAACCTGATTTGATTAAAAACCTAATTTTAAAATGGATGAACGGCCAGAAGAATTTTATTCCGTTGGGAGTTAATGCATCCAAGATTAGATGCAGAAGATAACCTGTGAAAAAACCAAGACCTGCTGATTTATTGAATGAGTAGATTATTGCTGAAAAAATTGATAATGCAAGGATAGAATGAAAAAAACCTCGATGAGACATGAACCATTGCAGGGGGCGAAGAAACCAATTATCCCCCAGCTTTGATTTTTTTGCATCTATATCTACAAAGAAAGCTGCAAAAAGAAGAAAAATAAGAAAAATAATTTTATTTTGAATATGGTTAAGAATAATCAAATAAATAAGAAATGCAATTGCGAGGTGTGTGCGGAGGAGCATTTTACTCTTTTTCCAAATTTTCTTTTATTTCTTTAGTGGAGACGCCAAGACCTATTTTGAAAATTAAATCTTCATAAGTCCATAATTTTATATTCTTTAATAAACATAAAGCAATAAAATCTTCATCTTTTTCATGGCTTTCTAGAAGTTTCCTTGCTCTTGGGAGATAAGATAAATACTCTTTTTCTTCTATAAATATAACCCTTGAAAATAGTTCCTTCTTTAAGTCATTGAATTCTTCAAAGGATAAGCAAGACTTTTTCATTATTTCTTCTTGATTTTTAATAAATTCTTCTCCTAGTTTTTTGGGGGCATAAACGATTAACCTATCATCAAAAAATAAGTCTAGAATATTACCTTGAGAAATAAGAGTTCTTAATAAAATATTAGTGTCAAGCACTATTTCCATTAGATCTTTCCTTCTTTTTTTAACCTATCATGCATGGATAACTTAATTTTATTGGAAATCTCATTAGCATCTTTTTCAGTAAACTTTGATTTAGATATAATTTTTTTCAGCCTAGCAATAGTTTCTTTTTCTTTTTCTTGCTTTGCTAGTTCTTGGCGGGCAAGCTCACTCCAATTAACCCATTCAAAAAAGGAAATCCTTTTCCTTATTTCAGGACTTATTGCAAATGTTACGCTGGCCATTATAATTTACCCTGCTGTTTTAATTTCTCAAGATTTTCCAATTTTTTAATTAGAGCAGACCTAACTATTTCTGCCCAATTTGTTTCTGGAAATTTTGCCTTTAATCTTAACATTAATTCGTCTGGCACAAAGACAGTCATTTTTTCATTTACCATTTTACTTTTATACAAGTAATTACTTGTATTTAAGCTTTTTGAT